>WNGN01005404.1_pt1 | contig 12707 bp, 12 predicted proteins | sample 5400561 | NCBI WGS metagenome assembly WNGN01 (sample SAMN13153379, study PRJNA577476) | soil metagenome | isolation source: 115 cm soil or saprolite under Garry oak tree replicate 2 | place: USA:California | collected 2016-06-15
GAGAGCTCCTGCAGAAACTGGGTGAGGCACGCCTGCTCCAGCTCCGAGAGTGTGCCGTCCGTCAGCTGCTTCGCCAGAGGCTCGCGCCAGGCATCCAGGCGCACTCCCATCGTGACATTGCTCACGATCTCTCCGGCCTGCGCCCAGCTGCCGTCCAGGATGTGTTCGGCATCGAGTACCCATTGCTGCATGCGCTTGACCTGTGCCAGGGATGTCGCCCAGCCGACGCGTTCTCTCACGATGACCTTCAAACGCGTCAACTTCTGGGCCACCAGCGGGCTTACGGCTCCCCCTTTTTTCCGAGTCGCTCCAGGCTCGCCTCCACCTCGTCCAGATCCTCGCCAGCTCGCACTGCTGGATACTCGAAGGGCAGCGTTCCATCCCGATTAAGCGCCGTCAGCACGCCCAGTGCATAGTCATCTGCAACGGACAGTTGCTCGGCTTCAGCTGGTGATGCTTCTGGGATGTCTCGCTTGAGCTGCTTGCGCAGCTCCCTCACCTTGGGTTGCAGCTGCTTACGCATCGCCGTTTTGATTTTGCGATCCACATTAAAGGCTGGACGCGACGCTTCGCGCAACACGTGGAATTGGCAGACCTGGTGCGGCACGTCCGGCCACAACTGCTCCACCGCCTGCAGTTCACTCTCCTGCGCATCCGTGATCGTGCCCAACACCGGGACTCCCAACGCCACCACTGGGACCAAGAGCGCTTTCATCACGGCCGTCTCCGATGAGATCACATTCTCGGCTGCCAGGACCCGCCCCGTGAGTGCATCGCGCACCAGGTAAATCGTTTCGTTGCCCTTGTCGGGCTGGATGCCGTCGACGGAGACGATGATGCCCCCGTTCTTCTTCACCTGTGCGAGCCACTGTTGGTCCTCTTTGACCTCACTGCTGGCTCGCAAGAGCGTACAGTACGCCTCGAACAAGTACAGGATTTCGCGCCGCGAGATCGTCACTCCCAGGGGAGCCAGCCGATCTTGTACCTCCTGGTGCACCTCATCGACGGTCTGGTGCTTCCCCAGGTGCAGACGCCCCACCAGCAGCACGATGTCCACACCAAAGGTGAAGCCGGGCAGGGCCAGCGCATCGGCAGCTGCACTGCGGTACGTCCGCCGACGCCCCCCACACTGCGGGTCTGGACAGCGATAGCCCGCATGATTCAGCTTGATTACCCCCTGCAGCGTGATCACTGTGCGCCTCGACAGCGCTATGGCCTCGCGCAGGGTGCGATGACAGTCCAGACACTCATGTTCAACCGGTCGATACCAGCGTCGTATCACGTTCGCATAGCTTCGGGCGTGTTTCATGGCCTTTCTCCTTCTCGCCTTTTGACCAACACGTTTCCCTCAGTCTAGCACATCCTCTCCCCCGTATCCTTTGCCCTGACGGTTTAAAAAAACTTGGCGAGAAACCACGAGGTCTTCAGCCTCGTGGATGAATCGCTGTCTTTTAGCCCTGGTTAGCAAATGGCCCGCCTTTCTGGCAGTGCCAATCGTACCACAGCAATAGCCATCACTGGCAACCAGTTCATTCCTTCCAAAAATAGTGTTCAAATCTGCCTCATCGCTTTTCCAACGCTCAAAGGTGGATTCTGGCGGTCCCTTTGCGCACTATGGCAAGGGGTGACATACAGGGCTCGCTTTTAACAAGGCCATGACTCTGCTCTTGATCCACCTCCATTGGGCGCAAAAGAACACTCAGATCGTGCTCCAATCTCCTCACCTATCCTTTTAACCACCTTTCCGTAAGGAATCACGAGCTTTTCCCTGTATTTACAGACGAAGATGAGGTGAGAGGTGATGAGAAACTTGGCATGGGTCTTTGCTGCATCATCCATGATGAACGGGCGCTCACTCTCTTCATTTTGTCAAACTTGGGAATGGGTTTCAAAGCCAGTTTGTTCCCAGAAATATCCATCAGGATGGCATAGCCTGTAGACATCCTGCCTTTGATGAAGTACTCAGCACCCAGGTAACGCACTTTGTCGAACTTGCGGAAGCCCATGATCTTTCCAGTCGTGATTCGTTGTTCGCTCCGAACGCCTTTGGTCTGTTGATAATCTCCATCGGGAACGCATTTCTTCCCGAGAACGCTGCTTGTTTGAAAAACGGGCGTAGTTCCTCGTGTCGCAATCATGGCTGCATCAAAGATGTGTTCTTTTGGTAGCCCTGCAAGGTGGCGATGTTCTTTGGTCACAAAGCCCCAGGTTTCCTCTGCTTGCACCCGTTGGAGCAGTTGGTGACGAATGCTGTTCATCTGAGTGGCATGAAGCAGGGGTCCTTTTTTCGCGCCCTTCTGCTTGAGGGTGATGGCTCCTGCATGGAGAGCATCATGGCAAGTTTTGCACAGCGTCAACAGATTTGCTTCCTCATCGCTTCCGTGTTGACTTCGGAAGACAAGGTGATGCACTTCGAGCCGTTGATCCTTAGATTTCCCTTGACACTGCTGGCAGGTGTAGCCATCTCGTGTGAGCACGTAGGCTTTGGTATTCGCGTAGCCGTAGTTGATCCCTTTTTGATACAGCCACTTGTTCTGCAACACTTCTGGATATTTCAAGGCATGGGGATCAAAGGTTCCCGTTTCAAGCACCATAGATGTGATAGGCAAGAACAACTGGACAAAGCGCATTTCTCGCAGATGAGCGCCGATTTTGCTCCTCATGGTGGGTGAAAATCGCCCTCTCCCGATCGAGTGCTTTCGGTTCAACCAGCGCACGGGGCGATATCTTGTTTTGCGCTGGCGACGATTGCGACGGGATGCTGCTCGTTCTTTCATCGTCTGGGCAATATCATTGCGGATTTCCACCTCAGAAAGATAGAGCACATGCCCGTTTTCATCGGCCACCGCCGAACCCATCACGGAACTGCCTGTATCCACTCCAAGTGTCAAGGGTTGCGTGTAGATGTTCTCTGGCTGAGAAAGCAGTTGGATCGTAAAGGGTGTTCTGCGTACCACTTTGGCTTTTCCGTGTTTGAGTAACAAGCGGGCAATCACACACGAACAGGGCATCAGGGGTGCCCTCTCCGGTGAAAGCACATACACCACATTCATGCGCACACATTCCTTTCGGAAAAATGCTCTGCTTGCGCAGGTGATGCGTATCCATGCACTGTGACCATGCATGGAATCCGACCTCATCTCGACAAGGTTAGAAAGGCTTTTTGCACCTGGAGCACCGACCCTTTCCCCAGGTCTACTTAACTCCAGGCGACAGAGCAGCGGTCTGATGCGTCAACCGCGGGTGTCATGACCCATCTAACGTAGCTCGCGTTTCTGCGGCTGAGTCTGGTGAACTCGGGCCTCTTGCGAAGCCGCTGAGCCTTTCGCTCAGCGGTAGTTCACTTTGGTACCGCCAACAGAATGACCAATATTACCAGGTGCCAGAGGGCAAAAAGGACTAGCAGCCGCACGATCCAGGCGAATTCCCGCTGGAATTCCCGCTGTTCGCGAATAGGTGTACTCATGTTATAAGCTTTAGGCCAACGTTCGGCGGCCACAAGACCCATAGCAATGCGCAGGGACGCTGGTGAACGTAAGGAGGAGCGGCGCATTTCCACGAGCAGCGCCTCGTGGCAAGGTTTGCAAAGCACCCATTCGAGGCGCGGTTCTGGCGCTTCCTCCGGCTCTTTGAGCGCAATAGAGCGAAACCAGATCAAACGCGTACAGATAGAACAGCGGATGGGTTGGTACCAGTGCCCTCGCTGTCCTGTTGCTCGCCTGGGGGCGAGCGTGACATCATTTTCTGGTAACATCATTTCGTTCGCTCGCTGTCCTTTTCGGGCGCACCACAGGGTTTCAGCAGGAAGGAGATCTCTTCTTTGCTCGCGTTACAATTCGCCGTCCAGCATAATTATTTATTATACCATATCCTTCGTGATCTATCTGTGATTTAGAGCGTGTCTGATTCTCAGAGGCTTCGCCCTCTCTGGCCGGGCGCTCGCGCGGCTTCGCCGCGCAAACACACTAAAACAGGCGAGCGCCGCAGGCGCAAGGGAGATACGAATTTGAGAGACAATGCATCGTTCCACACCACACCCTCCATCAGGCGAGCGCCGCAGGCGCGAGCAAGCGAGCGTGATGGCTATCAGAGAGCCTCAAGCAAGCAGCTTCCAGGGCCATATAAAACAGGGAGTTTCGCGCTCCAGGATGAGTTGGTGTACATGCACCTGCCTACAGCTCTCCATTTTTGCGCTCAGCAGCAATCCGTTCTGCCTCAGCTTTTATGCTTGCCCGCTGCTCTTCAGAGAGCCGTCGTTGGGCAAGCTCACGGCTGATGATTTCTAAAAATGCTGCTATTTGTAATCCTTGTTGATGAGCAAGTTCCTGGAGCGTAAGAAACGCCTCGTGGGACAACCACCACGCACGTTTATCTTTATGTACATTTGTTTTCACGGGTAAACACTACTCCATAAAAAACCATAGGGATGCCTGCAATCTACTATTATTATATACGGCACCAGGTTACTGATCGGTACTTAAGATTGCGTTCCATTGTGATGGTATGATGATGTGATGAAACGATGGTACCGCTATGTCTTCTCAAACTGGTATTTTTATGGTATATTTATGGCATGCTCAGTGCTTGGCCGTGGGGGGGAAAGCATACCTTCTGATTCTTGCGTCTAAACCACAGACAGGGAGGTCTGAAATGAAACGGCATTCATCAGGCTTTATCATTGGTATCGTAGTATCGATCGTTTTAGGTTTTGGCATAGTCGCCGGAGTCTGGCTGGGTCTTCAATCAGTAGGGGGACTTGGTTACGAACCCGGTGTGTTGAAAGCAGCCAAAACCGGCCCTAACAGCGCGACCCTCGATCTCTCTACATTTCCCGACAGTCATGTATGCCACGCCGACCAGGGAGAGCCGCAAATCGACTGGGTAACCTATTGTCCAAGTACCACCTGGGAACTACCCCCGAACAGCCTCATCACTGTCGTTATCAAGCAATACGATGGTGCATCGGGCCTGTACAACGATTTCTTCCAGAAAGTGCAGGGAACCGTGGGAGGCGTCGCGATGTACAACAATAAGCCCATGAGCCAGATCAACGGGGATGATGCTGCCCACACGTTTACCATTCAATCACAACCCGACGAGCCAAACCCGTTATTTGTCAGTGTCCCGCTCCTCGGGGTCCCAGACGACGCTCCCACGCCCGTGCAAATTAACGGCAACAGTTACCCGAAGCCCAACGTCATCGAGTTCCAGTTCCGCACAGGATCCGTCGGCCACGTCTACATCTGGCACTGCTATGTCCCCTGTGGCAACGACCGCGAATCTCCCTACGGGTTTAGCGGGCCGATGTCCACCACCGGGTACATGGCCGGAACGATAACCGTAACAAATTATTAAGGGGGAGCAAGATGTCTGAAGCCAATATCGAGGGAAGCGCTGGTAGTGCTTCTCCAGCAGAACCGCGCCATCTGCGACGCGCAGTCATTATCTGGGCAGTGCTTTCTGTTATTGGGATCGCGATATGGCTGGCAGTGGCCCAGTTCATTCTTCCACTGTCTGCAAGTACTGTTGGTAGCGCCGATAACTTCACGTTTCTCGTGCTTACTGTCCTGTCCGTGCCGGTGGCCATGTTCGTCTGGGTCTTTCTCGGCTACAGTCTGTTTGCATTCAGGGTCAAGGAGAGGCCCACGGAGGATGGTGCCCCCTTACAGCCCAGGCCACTGCTGCAGATCGGGTGGTTAGGCATCACCTCCCTGCTGTGCCTGTTTCTGCTCATCTGGGGCCTGTTTGCCTTTTACCAGGAAACCTCCGCAGCCTCAACCCCTAACACCCTGGTCGTCCAGGTGACCGCGCAGCAATGGCAGTGGACGTTTAACTATCCACAATATGGCGCGACCAGCCAGGGAGCTCAGGTCATTGAATTGCCGGTGAACCGTCCAGTGGTGTTCTATGTCACCTCGAAAGATGTGCTGCACGGCTTTTCCATCCATGACCTTGGGGTGCGCATCGATGCGAATCCTGGGCAAGTAACCACCACAGCAGTCATCACCCCCACGCAGATTGGATCGTACACAGTACGATGTGTGGAGATCTGCGGGCTCTTACATTCCTACATGTGGGAAGCAGTCGATGTGGTCAGTGTTAATGCGTTCAATTCCTGGATAGTAAGCCAAGGAGGACACTTATGAGCAGTACAACCAGTAGTACAACCGCAGCCACAGTGAGACGTCCAAATCTCATCAACAGCCTTTTCCCGAGCGTGATTTCAGGGATAGTACTAGGCGTGTTGGGCGCTGCGGCCTCCGGCGTGCTGGTGAACAGGGTGACGAGCGCGCTCAACCCCGAAAGCGTCGTCGTTAGCGACGCCGTGGTCGCGGCTGTCTTCACCGGCTGGGTGCTTTTCTTCTTTATAGGCATCGGCGCCTTCAACGGTATTTTCAAGTGGGCGTTTAGCCACCGCGAGCCCACACCCGCTGAAGAACTCCAGCTGGCAGGCAAAGATCAGGGCCTCTGGCGCTACTTCCGCTTTACCACCGATCACAAAGTGGTCGGCATGCAATACCTGGCAACGGTGTTTGTGCTCTTTTTCTTCGGCGCGATGGGAGCCTTCATGATCCGCCTGGAGCAGTCAACGCCCGGGGCCATCTACTTCAACCCCAGCACGTACAACACCATTGTGGGCATGCATGGCATCCTCATGATTGCTACCACCATCATCATGGTCAGCGGCCCTTTCGGCAATTTCATCCTTCCCATCATGATCGGGGCGCGTGACATGGCATTTCCCCGCCTCAACGCGCTGAGCTACTGGCTGCTGTTCACCGCCATTCCTATATTCCTGTCCACGCTGTTCCTTGGCGGATTCCAGACAGGATGGACCGGTTACGCACCCCTTGCTGTCCAGGGGTTAACACCAGGCATGGATGCGTACTGCTTCATGATCCTGGTCTTTGCCATCTCAACAACTCTAGCGTCCATGAATATCCTGACGACCGTGATAGTAATGCGCACGAAGGGCATGACCTGGGGACGGCTTCCGCTTCTGGTCTGGGGCGTGGTGCTCTCGGTCATCCTGAGTTTGACCGCGTTCCCGTCGTTCATCGTGTCCCAAATCATGGTCATGATGGACCGCATCTTCCAGACCTCCTTCTTCCTTGCCGCTTCCGGCGGGAGTAACTGGCTGTACCAGCACCTGTTCTGGTTTATGGGACACCCCGAGGTGTACGTAATTTCCCTGCCGGCCATGGCAGTAGCAGCCGAGGTAGCCGCGGTTTTTACCCGCAAAGCGATCTTTGGCTATCGATTCCTGGTGAGCGGCCTGGTTGGTATCAGTGTCCTGAGCGTGATTGTCTGGGGGCATCACCTCTACCTGAGCGGGTCAGAGAACGCCCTGGTCGCTCCCTTCATGCTCGATACAGAATTAATCTCGATTCCCACCGGCATCTTCTTCCTGGTGCTTGTAGGTACGTTCTGGCGCGGGAAGATCTGGGTCACGGTCCCACTGCTGTTTGTGGCGGGAATGCTGGTAAACTTCGTCATCGGAGGAATCAGCGGCATCTACCTGGCTGATCTTCCCACCGATGAAATTTTGCATGGCGGCATGTTTGTCGTAGCACACTTCCATTTCGTCATCCCTGGAAGCATGGTCTTCGGGTTTTTCGCTGGCCTCTACTACTGGTTTCCCAAGATGGTGGGACGCCGACTCGACCCGATGCTGGGCAGGCTGCATTTCTGGCTGTTTGAAATCGGTTTCCTGGGGACATTCACGGCACTATTCTACGCGGGCCTGCTGGGTGAACCTCGCTGGTCGGCGAACATTGCTCCCCCGTTTGCAGTCGCCAATACAATCGCCAGCCTGTTTGCCATTGTGATCGCGGCATCGGTGTTTACGTTCATCTACAACGTGATTTACACACTGGTGCGCGGCGAACGTGCCGTTGCCAACGAGTGGGGCGGTAAAACGCTTGAGTGGACAGTGCCAACCCCGGTGCCACTGGAGAATTTTGAAGAACTGCCCGTGGTGACCTCCTTGCCCTACAACTATGGGTCGCCTTTGCCGGAGTTACCGGTTACACCGGCAGCAGATATCGCTGGTGCTGCCATAGAAGCACCCATACAACCGCAAGGAGAGGTTTAAGAGCACGAGAGGAAAAATACGATGGAAACATCCTTAGAGCACGTACACGAACTGGAGCCGCACATTAAGGTGGCGCGAGCGCGAGCAGGCGTCCTGATGCTCATCCTGTCGGATGCTCTAGCCGCCCTCGCCATCCTGGCCGCGGGTGGTTACCTGCGCGCCCTCAATACGGAGGGCCAGTACAAGGTTGCCGGAGACTTTGCTCCCGCCTTCGTGCCGGGACTGCTGATCGCCATCGCCCTGGTGCTGAGCGGACTCGCCTACTACTGGTGGGAGCGCAGAGCGAGCAAGCCTGGAGAGACCAGCCAACCGCTTTTCTTCCTACTGGCCTGGGTGCTCATGCTCGCGGTAGGGGTGAGCGAAACCTGGATCGGCGCGTCCCTGAAATATGGCGTCACCATCCATGCCTACGAAAGTGTGCAATTGCTGGTGACCTGGTTTACGGCGGTCCACCTCCTGCTGGCCGCGTTTGTCGGCCTGCTGCTAGGTGGGCGCATCCTGCGCGGCAGGGTGGCCGGGCATGAGTTTATCGCCGAGGTGGTGGGCTACTGGTGGTACTACACTGTGGTCGCCAGCATCCTGCTGTGGCTGTTCGGTGTGTATTTGACCCCAGTGCAAACTGCCGATATGCGGAGGTACTTCGATGAGCATCTGGGTTGATGCAAATGGGTGGCCAATCCCGCCTACTGTGCTTCTTGGATGTCTTGTTGCCGAAATCCTGTACTTCCGAGGATGGCGTGTACTCGTCAAAGCAGAGCAGGCTAAGAGAGCTGCCAGGTCCAGGGCGACCGCAAGGGTCGGTCCCTCGATGAATCGGGATACCTGCCCCCCAGGCAGGGTGCCTACTACATTTACTGGTTCTGATGGCGGTGAATTCCAGTGGAATAGCTGGTTCTGGCGCGGCACCTACTTCCTCGGCGCGATCTTGACACTCCTTCTAGCAAGTTCTGCCCCCATTGACACCCTCTCTAGCAGGCTCTTGTGGGTTCACATGATCCAGCATCTGCTCTTACTGGTCGTCATAGCTCCACTGCTTGTGGCCGCAGCACCGCTGTTACCGTTGTGGCTGGGATTACCGCGCCGGGCACGCAGGCTAGTAAAGGCAGCTGTAAAGCCGAAAGCCTGGCGTGCTTTCTACCAGGTGGGACAGTGGCTGCAACAACCTGCCATCTCATGCGGGCTCTTGATCATCGGTACCTGGGCGTGGCACTGGCCTGCCCTCTATGATCTGGCTCTGACAAACGCCGCCATCCATGACTGGTGTGAACATACGACCTTTCTTGCGGTGAGCATGCTTTTCTGGTCGCAGGTGATACCATCACCTCCACTTCAGCCCCGCCTGGGCTACCCTGGACGCATGGGGTGCGTGGGAATCGCCATAGCACAAAACATTGTTCTGGCGGTGCTACTCGGCTTTGCTCAAGTACCTCTTTATGCTCCTTATGCCCACCTGGTTACAGGACAAGGCGGACTCTCTGCATTGCAAGATCAGCAGCTTGGAGCAGGCATCATGTGGACAGTTGGCGACCTCCCTTTCGGGATCGCGCTCAGTATCCTCTTACACCGGTGGCTTGCCTCGCAGTCGGATGATACAGGAATTGCGGTAGAATCGCAGCACAACGCGGAGAGGTAAACGCTGGGAAAAACAGGGGGCATGAACGCAATCAAAGGCGGACCTGGTGAAAGGAAATGACTATGCGGAATGCAGATAGTATTCATAAATTGGCTCTAGCTGCCTTTATTGCCACTTCAGCACTCGTGATAATTGCAGGGACTGCCTGGGGAATCAGGCTTTTTGCAATATCTCGCAACCAGGCAGCCACGCAGTCGACGAACCCGGCTAACTATCCCATCGGCGGCTTTCCAATGACAGGTAATCTCGCACCTGACTTCCGTCTTATCGACCAGTTCGGTCAGCCGTTTACGCTTTCGTCCCTGCGCGGTCGCGAGGTTGTGCTGGCTTTCATTGACGCGCGCTGTAAAACCCTGTGCCCACTGACGGCCCAGATTATGTATGATGCCAAAGCGCAACTGGGAGCCTCCGCTGCCAGTCAGGTAGATCTGGTCGCCGTCAATGCCAATCCCACTGCCACCAGCGTCGCTGTGGTGCAAGCCTGGTCCATCACCCATGGGATGTTGCACCAATGGTTATTCCTCACAGGAACAGCACAAGAGCTCCAGTCTGTGTACCACCTGTACAATGTGTATGTCCAGGTGAGCTCGAGCGGGCAAGATGTGCATGATCCAATACTGTTCATCATAGACGCCCAAGGGCATGAGCGGCTCTATTTCGAGACACTGGACTCAAATAAACAGTCCGATTTGAAGAGCCAGGAAATCGGGCTTGAATATGGAATACGGCAGTGGCTACCGCAGTCACAGTAATTGAATGAGCAGGAGTCCTTCTATGAAGTCCATACGCATTGCAGCATGGGCAGGAGTTGTAGTTACCTATTTTCTGATCGGCCTCGGTGGCACAGTACTCGCTACCAACTCCGGCTTGAGCTGCCCGGATTGGCCGCTTTGCTACGGCCAGGCATATTACTCTGGTACATATCAGGTGTTTCTTGAGCAGTTCCATCGCTTCACTGCCGCGACTGTCAGTATCTTGATCGTGCTGTTGTTGATCGGGGTTATCGCGTGGGCACGTAAAGATCGTGCGCTGCTCACGATGGCGATTGCCGCTCCGATGCTGCTGGCGATCCAGATTGTGCTGGGAGGGCTGACGGTTCTCTGGAAGCTGCCGCCGCAGATCATTACGGCGCACCTCGGTGCAGCGCTGGCAATCTTCGCCATCGTGATCACAATTGCTGTGCTGAGCGGAAAGCCCGCGCCGGGTAAAGAGCATCCCGCGAAAACGCACAAATTCGCGCAGTTAGCGATCACCAACGCGCTGCTCGTCTACATCCTGATGCTGCTCGGCTCGTACGTGACTGGCAGCGGTGCGGCACTGGCCTGTCCTGGCTGGCCGCTCTGCACGCCTGCCTCATGGGCCGTGAGCAATCACCTCGCAGAAATCAATATCCTGCACCGTATTTACGCGGTCTTCGTCGGCCTTGTCACGCTCTGGACAGTGATTTCAGCCCTGCGCCGCTGGCGAGTCGCGCGGGGGCAGGCAATTGTTGGGCTGGTGGGCGGCCTTCTCTTCGTGTACCAGGCAATTGTCGGCGGCTTGATTGTGCTGCTCAAGGAACCGGCGTTTGTAGCAGGGTTACATCTCGCCCTCGCGACCGCCGTCTGGGGTACGCTGGTGTTACTGGCCGCGCTCGCTTCCAATCAACTGCGCGCCGCGCCGCAGCAGCAGGAGATTGAGGAGATGGAGCAGGCAGAGACCGAGGCGAAAAAAGAGATCGGCCTGGTGCGGCAGACCATCGCCAATTACGTCGATCTGATGAAGCCGCACGTGACGGTGCTGCTGCTCGGCGTGACGGCGGCGGCGATGGCGATCGCCAAGCAGGGTTTGCCCCCGCTTGTCCTTGTCACCCCGACGCTGCTTGGCGGCGCGATGGCGGCAGGCAGCGCGAACTGCATCAACTGCTATATCGACCGCGACATCGACCAGGTCATGGGACGCACGCAGCGCCGCTCGCTGCCCTCCGGGCGCGTGGAACCGCGGCAGGCGCTGGTTTTTGGTATTTTCCTGGGTGTAGGCGCATTCATTATCCTCACGGCCTTCGTCAACCTGCTCAGCGCGGTGCTGGCCTGTTCCGGCATTCTCTTCTACGTCTTCGTTTACACGATGTGGCTGAAGCGGTCTACGGTGCAGAATATTGTGATTGGCGGCGCTGCCGGGGCCGTGCCGGTGCTGGTCGGCTGGGCAGCCATCACGAACAACCTGAGCCTGCCAGCTATCTGGCTCTTCGCAATCATCTTCTTCTGGACGCCTCCGCACTTCTGGGCGCTCTCACTGCTGATCCAGAAAGACTATGAGAAGGCCGGCATACCCATGCTGCCAGTGGTCAAGGGCGAGGCGGAGACACGGCGGCAAATCCTGCTCTACTCGCTGCTCTTGCTGGCTCTCACCCTCATGCTCTTCGTGATGGGCATCATGGGCTACTTCTACCTGGCCGGAGCTGTGATTCTCGGTGGCGGGCTGGTCTACCTCGCGATACGCTTGTGGCGCGATCAATCGAAGAAGTGGGCTCGCACGCTGTTCTGGTACTCGAACATGTACCTGGCGGCGATCTTCGCCATCATGGTGCTGGATCGGGTAATTCATCTATGAAGCGGCAGTTCCTCCCGCAAATGTTCCCTTGATACCCTCTTGACTTCACATGCTTGTTGCAGTATGATACTGGTGTGAAACAAATAGTCTCAGCCAAACTAAAATTGCATACGGGCCCTGAGCAATTTCAAGCCCTTCGTCGCTTGAGTCTTGCCTATCGAGACGGGCTCAATGCTATCAGCCGCTATGCGTATGCGCATGGCAAAACCAGTAGCAATCAGTCCTTGCATCGGGGCATGTATGCTGAGTTACGTGCCCGATATCGCCTCCCTTCTCAACTGGCATGCAGTGCCCAGAGACAGGTTGCCGCAACGTACAAAGGGCTGTGGACCAAGGTCAAGAAGAATGCGCAAGCGAGGCTCGCGGGTATCACGAAGAAGCGACACA
>WNGN01002324.1_pt1 | contig 12706 bp, 10 predicted proteins | sample 5400561 | NCBI WGS metagenome assembly WNGN01 (sample SAMN13153379, study PRJNA577476) | soil metagenome | isolation source: 115 cm soil or saprolite under Garry oak tree replicate 2 | place: USA:California | collected 2016-06-15
GTGAAGTTCGTGATGGGCTCACGCGAAGATTACGAATGGTCGTGTGACAAAGTCCGCAAGTTTGATCTCACCCAACGCTGCCGCGCGGTTCTCTTCTCGCCGATCTTTGGCCGGATCGATCCACGCCAGATCGTGGAATGGATTTTAGCCGATAAACTCGACGTTCGTTTTCAACTTCAGATGCACAAATTCATCTGGACGCCGACCCAGCGCGGAGTTTAGCGATGCCGCAGGAACCAAAACTTTGGATCGTGATTTCACGGCCGGACCGGTTGCCGAACGCGCTGGTGGCGGCGGACGCGCTCCGCGATCGATTCCCGGGCGGCATTCATTTGTTACGAGAGGAATCGAAATGGTGGGAAAACGCGAACTGGCAGGAGTTTGTCCGTGAGTTCGCTCAAGTGCACGCGTTCCCGAAGGTCAAAACGTGTCGGGGATTGAAGGATCTACCGCGGCTTTATCGCGAAAACGTGGATCGACAGCGCGGAGTCGGCGCGTTGCCAATCGATCCCGAGAAGGATGTTTTGCTTTGCCTGGCTGGTCTGCTCGGATTGGGCAACGCTGCGCTGTCCGCCCATCCGGACGTTTTCAAGATTCTGTGCGCGTCGCAAAAAGCTTTCGGCGAATTGACGCGACACGGTGATCGCGCTCGTTTTCGATTCACGACTTCGGGATGGTTGCAAAATCGCGTGGTAGAGCCGCTGGCCGGCGTGGAACGGACCATCCACTACAAACCGCGAATCAATCCAGGCGGTGACGGCGTGCGTCTCCGGCGCTTACAAAAGGACCTGGATGAAATCTTCGACGTGATAATTTTCATGAGCAACAGCGGCGGCGAATTGCCCGCTCAAGCGGAACACCAAATTATCCCTTCGCGTTTTCCGAGCATTGCGGAGCTGCGTGACTTCTCTGCGCAGTTCAATGGCGGAGAAGATCGACTCCGACAGTCGTCGCGAGCAGGGCATCGTCGCGTGATTTTCTTCGGAACGCCTTTTCTGCTGGTAAAGAATCTCGAACCGGCTGTTTACATCGAACACCTGAACCATGGTCTCGATTACATCCGAGAAAATTATCCCGGACGCGCTTTGATTTATCGACCTCACCCTTTTGAAAAAGGCGAGGCAACTAAACTGAATCTTGACGGTTTTCGCGTGGAAGACGATCGCGAGGTCGGCGATTTATATTTTTTGCGACACTTCGCCGAGATCGAGGCGGTCTATTCGGTTTCCTCAACCGTCTCAAGGACGGCGCTGAACAACGGCCTGAACTCGTACGCGCTCTGGCGTTGTTTTCCGTTTTCGGAAACGCAGACGAAATTTTTCCGAAAAGTGATGGGCGATGTTCCGCCCGAATTTGAAATTAGCGATCTGACAAAGCCGCCGATTGCCTATCAAGATCGACAATCGATGGTCGCGGGACAAAACAGCTTCTCGAATGCGTTGCAGCGGGCGGTGAATCTGAAAGAACGAGTGGCAACACTGTAGTCGCCACCCTCTCGGCGACGCGGCGCTTCGCAGAGCGAAACGACAGAATGAACAGAATCGACAGAATCCTTTTCTGAAATCATTCAGTTAATTTTGTTAATTCTGTCAAAGAAGTCTTCGAAGAGGGAATCGTAAATCTTACCGCGCTCCGGGTGGTATTGGACTCCGAGCGCGAAGGGATAATTACGGAGCCGGATTTGTTCGACGATGTCGTCGGTTGCGCACCAGGACTCGATTTCAAAGCCGCGGCCCAAAGTGTCAATGGCTTGATGATGCGAGCTGTTCACCTTTTCGAACCGGTGCGCTGCTTTTGTTTCGAAACGCAACGGTTGGATGTCGTTGTCTTTTTGTTCGGGAAGTTTGTGACCGGGAATATCGAGCTTCAGTGTCCCGCCGAGAGCGACATTCAATAGCTGCATGCCCTTGCAGATTGCGAGCACGGGCAAACCGCGCGCGAGCGCTGCGTCCACGGCGGCGAATTCCCACCGATCACGCACAAAATCGACATCCTGCTCGAGCACGCTTGGATTAGGGATAGGCTGCTTCAAAAATTCAGGCGCGATATCGGAACCGCCGGTCAAAAGGAGACCGTCGGCCTCCGCGATCACGACTTCGCCTTTGCACGCATTGCAGATCTCAATCTCGGAATGTTTTGCGAAAAACGGTTGAAACCATTTTTCGTCTTTCTCGCGGAGCCAGGTCGCCAGCTTGGGCATCGCCGCGAATGTGCGTTGTAGAGGCGCTTGTGCCAAGCGCCTGTTTTTTGTTCGGCTTTTGCCGCGGCGAACGCCGTTACAATCTCACAGCCCCATCAGCTCGCGGACGTATTTCACCGGCGGGCTGCCGTAAGAAATCACCTGGTCGTTGTATTTCTTGAGATCGAAATCTTTGCCGAACTTTTTCTGCGCGGCCGCACGAAGATCGAGATGTTCGCTGACGCCTACGAAATAAGTCGACAACTGCGCCGATGTCAGCCGTGCGCGTTTCCATTTGAGCGTAGCCTCGCCTTGTTCCTGGAAGGTCGCTTTCGTCATTAAATCCATTGCCTGCTGCTCGGTCATATTTCCGGCGTGAATGCTTTGATCGAGGATGGCGTTGGCGATCGCGCGCAATCGCATTTTTAGCTGCTGCATTTTCACTTCAGGACCACCATAGCCCTGTTCCGCCATCATTTGCTCGCAATACACCGCCCAGCCTTCGATGTATGTGCCGCTCTGGAAAATCGCGCGCACCAGAGTCGGCGCTTTGAATTCATTCGAGTGCGCGAGTTGAAGGTAATGGCCGGGCATCGCTTCATGCACGGTCAAATCGCGGATAAAGTAATTGTTGTTCTCGCGAAAGAACGATTCCTTTTTTTCCTTCGTCCAATCTTTTGGAGTGGGCGAAACGGCAAAAAATGTTTTTGGGGTTTTCTCGAGCGGCCCGGCGGAATCGCAATACGCGATGGCTACTCCGCGCTTGAATTCCGGCATTGCGATCACTTCGAGTGGAACTGCCGGGATAGACACCAGGTTGCGCTGCTTGACGAAATCGGTCGCTTCGCCCACGACTTTCTGCGCGTAGCCAACTACGGTGTTGTCGTCCTGATGCTCCTGGGCCAGCCTGTTCAGAACAGCGGCGGTGACGCTGTGCTTGTCCGCTAAAGTTTTCTCGTCGGCCTTCGGAAAATATTTTTTGTAAAGCGGCAGCGCCGTCTCGTAGATGGCGGCCTGGGTCTGCTGAAGATCGGCGTCCGCGCGTTTCCTGATTTCCTCCATCGACAAATCGGATGCCAGAGCAAAACGCAATTTCTTCCGAAACTTCTCCGCGCCAAGACGGAAATTACCATCGGAGCGCTTGAGCAGATCTTCCTGTAACCATTTTTTGTATTCTTCCAGCGCCTTAGCGGTTTTTTCCTGGATTGGCGCGAGATCTTTTCTTAACTGCGGCGCCTGGTTGAGCAACGGGTCGAGACCATTTCGCACTAGATTGATTGCGCCCTGGATTTGTTCGATCGCCGTTTCAGTATGAACTCGCGGAGGATGCACGAGATTCGCTTCCGCCTGTTTGATTACGTTCGGAATACCATCCATCCGCTGGCGCAGATTCGGAATGCGTTTTTGCGCAGAATCGAAGTCGCGCGCGACTAAAAGATAAAGGCTGTTGGCGAGACTCTGATTGTAAACGAGCGGGTTCCAATCCGCTTCGCGCAATTCTTCCAAACGGAAGATCTCGCTCTCGACGTTGTCACGCAGAAGTCGCACGTCGACCTGGTTGGCGCCGGTGAGCTGCTTATAATCGTCGAATTTCTTGAGCGCCTCGCGAACCTGCTTCGCGTTCGCGAGCATGCGGGCCCGCGTTTCCTGCGAGTAATCGGTCAGAATTCCGTCAAACCGATGATCGCCCAGCTCGGTGGCGAACTCCGGATGCGATGATAAATAATTCTCGGTGTAATCCTTGGCGATCTTTTCGAATTCGTCGTCCTTCGGGTTGGCGTTTGCGGTGACGATCGCCAGCGGCAACGACAATGCGGCTACGAGGATGATTTTTTTCATTTTGAATCTGATCGCTACGCTTCCGGCTGGACCGCGAACCCCAGCGCCGGTTCGGCTTCACCGGCAACTTGAGTCTGGTCCTGCAAATAAGTTCGCCCTTTGTAAAACGGGGTGATAATCGCGAACAAAACCGCCGTTCCCAGCATTACCCAAACGAAGAACATAAAATAGCTGGTTCCTTGTAACTTCACCGAGCCGTCTGGATTTTGGATGAAGAAATTGACCGCGGCGGTGAACTGATTTCCCAGCGAGACGGCGAGCAAATACGTGCACATGACCAGCGATTTGAGTTTTACCGGTCCCTGTGTGTAGGAAAACTCGAGGTGAGTCGGTGAAACCAACGTTTCGCCCGCAGTCAAAATAACAAACGCCCAAACCTGCCAAATGATATTCGGCCGTGCGCCGGCGTCGATGCGCGTCTGAATCATCGCGACCAAAAAAAATGAAGCCGCAGTGACAAATAATCCGGCGCCCATCTTTCGCAGCGGCGTCAAACGAATGAACTTTTCAACGAACGGATAAAGCCAGTAAGAAAAAAGCGGGAGCATGACTAAAATGAAAATGGGATTGACCGTCTGAATCTGCGACGAGAGCCACTCAATTCCGAATAGATGCCGATCCATCGACTCCGCTTGGACAATCCACGAAGAAAAATTCTGCTGCCACAAGGCCCAGAAAATCGCAACGAACGGTACCGGAATCAGGATGTTGAACAGGATTTTGCCGGTTTCCTTGTTGAAAATCTCACGCCCATACGTTCCCAGGCCGACGGGCGGGATGTGGACGAACTTCTTGCGGCCGGCCCAAAAGAAAATCGTCGCGATCACCATGAAGATACCGGGCAAGCCGAATGCGATGTCAGGACTGTGAAGGCGCGGACTTTCGAGAAAGCCCACCATCGACGGCGAAAGTTTGGCGATAAAACCATCCGGCGCGGCTTTGTAAGGTTCCAGCAAAAACGGAATCAAAAGCGTCGAGAGCGCCGAGCCAGCGTTGATCGAAAAATAAAACCAGTTAAAGACACGAGTCAGCAGATGCTTGTTCGTCTCGCCAAACTGGTCTCCGACGTTGGTTGAAACACATGGCTTAATGCCGCCCGCGCCCATTGCGATCAAGACCAAGCCGATCGCAAGCAAATAGCGCGGCTCGATCGCATGTGCCACCGGCGATCCCATCAACGCGAGCGTGAGATGGCCGAAGCAGTAAACGATCGACAACCACAAGACGACCCGGAATTTTCCGAAGACGGCGTCGGCGAGGATGGCGCCCAAGATTGGCAGAATATAGAGCACCGAAACGAAAGTGTGATACCAGGCTTCGGCGTTGGCCGGTTGCATCACGCTCAAGTGACCCATTTTGTCCAACAGGTACTTGGTCATGAAGATCGTCAGGATGGAATTCATCCCGTAATAGGAAAAGCGCTCGGCCGCTTCGTTCCCGATGATGTAGGGAACGCCGGGTGGCATCGTACTCATCTTCGGAGGCGAGGTGATGTACTGGTGCTTGGCCATAACGAATCTTCTAGTGAGGCGTGCTTTCGGGGAAAAATTCGACGGGCGTGGGCGACGCAGTTGCCGAAGGTGACGCTGACACTTCCTTGGTCGCAGCAGAATTTCCTTCGGAACCTCCCGGAACAACGACATGTTCCTTTTGCACTTCCGGATCTTCTCCAAGGTGATGTTTTTCGCACGAGCAGAAGAAAATCAACGCAGCAGCGGAAACGGCAGCGGCGGTTTGGCGGACACCAAAGTGCATAGCGCGCCGCAAACTAATCGGGCATGCGCGTCCTAGGCAAGGTGAAAGGTTGGCCTCTTCCGTTCTTAATCGTGCTCTTGCTCGTTCGATTATGAGCAAGAGCAGGAGCAAGAGATTGAAAGATCGATATGTTGATAAACGCCGCGCTTGCAGCATTAGTATGAGCGATTGCCGGTGTCCCGCAGCATAAAGAACAACGCCTGGAACGAAGTCGTCGCCATTATTTTACTCGGCGTCGGAACGTTGCTCTTCCTTGCGCTCATTTCCTATAATCCGAAGGACCTCCCTTCGTGGGTGCCGTGGAGTTATCTTTCGCCACCGAACCGTCCTGCCCAAAACTTCATCGGACCGTTCGGCGCAATTCTGGCTGGCTTTTGTTACCTGACGCTCGGCGCAGCGTCCTATTTGCTCGCGGGAGTTCTTCTCTTCTTCGGCGCAGCCAAGTTATTTCATGCGAATTCGCGCCTGATCGCGCGGTTGCCTTGGATCATTCTCTTCATCGTGTCGGGTGCGTGTTTGTTTCAATGGCAAACGTGGCATCTGCAAGGCTGGAGGCACGCCTACAACATTCAAGGTCCCGGCGGATGGGTCGGTTATTTGTTCGGGAAGACATTGCTGGTTACTTCGATGGGCAAAATCGGTTCCGGCATTTTGCTCGGCGGCATTTACGTCGCGAGTTTGATCTTGATGACTGGGCTGCGCCCGATCCATCTCGTTCAGCAAACCGTTTCCGGCACACGCGCCGCGTTCGCGAACCTACACGATTGGCGGTTGCATCGAAAACTGCGCAAGGCCGACATCAAAGGCCAACTTGAAATTAGCCAGCGCGAATTGACGAAGCAGCGGCGCTCAATCGAAAAGCAACTGAAGAAAAAAGGCGCACCGGTGCCAGGGCCGTCGGCCTCGTTCATTTCGCCCGAAGAATTGGCCGATCGACCGGCGCCGAAGGTTGTCGACGCGACTGCGCTTCCGGAGGAATCGATCGGGCGAAAGAAACCGTCGCTCGCAGAATTGCGCGGCTCTTCATCAAGATCGGCATCAAATGCGCCCGGCCTAACCGGCCGTGCGTGGGACCCGAAAACCTACGCCCTGCCGGGACTTGATTTGCTCGCGGAGCACGATCCGGAAGGACGCGGCGGCGCCGACCCGACGGAATTGCAACGCGTTCAGCAAACGCTGATCGACACGCTGGCGCAATTTGGAATTGCGGTCGCACCGGGCGACATCACCAAAGGCCCGACAATCACGCGCTACGAAGTTTACCCGGCCAAAGGTGTGCGGGTGGACAAGATCGTGAGCCTCGAGCGCGATCTGGCACGAGCCACGCGCGCAGAACGGATTAACATTCTCGCGCCCATCCCGGGGAAAGACACGGTTGGCATCGAGCTCGCCAACACGCGCAAAGTCACCGTCACATTGCGCGAGTTGCTCGAATCGACCGATTGGGAGGAAGCGAAAACGCGGAGTCGAATTCCGCTGGCGCTCGGGAAAGACGTTTACGGCAAAGCGATCATCACCGATCTGGCGCAAATGCCACATTTGCTCGTGGCCGGCACAACCGGTGCTGGCAAAAGCGTCTGTATTAACGCGCTGATCGCCAGCATGCTTTTCCGATTCACGCCGGAAGAGCTGCGTTTCATCATGATCGACCCGAAAGTGGTCGAGCTGCAGCATTACAACGCGTTGCCGCATCTCGCTTTCCCGGTGGTGACCGATCCGAAAAAAGTGCTGCTCGCATTGCGCTGGTTGATCGACGAGATGGAGCGTCGCTACAAAATTTTCGCCCGCGTGGGCGTTCGCAACATCATCAGCTTCAATGCCCGGCCAAAGAAAAAGCCGGATGTCGATGTTGCGAATGCCGCCGAGTCGGCAAACGACGCCGAAATTAAAGTTCCACGCGAGCACGAGATTCCGATTCCGGAAAAGATTCCTTACATCGTGGTCGTAATCGACGAGCTGGCTGATTTGATGCAAACCGCGCCGGCTGACGTCGAAGGCGCAATTGCCCGCATCACGCAAATGGCTCGCGCGGCCGGAATTCACCTGATTGTCGCAACGCAAACGCCACGCGCGGACGTGATCACCGGTGTGATCAAAGCGAACATTCCGAGCCGGATTGCGTTTCAAGTGGCGAGCAAGATAGATAGTCGCGTGATTCTCGATGAAAACGGCGCCGATCGTTTGTTAGGCCAAGGCGATATGCTCTACCTGCCGCCAAGCGCGTCGCGATTGATTCGAGCGCAAGGTGTTTTGGTAACCGATGAGGAAATTCGGCGCCTGGTAGAATTTGTTTCGGCGCAAGGTCATCCGGCTTTCGATCTAGCGATGCGTGAAAAACTCCAGGCGGCCGCCAGTTCAACCGAAGAAGTAACGGACGAAGACGAAGAGTTGGTGGAAAAATGTCTCGAGATCATTCGTCAGGAAAAACGCGCGTCCACTTCGCTTCTGCAACGACGACTGCGGCTGGGCTATACACGCGCCGCGCGCATCGTTGATATTCTGGAGCAGCGCGGTATTTTGGGTCCCGGCGAAGGCGCCAAACCCCGCGAGATCCTGGTCGATCTCGATGCCGCTGTTTAGCCGGCGAATCCGCAATGACAATCGAAGGTCTGGGCAAGAAATTTCAAGATGCGCGACTGGCCCGAGGCCTCACGCTGGATGAAGCCGCGCGCCTGACCAAAATTCGCCCGTCGCGTCTGGCTGAGATCGAGGCGGACGATTTTTCGCAATTTCCCAGCCTCGCTTACGCCAAAGGGTTCCTGCAAATCTACGGAAAGTTTCTCGATGTCGATGTTACGCCGTATCTCGACGCGTTCGAAACCTCGCAACAGATGACGGTAGATGGTTATGCCTATTTGCAAGATCAACCGGCGCCCAAACCACGTCGCATTCGGGCGCGTCCACGCGCGCCGGTTGTGCGCCGCCAGCGGAGCGGAGACCGGTCCTCGCCATTGCCCTTATTGATCGCAGTTGGCGTGATCGCTCTCGGGTTCATTTTGATGCGCTTGATTATGAACATTCAACGGATTGCGCCGCACCAAATGGTAGGCGTTCCTCAATCGATCGCTTCGCAAGCTCCGCCGGCGCAGGCTCAGCCCACGCAAGCCCCCGTCGCACAAGCTCCACCGAAACAAGCACCGGCCGCTTCCATCGCCCCAGTCGCACCGGCTCCGTCGCGAGCGCCTTCCCGACCGCCCGCTGCGGTGGTCGAAGCTCAACCGAAGAAAGCTGCGGAGCCAGTTGCAACCGTAGCGCCGTCGATTCCGATACCGGACGCGTTTGTGCCGGCTTTCGCGAATGCGAACGTGGCAGCGAAGGCGAGCGTGCCGCTGAAAGAACCGGAAGTCCGTCGTGCAGAACCGGTCCGCCCCGAAGATTTGGCAAAGGCAGGCGCAACCCAGACCGCTCAGACAACTCAAAAACCTGCTGAAGCCGAAGGACCAAATCACATCGCGATTAAGCCACTGAAAAAAACTTACATCAAAGTCGTGGTGGATAATGAATCGCTTCAGCCTGCGTTCGAACGATGGATTTCACCGACGGACGGAACGGTCGAATTCCGCGGACAAAAAATTGCGGTCCGGGTTTTAGACCGCGACGCCATTCAAATCAGGAAAAACGGCAAACCGGTGGCGGATGGTGACGACGACGTCACCGTCGAGTAAATAGCGCGGTCCGGTTTCACTTTAAATGAGCACAAAGGTCGGCATGATCAGTCTCGGTTGCGCCAAAAATTTGGTGGACGCGGAGATCATGCTCGGGAGCGTTTTGGCCCGTGGCATGGAAATTACGTCGTCTGCCGAGGAGGCCGACGTTCTGGTCGTAAACACGTGCGCCTTCATTGATTCGGCGAAGGAAGAATCAATCAACGCGATCCTGGCCGCGCATCAGGCGCGCGGACTAAACAAACGCGCCGGACAGAGGTTAATCGTGAGCGGGTGCATGTCGCAGCGCTTCGCGCGCGAGTTGCGCCAAGAGATGCCGGAAGTCGACGCCTTCGTCGGGCTGGATGAAGTGAAGGAACTCGGAACAATCGTCGAGAGAGTGCTGGCCAACGAAGATGTCGATCTTGCGTTCGCCGAGGCGCGACCAACTTACATTCCCGATTATGACACTCCGCGCTTTCGACTCACGCCGGCGCACTCGGTCTACGTGAAAATTGCCGAAGGTTGTAATCATCCGTGTAGCTTCTGCGTTATTCCGCAAATGCGTGGGAAACATCGCAGCCGAACAATGGAATCGGTGCTGGCTGAAATTCGCGGGCTGGTCGCGGAAGGCGTGCGCGAGATCAATTTGATCAGTCAAGACACCACCTATTACGGAATGGATTTGTGGAGCGAAAAAGCCGGACCGCGCCAGCCGGTCGATTCGGCGCGGGGTCCGACGCTGGTCGCGCTATTGCGCGAGATCCAGGAAATCGACGGCGATTTTTGGGTGCGACTGCTCTACACTCACCCGGCGCATTGGAGCGACGAATTAATCGAGACGATCGCCAGTTGCGATAAAGTCGCGCGTTACATCGACATCCCGCTTCAGCATATTCACGAATCGATGTTGCAGAGAATGCGCCGCGAAACCTCGCGCGCTCACATTGAAAACTTAATCGAGAAGCTTCGTGCCGGGATTCCGGGTCTGGCGTTGCGAACAACGTTCATCGTCGGTTTCCCAGACGAGACTGACGAAGAGTTCGAGTCATTGCTTGAATTCATCGCCCGTGTTCGATTCGAGCGACTCGGAATCTTCAAATATTCGCGCGAAGAAGGCTCACGCGCGGCAAAGATGCCGGGGCAGATCCCGGCAAAGCTCAAAAACACGCGTTATCGCGAGGCGATGTCGATCCAGCAAAAGATCGCGCATGAGATGGCGGAGGAAAAAATCGGCCGCCAGTTGAAATTGCTGATCGATCAACCGCTGATTGCGAGAACCGAAGCGGACGCGCCCGACGTCGACACGAGCGTCATCTTAACCAAACCGGCGCCAGTGGGCGAATTCGTAAGGAAGCGAATCACCGGCGCGCGGGGTTACGATCTGCTGGCGTAAGGCACGCCGAAAGCGCGGAATTTCTTACGATTGGAACAACTTCGGGAGTGACAAAACTCGTGGGGTCAGGCAACCTATCTGGGCGTCCGATCTACATGGCCGATTCAAACGAACCGAAAAAGGAGACGGTGCGCATCACCGTTTCCCCGCCGGGTTCACCCTCGTCGGCGCCGGCTGAATCGCGCGAAACGGTGCGAATTCATTTGCCCACGCGTCCGCCTGCGAATCCTCCATCCGCGCCGCCCGAGCCACTCACTCAGGCACGGTCCGCCGCTGCCGCCATGCCCGCTCCGATCACGACACCAGCTCCAAAAAAAGAGACCGCACGCATCACGGTGTTACCCGACCCGCAGCCGAAACCAGCGGTTCAAATGAAAAAGACGCAACCGCTGATCGATTTGCCGGCGATGGAGACGCCTGCGACCACTGTCACCCTGACACCGGCACCGGAATCGGAGCCGCAGCGGCGAATCGATCAAATCCCAATGCCCTTATGCTGGGGGTTGCTCGCGGCTTCAGCCGCCATTTTGATTCTTCAGATTTGGAATTATCTTTCTTAGAGCCATGGAAAACTCGGAGACAATCAATCTGGACGAGTCGAATTTTGACCGCGAAATCAACAGCGACAAACCGGTGGTGGTGGACTTCTGGGCCGAGTGGTGCGGGCCCTGCAAGTTGATCGCGCCGCTCCTCGATGAAATCGCTCGCGAGAAAGCCGATGCCGTGAAGGTCGCAAAAGTAAACGTGGATCAAAACCAAAGCCTCTCGTTTAAGTACAATATTCGCGCCATTCCCTCGCTGCTATTCTTCAAGAACGGCCAATTGCGGGACCAAGTAACGGGAATGACGAGCAAAAAGGATTTGCTCAGCCGGATCGAAGCACTGGCGTAAAAATCGAACATTTCGGCCATTCCGGCGTATCGCCCGGAACGGGATGTGCTGCCTTGGTCGGGCGGACATGGTCTCTGAGCCACTGCTTCATAAAATGAAGATTCTGGTCGTCGATGACGATCGGATGAGTGTAACGCTGTTGGAACAGCTTTTGCAAAGGCGCGGTTATAGTCATGTGATGGGGATCACGGACTCTCGAAAGGCGCTCGACATCTGCGCCACTTTTGATCCCGATCTAATCTTGCTCGACCTGATCATGCCAGAGATGGACGGGTTTGCTTTGCTGGAAGCGCTTCGGGAGGATGGCTCTGAAAGTTTTCTGCCAATCGTGGTGTTGACCGCTGACATAACTGAAGAGGCCAGAGCCCGCGCGCTGGAAGCTGGAGCGACTGACTTTTTGGTAAAGCCAGTTAGCCAAGCAGAAGCGCTTTTGCGTATCCGCAATCTTCTCGAGGTCCGGCGACTTAACGTCGTGCTCGAAAATCAGCGCGCTGCTTTGGAGGAAGCGGTGCGAGAACGCACCGCCGAGCTGCAAACCGCCAATCAGCGTTTGCAAAACGCATCAGCGTTTAGCGGCGCCTGACCGGACCGAACCGCTGCCGCAGTAACTGCCAGTCCGGCTCAAGGCCCGTGTAGATTCACTGAATATTTGAGTCATTTCGGCATGTCCAATCTCCGAAAAGGGGGTTGCAATGGCCTTGCAGCGCGGTTTCAGGCTACTAAATAAGCTACGAATCGAATCATGAATTTTTTCGATGGTGTTTTTTTAAGACTGCTCACCATTCCGTACGGCTCCTTCGCAGAGCAAGTGACTCTTTAACCACGATCGCACGGCGCAAGAACGGCCACGCTACCGAAAGCGCTACCGATCAAAAGAATGAATTTGATTTTGTCGGTTGGTTCGCGACTCGCCGTTGTCGCCCCGATGCTGTTCTCGTCTGAAACAAGTCCGGCGATTCTATAAGACGAAGGTCCAACATGCTGAATTGGTACATGCCTTCG
>WNGN01004480.1_pt1 | contig 12701 bp, 12 predicted proteins | sample 5400561 | NCBI WGS metagenome assembly WNGN01 (sample SAMN13153379, study PRJNA577476) | soil metagenome | isolation source: 115 cm soil or saprolite under Garry oak tree replicate 2 | place: USA:California | collected 2016-06-15
GTGAACTTCCAGGGCAAGAATCCGAACATCGTCGTTTGGTCCGAGGTCGTGGCCGGCATCTTGTCCGGCGCGTTCCGCGGAGCGAGCGCGTTGTTCGACGGGTTGTAGTCGTAGACCGTCCAGGCGGCCGTCTGGCTGGACGGGTCGAGTGCCGTCGAGTCCAGCGTGCAGCTCACTCCGGTGTCGCTGGCGTTGATCGCCTCGACGTCGGCAGCCAGGCTGGTCAGCGTGGCCGGGTCGACCCAGAGAATGACGCTGTGCCCGTCCGTGCACGAGAGGATCACCTGATACGACTGGCCGAGATCGGTCGAGAGAGCGTCCGTCAGATCGCCGGAAACGCTCAACGCCATGCCGCCGGGCCGCGCCTCCGTTGGCGTGTCCCGCTCGCACGCGATGCCCAAACACATGATCGCTGGATAGACGAGGACCGCAGCAACTCTTTGGAAGGTTCGCATCGCTGTCCTCCCGAGAAAGGCACGCGAGTGTGGGTGGTGAAAGCGCGCCCGGCCATTTGGTCGAGCATACGGGCGTGGCGCAACCGCGACGGCTGGCATCGTTCAGAGCGGTCAGGGGTGTTGTGATGTTGCCGACGCGCAGCATGCAAACCTGGTGCCGCGCGAGCGCTACGGATTACGTTCGACCATCAGCTAGGCGTGCCGTGGTGCGACCGCGCCACGAGAGGAGTAAGTCGCGGGATGTTACGTGCTGCGCATGCGCGGCAGCAGCTTACCTCTTTGCCGCCACCTGCTCGGTGGCCCGGAGCACCCGCAGCGCGTTGAGCCCCGCCACCTTCCGCACGTCCTGCTCACTCCACCCCCGCCGCAGCAGCTCGGCAATCAGGTCGGGAAACTTGGAGACGTCCTCGAGCCCGACGGGCACCTCGGTGATGCCGTCGAAGTCGGAGCCGAGCCCCACGTGGTCGACGCCGGCGACGGCGCGGATGTGCTCGATGTGATCCGCCAGTTGCGCCAGCGTCGCTTTCGGCGCGCGTGCCGCCCACACCTTGGTCGATTCCGCGATGCTCGTCGCCTCCACGCCGGCGGCGCGTAACGCCCGGGCGCGCGCCTCCATACTGTCCTCATACACCCGCACCGCCTCGGACACGAAGCCGGGGTTGAAATTCACCATGACGATGCCGCCGTTCGCCGGTACGAGCTTGAGAATCGAATCCGGCACGTCGCGCGCATGGCCGGTCAGCGCGCGGGCCGACGAGTGGGAAAACATCACGGGGGCGCGCGTCGCATGCAGCGCGTCCGACATCGTGGCATCGTTCACGTGGGAGAGATCCACCACGATCCCGAGGCGGTTCATCTCGTGCACCACGTCGCGCCCGAACGCCGAGAGACCGCGGCGCGCGGTGTCGGTGGAGGCCGTCGCCCAGGACAGGCTGCGCCAGTGTGTGAGGGTGATGTAGCGCACGCCCAGCGCCGCGAACATCCGCAGCGCGCCGAGCGAATTCTCGATGGCGTGGCCACCCTCGATGCCGATCAGGCAGGATATCTTCCCCGCCGTGAAGTTCCGCTCGACGTCCGCGGCCCGATAGGCCATCGCGAGGTCGCGCGGATACTTCGCGCACAGCCGCTTGATCAGATCGATCTGCTCGAGCGCGTACACCGCCGGATGGGGCCCGGAGTCCATGGTCGTGACGGGCACGTACGCCGCCCAGAACTGCGCCCCCACGCCGCCTGCGCGGAGCTTCGGGATGTCGGTCATGAGCTTCGGCTGTAGCACGGCGAAGTCCACGGAGTCGAGTCCGCCACGGGCGCGAATGGCGTCGGGGATGTCGTTGTGGCCGTCGATCAGCGGGACCGTCTTGAGGATGCGGAGCGCCTGGGCGCGGTAGTCCTGGGCGGCCAGGCGGACCGACCGACCGGCGGACACGAGCAACGCGAGACCGAGCATTCGGTAGACCACGCGCATTGACACCCGCCGAGCTTGGGAGGCGGAAAGCTGGCTCCCCACCACGCGGTTATCAAGATTACGTTTCGGAACCATGCCCGTCCCTGATGCCAAGACGAAGATCGCGCTCGACGTGAACGGCGAGTCCGTCGAGGTGGCCTTCGCGCCGCACAAGACCCTGCTCGAGGTGCTGCGCGAGGACCTGAGCCTCACGGGCACCAAGCACGGCTGCGAGCTGGGTGAGTGCGGCACGTGCACCGTGCTGGTCGACGGCACGCCGGTGCTCTCCTGTCTGGTGCTCGGCCTCGCCTGCGCGGGACGGCGCGTGCGGACGGTCGAGGGGATGGCCGCCGGCGGCAAGCTGCACCCGCTGCAGGACGCTTTCGCCGAGCTGGGCGCGGCGCAGTGCGGCTATTGCACCCCTGCGTTCCTGCTCGCCGCCGAGGCCCTGCTCGCCGAAAACCCCCGCCCCACCCGGGACGACATCAGGCACGCGCTGGCGGGCAACCTGTGCCGCTGCACCGGTTACATCAAGATCTACGAGGCGGTCGAATTGGCGGCCGCTCGCATGCGCGGCGAGCCCGCCGAGCCGGCGCCGGAGACGCTGTATGGGCAGCGCTGAGCTGCGCGTCGTCGGCAAGGCACTCCGCAAGGTCGACGCGACGGCCAAGGTGACGGGCGCCACGAAGTTCGCGGACGACCTGTTTCTGCCCCGGATGCTGTACGCGAAACTACTGCGCAGCCCTCATCCCCACGCCCGCATCGTCTCGATCGACGCGTCGCAAGCCGCCGCGCTCCCGGGCGTGAAGGCCGTGCTCACCGGCAAGGACCTCCCCATCCCGTTTGGAATCCTCCCGGTCAGTCAGGACGAGCACGCGCTTGCCCTCGACAAGGTGCGGTTCGTGGGCGATCCCGTGGCGGCCGTGGCGGCGACCAGCGAGGAGGCAGCCGCCGCCGCGCTCGGCCGCATCGCCGTCCAGTACGAGCCGCTGCGCCCCGTCACCGACGCCGTGGACGCGCTCGCCCACCCCGAGCCCCGCATCCACGAGTACGGCGACCTGGGGAACCTGCACAAGCTGATTCACCTCGAGTTCGGCGACGTGGAGCAGGGGTTTCGAGACGCCGACCTGGTGCGCGAAGACACCTTTTTCTTCGAGGGCAGCACGCACCTCCCGATGGAGCAGCACGCCGCGGTGGCCGATTGGTCGGCCGACGGGAAGGTCACCCTGTGGAGCTCCACCCAGACGCCCCACTACGTCCACCGCGCGCTTGCCCAGGTGCTCGAGCTCTCACCGGCGCGGATCCGCGTAATCGCCTGCCCCAACGGAGGCGGGTTCGGCGGCAAGAGCGACCCCTTCAGTCACGAGATCGTCGCGGCCAAGCTGGCCATGGTCACGGGTCGGCCCGTGAAGATCACGCTCACGCGCGAGGAAGTGTTCTACTGCCACCGCGGGCGTCACCCCACGCTGATGTGGGTCAAGACGGGCGTGAAGAAAGACGGCGCCATCACCGGCATGCACTTCAGATCGCTGCTCGACGGCGGCGGGTACGGGTCCTACGGGGTGGCGAGCACGTACTACACGGGGGCGCTGCAGACGGTCACGTATCACGTTCCCCGTTACACGTTCCAGGGCGCACGAGCGTTCACCAACAAGCCTCCGTGTGGTCCGAAGCGGGGGCACGGGACTCCCCAGCCGCGCTTCGCGCTCGAGGTCCACCTCGACAAGATCGCCGAGCAGCTCGGGCTCGATCCCGCCGAGCTCCGGCTCAGGCATCTGGTCCCGCCCAACTCGCTTACCGCCAACTGGCTGCGCGTCGGCACGATGGGACTGGGGCGCTGCATCGAGAAGGTCGTCCAGGGCTCGGGCTGGAAGGACAAGTTCAAGAAACTGCCCCTCGGAAAAGGGATCGGCCTCGCGTGCTCGTCCTACATCACGGGCGCGGGGCTGCCGATCTATTGGAATGCCATGCCGCATTCCGGCGTGCAGCTCAAGTGCGACCGCGGTGGCGGAGTGACGGTGTTCTGCGGCTCGACCGAGATCGGGCAGGGCTCCGATTCCATCCTCGCCGCGATCGTCGCGGAGGTGCTCGGTATCAACCCGTTCGACATCGCGGTGGTCACGGGCGACACCGACCTCACGCCCGTCGATCTGGGCAGCTACTCGAGCCGGGTCACCCTCATGACCGGTCACGCGGCGATCCAGGCGGCCGAACGGGCGCGCGCGCTGATTGCCAGACACGCCGCCGCGCAGCTCGCAGTACCCGTCGAACGCGTCGGATTCGCGGACGGCCGGGTGTTCGACCTGGAGCGTCCCGAGCTGGGACTCTCGTTTGCGGACGCCGTACGGCTCGCCGAAGCGGCGGAGGGAACGGTGGGCACGGTGGGCTCGTATACGCCGCCCCCCTCCCCCGGGAAATACCGCGGCGCGGGCGTCGGCCCGTCACCCGCGTACTCCTACAGCGCCTGCGTGGCGGAGGTGGATGTGGACCCGGCCACGGGCATCGTCCGCGTCCCCAAGATCTGGATCGCGCACGACGTGGGGCGAGCCATCAACGCCGCGACCGTGATGGGGCAGATCGAAGGCTCCGTGTACATGGGGCTGGGCGAGGCGCTGATGGAGGAGATGGCGTACCGCGGCAACCGCAACGTGGTGCACAAGATTCCCAGCCTGCTCGAGTACAAGAGCCCCACCACGCTCGAGATGTGCGACGTGGTGACCTACGTGGTCGAAGACCCCGACCCGAACGGGCCGTTCGGTGCCAAGGAGTGCGGGCAGGGTCCCCTGCTACCCGTACCGCCCGCCGTGGCGAATGCCGTGTACGACGCGGTCGGTGTGCGCATCGACGAGGTGCCGATCACACCGGAGAAGGTGTTCAAGGCCCTACGGGCAAAAGGAAAGGGAGAGGAGGGACGGGTCGGGCCCAAGAGCTTCCCCGAGATTCCCTGGCCCGAGCCGACGCGGGTGCCGCCGCCCTGGGAGGGGGGAGACGGAAAGGCGGTAGAGAGCGGCAAAGGCGGCAAGGGGCGGCAACGGGCGGCAAAGGCGGCAAGGCCCTGATGCTCAGACTTCCGTCGTTCACGTACCTGCAACCACGCACGCTCCAAGAAGCGCTCGCGATGAAAGCGGACGCGGGCCCCGATGGCATGTATGTCGCCGGCGGGACGGATCTGTACCCGAACATGAAGCGCCGCCACCAGGAGCCGCGCACCGTGATCTCGTTGATGGGGATTCCGGAGCTCGCAGGATGCGAAGTGCGGGATGCGGGATGCGTCGTTGGGGCATGCGTGACATTGAGCTATCTGATAGCGCACCCGACCATGCGTCAGCATTACGACACTGTCGCGCATGCGGCCGCGCTTGTGAGCACCCCGCTGCTCCGCAACATGGGAACCCTCGGGGGAAATCTCTGCCTCGACACGCGCTGCAACTACTACAATCAGACGTACGAGTGGCGCCAGGCGATCGACTTCTGCATGAAGAAGGACGGGCACATCTGCTGGGTGGCACCCTCGTCCCCGCGGTGCTGGGCCGTCAGCTCGTCCGACGTGGCCCCCGTGATGGTGGCGCTGGCCGCGGACTACGTGCTCGTCGGTCCGGGCGGCGAGCGCGTCGTGCCTGCGGCACGGTTCTATCACAACGACGGCATCAATTATCTGACCAAGCAGCCCGAGGAGATCCTCAGCGCGGTGCGGCTGCCGCGGCCGGACGGGTGGGACGCGGTGTACCACAAGCTGCGCCGCCGCGATGCGTTCGACTTTCCGGTGCTCGGCGTGGCGGCGTGGGTGAGATGGGAAGCGGGACGAGGGACGAGGGACCAGGGACGGGTGGCGGAGGCCCGTATCGTGTTGGGCGGCGTGGCGAGCTCGCCGCAGGAGGTCCCCGAGGCCGGTGCCGCGCTCGCGGGAACCGACTTGTCGGACGACGCGATCGCAGCAGCAGCCGCCGCCGCCTATCGCCCCGCCAAGCCCCTGGACAACACCGACTTCGATCTGTCGTGGCGCAAGCAGATGACGCGCGTGTACGCGACGCGGGCGCTGGTCGAGCTGCGCCGGCGCCGCTCGCTCGCGCTGACCCCTACCCCGGAGTCCCGATGGAAGAGCTGAGTCCCCTCGAGCCGTCCCTCGCCCCGACTCACAACCTCGTGGCCGAGCGCCTGTTCCGCGCCCGCATCGTGATTCTCACGGGTGAGATCACGCAGCGCGTGGCGGCGAACGTCACCGCGCAGCTGCTCGCCATGGCCGGCGAATCGAGCGACGACATCACGGTGTTCATCAACTCCCAGGGTGGGCACGTGGAAGCGGGCGACACGATCCACGACCTGGTGCGGTTCCTGAGCCCGCGGGTACGGATGGTGGGCACCGGATGGGTGGCGAGCATCGCGGCCCTGATTTACGTGGCCGTGCCGCGCGAGGACCGCTACTGCCTTCCCAACACGCGCTTTCTGCTCCACCAGCCGGCGGGCGGGGCGGGTGGGTCCGCGAGCGACATCGAGATCGAGGCGCGCGAGATACTCAAGATGCGCGATCGGTTGAACCGCGTCTTCGCGCAGCAGACCGGGCAGCCGCTCGAGCGCATCGAAGAAGATACGCGCCGCAACTTCTGGCTCTCGGCCGAGGAGGCGCGTCGCTATGGGCTGGTCGGGCAGGTCATCGAGCACCAGGCCGAGCTCGGCACGTCACGGTGACCTATGAGACCACACTGGATGATGATCGTGGCACTCCTGGCCGGCTGTGGCCGGTCCGACCGGGAGCCGGCGCAGGCAAAGGCGACCGCGACAGCCGCGGCGAGCTTCCGCGTGCGGTTCGAGACCAGCGCCGGCCCCTTCGTCGTCGAGGTGACGCGCGCCTGGGCGCCGCACGGCGCCGACCGACTCTACGACCTCGTGCGGCAAGGGTTCTACGACGGAGGGCGCTTCTTCCGCGTGGTCCCGGGGTTCGTCGTCCAATTCGGGCTGAGCGGCGATCCGGCGGTGTCGGCCCGCTGGCGCCCGGCCACTATCCCGGACGATCCGGTGACCCAGCATAACACCCGCGGCACGCTCACCTTCGCCACCGCGGGGCCGAACACGCGCACCACGCAGCTGTTCATCAACTACCGCGACAACATTCGCCTCGACGGCATGGGCTTCGCACCCCTGGGTCGCGTGGTCGAAGGGATGGACGTGGTGGATCACATCTACGCGGGCTACGGCGAGCGGCCCGATCAGGCGCAAATTGAAGCGCGGGGAAACGCGTACCTCGCGGCCGCGTTCCCCCGCCTCGACTCGATCACCCGCGCGACGATCGTCGCGCCCTAAGCCGACGTCTTCGCGTCCCCCAGGGCCTCGACCTCGCCTCGCATCCGGTCGAGCAGCTCCACCAGCGTGCGTCGGGTGGCCTCGTCGCGCGCCTTCCAGCCGGCGCGGTACACGGCGCGCACCAGCCGTGCGGCGGCGCGGTTGACTTCGATCATGCCACCGCCCAACGTGCGATCCACGGCGTCGCGGACCCGCTCGAAAATGTCGTCCACCACGTCGCGATGCTCTTCGAGAAAGCGCGTTCCCGCGGCGGTGATTTCGTACACCTTCTTCCCCTCGACCTCTTTGGAGCTCACCAACCCCTCGTCCTCGAGCCACTGCAGCGTCGGGTAGACGGTCCCGGGGGAGGGGGAGTAGCAGCCGTGCAGCTGCTCTTGCAGCTCCTTCATTACCTCGTAGCCGTGGCGCGGCTTGTCCTTGAGGAGCTTGAGGATCACATACTTCATGTCACCCGATTCGAACCACTGGCGGCGCCGCCCGCGCGGCCCGCCCCAGAAGAACGCCCGGGGGCCGAAGCCGAAGGCGAAGCCATCCCATCCGAACTGTCGCGTCATTGTCTCCTCGGTGCTATGCGATGTAACGTGAAGATATACCGTGACGATATATCGTGTCAATCGGTCGTAACACCGCTCACAGCAATCCCGTCACCCTTCACACAAGTTCCAAGGCCGCATGAACTTGTGCAGGGGGAGCGGGGTGGTACATTTGGAGCCCGCGCTAACCCTGTTTCCCTTAGCCCGCGCGCCCGGAAGGAGCTTCGATGTCCGTGCAGGTGACCCCCCACCCCGCCTGGGTGGCCGACCTGGATGCCACACTGGATCCCAGACGCGAGGCGATCCTCGACACGCCGGTGATCGTGCACGCCTCGGAGAACGAGCTGGTCGACGGCCAGATCCAGAACTTCCTCGTGGCGTTCTACCCGATCATCCGTGACTTTCCCCAGTGGCTGCAGGTGCTGCTGGACCGCTCGCCGGACGACGGCAAGGTGTTCTTCCGGGACAACATCCGCGTCGAGAAGCGACACGACGCGATGTGGCGCGCCATGGGAGATGGCTTTAACGTCCCGAAGGCGCGGTTCCAGGTGCCCGAGCCGATGATCCCCGAAGTGAAGGAATTTCACGCCTATCTGACCGAGATGTGCCGCGGCGCGACGTTCGGCGCGGCCGTGTCCGCGACCAACTACGCCGTGGAGGGCGTGGCGCAGAAGATCTCCGAGAAGGCGCTGCGCGGGCTCGCCAAGAACGAGAAGATCGGGCCGCGCGGGCGGTGGTGGCTGGAAGAGCACGCCAAGTACGACGATGAGCATCCCATCCACGCCCTGGAGATCATCAAGGGCTGCGTGAAGCGCGGCGAGGCGCCGCGGGGAGTGACCGAGTCGGCCCTCAAGAGCCTGGACCTGATGAAGGATGCCATGGTGGCCTCGTACGACTCATGAGCAAAGGCCGGCGCGCTACGCCCGCGCGCGGGCTGCGATCTCCCGTGCCGTCCTCCAAGACGGCGCCCCAGCGCCCGCTTGATTCGCAGCGCATCGCGGCCGAAATCGTGGCCGCGCTCGCCGACGCGGTGATCGTCACGGGCCCGGATCGGCGGGCGCTCACGGCCAACCGCGCCGCGGCCGATCTGTTCGGCCGGCCGCTCGAGGACCTGCCGGGAACCCCCATCGACGACCTGGTCGCGCCCGGCGAGCGCGCCAATGTCGCCGAGCACGAGCAGCTGGCCTTCCAGGGCGAGGAGCAGCACTACGAGACGAAGGTCGTGAGCGCGAGCGGCGAGGAGCGGGTGGTCGCCGTGTCCACGACACCGCTCGTGGTCGAGGGCGAGCTGATCGGGGCCGTGGCGACGCTGCGCGACATCACCGAGCAGAAGCGGGCACAGGAAACACTCAGCCGCTCCGAGGCTCGCTATCGCCATCTGTTCGAGTCGGCGTCGGATGCGATCGTTACCCTGGACGCAACCGGCCGGTTCACCACTGTCAACCACGCCTCCGAGATCATCTCGGGCTACCGCCGCGAGGAGCTGCTAGGGATGTTTTTCGCTCCCTTGTTCCCGGACGACGAGCTTCCCCGGGCCCTGACCCACTATCAACGGGCGCTGGGGGGCGAGACGGGGTTGTTCGAGACTGCCTTCTACCGGAAGGACGGTGAAGTCCGGACCATTCAGGTGACCTACTCGACGCCGCAGCTCGACGAAGAAGTCCTGTGCGTCATCCGCGACGTCACCGACCAGAAGATGCTGCAGGAGCAGCTGATCCAGTCCGAAAAGATGTCGGCCATCGGGCAGCTCGTCTCCGGCGTAGCGCACGAGCTCAACAACCCGCTCGCGGGGATCTCGGCCTTCGCCCAGCTGCTGCTGAGTGAAAAGCGCTTCCCGCCCGATCAGCGCACCGCGGCCGAGATGATCTACGCCGAAGCCCGGCGCGCCTCGCGCATCGTGCAGAACCTCCTCACGTTCGCGCGCCAGCACAAGCCGGAGCGCTCACCCACGTCGGTGAACCAGGTGCTGGACGACACGCTCGAGCTGCGGGGATACGAGCTGCGGGTGCGGGGGATCGACGTGCAGCGCGACTACGACGACCAGGCCCCCGAGACCATGGCCGACGCGCACCAGCTGCAGCAGGTGTTCCTGAACCTGATCACCAACGCCGAGCAGGCGATGGAGCGGGCGGAGCGGGACCAGCAGCGGCTCACGGTGCGCACGCGCCAGGCCGGCGCGCTCATCCGCACCGAGGTCGAGGACACGGGCCCGGGCATCCCCCCCAATCTGCTCGAGCGAATCTTCAATCCGTTCTTCACCACCAAGCCCACCGGGTCCGGCACGGGTCTGGGCCTCTCCATCTCGCTCGGCATCGTGCGGGAGCACGAGGGGCGCATCTGGGCGGAGAACGCCCCCCAGGGGGGCGCCCGGTTCGTGATCGAGCTCGGTCGTGGCGCCGCGCGCCACGGGGGACTTCCCGAGCACGCCGTTAGTGCAGCCCGTGACCGACCGGCTGCACGTGCTGGTGGTGGACGACGAGGCCTCGGTCCGGGTCGCGCTGCAGCGCTATCTGTCCGGCCGGGGCCACGAGGTGGAGACGACCGCCAGCGGCCGCGAAGCCCTCGCCCGGATGCGCGAAGACGCCTTCGACGCGGTGATCATCGACATGCGGATGCCCGATCTTTCGGGCGAGCAGCTGTTCGGGGAGCTCAAGGCGCGCGATCCGTCCTACGCGGAGCGCGTGATTTTCACCACCGGGCAGCTGGTGGACGACACGGTGCGCAATTTCCTCTCGTCCACCGGCCGCCCCTGTGTGCCCAAGCCGTTCGAGTTCAGCGCCTTCGACCAGGTGCTGCCGGCGCGCCGCGTCTCCTGATCAAACGCGCTGCAAGCGCGTCACGCGCCGCAACAGTCGTCGCGCCTCGTCCTGCTGTTGCCGCAGCAGCTGCCGCAGGCTGCTCTGCTCCTCGCGCATCTTGCGTTCCAGCTCGTGGCGCATGCGATGCTCCCTGGCCTCCGGCACCTTCCACGTGAGCGACATCCGCTTCTGCTTGCGCAGGATATCGATCGACACGGACTCCCCCGCCTCGTACGACCGCAGGATGCGCATCGCGTGGGACTGGCTGGTCGGCTTCCGCCCGCCGATCGACAGGATCACGTCCCCGCCCTTGAGGGGCAGGGTCGAATCCGCGGGCGCCTTCACCACCAGGATGCCGTCCTTCGTGCCGAAGTAGTCCCCGAGATCCGGGTTCAGGCTCACCAGCTCGAGGTCGCCCCACGGCTCCCCGAACCACTCGAAGTCCATCCCCGGCATGTGCGGCATCGCGACCATGGGGCCCGGCATGTCCATCCGCATGGCGCCGTCCAGATCCTCCGCGACGAGCGTCGCCTGTTTGATGTCGGACCCGCGGCGGTACTCGATGCGCACGGTGTCACCGGGCTCGAGCTTGCGGGCGAGGGCGACGAGCTTGCGCCCCGGGCCGGACTCATCCTCGTCTTCCGCCTTGATGCCTCCGAGCGACGTGCCGGCGAACTTGGTGATGACGTCACCCACCTTGAGGCCCGCCTTCTCGGCCGGACTGCCCGGCGTCACGGCCTCGATCTTGGCCCCGACCTTGTCGCTCTCCGCGCTCGCATCGGTCCGCACCAGCACCCCGATCCGACCGTGGCTGTCGCTGAATGAAAAGGCGAACGCGCGCGGCGCCCGGGCCACCCGCGGCGGCCGGGCGGGGGACGCCGGTGCGGGCTCCTGCGCCACGAGTCCGCCCGCCCACAGAGCCGCGACGGCGGCGATGACCAACGACTGACGTTGCATGTGTAATCCCTCCGGAGCCCTAGAGCCCCACGTAAGCGGCCCGCGTCACGTGAACCCCCACCAGCTGCTGCATGAGATCCACCCGCTGCTGCCACAGTTTGACGAGCTCCGCCGGACGCGGCTGCGCGTCCGGCGGCCCGAAGCGGGCGAGCTCGCCGTCGATGACGGCAATGCGATCTTCCAGCGCGGCCGCGACCGCCGCCGCCCGGCCGCTCATCACCCGCGCGTCGGGGTCGTAGCGCTCGAGCTGCTGCTCGAGCGTCGCCGATTCCCGCTTGATCGAAGCGAGATCTGCGGCGTTTGCCTGCCCGGTGCCGAACGGCCGGAACACGAGCAGCCCGGCTACCGTCGCCGCCGCCGCCACGCTCCATGCCCCCCAACGGCTGCGGCGCCGGCGCCGCGCGAGCACCGCATCGCGCACCACGGGCCAGCGATCCCGCGGGGGGCGCCGGGTCGGCAGGGCCTTGAGCTGCGCCACGCGCTGATACAGCGCATCGAGCTCCGCCCGGCACGCCGCGCACACCTCGGCGTGCGAGCGTGCCCAGGCGGAGGCCTCGCCCGCCTGCAGCGCCAACAGATCGTCCATCGTGCAATGCATCATGATGCCGCTCCTTCATCCTCCAGCATGCCCCGCAGGCGCGCGTGCGCCCGCGCCAGCTGCGACTTGGAAAAACTCACCGTCCGACCCATCTGCTCCGCGATCTCCTCGTGCGTGTACCCTTCGACGTCGTGCAGCCACACCACGGCGCGCGACGTCTCGCTCAACCGCTCGAAGGCGCGCTCCAGGTCGACCCGCGCCGGCACGCCCGAGCCTCCTGGTCCGGCCGCCGCTTCCTCGTGCAGCTCCTCCGTGGCGCGCACCTGGTTGCGCCGGATCCGCATCAGGGCCTTCGACGCCGCGATCTGCCGGATCCACCCCCACAAGTGTCCTTCCCCGCGGTACTGCTTGATGCTCCGCACCACCTCGAGGAACGTCTCCTGCAGCACGTCCTCCGCGTCCTCCGGGTTGCGCAGCATCCGGAGAGCGAGGCCGTACACCGGCGTTTCGAAGGCGCGGTACAGCGCCTCCAGCGCCTCCAGGTCGCCGGACTTTGCCCGGGCAACGAGAATGTCGGGGACGGCGAGTGAGATGGTCATCTCCTCAAATACATAGATGCGTCAAGTACGAAAGGCGTCGCGGAAAGGCGTCACGAGAACGGCGTAGGCCAACGTATTT
>WNGN01005626.1_pt1 | contig 12701 bp, 10 predicted proteins | sample 5400561 | NCBI WGS metagenome assembly WNGN01 (sample SAMN13153379, study PRJNA577476) | soil metagenome | isolation source: 115 cm soil or saprolite under Garry oak tree replicate 2 | place: USA:California | collected 2016-06-15
CGTCGGGAGAGAGCGAGGTGAAGTCCTTGGCACGTCCCTGGGCCGTCAGGAACGCCTTCGTGAGAGGATCCGATGGGAACACGGAGGCGGTCGCTCCGAGTTCGGTTCCCATATTCGCGATCGTGCCGCGCGACGGCACCGTGAGTTCCTTCAGGGCAGGCCCCGTGTACTCCAGGACCTTGTTCCGGCCCCACTTCACGTCGAATCGATGGAGCAGCTCCAGGATCACATCCTTCGCGCTCACCCAGGGCTTGAACTTCCCGGTCAAGCGCACGTTCACGACCTCGGGCATGGTGATGCGGTACGGTTCGCCCGCCATCGCGCTCGCGACCTCGAAGCCGCCCGCGCCGATCGCGAGCATCCCGCAAGCGCCGGCGTGAGGAGTGTGCGAATCACATCCGATCATGGTCTCGCCGGGGATGTCGTAGGCCTCCATGTGGGCCCAGTGGCTAATTCCGTTCCCGGGGCCGGAGAAGACCGCCCCGTACCGCTGGCATGCGCTTCGCAGGAAACGGTGGTCGTCCGCGTTCTCGTATCCGGTCTGCAGGATGTTGTGGTCGATGTATTGCGTCGCTTGGCGCACCGTGACGGAAGGCCTCTGCATCTGCTCGAACTCGAGCCAGGCGAGCGTCCCCGTCGCATCCTGGAGGAGGGCCTGGTCCATCTTCAGCGCGATTTCCTCGCCGGGATCCATCTTCCCTTCCGCGAGGTGCGATCGAATCAACTGATGCGTGAGCGGTTCGGCCATGGGAACGCCTTCGACGGCGGACAAAACCTCGTGACCTATGAAGGTTGACCGTCGGACGTTTGTTTGGTTCGCGGCCGGTCCAACCTCGAACAAGGGTAACGTAGATTTTCCGGTCGACGAATCCCGTTCGGCCTCGGTTGTCAAATACCTGCCGTCCATATGGAACGCACGGAGGGCTTGGATGAAGTACTTCGTGACCGGCGCCACGGGCTTCATCGGCGGCCGGGTGGTCCGGCAGCTCATCGAGGCGGGCCACAAGGTCATCGCCGTCGTCCGGAATCCATCACGGGCTCCGGACCTACGGAAACTCGGGGTCGACGTCCGCCCGGGGGACGTCGCGGTCGCCGAATCTCTCTGGGCGCCCATGACCGGGGTCGACGGCGTCTTCCACATCGCGGGCTGGTACAAGATCGGGACGAAGGACCGCGAAGAGGGCGAACGCGTCAACGTCCTCGGCACGCGGAACGTCCTGACCACGATGAGGGAACTGCGGATCCCGAAAGGCGTCTACACGAGCACGCTCGCCGTCTTCTCCGACACCCATGGTCAGCTCGTCGATGAGACGTACCGCCATGATGGCAAGGGCCCTTGGCTCACCGAGTACGATCGGACGAAATGGGTCGCGCACTACGAGGTGGCCGAGCCAATGATCCGCGAGGGCCTCCCTCTTGTGATCGTGCAACCGGGGCTGAATTACGGCCCTGGGGACACGAGCGAGGTCCGGCCGACCCTGGTCCGATATCTTCGGCGCCGCTTGTTCGCCTTGCCAAAGGAAACCGCCTACTGCTGGGCCCATGTCGATGACACGGCCCGCGGGCACCTCCTCGCGATGGAGAAGGGAGTTCCTGGAGAATCGTACATCCTCGCAGGACCCCGGCATTCTCTGATCGAGGCCTTCCAGATTGCCGAACGAATCACGGGAATCCCCGTGCCACGGATTCAAATCTCGCCTAGTTTCCTTCGAGGAATCGCGCGTTTGACCCGGTCGGAACGCCTCCGCGACCTCGCGGGGATCACCTACCTCGGGAGCAATGAGAAGGCCCGTCGAACGCTCGGGTTCAATCCGCGGCCGCTCGAAGTGGGCCTTCGCGAGACGCTCGCGCACGAGATGGGACTCCTCGGGATGCCGATGCCCGCGAGGTGAATTCGGGGATTCGAAGGGAGCATCCGGGAGGTCGAGGCATCGAGTGCGGTCACTCGCCGCCGGCAACGAGAAGGGTTTCCGCGGTGAGGAAGTCATTCTCGACCGCATACCGCACGGTGTGGGCGATCTCCTCGGGCCGGGCCATTCGGCCGAGCGGCACTCGGGATACCCGCTCCGCCAAGTTGGGCAGGCCCTTGCGAACGATTTCGGTGTCGGTGAGTCCGGGTGCGACTCCAACGACGCGGACGCCATTGGGGGCGACCTCGAGGCCAAGCGCCCGGGTCAGCCCGAAGAGTGCGGCCTTCGCAGATGCGTAGTGCACCCGTCCCGGTCCTGGCGGTCGGACCGCGACGAACGAGGCGATGTTTACGATCACCCCCCTCTTACGATCGAGCATCTCCGGAAGTACGTGGCGGATCATGTTGAATGCCCCGAACACGTGAACGCGAAAGATCGATTCCCAGTCCCGGGGTTCCATGTCCGCGACCTTCCGGAGACTGAAAATCCCTGCGTTGTTCACGAGGATGTCGATGCGACCGAACCGGGCGGTGGCGGAACGCACGATGTCCCCGCACGCCCGAAAGTCACCGACGTCGCCGGCGGCGATGCATGACCGGGCATCGCCAATTTCTTTCGCGACCTCCCGGAGCGCTTCGCTTTCCTTCCGAGCGTTCACGGCCACCTTCGCGCCCGCCCCGGCGAGCATGACGGCAATGGCCCGACCGATTCCCCTCGAAGCTCCCGTGACGATCGCGACGGAATCCTTGATCTCCGTGGTGCTCTCCTCGATTCCCGATTCGTTCGGGGTATTTGATTCCCACTTCTCTGTGTCCCTCGATTCACCGGGCTCGTAGGATCGGGCGTGTCAGGCACGTGGCACCGCCCTCGGCCTTTAGGGAGATCTCGTTCCCATGGTACGTACGGATTCGACAGCCGGCGTCTTCGAGTCGTTCCTTCGTGATGGGATTTCCCTCGAGCATGATGCAGTCCCGCGGGCCCACCGCCAGGACATTCGGGGCCATCCTGTCGAACTCCCCGTCCGGAACCTCGACGAAGTCGAACCCGAGTTTTTTCAGGGTCACGTGAAAGCCGGTCGGCAGAAGCCGCGGATAGATGACGGCCAGATCTTCGTCGACGAGGCTGATCAGCGACATCAGATGGAGGCAAGCCTCCGGTCCCTTGTAGGACGGGAGTGGGACAGGCTCCACTTGGACCCCGGATCCCTCGAGGAGTTCGCGAAGCCGAAGGAGTCCTTGCGCGTTCGTCCGAAAACCTTGGCCCACCGCAAGGAAATCGTGGGCGACCCACAGGAGATCGCCGCCCTCGGCGGTGGCTGGCGATCGCAACGATCCGAGGACGGGCACGCTGTGTCTGTCAAGAGTCTTCGCGATCGACGCCTCTTCCCCGCGCCGAAGCTCCTTGCCCATCCGAAGGACGATGGCGCCGCGATCCGTCACAATCACGGGATCGTGGACAAAGATCGCATCCGCTTTTCCCTTCTGCGGGTCGTCGTGATTCCAGACCTCGACGCCGGATGTCCGAAGGAGGGCGACGAACGCGTCGTGTTCCTTTCCCGCGGCCTCGAGGTTCGGCCGCGCGGTGTAACCCCAAACCTTCGGATCCGACGTGGCGAACGAAGCGTCCGGCTTGCGGACGAGCACGATCCGCAGCGGTTCGACCATGCTCTGACACCCGAACATCGCGGCAACCATGTTCCCAATCCGACAGAGATCGGACCACTCTTCCCCTTTTCCATGGAGGATGGGCTGGAGATCGCATCGAAATCGTGAGCGGCCCACGGTCAAGATTCAAGTAGCGCGCCTGGCGTCTCGGCCGCGATGGCCCTCACGATGCAATCACGCATCACCCTGAACGACGGCGCGAAGATTCCGGTCCTCGGCCTTGGCGTGTGGCAGGCAGGCGCGGGGAAGGAGACACGGAAGGCCGTCTCGGCCGCGCTCGAATCCGGCTATCGGCTGATTGACACCGCGAAACTGTATGGAAATGAGCGAGACGTAGGGGCTGCTGTGAGAGAGAGCGGGATCCCCCGGGAGGAGATTTTCGTCACCACGAAACTCTGGAACAGCGACCAGGGATTCGAATCCGCATTGCGGGCCTTCGAGGGGAGCCGACGCGAGCTCGGCCTCGAGTACGTGGACCTGTATCTGATTCATTGGCCGGCGCCCGAATTGCGGACTGAATCTTGGAAGGCGCTTTTGAAGATCCGGGAGCAAGGACTGGCCCGGTCGATCGGGGTGAGCAACTACACGATTCCACATCTGGAGGAACTCCTACCTGCGACCCCGGTCCCGCCATCGGTGAACCAGGTCGAGTTCCATCCGTTCCTCTATCAGCGAGAGCTCCTCGAGTATGACCAGAAGCACCGCATCCAGCTGGAGGCGTACAGCCCGCTCACGAGGGGACGTCGCCTCAAGCATCCCGCCATCACGGGAATCGCCGCGAAATACGATCGGACACCCGCGCAGATCCTGATCCGCTGGGGCCTCCAGCATGGCCTCGTCGTGATCCCGAAGTCCGTTCGCCCGGAGCGAATTCGAGAGAACGCGGACGTGTTCGGATTCGAGATCAAGTCACCGGACATGGCCCGGCTCGACGCGCTCGACGAACGATCCCACGTGGCCTGGAACCCCGACGATCTCCCGTGAGTTCCATCCACTCCTTGGGCCCCAGGGAGGCTTTTACCCGAGGCCCGATTCCCCAGCGTGGTACGGCCCACGTACGAGCTTCCGGGAAATCTTCGACCGGCCTCGCTCGCGGAGCGTCACCGCTTTTACGCCGAGACGATGGACTACCGTGCGGCCGCGACCTGGATGGCCCGTCCGGCGGGCGGCCGGGTCTACGCGCTGATCCTCGGGCGTCACTCAGGAATCTACCCGCCGCGATTCCGCCATCTCAAGAACGTCCCGCTCATCATCGACGACGTCGAGGACGTGCGGGAGCTGCGGCCCTATCTGCTGCGATACCGGCCGGAAGGCGTCTACTACGATCGGAACGTCTACGCGCTCCTGGAGGCGACGCGACGGGCTCAACTGGCCTATGCTCATGCATGGCGGAGCCGCTTCTTTCGCGGCCAGGAGCTGGCATTCGATCTGGATCCGGAGAACCTCGATTGTCCGATCCACGGTGACATCGCCGCGAAGATGGCGCGGCACCAAGGCCTCTCGTTCTGTGACTGGGAGTTCGAGGAGATTCGAAGACAAGCCGCGGGTCTTCATGACGAGTTGAAACGTCGGTGGGTCCGTCTCCGAGTCGTGTACTCGGGCCGCGGATTCCACATACACGTGTTCGATGAGGCCGCCTTCCAACTCACGCAGAAGCAACGCGTGACGATGGCCCGAGAATTCGCGCGCCGCTATGCGATCGACGAATGGGTGACCTCGGGCGAGATGCGGCTCATCCGGCTCCCTTACTCGCTCCACGGGATGGTGTCCCGGGTCGTCATCCCGGTCCCGCGCGGAAAACTCGAGTCGTTTCGCTACGACGACCCGAGGGCCGTTCCCCCTCACTGACTTCGATCGGGCTTATTTCTTCGCGCGCTTCTCCTTCCGCCCGGAGTAGTAGGCCTTTTTTTTCGCTGCCTTCTTGGACCGCTTCTTCTTTGTCGCCATCACCACCCGGTATGGCTTCACCGGGATTGAATCCTTGCCTCGCGGGCCCTCCGGTGCTCGGATGAATCCGCTCAGGTCGAGCGGGGCCGTGCATCCCGCTTCGCAGGATTTCTCGGATTCTCCATTTCGGAGGCAGACACGGACGCTTCGGGAATCCGCGCGCCCTCCCGCTCGAGCAATTTGCGCTTCGTTTCCGGACCGCCTTCGCTCGAATAGTTGCCGAGGCCTCCGGATTTCGGGACGACTCGATGGCAGGGGATCACGATGACCGCCGGGTTCCGCGCGCACGCCGTGCCCACGGCGCGGCTCGCTCCAGGACGCCCGAGCCGCCTCGCGATCTCTCCGTACGTGACCGTCTGGCCCGCGGGAATCGTACGGAGAAAGTCCAGGACCTCCCGCTCGAACGGCCCGACCTCGAGATGGAGCGGAATGTCCGTGAGGTCGTCCTTGCCCGTGCGGACGTGCTCCAGGATGCGAGCCAGGTAGGGATGATCGGAACCCGCGGTGTCCTTGGGGGCGGACCGGGCGAGACGCACGCTGGCGACGCGGTCGCCGAGGACCTCCAGCTGCACGTACAACCCGAGTTCCCGGCTGAACTTCGAATACACTTCGAGGGCTTCGGCGGGCGGACGACCCGAACGCATCCGGACGAGCGGAAGCATGGCGCGGATCACATGGTGCTCCGCCCGGTTCAGATGTTGCTCGAACGTGCTTCGCGCGATTCCAAGGGACAGGCTCACATCCTCGGTCGTGATGTTCCGGGGAAATTCGTAGTAGCCGGCCTCGAAGGCCGCGAGGAGGGCACGCGCCTGCTTCTCCGTCAGTTTCGGGAGGAAGAGGGGCGACGACAGCGAGCTGCGCGCCCCGGGTCGCCCCGCGGCTCGTCGTTTCGAGAGGAGCCGCGCTTCGGGAAACCGTTCGAGGAGCGCGCGAGGGTCCGTCCCGTCCTCCAGGACCAAGGTGATGAGGGCTTCCCCGCGCTGCCATCGGATCGGGGAGACGACGTGTGCGTTCTGCTCCGCCAAGGACGCGATCGTCTCCTCTTCGTCCTTCCCCCCATCCAGGAGCAGGGTGAGTTCCTCACCGGAACGAGCCTGGTACAGGATCTTGCGCCCCGAGTCTCGGAGTTCCGGAGAGCCTTCGATTCCCGACGCATTGCCGACGCATCGAAGGAGGAGCAGTCCGCCGAGCGGGTAGGCGTCGATCGCGAGGCCAGGGCGCCGCAAGGTCAAGTCCTGCAGTGGCCCGGGAGAGCGAGTCGCGAACGTCACGTGCGTCGTCATCATCCTTTCCCCCGGTTCCGTCTCCGTCGCGGCTCCATGTGCCTCGAGGGCAATAGGTTTTGGCTCCATCGGTTCCATGGTCACTCTAAGGGCGCCGAGTGCGAAGGAGGTTGAGCCGGCATTCGCCGGTCCGTCTCGACGGCCTCTCCCTGGGGGGCGGCCAAAACCATCCTCCAACGGCGGATGCATGTGACACCCGAGCTATACGAAAGGATGATAGGGCTCGAAGCCGAACCGGGGCGGGTCGAGCCGAGACCGTATGAGGGCTCCAGCCGTCAAAGGCGCGGAGATCCGCGCACCGATGATCGGACGAGACAGCGCGATGCTCACCCGCGAAGCCCTCGCGTTCCTCGCGGACCTACATCGCCACTTTGATCGGACGCGTCAGGATCTCCTGCATCGCCGCGCAGAGCGTCAAGCCCGGATCGATCGCGGCGATATGCTCGACTTCCTTCCGGAGACCGCCTCCGTCCGTGAGGGGTCGTGGAAGATCGGACCTCTCCCCGCGGACTTGCACGATCGAAGGGTCGAGATCACCGGGCCGACCGATCGGAAGATGATGATCAATGCCCTGAACTCGGGCGCCCAGGTGTTCATGGCGGACTTCGAGGACGCGAACACGCCCGCGTGGCGGAACGTCGTCGAGGGCCAGTTGAACCTTCTCGACGCCGTGCGGCGGACCCTGCAATTCGCGAGTCCCGAAGGGAAGGAATACCGCCTGAACCGGGAGACCGCGACCCTTCTGGTTCGACCCCGCGGCTGGCACCTGCCGGAGAAGCACGTGATCGTCGATCGTGTACCGATCTCGGGAAGCCTGGTGGACTTCGGGCTCTACTTCTTCCACAACGCGAAGGAGCTTCGAACCCGCGGGACCGGCCCGTACTTCTACCTGCCGAAGATGGAGAGCTATCTGGAGGCCCGCCTTTGGAACGAGGTGTTCCGGTTCGCAGAGGAGGCCCTCGGGATCCCGGTCGGCTCCGTGAAGGCCACCGCGCTCATCGAGACGATTCCGGCGGCCTTCGAGATGGAGGAGATCCTGTACGAGCTCCGGGACCACGCCGCGGGCCTCAACGCGGGCCGGTGGGACTACATCTTCAGCATCATCAAGAAGTTCCGGGATCGGAAGGAGTTCATCCTGCCGGATCGGGCCCGGGTGACGATGACGGTCCCCTTCATGCGGGCGTATACGAACCTGCTCGTGAGCACGTGCCATCGTCGGGGGGCCCACGCCATCGGCGGCATGGCCGCGTTCATCCCGAGCCGCAAAGACCCCGAGGCGAACGAGATCGCGCTGGCGAAGGTGCGGGAGGACAAGGTTCGGGAGGCGAACGACGGCTTCGATGGGACATGGGTGGCCCATCCCGATCTGGTCCCGGTGGCGAAGGAGGTATTCGACGGCATCCTGAAGTCCAAGCCCAATCAGGTGGACCTGCTCCGCGAGGATGTGCGCGTGTCCGCGAAGGATCTCCTGGACGTTCGGATTCCGGGAGGGACGATCACCCAGGCCGGCATCGCGGGCAACGTGAACGTGGGCCTTCAGTACCTGGAATCCTGGCTGCGGGGCGTCGGAGCCGCCGCGATCTCGAACTTGATGGAGGACGCGGCGACCGCGGAGATCGCCCGCTCCCAAGTGTGGCAGTGGGTCCACCATGGCGTTCGATTGAACGAGGGCCCGATCGTGAACCGCGCTTTCGTTCAACAGGCGATCGATCAGGAGCTTGGGAAAGTGCGGGATTCGATCGGAGGGGAGGCGGCGACGATTTCGTCGAGTTCCTGACGATGCCCGCGTACGAACGAATCGACTGATGGGGGTGTGTCGCAGGGTCCGTGTGGACCCAGGTTCGCTATCGCGCCGGTTTCAATCGCTCTAGTACGGTCATCGCCGTCAGGGTGATCATCTTGCTCGGCGCACCGACAGATTCGAACGCGAACGGCGTTGGCATTTGCTTCGGATGCTTCTGGTACCACTCGGACATAGTCCCTCCGACGTCGGGGTGGAGAGCATCGAGGCTCCACCGGCCATCCGATCTGCGTTTCTTCTCCAGGTGGGACGAGGCGTGCTGGAGGCGCGAGTCCCTGCCGTACCCCAGCGACGTCATGAAATCGAGTCCGACGAGGAGATCGTAATAGTAATGCATGGGATAGTGGAAGCGATACCAAGGTTCGTAGGGATCTCCCTGGCGATGCAATTCTCGCTCGAGGAAAAATTCGGCCCCGAGGGCGACTGCGCTCTTCATTTCCTCCGTCCATTTCTCCCGCGGATACACGGCGAAGGCACTCATCCCTTCCCAGGAGTCCAGGTTCCGACCGCTCCCGAAGCAGCTCCACCCGCCTTTTTTGTCTCGGTTCTTGGCGAGCCATTGGAAGGCGCCCTCCACGGCGGGATGATCGGCGTAGCCGAACCGCACGAGGGCCCGAGCCATGTTCCCAGTCGTGCAGAGGTGGCCCCTCTTCGCACCGTCCATGGCGAAGCCGCCGTCTTCCTTGGTGAACCGGCGCATCCACAGGTCGCACGCCTTCGCGATCCGAGGGTCTTCCTTGGTCAGCCCGAGATCAGACAAGATGAGGAGCATCCAGTTTGTCGAGAGATATTTCGGCTGGTAGAGGCTCTGCTCTCCGGCCCACCATCCATCCGGATTCTGTTTCGCAAGGATCTCCGCGGCCCATCCGGTCTTCGCGATCGATCTGCGCGCGGCCCTGACATCGGGATCATCTTCCGTTTTCCCCGCCAGCTGCTTGAGGGCGAGATACCGGACCGCGGGCTGGTTTTCCTCCAGCAACCAATCCAGGACCTTTTTCGCACTCGTGGCCCTCGTCCCCCGCCATGCATACGCTGCGGCGATTTCACGCTTCGTATGCCCGGCCTTTGGCATCGAGGCCCCACTCAGAATGTGACATGCGAATCTACTGCGTGGAGACTCGGCCAGACCGCCCTGCGAATTGCGGGCGGGTCAATGGCCAAATGAACGGAGGGCGAGCTCGGCGACGGAGGCCCATCCGTGCCCGGAGAGGAGTTCCGTCACCAGCGTGGGATCCCCGGGGAATCGGTCGGGCATGGGACAGTAGAAGCTGATCGGGAGGGTGCTAACGAGAGAGTCCATGGCCGCTTCCATGCGGAGGGCGAGCGCCTGATAGGGCGGCGAGGACGCCAACAGGGACGACGCGATCTTGCCGATGAACCATACTTCGGAATATCCTTGGCCTCGGGCGACCTGGATCATGCCCTGGATCGCCAAGAGGAGGACCGCGAGCACCCCCGCGGTCTTGAGGACATCCAGGTGCTCAGCCGCGTTGAACAGGAATAACCGCCCGTGGTCGAGGTCTTCCTCGTGACCCGAAAGAACGGCCTCCTCTCGGTATGCATCCATATCCGAGGACGGGAGGAGGGCGACGACCTTGGCGCCTCGGGCGAGTCCACGCTTGACGAAAGCCATCGCCCGGCGGGCCTCTGAGGCCGCGTCGGAGAAGTCAACCCAGTGTCCGTGGACGCCGAGTTCCTCCATCATGTCGTCTCGCGGTCCCGAGGCGTTCCGGGAGCTCTCTTTGCGGGCGAGTTCCTCGACCGTCCTCGCCTGGGAGGCGAACAGTTCGGTGAGTCCTTGCGCCACGCGCTCTCGCTCGGAGATCCCTTCTCCCTGGATCTTCGCCCGGAACGTCCCGCGGAGGGTCCGCGCGGTCAAGGTCCCCAAGACCCTCTCGAGGGCGCGCCAGTACGCCTCGTCCACGGACCGCGCCTGGATCTCGTCGAGGGCCTCGCGGACGTCGATCATTCGTGCACCCCGTTCGGGAACAGTTCCAGGGCCACACCGAGCTCACCCGCGGGAATCAGATGACTGTGATTCCGGAGCACGTCCCAGAACGCCGCCGCATGTCGCTCGGGGTCCAGCTTGCGGGCGTCGTAGGCGCACAGCAGGGACCACGGGAGGACCTCCCGGCGTTCGTGGCACAATTGCTCGAAGGCCAGGGCACGGTCGAAGAGGCCGTTCTCGAAGAATCGGGCGACCCGATTCCCCCACCAGCGGACGCTCGGGTAGCGCTCCGGCACTCCTTGGAACATCGCGTGGATGAAGCGATCGAGGGCCGTACGTGAGGTCTCATCGTGTTCCTTGGGACCGCCGTTCAGGTCCAGCTGGCGCACGAGCGCGAGCGCTCCGTCTCGGATCAGTCGATCCGTGTCAAGGCCAGCTTCCTCGACGCGTCGTCGAATGGAGGACAGTTCTCGCGGGCTGCCGACGCAGCAGACCCTCTCGGCGCGGCGCGCTCCCTCGATGACGAAGAGGGACGCGGCCTCGACTTCTCGATCCGGGTCCTCGTAGATGTGGAGGATATGGGCCCCCACGGGCGGCTCGCGGACAAGGCCTTGCCAGCCTTGTGGCGCGGAGAAGTGGCCGGGGGCGTGAGGACCGGACCACGCTTGCTCCATCGAGTGGCTTCACTATCGTGCCTGCCCGCTTAAGTCCTGCCGATTCAAAGGTAATTAGGTTGCCAAATGGACACCGTTTCGCACCCTTGTCGAGTATCGTAGGATAGGGTCCCCGCGGCGACAACGACGACGCCATCTCCGCGCGGTTTCCCCACGGGCACACGGGTCTGGTTTGTGTTCACATATCTTGCAGTTGGCCCCCGATTTCGCGTCTGTGGACCCATCGCCTAAGTACGGCCAGGTCCGTGGACTCTGTGCGAGCAACACCATGGGCCATGCCGTAGGACGGTCCGCATTTCTCTCGATCGCGATCGCGATCATCAGCCTGCTCCTCGTTTCGCCCTTGGGATCGGCCCCCACGAGGATCTTCGAAGTGGCCACCGATTCGGCGGTCGGGAACGAGAGCCTCGGGATGCCGGGAAGCCAAGACGTGATCCGGGATCCGTTCGGGAAATATCTCGCAGTCTATGTGGACGCGCAAGGCAACTTGTCGACGGCCTTCGCGAATAATGATCCCGCGTCACCGGGTGCGTGGGGGATCCCCGTCAAGTCGCCGTCGCCCTTGGTGGCCTATCGGAGACCGGCAACCGTGCTCACGACTCCGTTGACGATGCGGGTCCTTGCGGAAGGCGGACCCGCCGCGGGAGACCTTGTCGACGTACCGGTGCAGATCAACCGCGATCTCGTCGGCAACATCGTCTCCGTCTCCTACGGAAGTCCAGCGGTGGTCGCGACGTCGGCTCAGTATGCGTCCGCGACGGTGGCCCATGACGGGAGCATCGTCGCCGTGTGGAATTCCGCCGTCCCCGGCTCTTCCTCGACCGTGTTCGCCATGCGATGGACGTTCGCGGGCGGCTGGCGGAGCGTGTCCAATCCATTCTCCGCGGCACCGGACGTCGTCATCGTCGATGTGAGCGACACCGAGCCGATCCACCCGAACGTGATCGAACGGCCCGATACATTCGGTATCTACGTGATGGGGAACCGCGGTCCCCGTTCGAATCTGACGACCCTCGTGTTCAACTCGGCGACGTTCAACGGGGCCAGCTGGACCTGGGGGACCCAGGACCTCGCCTACGAGACGAATGCCTCGCGGGGATTCTCGGATGCCACGGACCTCACGTGGGATCCCGTCCGATCCGTGGTGGTCGCGACGTACGACATCTCGCGGACGACGATGTACGGAGTGATTCGGATCGATGCGTCCGGGGCGAAGGTGCACGCCGACACCCCCAACCTCCTCATGACGAACAACGAGTGGGGAGTCCTCCAGGTCGACCCGAAGACGGGGGATTACTATCTCTTCACGATCGACACCCCGCTCTCCCCACCGTGGGGGGCGGAGTTCGGCGCCGTGGCATACACGCGGTGTTCGAATGGCGTCTGGTCCGCGACCCTGACCGTTGTCGACAACGAGACGAACAACATGGCCGTCTCGCCTCGACGCCCGACGATGCTCGGACTCGGAGACGAC
>WNGN01002329.1_pt1 | contig 12697 bp, 14 predicted proteins | sample 5400561 | NCBI WGS metagenome assembly WNGN01 (sample SAMN13153379, study PRJNA577476) | soil metagenome | isolation source: 115 cm soil or saprolite under Garry oak tree replicate 2 | place: USA:California | collected 2016-06-15
CTCGCGTCTTCGTCGTGGAGTATTTCCCGCCGCGCACGATTGTGGTTAGCCTGGCCTGACGTCCGGGCATTCACAGGAGGTTAGTTAGCGATGGGCGATCCTCTTCTCACCAGCGTCTCGGTGGTAGTGGGCGTCTTCGTTGCCGTTCTTCTCGCGCTCTTTCTGCTTTGGCGAATGATGTGGCGCGTCGCCGAACCGAACGAAGCTCTGGTGATCTCGGGTCTCCACCAAGGAGCCCCCAACGGCGTCGGAGAAAGCCTCGGCTTCAAAATTGTGACCGGCAAAGGGACGCTGGTACTCCCGGGCGTCCAGATGGTGCGCCGGCTGTCGCTCGACCTGCGTGAGACCGACCTGCAGGTCGACTGTGTGAGCCAGCAAGGCATCCCGCTCAAGATCCGGGCCGTCGTGATTTACAAGGTCGGCGACGATTACGCATCCATCGCCAACGCCGCTCGGCGGTTCCTCGATCAGCAGAATCAGATGGACCAGCGGGTGCACAACGTGTTCGCTGGCCACCTGCGGGCGATCGTGGGCAACATGACGGTCGAGGAAATGATCCGCGACCGCGAGAAACTCACGCAACTCACGCGTGAACACGCCGGAACCGAGATGGAGAAGCTGGGCCTGATCATCGATTCGCTTCAGGTCCAGGAGATCGACGACCCGACCGGATATATCAAGAACATGGCGCGACCGCACGCCGTCGCCATCGAGCGCGAGGCTCGCATCGCGCAGGCGGGCGCCGATCGGGAAGCGACCCAGAAGGAGCAGGAGGCCGACGCGCTCAAGGCCCAGGCTCGCCGCGATAGCCAGATCAAGCAGGCCGGATACCAGGCGGAAATCGACCAGGCGACGGCCCTCGCGAAGCAGGCCGGCCCGCTTTCCGAGGCGACCAACCGGCAAAGGGTCGTGGTCGAAGAAACGAAGGTCGCCGAGCTGGAGGCCCAGCGTGCCGAGCAGCGGCTCTACGTCGAAGTCCGCAAGCCGGCCGATGCGAAGGCCTACCAGGAGGTGACGCTCGCCAAGGCTGAGCGGGATGCCGCCATCGCCGCGGCCGAAGCCCGGGCGCGCGAGGTCGAGCTGGCTGCAGCCGCTGACGCCGGCAAGACGAAGACAATCGCCGCAGCCGATGCGGAGCGCGTCCGCCTCGAAGCGACGGCCCACTCCGAACAAACCCGGATGGTCGGCGTGGCCGAAGCGGATGCCACTCGCGCCAAGGGAATGGCCGAGGGCGACGCGGTTCGTGCCCGGGGAATGGCGGAGGCCGATTCGATCAAGGCACGGGCCGATGCGCTCGCCGAGAACCAGGACGCCGTGATCGGGCAGCAGCTCGCCGAGCGCTGGCCCGAGATCGTCGAAGCGGCGGCCAAGCCGTTTGGTGACATCGATCAGCTGATCGTGCTCAACGGCGCGAAGGGGCTGTCCGAAACACTGGCGCAAGCCCTCAGTCAGGGCGCGACGGGTCTCGATCTCGCCCGCCAGCTGCTGGCCGGGAAGAACGGGAGCCGCAAGAACGGTGCCGCGCACACCGACACTGAGCCGCTGGCCGCGACCGATACGAAAGCGTCCGACCGTTAGCCGATGGTGCGGGCCGGGTCCGATCGGGGGCCCGGCCCGCGGCCGAAGCGCTCCTCGAGGAATCGCCCATGGGCCAGCAGGCGATCCGAGTCGTTGCGGTGGACGTCGTCCGCGACCTCGTTCATCTTGGTCTCCAGCAGCGTCAGCTGATCCAACAAGACCTCTTTGGGCGTCTTGCCATCCTGCACCGGGTGCTGGGTGGCATATGCCCTGGGCAAATTGAGGTAGGCCTGGAGGGAGGTGGGGAGGTAGTCGGTGGCGGTGCGCTCGATGACGAAGAGCTGCGGCGACCCTGGTGGGAGATTGCCCGAACGTGGGAGGATCCCGAGAATGATTTGCCGGATCTTCAGCACCTTTGCCATCACCTCCGGCGGAACTTTGCCGGTGATGAGGCGCACCTGGCTGTCCAGCGCATCCTTCACGTCGTTGGAATCGAAGCCACTGCGCAGATCGATCTTCCTTCTCCCCACCAGGTACCGTCTCACCCTGTCAATCATCCCGTCTCAACCTTAATCTGGGACGGACGTCTGCCCCCACCTCTCGCCGGCATACCGTATGGCGTCTCTCGGATTCATCCCCTGGGCGCAGCCAGCCGTGAAGTAGACCAGCCGCACCAGGTTTTCTCTGTAAAGCGGTGGGACCTGCCGACTGTAGTCAAGGGCAATTGCCTGCGCGTCCCTTGGTATGGCAGTTGCGCGGGCTTTCGCTTCGTCATAGACGGATCGAACCTCGGGAGGTAGCTGGGGACCGGTCGATGAAGGACCTGCGGCATATCGCCTCAGCCTCGATAGAAATGGCAGCACGCTCGAAGTATGGACGGGCATCTTGGGAGGACCCGTCACATCGCCGTGACAGGTTGACCGAGAAGACAAAAGTCAGACCCGCGCGCGGGGATTATTATCGCGGGACGAAAACGCCTGACGAGATTACCGAGTACTACTTACGCGGGGGAGAGCAGACCCGCTTCCATAATGCCCAGGGGCAACTAGAGGCATTACGCACGCAGGAATTGCTGGCCCGCTTCCTGCCCCCGCCGCCGGCCGATATTCTCGACGTTGGCGGCGGCCCAGGTTATTACGCGCGATGGTTGGCCACAGGCGGGTACAGGGTCACGATGATCGACCCGATTCCTCTTCACGTCGAGCAGGCACACGAAGCAGCGGGGCGCGAAGGGCCGGAAATGATCGCGCGGCTGGGCGATGCCCGGCGCTTGGAGTTCCCAGACAGATCGATGGATGCCGTGCTCGAGTTCGGGCCCCTTTATCATCTTCCCGCGCAGGAGGATCGTGTTCGAGCACTATCCGAGGCCGGTCGGGTGACGAAGCCGGGCGGCCCGATCCTGGTGGCCTTGATCTCGCGTTTCGCTTCGTTGCTCGATGGGCTAAGGCTCGGTTTTATCGACCGCCCCGGCGCGCTCGCGGCCATTGCAGCCGACTTGCGGACGGGCGAGCATCGAAATCCTGACCGACATCCGGCAATGTTCACGACGGCATACTTTCACCACCCGGACGAGATCGCGAACGACTTCGAATCGGCGGGCGTCACCCTTGATCAACTGATCGCAATCGAGGGGCCGGCTTGGCTTTTTTCGGATCTACAGGCGCGGCTCGACGACCCGGACCGACGTAATCGGCTTTTGGAGGCAGTCCGGCTAGTCGAGGCAGAGCCGCGAATGGTCGGGGTCAGCGCTCATCTGATGGCGATCGGGCGATCGCAAGAGCTTTGAGCTAAACAGAGAACTCAGCCGCCGAGATAGGCCTTCTGTACTTCGGGATTTCGCCGAAGGGCGGCCCCTGTACCGCTGAGCAGGATGCGGCCGGTTTCTACGACGTAGGCGCGGTCGGCGATCTCGAGCGCGCGCAGCGCGTTCTGCTCGACCAGCAGGATCGTGACCCCATCATTGTGAATCTTCTTGATGACATCGAAGACGGTGTCCACCATTTGCGGTGCAAGGCCCAGGGACGGCTCATCGAGGAGAAGGAGCTTCGGCTGCGCCAGGAGGCCACGGGCGATCGCGAGGATCTGCTGCTCGCCACCCGAGAGCTGTCCGGCCGGAAGGTCCCGCCGCTGGCCGAGAATCGGAAACTGCTTCATCAATCCCTCGATGTCGCGATGCGCGGAGCGACCGTTGCGCCGTGCCCACGCGCCGAGCTCGAGGTTCTCGCGGACGGTCAGGCGAGCCAGGATCTCGCGGCCCTCCGGTACCTGGACCAGGCCCTGGCTGACGATCCGGTCGGGAGGCGCGGTCATGAGGTCGAGGTCACCGAATCGCGCGCCGCCCGAATGCGGGCGCAGCACGCCCGACAGGGAATTGAGGATGGTCGACTTGCCGGCCCCGTTGGCGCCAATCAGGGCGACGATCTCCCCTTTGGCGACGCCGAACGAGACGCCGCGCACCGCCTGGATCGCGCCGTACGAAACCTGGAGGTCGCGCACCTCGAGCAGGGGAGAGGCCGGCTCGATGGAGGCCGGCGTCGACGTGGTCGCCACGTCCATCTCCTCCGATCCGGGAACGTGCGCCGCGGTCTTCTGCGCCTGGGTTCCGAGATAGGCGGTGATCACCGCGGGGTCTTGCGAGACCGTTTCCGGCGGGCCATCGGCGATCTTTCGGCCGAAGTTGAGAACCGCGATGTGGCGACAGACGCCCATCACCAACCGCATGTCGTGATCGATGAGCAGCACGGTGAGGCCGTCCTGGTTGAGTTGCTGGATCAGCGCCCGGACCCGGTCCTTCTCGGCCGGGTTCATTCCCGCGGCGGGCTCATCGAGGATCAGCAGATGGGGATTGAGCGCGAGCGCCCGCGCGACCTCGAGCCGTCGCTGGTCCCCGTACGACAGCGTGGCGGCCCGCCGTTCGCCGAACCTTTCCGGTGGCAGTCCGACTCGCTCAAGCAGCTCACGTGCCTGCTGCAGCCGACGGCGGTCCTCCTTGAGGAACGTGGGAACCGGAATCAGCTGCTGCAGGGTGTCGTCGCGCCGCCGGAGGTGCATGCCGGCGAGCACGTTCTCGATCGCCGTCAGGTTGCGGTAGAGGCGAAGCGTCTGAAAGGTGCGTGCGACGCCGAGGCCGGCGACGGCGTGCGGGGGACGGCGGGCGAGCTCGACAGCCCCAACGCGGCCCTCCCCCGCAAGCGGCGGAGAGGATTGAAGCTGGATGCTGCCCGACTGGGGGCGGATGTAGCCGGTGACGAGGTTCACCAGCGTCGTCTTGCCGGCGCCGTTGGGCCCGATCAAGCCGAAGATGGTGCCTTCCTCGATTTCCAGGGACACGTCATCGACGGCGTGCACACCGCCGAACGATCGCTTGACGTTAGTGAGCTGCAGTAACGCGCTCACGCGTCCTCCAGCGCGTCCACCAGCGCGGCGCGATGATGGCGAGGCCGCCCCGGCCGACGATGCCCTGCGGCCGGAAGATGATGACGAGGATCAGAATGACGCCGTTGACGACGTCGCGATAGGCGGCAAACTGGCGCACGATCTCCGGCAGCGCGGTGAGGAAGACCGCGCCGACGATCGGGCCGATCACGTTCGTCGTCCCGCCGACCACGGCGAAGGTCAGGATCTGGATGGTGCGGGTGACGCTGTACTCGGTCGGGTCGACGAAGAAGTTGATATGGGTCTCGAGCGCCCCCGCATAGCCGGCGACGAGGGCGCTGATGACGAAGGCGACCATCTTGTAGGCGGGCACGTTGATGCCGTTGCTGGAAGCGGCCAGCTCGTCCTCGCGGATCGCGGCCCAGGCCTGGCCGAGCCGGGTGTGTGTCAGCCGCCACACCAGGTAGGTCAGGATCGGCACCGAGATCAGGATCGGGAGGATACCGCCCAGTGGATCGGCACTCGGGTTCTTCAAGCCCTGGCCTTCGCCCGTGATGGGCACGTTGAGGATTACGCCCAGTCGCAATGCCTCGACGAAGCCAATGGTGGCGATCGCGAGGAAGACGCCTCGGAGTCGCAGCACCGGCAGGCCGACAAGGAAGCCAATCGCCGCGGCCAGCAGCGCGCCAACGAGCATGTCCACTGGCAAGGGCAACGGCAGGTAGAGGCTCATGATGACGGTCGTGTAGGCGCCGATCGCCATGAAGCCGGCGTTGGCAAGGGTGAGCTGTCCGGAGTAGAACGTCACAAAGATCGAGATGGCCAGGATGGCGTTGATCCCGATCTGCGCGATCAGCAACTCGTGCTGGTTGTAGAAGCCGACCGGATCGGTGAAGAGTTGGATGAAGAAATCCACGTTGAACCTACGCCGTCACTAGAGTCGCTCGCGCAGCCTGGCGCCGAAGAGTCCCTGCGGCCTCAGAACCAACACCAGGAACAGCGCCGCGAAGGCCACGCCGGCTTCGACGTTGCTGCCGAAGCGGACGAACGCGAAAACCTCGATGAGGCCGAGCAGGTAGCCGCCCAGGACGGCTCCGGGAATACTGCCCATGCCACCGAGGACGATCACCGCCAGACCCTTCAGCTCGACCTGGTCACGGCCGATGTAGGGACTGATGTCGGAAAGGGCGAGGCCAAACAGCAGTCCGGCAAGGCCGCCCAGCGCGGACGACACGAAGAGCGTCGAGGCGAAGATGCGATCGACGTTGATCCCGAGCAGCGTCGCCGCGCGCCGATTCTCCGCCACCGCCCGCAAGGCGCGGCCTACCTGTGTGAAGCGCATGACGTAGCCGAGGACGAGCATCAGCACCACGGAGATGATGAGGATGCCGAGCTTCGTCCCTTCGATCGTCAGTCCGGCGACGTGGTAGGTCGGGTTGGGCACCGTGCCGGTGGGGAAGCGGACCGAGTTCGCCCCATCCTGCCAGAGCCAGCTGAACAGGCTTCCGGACGTGGCCTGTTCGACGATGGCGACGAAGATCAGCGCCAGGCCGATGGTGGAGATCAGCGCCGAGATCGGCGGCGCGTTCCGGCGGCGGAGCGGACGCAGTGCTACGAACTCGATCAGCAAGCCCAGCAGGCCGCACACGAGGATGGCGATGACGGCGGCCGGCAGGAATGGTATCCCGTGGAGGGCCACGAGCGAGTAGGTGACGACGGCGCCCAGCATGAAGACGGCGCTATGCGCGAGATTGAGCACGTCGAGCACGCCGAAGACCAGGGTGTAGCCCACCGCGAAAAGGGCGTAGATCGACCCGATGAAGATCGCGTTGAGGACCTGTTGGGTCAACGCGCCTTCAGCTAGGCGTCACCGATTTCACCAGCGTGAATCCGCCGTTTCCGTCCATCTGGATCACCCAGATGGTTTGCTTGACGTCGTGGTTGCTGGTGAACTGGAAGCGGCCCAGCGGCGTGTCGATATTGACGGACTCCATCGCATCGCGCAGTTTGGTCCGGTCACCAGCGGTGTCACTGAAGGTCAGGTTGGCGCGCTTTGCCGCATCGGCCAGGACCAGGATCGCCGCATAGCCCTGAGCTGCGAACTGGTCCGGATCGGCGCTGTACTTCGCCCGATAGGCCTGCACGAAGCCGGCGTTCGAGGCGAAGGTGTTGTTGATGTACCAGGCGCTGCCACTTTCGGCGCCCTTGCCCGCGTCTCCGGCTTGCTTGGAAACGACCGCCGTGTTGAAGCCGTTGCCGCCAAGGAACTGGCCGGTGAATCCCTGCTTGCGCGCCTCGATCATGATCTTGGCGGGGATGCCGCCCAGGCTCGTGATGAAGATGACGTCGGGGTTCTTCTGGACGGCTTTGGTGACGGGCGTCGCGAAGTCGGCCGTCGTCTTGCTGAACTGCACGGTGTCGAGTAGCTGGATCCCGTAGGAACCGACGGTGTTCTGCACGATCTTGCCGCCGTCTGAGGAGAACTTGTCATCGTTGGCCACCATCAGCACGCCGGTCTTGGGGTGCTTCGCATCCGAGTAGACCTTGATGTTGGTCGGGATCGCCGATTCCTCTCCCAGGCTGTCACGGAAGACGTACTTGCAAGGATCGGTTTTCGGGAAATTACAGTCCGGAACGATATGAATACCGGTGGTGCTGACCGCGAGGATCGGGATCTTGAAGCTTTCCGCCAGCGGGTGCACCGCGACGGCGGAGTTGGACAGCGTCGGTCCGAGGAGAGCCAGCAACTGGCCCTGCTGGATGAGGGTCTGCGCCACCTGGGCCGACTGCGCCTTGTCCGACGCGTCGTCCTTGGTATCGAGCGCGATCTTGGCGCCGTTCACCCCACCCGAGCCGTTGATTTTCTCCACGGCCAGGTCCATGCCCTTTTGCGAGCTCGGGCCGTAGACGCCACCGGCGCCCGTCAGCGAGAGAATCGCGCCGAGCTGGATCGTCTTACCCTGGTATGAGTTCGATGTGCTGGTTCCGGTCGAACTGGCGCCGCCACAGGCGGCCAAGGCGACGGCAAGCGCGATCGCGATGCCACGTGCCACGGTTCTCATCGAGCTTTCTCCCTCCTTCCCTATCAGGGAATCTGCGCACAGCTTAGCGGGAATCGAGGTAGGCTAGCTAGCACTTGCTCTCGATCTCCGCCTGGATCCAGATTGCCGGCGCCGTCCAGCTGGCTATCGGCCTCGCCAACCTGCCGCTGGCAACCCGGCTCCAATACCGGAAGAACCTTGCCGGCGCCTCGGAGATCGTCCGTCAGGTCTTCTACGTCCATGCCGCCTACATCGTGCTGGTCGTGCTGGGATTTGCCGCGCTCGCGCTCCTGTTCCCGGCCGAACTGTCCAGCGGCCGGCCGATTGGCCGGTTTCTCAGCGCCTTCCTGGCGATCTTCTGGCTGCTGCGGGTCCCCATCCAGCTCTTCTACTACCCGGTCGAGATCCGACGGCAAAACCGGCTCGCCGACGTTATCTTCACCGTGGCCTTCGCCTTTCTCGCTGTCGTTTTTGGCCTAGCGGCCATGCGATGAGGGCGCTCGCCAGGCTGGCGATCGCCGCCGTCTGGCTCTACCAGGGTGGCTGGTGCAAGCTGGTCGCCCCCAACGAGCGACATCTACAGGTCGTGGCGGACGTGCCCGGAGTGGGGCCGGCGCACGCGCGGAAGGTGCTGGCGATCTTGGGCACCGTCGAGGTGGGGCTGGCGGCCTGGGTGCTGAGTGGTCGGGCGCCGCGGACCGCGGCGGCCGCGCAGACAGCCCTTCTTGGCGCCATGAATGGCGGGGGATTACTTTTCAGCCACGGAACAATTCCCGAACCGGCGAACATGCTGACGCAGAACCTCGCCCTCGTCGCCTTGATCTGGAGCACGGCGCGTCGATGAGCGCGACCACGCCCTGGGAGCGAGGTCGTCTCGATGCTCGCCGCGGCAAGCCCCGCCTGCTCTTTGGACGGATGTATGAGGACTGGGAGATCGAGGCCGAAGTACTGCCGGCGTCGGGGCGAGTCTTCTGCATCGCCTCGGCCGGCTCGACGGGCATGGCGCTTGCGGCTCGCGGGCTGGCGGTCACCGCGGTCGACATCAACCCGGCCCAGGTGGACTACGTCCGCGATCGGTTGCGGGAAGGGGCGCCTCGAGCCGGGACCGCCGACCGGTTCTTCGCGGCTGGCCGGCGCTTCCTTCCACTGATGGGATTACGCCGGTCAATGATTCGGCGCTTCCTCGAGCTCACCGATCCGGCCGCCCAGGTCCGCTACTGGCACGCGCACCTGGACACGGCGCGCTTCAAGGCCGCGCTGGCGCTGGCCATCAACCCCCTGGCATTGCGCGCGATTTACAGCTCGACGTTCGTGCGAGTGCTCCCACGGCGATTCGACCGGATCATCCGAACCCGATTGGAGCGTTGCTGGGCCCGTCATCCCAATCGGACCAACCCTTACGCGTGGAGATTCTTTTTGGGGATGGATCCGCCGGACTACGCAGCCCCCACCCTGCCCTCAGGCCTGGCGCTCGAGCTGGTATGCGCCGATGCGGCGGCCTATCTGGAGAGCTGCCCAACGGCCTCATTCGTCGGCTTCAGCCTGTCAAACATTCTGGATGGCACCGAGCCGGCTTACGGCGAGCGCCTGATGGCCGCCGTCCGCCACAGCGCGCAGGATGGAGCCGTCGTGCTGCTCCGCAGCTTCATGGAGCCGCCGCCGGGCGAATCGACGGAGTGGGCGGCCCGCGACCGCTCGATGCTCTGGGGCCGATTGACGATCGAAAAGGTGCACTGATGCTCTATCGCCTGCGCCGTCACCCGCTTCCGATCGACGCCTTCTTCACGCATTCCCTGGTCCTCACCTACGGCTATCCCGCGAAGATGCTCCAGCAGCTCCTGCCTCCGGGACTGACGGTCGACACCTACGGCGACTACGGATTCATCGCGATTGCGATGGTGCAGACCAGGCGGTTGCATCCGGCTTTCCTTCCCGCGGCGCTCGGTGTCGATTTCTTCCTGACCGGGTATCGGGTGTTCACCCGCTTCGCCACGAAGCCGTCGCTGCGTGGGCTGAGGATCCTGCGCAGCGATACCGACCGGTTGCTGATGGCCGTTGGCGGAAATCTCCTCACGCATTACGGTTACGTGCATTGCCGGGCGGCGATGAAAGCCGAGGGCGACCGCCTGCGCGTGACCGTGAGCAGTCCCGGCCATGTCGCGGATCTCGACGTCGTCGCCGACCTGTCGAGCCGGCCCGCGCCGCTGCCCGCCGGGTCGCCCTTTGCCAATCTCGAGGACGCGCGCCGCTTCGCGGGCCCGCTCCCCTACACCTTCGACTACGAGCCGGAGACCAACTCCATCGTGATGATCAAGGCCACCCGCTCACGCTGGGAGCCGCAGCCGATCGCGGTCGTGGTACGCAGAGCCACCTTCCTCGAGCAGCCACCCTTCAACGCGGCCAAGCCAATCCTTGCCAACGCCTTTCACGTTGAGAACGTGCCCTACCGCTGGGAGCGCGGGGTCGTCGAGAGGCTCGAGGAGGCCGCCTGAGCGCGGCCGTCGAGCGAGGATCGCGCGGCCAGTTCGACGGCGTTCTCCAGATCGTCCGCTACAACTGGACCCTCTATCTCGTGGCGGTGCTGGTCTCGACGCTGGTCGTGCTGCTCGTGGACGTGGTTCATCCGCCGGCCGCGCTCGCCGGGCTGCTGATTCTCAGCGCTGTCGCGGCGGTCTTCTGGCTGGCGCTTTCGCTGGCCGTCTCGCACTACGTCTACGACCGCTCCGACCTGTATCGCTGGGGGTGGATCCGCGACCGTGTTGTGCCCAGCCCCCGGCACGTGGTGAACATCCACGCCGGGCTCGACGAGACGAGCCTGGCACTCCAGGCGATGTATCCCGCTGCCGAGGTGACGATCCTCGACATCTACGATCCGGGCGAAATGCCCGAGCCCTCGATTGCCCGGGCGCGACGTGAGGCGCGCTCCACGCTCGCGTCGGTCACGGCGGACTTTCGACGCCTTCCACTGGAGACCGCCTCGAGCGATCTCGTGACGGTGATCTTCGTCGGCCACGAGCTGCGCCGTGCCGCCGCGAAAGAGGCCTTCTTTCGGGAGGCCTCGCGGGTGCTGCAGCCAGGAGGCCGCCTGCTGCTCGTCGAGCATCTCCGCAATGGATGGAACCTGGCGGCCTTCGGCCCAGGGGCCTTTCACTTCTTTCCTCGCCACGAGTGGCTGCGGGTGGCCGGGGCTACGGGATTCCAGCTCGGCGAGGAGTTCTCACGGACGGTCTTCGTGCGCGCGTTCGTCTTTTTGCGCGCCTGAGCGCTGTTCCGCGCGCGCCTTCTCGAAGCACGACCGGCAGAGCTTGATCGCCGTCAGCGGCCCGCGCTCGGCGAAGACGCGGCGGCCGCAGTGGGTGCACACGTACTGCTGCTTCGCCATCTGATACCTAGGTTAGCTTCCGGACGAGTGCGCGCTGCTTCGGATCCGTCAGTTGCTGGGGGCGATTGGTGAGATAGGCGATGAAGGTCTCGAGCTCGAGGTGGTGCACGGCGCCGTCCTGCCGGAGCTGGACCTCGTCTCCGCGTAACTCCGCATCGACGGGCTCGTCCTCTTCCCGGGCGGCGAATAGTCCGAACGCGATGCGCCAGCGAAGCTGCGCCGTGCGTTCGCGCGACGACATCGGCACCTCGATGTCGTCGGCGTGGATCGCGTACTCCCGCGCGAGGTGCCAGACCTGGAGCCGCATCGGGTAGCGGCCGATGCTGGTCTCGATCGTCCCTTCGACGCCGATCTTGCCCCAGGCCCAGCGAACCAGGGCTTGCCTCGCCTCCCACTCCTGCAACACCTCCAGCGCGCTCATCGCTCGGCGAACCCTCACGCCGCGGGCATTCCATCCGTGGAGTCCGCCGCTGAACGGCAACTGATCCATGGTTCCGTCGAGGCAGGCCTGGTCGTAGACCTCGTCCGTTGAGAGATGGGCGACCACGTCCTTGACGCTCCAGCCGCGACAGTGGCTACGCGCCGCCCATTGCCTCGAGCCGAGGGTGCGAAGGTGCGACCGCAGACGCGCGATCTCGCGGTCATAGACGGGGAAGGGATTAACGCTTCTTGGGTCGAGGGCTCTTGCGCTTGGCGTTGGCGGGTTTTCCCTTCGATGCAGGCTTCGGCTCCCGAGGGCCTTCGATCGCGGCCAGCGCCGCCAAGGCGACGTTTGTTTCCGCTGACGTCGTTTCCGTGGCCAATTCGGCACCTTCGAAGAATCGCGCCTCGAGCTCTTCGCCGACGCGCTCGATCAGGTTCTCTCTGTGCGGCGGCTTCGCGGTGATCTTCTTCGGAGGCTTCTTTGCCATGAGGTCATTCTAGGGTGACGTCGCGGGCGTTGCCGCGGGTGTGGGTGTCGGCGTCGGCGCGGGTGTGGGCTTAGGGCTCGGGGTTATTCCGCTGGGAACGATCGATGGGATCACCGACGTCAGCGGCGTGGGCGACGGCGTTGGGGAGGGGGAGGGTGTCGGCGCGGGCTTGCACTCGGTGCCGGGCAGGTACAGCTCCTTTTCGGAGCTACTGGGGCTGGCCGACGCCGAGGGCGAGGCCGAGGCCGACGGCGATGCGCTCGCGCTGCTCGCGCACGGCGGCCCGTCGATCAGTCCATCGGGGCGCTTGAAGGTCTCGACGCTGAAGTGCGCCTGGCTCAGGCCATTGTTGATGAAGTCCCTGAGGACCGAGCTACCGACCATGGTGCCGAAGACCCCGTTCATGTCCTGGTTGCCGGGTCCGGTATGTCCGACCCAGGCGCCGATCACCAGGTTCGGCGAGTACGCCA
>WNGN01009228.1_pt1 | contig 12694 bp, 14 predicted proteins | sample 5400561 | NCBI WGS metagenome assembly WNGN01 (sample SAMN13153379, study PRJNA577476) | soil metagenome | isolation source: 115 cm soil or saprolite under Garry oak tree replicate 2 | place: USA:California | collected 2016-06-15
TCTCGCCAGCCGCGGCTACGTCGTAGTCTCGGTCGCGCACACTTACGAAACAACCGCCGTCGAAGTTTCTGGCGGACGTCTCGCTCAATCGCTGGTTGGCAGCCATCTGGGAGGCACAACACAGCGCAATGATCCGTCGCTCTCGTCCGCTGTTTACAATCGCTTGCTGGACCTCAAGTTCGTTCTCAACGAAATCAGCCGCATGAATTCAGAGCGCCACAATTCCTTCGCTGGCAGGTTGGACATGGCCAAGATTGTGGTCGCTGGTCACTCCTTGGGTGGTCTGACTGCTCTGTTGGCTTCGGAATTGGATCCGCGCGTCAAGGGCGCCATCCTTATGGATGGCTTCGTGCCCGACTCTTTGCCGAGCGGCACCAGAAAGCCCGTCCTCATCCTCGGTGCCGCCAAGCAGCAGTGGGATGTCACGGAGTGTCGCCTGTGGAACAACCTGCAAGGCCCCCGCCTCGCCGTCAATCTGCCGCAGACCGAGCACGTCGCTCTGTCCGATTGGATTTGGTTGACAAGAGATGCCGTGCAAACCGGCCCGATGGGCCCGGAGAAAACCATGTCCGCGATGCGCGATTACATCGCAGCGTTCCTCGATGCAAATGTGCGTGGCGAGTCGCCAGATCCTCTGCTGGCCGGTCCATCGCCCAGCTACCCCGACGCGAGTGTCACCACACAGCAGCAACCCCTGTGTAGTTCACCAGAAATCGTGCCACCTGACGCCCCGAAGTTGCACTAGGGCAAACTACCGACGAGTTGTGACCCAGGGCCGAAGTGGAAGCTCCGGCCCTTTACCCGACATCAAGTATGGTTCATGCTGGGAGGTCCTCAGCCGGTTTTCTGCCTTCATGAGGACTCCATACTCGCCCTTGGTTACGGTTGGATCAATGTAACGTTTTTGTTTTAAAGACAAGGGACCAGGCAGGACGACATGAAATTCTCAACTCAACGCCAACGAGCAATCACAGGAAACGATCTCGTGATAGGAATAGAGGCTGAAAACGATGAACTCATAGCGCGTGTCGTCTGCACGCTTGACGGGTTTGAGCTTGGCACGGATGAGCTAGACCCGCCTGGCGTTTCCTACGAAAGAGACTTTTCACGTGTCGGGAACGCAGGAGCGCATCTGAGGCACGAACTAAAGATAACTGTGACGGATCCAAACGGTAAGACAAAAATTGCCGTGCGAAGATGGGAAGATCCCGTCTGATTTCGACGGACGGAGCTTTTTATGCGATCCACCTATGCAGTCGGTCTGGGACAAAACTTAATTGGATGTCTGCTCGCACTAAGGTGGAGGAATGTTGATGCTCTTGCCTGCACTTGTTTTCGATTCTTGTCGTCGAACGCGAGATCGCCTATGAGGCGCAACACCGATCCACAGACCGTCTAGATTCTGGGGTTGTTGGCGGTGTTCGATTCCGACAAACGGTAAGGCCAGTCTGAACCAACGAGAAGTGGAATTCAGGCCTGAAACGCGATGTTTAACGACAAGTTAATTAACGATATAAAGAAATCGTGGAAGCCCGGTGCCCGTTTATTTCCGTCCCAGGTAGTAAACCCGTTGACGATTCCAACAGCCGCGCACGCAGCCTGAAACTGGTCTAGCGAACCGTATTTCGTGTATGAATGGGGCGGCGAAGGAATTTGAAATCGACTCGACGGCCATTTCGTTCGAAGATCTCGCCAAGACGACGCAAGAGCTGTATTTCCATCCGAGACCGAAGGTTGCCAGGTGAGGCATATACCCCCAAGAAAGTCCGGGGAATGTGCGTATCAGTGCCGTAGAAAGAGCCAATATAGCACGCAGGTAGGAGCGTACTTGCCCCGAGGCTTACCATTCTGTATAATCCCCCAAATAAATTGGGGGATTATGCTATGCTGGGACCGCGTAAAGAAGCCGGGCGCCGGCTTCACGAAATAGCCCAATCGCAACAAGGATTCTTCACGACAAAGCAAGCCATCCGGGCGGGGTTCGCGGAGAAGACGCACTCCTACCACGTGAACGCCGGAAACTGGATTCGCGAGCACCGGGGAATCTACCGGCTCGCCGACTTTCCGACGGCCGAGCGTCCGGACCTGATGCTCTGGTATCTCTGGTCGCAGAACCGGCGGGAAGTTCCGGAAGGGACCTACAGTCACGACACGGCGCTCAGCCTACACGAACTTTCCGATCTCATGCCATCGAAACTGCACATGACGGTGCCGAAGGCGTTTCGCCGGACGAGCGAGATTCCGGAAATTCTCGTCCTGCACCGGGCGCACCTCGACCCGAGCGACGTCCAGGAAATACACGGCGTGCGCGTCACGCGTCCTCTGCGAACGATCGTCGATCTGCTGCGGTCGGGGCATGTGGACCGGAGCCAACTGAAGCAAGCGGTCGACGAAGCGATCCGGAGCGGCCTCATTGGGAAACGGGAAATCGATCGCATGCCTCATGACAACGTACAAACGTCACTCCGCGAACTTGTCGGGCAGAGGGCCTGATGGACGAAGCCAAGAGTTACAAAACGGCCGGCGCATTTCGCACGGCCCTCGAATCCCGCTTGCAGACGCGCGCGCGCGAGGAAGCGACTGACCTGCAGCGCCTGCGCCGGCAAGTGGCCTTCGACCGCTTCCTGGCGCGCATGTTTTCAAAAGGGCCGAAGGCCGCCTATCCATGGCTTCTGAAAGGCGGCTACGCGATGGAGTTGCGGATGCGCGCCGCACGAACGACCAAGGACATCGACTTGACGCTGCACGACGGCACGCGCCTTTCGAAGGATCCGGGAAAGCGGCGCGAGGAAGTCCGCGACATGCTGCAGGAAGCCGCCGCAGAGGACCTCGAGGGCGCTCCGGAAGGAGGCAGCCGGTATCCCGTCGCGGGGCAAATGGACGGGCGGGACTTCGCGCGGTTCCACGTGGATGTGGGCATTGGCGACGAGGTGCTCGAGCCGCTCGACATCGTGACCGGTCGGGACTGGCTCGACTTTGGCGGTGTGGCGCCGCCGTCGTTTCCTGTGATCTCGGCGGAGCAGCAATTCGCCGAAAAGCTCCACGTCTATTCACTGCCGCGCGGTGAGCGAGCGAACACGAGAACCAAGGACCTCGTCGACATGGTGCTGCTCATCCGCTCGGGAAAACTCGACAAGACGAAGACGGGTGCAGCAGTCCGCGCGACGTTCGCGAAACGCGGGACGCACGTGGTACCCGCAGAGCTCGATCCACCGTCCGCGGAGTGGGGAGGGGTGTTTGACGCCTTGGCGAAAGAGTGCGGTCTCGCGATAAAGATCGACGAAGGATTTGCGGTGGTGCGAGAATTCGCGCGAACGTTCGGGACGTAGCGGGTGGGAAAGCGAGGAAGAATAATGTCGGAAGCGGTCTTTAAGCACGTGAGGGTTACCGGGAAGAAATTCGAGCGCGCGTCCATCGTTCTCGACAACATGTGGTTTGAGAACTGTTCGTTCGTGAGTGTTGTTGGCCTAGGGAGAAGCGCAAGGGGCTATAGACGCAGGAGTGCGTCCATGATGCGCTCGATCTTCCGTCCATAGCGATTGAGATCAAGAACACGTCGCCGCTCGGGTCGAGACAGGCGCTCCTCGTAAAGAAGCATTTCGTCGTGATACCGTGGGCTGTCGAGATTTGCTCGCAGCAGTTCGCGCTGAAGGCCTTTGTCGCGCTGGGCCAGGATTTTGATACACGCGGCGCGGACACGATCATGCTCGTGCTGAAGGCAATCGTAGGCGCGAGCGATATTCCGGTGCTCACACACTCCTGTTTCGTTGGTTCCGGACGAAGACTCGAAGCTGCTTGAAATCGCCGGATTTCCAGTCGTTAAGGTCACCTTCCTCAATCGTGATGCGAGTGGCAATGCGCCAGCAAAATTCTGTCTTGTCCGCGAATCGAACGTGGATGTATAGGAGTCCTTCCTCGAATCTGTGTTCGACCCATTCCACGACCTTCCCCTGCAATCCACGATACTGGCGGCCCGGAACGAACTGCCGAGGCGCAGCGATCGTCGGCTTTTCCTTTCTCATGGACGGCGTCCTCCATTCTTCGGTGCTGCAAGAGGAGTGGAGTCCTGCGTCTGCGCTCTTGATTCTTTGGAGGGCTTGCGAGTCGTTCGATGCGTTGTCGACGCTGACTTCTTTCTCCGTCTGGCGCGCTCCTCGTCATAGCGGTCTTCGTCTGACATATCCCAATCGGGCAGGATAATGATTCGGGGATGGAGTCCTTTCCGCCTCCTTCTCTCTTCCGAATCGCGGACTTCGAGGTAGATGTCGTCGCGATCTTTGAGTTTCTCGTTGAAGTCGCGCTGAAATCTAATTGCACCAACGAAGATTCCACCTCCAATGACCTCTGTTAGGCGGTTTATGGGTTGTGTTGCTTCTGTGCGATCGTAAAATCAACAACTTGCTCCTCTTCAACGGCGCCATCGGTTCGACTCCCGCCCCGGGCACCAGTTTTGCTTATCGGCACTTCGTTTTTTACCAAGAACAATTTGAGCTGTGGAATCCAGTAGGCTGAGAGGCGTGAGCTGGCGCGAGCGCCGCGAGTTGTGGGGCTATGTACGCGCGGTGAAGAAATACGGAGGGAATTGTGGCGGAGAGTGAAAAGTTTGACCTGGTGATCATAGGTTGCGGACCGGCGGGAGAGAAGGCTGGCGCGCAGGCGGCGTACTTCGGCAAGCGCGTGGCGGTGGTCGAGCGAGCGGGAGTTCCGGGCGGAAGCTGCATCAACACGGGAACGGTTCCAAGCAAAACTTTGCGCGAATCCGCGCTGTATTTTTCCGGGCTCGGGCAGCGTGGACTCTACGGGATCGATTATTCGCTGAAGGAAAATTTGACGGTTCACGACTTCATGCACCACGAGAGGGAAGTGGTGGAGATGGAGCGGCGGCGCATCCTGAAAAATCTGGAGCTGCACAAGATTGAGTACGTGCAGGGACGGGCGGCGTTTGAAGACGGACACACGGTGGTGATAGCAAACGGAGCGGGTACGCGAAAGTTGCGTGGTGAAGTGATTTTGATTGCGACAGGATCGAAACCACATCGTCCCTCGGAAATTTCTTTCGATGATGTGCACACGTTCGATTCCGATACGTTTTTGCAGATGGAGCGAATTCCGAAATCGTTGGCGGTGATTGGCGGCGGCGTGATTGGGTGTGAGTATGGCTCGATTTTCATGGCGCTGGGGGTGAAGGTGACGTTGGTGGATGGGCGCGACAAGCTGCTGCCATTTCTGGATTCGGAGATTTCCGACCGGTTGCGCGACCGCCTGAAAGAATTGGGAATGGAATTCTGGTTCAACGAGCGTCCCGTGAAAGTGGAAAACTCGGCGAGCGGCGCCACGCTGCACATGAAGAGCGGGAAAAAACTGGAGACGGAGGCAGCGCTGTTTGCGGCAGGTCGGCGAGCGGCGGTGGACGGATTGGCGCTCGAAAAAGCGGGGCTCGCGTTGAACGATCGCGGATACATTCCGGTGGATGAAAATTACCGGACGAGCGTGACGAATATTTATGCCGCCGGCGACGTGATCGGATTTCCAGCGCTGGCGTCCACTTCGATGGAGCAGGGGCGCGTGGCGGTGTGCCATGCGTTCGGATTTCAGTACAAACAGCGAGTGGCGTCGATGCTGCCGATGGGGATTTACACGATTCCGGAAATTTCTTCGGCGGGCGAGACGGAAGATTCCTGCAAGGAAAAAAAGATCGGGTATTGCGTGGGTCGCGCGCGCTATGAAAACAACGCTCGCGGGCATATCACGGGAGATACCGCGGGATTGTTGAAGATCGTATTTTCTCCGGCGGACAAAAAGCTGCTGGGCGTGAGCATCATCGGAGAAAACGCGACGGAACTGATTCACATCGGGATGATGGCGCTGGACAACGGATTGACGATCAACGAATTCATCGAGCAGGTTTTCAATTACCCGACGTTGAGCGAGATGTACAAGTACGCAGCGTATGATGGGCTGGGGAATCTGGCGGGGCATAAGTTGAGGGAGGGATGAGGAAGTCCGCTTGACTCTAAACCCGCACGCTCGAAAACCGGGGGTGCGGCACCCGGCATTTCTCGCGTCAGTAAAAAATTAATTCGCCATCGTCTTTCGTGTTGAAGCATTACCAGACTCCAAGGTTGAGTTGGCGGTGGCGCACCCCTAGAATCTCAAAAACATTCTCTAATTGTCGGAGGCATCGTGTTTAAGAAACGAAGGGCGACGTCCGGCGCGAAGGTGTTGGCGACTCTGATTTTGGGGCTGTTGGTTTTTGCCGGAGCGGCGGTTGCCGAACCGCAAGCGGGACTTGTCCGGGCGCACGCTGCGTTTCACGAAGCGCTGCGGGATGCGGATGCTTCCGGGCTCGATGGGCTGCTTGACGAGCATTTCACGTGGACTCATACCGATGGTTTGGTGCAAAGCAAAGCCGACCTGCTCGCGAAAATTCGCGATGGCAAACTGCGCTACTCCGAGCTGAGCACCGATCAGGAGACTTTCAACGAATACGCCAAGGCGGCTGTTGTGACGGGCCATTCGGCACGGCGCTACGCCGAAGCGGCGAAGCCGTTCGAATTGCGTTACACACTTACTTTCGTGAAAGCGGGCCGCGAGTGGAAGGTCGCAGCGTATCACACCACGGTTTTTACGCCCGGCGCCGGGCAGCCGCTGCAGGTCCGCCTCGGCTACCCACGTGACGCCAAGTTGCTGATCCTCAACGCCGATGACCTTGCGGTTTCTCATTCGGAAGACGTGGCGAGTTTTGCCGCACTCGATCAAAAGCTGATTACTTCGGCGACGGTCATGGTGCCCTGCCCGTGGTTCACAGAAGTCGCTGCGTATGCGAAGGCGCATCCAGATGCTGATGTTGGTCTACACCTGACTTTTACATCGGAATGGCAAGGTTACCGCTGGGGACCGACTGCCACTCGCGCGCTGGTACGGAGCCTGGTTGGGCCGGATGGTTATTTCTACGCCAGCACCAAGGAGTTTGCAGAACACGCCGAGCTGGACGAAGTGGAAATGGAGATTCGCGCGCAGATTGAGCGAGCCAAGGCGATGGGACTTGAGCCTTCGCATCTCGATTCCCACATGCACGCACTCTATCGGACGCCTGAGCTGTTTGGGGTTTTTCTGAAAGTTGCGCATGAATATAAGCTGCCCATTCGCATGGCGCGCAACGACCAGCCTTTTCAGTCGGTGCTTTCGCTGATGGCGCCCGGCGATCCGGTTCCCGATGCGATTTATTCGCCCGGGGCTGACGTTCCCGCCTCGGGCTGGAACGACTACTACGTGAACTTGATCAAGAACCTGCAACCGGGCGTGACCGAAGTGTTTGTACACCTGGCGCATGATGACGTCGAATCGCGAGCCATCATGGGCGATCATCCGGATTGGGGAGCTGCCTGGCGTCAGCGGGAATTCGCGGCTGTGTCGAGTCCGGAGGTTCGCAAGGCTCTTGAAGACAACCACGTCATCCTCATCGGCTGGCGCGAAGTCAAAAAGCTTTTATGAGGCAGTAAGAAACAAACTTAGGGCGTGGTGGATTTTAGTTTTTTGAGTTGGGAGATGGCGTTGGAGTTGTCGGGATTGAGAACGAGGGATTTTTCATAGAACTCGATGGCGAGAGGTTTGTCGCCGGAGTCCATGTAGGCTTCGGCGAGACTGTCGTAGGTGTTGGCGGACTGCGGATGGAGATCGGTGTTTAGTTTGAAGATGCGGATGGCATCGGCGAAACGTTTTTTGCCGAGAAAGCGGTAGCCGAGGGAGTTGACGGAATCTTCGGAGATGGAGCCGCTTTTGAGAGCGGCGTCGAATTGCTGAATGGCGGCCTCGACTCCCTGATCGCGTGCGGTCTTAGCGAAGCGCATGGATTCGGAGTTGTAAGCGTCGTACTTGACCCACGAAAAGACCAGGGGCTCGCTGCCGGTTGCCTCGTGAACAATGGCGGGCGCGATGGCTAGGCCGTTTTGGCTGTTGGTGAACATGACCATTCCTGATTTGTGAGCAGGATCGGCGATGACGAAACATTTGAACGCGCCATTGTCTCCCCAGTGCCAGAGCGTTTCGGAATGGCGGTTGCGAACGATGCCCCAACCCAATCCCCAGAAAATATTTTTGGAGAGCTGTTTTGGAGTGCGGTCGGTACAGTTTGTGCATTCGGGGTCGACAGCGATTTGCGGAGTTTCCATTTCGCGAAGGCTGGAGGGCTTCAGCCCAACACGATTCAGAATGGCCGCGACAAATAGGGCATAGTCATGCGCCGTCGTGTTGAGCGTAGACGCCGCGCCCGCGTCTTTTGGTTTCCACAAGTCCTGCGGCATGGCGTCGCCGTCGTGGCCTGCAGCAGTGCGCTCATCGAAGTCCGCGCGCCAAACGTAGCTGCTGCTGGCCATGCGGAGAGGGGTGAACACGAGTTGCGTCATGACGTCGTTCAGCGGTTTGCCTTCAATTTGCTCGACGACGTGCTGCAGGTAAATAAAACCTTCACCGGAGTAGCTGAAGCGCTCGCCGGGAGTGAAGTAGATGGCGAGGGGATTGCCCTCACCGCGCCAGTTGCGGAATCCGGTACGGTGGCTGAGCACGATGCGGGCGGTGATTTTCGCGAGGCGATCGTCGCCTTCGATGTAGGGTTTGGGGAGATAGGTGGACAGAGGGACGTCGAGGCCAAGTTTGCCCTGATCGACGAGTTTGAGGACAGCGTAAGCGAAGACGGGCTTGCTGAGAGAAGCGGCTTCGAAGACGGTGTCGTCGGTGACGGGTTCTTTGGTTTTTGTGTTTTTGACGCCGAAATTGCGGAGCCAAGCTGTGTGTCCATTGCGAAGGACGGCGATGGAGAGGCCTGGGATGTCGGCTTGGCTCATGAGATCGCGGATATCTTTTTCGAGTTGAACGATGGCGGGATCGGGTGAGGAGGTTTTGGCGTGACGAGCGACCGATACGCCTTGAGCGCCGAGAGATGGGCAAAGAATCAGGAGACCAGCAGCAAACGGCAGTAAACGGAAGAGACGGGAAAGATTCATGGGAGGCTCCTGGAAGTGCCTCGGCAAGCCGTGAAGATAAACCCGCGAGGTATTTCGAGACACTGGAAAGGTACGCAAGCGCCGGGAAAATGGTTCCGCGGCAGGCGTACTGTGACGAAATGGGAGGCGGCCAGCACTTTTAGGAAGATTGACGTTGCGTTTACAAAATAGATAGACGTATGAAATGGAATGCGGTTTAAAATGGAATTGCCGCAAGGAAATTCCGCTCGTCCGCCAGAAGTAGCAAGAGTCCAGCCAGGAAAATTGAAAGCGAAGATGAGAAAACGGAGGCGGCAACCATGAGACTCAAAAAGAGCGAGCTGTTCTTATTGGGGACGCTGACAGTGGTGTCAGCAGGGTGCAACAAGGCAGATACGCAAAAGATGCAGCAGGACGCGAAAGCGACGGGAGAAGCCGCGCAGAAGACGGCTGCGGACGCCGCGGATGCCACGAAAAAAGCCGTGAACGACGCGACGGATAAGACCAAGGCTGCGACCTCGGACGCCGTCGATGCTACGAAGCAGAAGTACGACGAAGGCCGTGGATCAGACGAAGAAGGCGGCGAAGAAGGCCGCGGATAAGGCGAAGCAGGCGGCGAAGGATGCTGCGAACAAAGTGAATCAGTAGCGAGAGTAGTGCGTCGGGCAACTGAACCAGTGCCCGGCGAAGTGCGCGATAAATTCTGGCCGGCCCCTACGACCGCGAAGAGACGAGCTGCAGAGTGAACCTAGTTCTGTACTGCATAATGTGCTGGCTGGCGTGGATTGGAAATTTCCTCCCGCAGCAGGACGATGGCTCGCGGGGATATTTGGGATTTGACCGGAATGATTATCCGGGTGATGCAGCGATGGCGGATTTGCGGAAGGAATTTGCGTTTACAGGATATTGGTTGACACCAGCGCCTGGTGGGAAGACGAATTCATGGTCGGGAAAGCGGAAAGTGCTGGAAGCGCAGGGGTATGGGTTCGTGCTGCTGTCGCGGGGAAGAGCAGGGAAAGAGATTCGAAACGCGAAAGGCGCGCAACAGAACGGAGTTGCGGATGCGCGTGAGGCGGCGCGCAGCGCGAAGGCCGAAGGATTTGCGAGTGGCGCGATCATTTTTCTGGATATTGAGGATGGAGGGCGGCTGGCAGCGCCGTATCACGCTTATTTGCGTGCGTGGGCAGATGAACTGGTGAAACTCGGATATCGACCAGGCGCGTACTGCTCCGGGATAGTGGTGGATGAAGGTAGCGGCGTGACGATTGTGACGGCAGAGGACATTCGAACGAACGAAGCGACGAGGAAGTTTGCGTATTGGGTATTCAACGATGCGTGTCCCCCATCGCCCGGGTGTGTGACCGTTGCGAAGGTGCCGTTGCCGTCGTCGAGTGGAGTGAAGGATGCGATGGTGTGGCAGTTCACACGATCGCCGAGAAAAAAAGAAACGGCAGTGCGGTGCGGTGGTTATGCGGCGGACGAGAATTGTTATGCGGCGGTCGATGCCGCAAAGAAATGGCACCTCGATTTGAATGTGGCGGCGAGTTCCAATCCTTCCCTTAGGCAATAAATTCCAGCGTGACAGCGGACATTCGCTTCGCATCCTTTCCAGATGGATGCAGTTGAGTCCAAATGCATGCAGTTGAGGGAGCCAAACCGAAGAACAAGGAGGCAAAATGCCATTGGTACGCATTTCACTTCGTGAGGGGACGACACCGGAATATCGGAGAGCGATCGCCGATGGAGTGCATCAGGCGATGATTGATGCGATTGCGATTCCGCAGAAGGACCGATTCCAGGTGGTTTCGGAATACAAGAGTGGGGATTTGATCTACGACGCAGACTATCTGGAGGTGAAGCGGTCGCTCAAGATGGTGTTCGTGCAGATCACGCTAAGTACTGGAAGGAAGCCGGGACAGAAGCGGGCACTATTCAGGCGGATGGCAGAATTATTGGCAAAGTCGCCTGGGCTGCGGCCGGAGGACCTGCTTGTGAATTTAGTCGAGGTGAGTTGGGAGAATTGGTCGTTTGGGAATGGCGAAGCGCAATATCAGAAAGATTAGACGGCAAACGGTTGCGAGGGCGACATATGAGCCGCCCTCCTTGCACGAATCCTTTGCAAGTTCGTGTACGGGCGAGATCAGATCTGGCCCAGGCCGCCGTCGACGTTGATTTCGACGCCGGTGATGTAGGAAGCGTCGTTGGATGCGAGGAAGGCCACTGTGCCAGCGACTTCTTCGGGTGTGCCGACGCGTTTCATCGGAACGTGCGCCACAAAATTCTGCACCATGGCGTCAGCGGTTTCCTTGGGCAGACCGAGGCGTCCGAAGATCGGAGTTTCGATCGGGCCTGGCGCGACGGAATTAACACGAATGTTGCGGGTGATCAGTTCCGCGGCGAGTGTGCGGGAGAACGATCGCAGCGCAGCTTTCGTTGCGGAATAGACGGAAGTCAAGGCGTTGCCTTTGATTCCCGCGACGCTGGTATTCAGAATGATGGAGCCGCCATCGTTGAAGTACGGAAGAGCCTTCTGAATCGTGTAGTAGGCGCCTTTGGTATTGATATCGAAGATTTCGTCGTAATGGGCTTCGTCGGCGTTTTCGAGCGGCTGGAATTTTGCGACACCGGCATTAACGAAAAGGATGTCGATTTTGCCGAATTTTTGCGCAATTGCGGAATAGAAGCGGTCAAGGTCGGCAAGCTTTGCGACATCGCCCTTAACGGCAAGGATTCCGTTGCCGACGTACTTGACGGCTTCGTCGAGAGTTTTCTGGCTACGGCCGGAAATCGCGACCTTTGCGCCTTCGTCGGAAAAGCGTTTGGCGGTGGCGAGTCCGATGCCGCTGTTGCCTCCGGTGATGACCGCGACCTTACCTTCAAAACGTTTCATAAAATCCTCCACTAGAGTTGCACCAGTGCGGCGTTCGTGAAGCTGGCCGAAGGATCGTCCGCCGGTGACTTCGATACTTAGATGAACATCTAAGCATTCGGTTGCATAGATTGCGATGCCTGGCGGGACAGGCCGGAAAAAGGGAACAACGTCCGTGGATGCGACCGGGTAATTCCGATACACTGGGCATGGATGATGAATACCAAGCGAATTGAGAAGATTTCAAAAGCACTGGCGGACGAGACACGTTTGCGGATCTTTGAGGCAATCGCCGCCACAGACAACCTCACTTGTGGAGAGCTTGTAAACCTGAGAGGGGTTACGCCCGCGACGATTTCACATCACCTTAAGATTTTGACGGAGGCGGAGTTGATCGAGTGCTGCAAAGAAGGGCAGTTTGTGCATAGCCGGACAATTCCAGAGACCATTGCGGAATATTCAAAATCGTTGGCGCGCATTTCGAAAAGCGGCGGCGCGAGTCGAGGCAGAAAGAAATAGCCGCTTGACTTCACGGTTGTGTCGGACGTTGAGCTGTTTAGAGCGAATCGGTTCGCCGGGAATGGGTGCTCCAGATCCTTCGGCTTCGTGACCCGGCGTGCGGAAAACGCAGCAAAGAGAAGGGCCGGGCCACTTCGCTAGGATGACAAGTTTTACGAGTAGAGCTATTTCATATATTTGTCATACCAAGACACGATGCGGTTTAGCCGGTCGATAAGGTGCTTTTCTTCGTGGAAGCCGTGGGGCTCGCGTGGATACACGACCAATTCGGTGTCGACCCCGTAACGCTTTAAGCCGCGATAGAGTTCCTGGCTTTGGCCGAGCG
>WNGN01002836.1_pt1 | contig 12693 bp, 7 predicted proteins | sample 5400561 | NCBI WGS metagenome assembly WNGN01 (sample SAMN13153379, study PRJNA577476) | soil metagenome | isolation source: 115 cm soil or saprolite under Garry oak tree replicate 2 | place: USA:California | collected 2016-06-15
CGCGCGTGCTCGCGGGGGAATGGTGGCGCGTGTTCACCTCGATGTTCCTGCACGGCGGACCCGACCATCTGATCGGCAACATGGTGGCGCTGTACATCGTCGGCATGGCCTGCGAGCATGCGTTCGGGGCGGCGCGGACGGCACTGGTGTATTTCGGCAGCGGCGTGACCGGCGCAGCGTTCAGCTTGGCGACTGGACCCGGTCCCTCGGTCGGTGCCTCGGGTGCGATTTTCGGCGTGTTGGCGGCGGTGGCGGTCATGCTCTACAAAAACCACGACCGATTCTACGTGCGCGACAAGCGGATCGGCTTCGTGCTCGCCGCGTGGGCGGGCTGGCAACTGTTCACAGGATTCCTGTCGCCGTTCATCGACAACTTCGCGCACCTCGGCGGCATGACCGGCGGTGCGATCGCGGCGTTGTTGCTGACTCCAACGCTGACGTCGCGAGACACCATCGTCCGCATCTCATAGCCCCCGTTCCCCCTCTCCGCATTGCGGAGAGGGGGTCAGGGGGTGAGGTCAACGCGACGCCAACGGCTTCCCATCCGCATCCAGGAACCGGACCTCTCCAAAGTTCAGCTCGCGGATTCCCGCTTCGATCTTCGAGCGATCGCCGACCACGACCCACACGAGGTGATCAGGACGAATCGCGTCCTGCGCCGCCGTGGTCGCGTCGGGAATCGTCAGCGCACGCACGCGCTGGGCGTAGGTCTCGTAGTAATGATCGTCCAGGCCGTACGTCACCAGCTGCTCGAGCGACCCTTGCACGGCATCCATCGTCTCCCAGTTGCCGGGCAGCGTGAGCGTGAGATTCGCCTGCGCCTTGGCCAGCTCGTCCGCCTCGACCGGTTTGGGGCCGAATGCCCCGCAGCTCCCGATCGACCTCGATCATGGATTCCTTCGTCTTGTCGGTCTGCACGGGCGCGTAGGCGATGAACGGGCGCTGGCCGCGCGCATCCCAAACGAGCGTGAACGCCCCATACGACCAGTGCTTCGCTTCACGGAGGTTCATGTTGACACGCGACGTGAATTGCCCGCCGAGCAGTGAGGTCATCGCCTCGATCGCGTATTCGTGCGGATTGGCTTTCGGGGGCGCCAGATCGGCGGCGAAGATGATCGACTGCTCCGACCCGGGGCGATCGAGGACGAAGATGATCGACTGCTCCGACCCGGGGCGATCGAGGATGTAGACGAGCGGCCGCGGCAGATCGGCAACGGCGCTCACGTTCTTCTGCGGCACGTCGCCCGCCGGCCAGCGGCCGAACAGCCGCGCCAGCTTCGGCTGGATCTCGGCCAGCGAGATGTCGCCCACGACGACGAGCGTGGCGTGATTCGGCTTGAACCAGGTCCGGTGGAAGCGCACCAGGTCGTCCCGTGTCATGCGCGTCACCGATTCCTCGGTCCCGGAGCCGGTGAGGGGATTGCCATAGGCATGCTTAGCACCATAGAGCAGCTGCGGAAAGACGCGCAAGGCCATCTGCACGGGCTGCACTTTCTCGCGCTGAATGCGCGCGATACGTTGCCGCTGCTGCCGCTGGAAATCGGCCTGCGGGAACGACGGGTTGAGGATCACGTCGGCCAAGATGTCGAGCGCGGGATCGAGATTGTCCTTGAGGGTCGAGAGCGACACGCTCGAGACGTCGAGCTGCGAGCCGGTGCCCAGGTTGGCGCCGAGCTGCGACAACGTGTCGCTGATCTGCAGCGCCGTGCGCGTCTTCGTCCCTTCATCCAGCATGTCGAGCGTGAGACTCGCGGTCCCCGGCGTCGCGAACTGATCGGCGGCGTACCCGGCGTCCACGAGCAGCGTCATGTTCACCTGCGGAATCGAGTGACGCTCGGCGAGCATGATCTTGAGACCGTTGGGAAGCGTCGCGCGGGCGATCGCGGGGAACCGGGCGTCAGGCGGCGTCCCGGCCGCGGGCAGCTTGGAGCGATCCGCGCCGCTCGCCACGACGTCGTATGACGGATACGGGTGAACCTCGACGACGAAATCGCCGTCGCTCAGCCAGCGCGCGGCGGCCGATCGCAGGTCCGCAGCGGTCGCGGTCGCGATGCGCTGGCGCGTCGCCTGATAGTGGTCGGCGTTGCCGGCGTATACCTCGTTCATCGCCAAGACGTCCGACTTGCCGCCAAACCCGCCGATCCGCTCGATGCCGCGGATGAAGTTGGCGCGCGATTGCGTCTTGACGCGGCGCAGCTCGCTGGGAGTCGGACCCGTCTGGATGAACCTGGCCAACTCCTCATCGATCGCGCGCTCGACGCGGGCGAGATCGCCACCCGGCTTGGCCGTCGCGCGAATCACCAGTTGTCCGGCGATCTCCCGCAGGTCCACATAGGCGGCGACGTCGGTCGCGATCTGCTCGTCATACACGAGCCGCTTGTAGAGCCGCGAGGTCTTGCCCGCCGCGAGCACGTCGGTCACGAGATCGAGATAGTCGCCGTCCGCCGATCCGAACTGCGGGATGTTCCACTGCTTGTAGGTGCGCGCCTGCGGCACGCGATCCTGCATGATCTCCCGGTGCGAACCGGTCCGCTTCGCGATCCACACGTCCTGCTTCGCGATGGGCGGCGTGGCGGGAATGTCGCCGAAGTACTGTTCGACTTTCTGCCGTGCCGTTTCGGGCGTGATGTCGCCGGCCAACACGATGACGGCGTTGTTGGGTCCGTAATAGGTGCGGAACCAGTTCTTCACGTCTTCGACCGAGGCGGCGTTCAAGTCCTCCATCGACCCGATGACCGTCCACGAATACGGATGGCCGGGCGGAAACGCGCCCTCGGCCATCAGCAGGTTGACCTTGCCGTACGGCTGGTTTTCTCCTTGCCGTTTCTCGTTCTGCACGACGCCGCGCTGTTCGTTCACCTTCGCGGTGTCGATCACGCCGAGCAGGTGGCCCATGCGGTCCGATTCCATCCATAGCGCGACATCGAGCGCGCTGGTCGGGACGTTCTCGAAGTAATTGGTCCGGTCGTTATTCGTGGTGCCGTTCTGATCCGTCGCGCCGATACGCTCGAAGGGCTGGAAATAATCATCATTGAAATGCTCGCTGCCGTTGAACATCAAGTGCTCGAACAGATGGGCAAACCCCGTGCGTCCGGGCTTCTCGTTCTTGGAGCCGACGTGGTACCAGATGTTCACGGCGACGATCGGCGCTTTGTGGTCCTCATGGACCAGCAGCGTCAAGCCATTTTTCAGCGCGAACCGCTGATAGGGGATCGTGATGGCGGCCGGCTCGGCGGCCCGGGGCCGGGGCCGTGTGGTGCGAACGGGACGCTGGGCGGGCACGGTCGATGCAGCCGCGAACCCCAGCAGCAGGGTCAGCAAGGCCATACGTGTCATGAGGAAGCTCCTTCATACAAGGCTGACGGCGGGCTGAACGGGCTGAAGATATTACATTTAGGGAGCATGGCTACCCTCGCCGAGCCGAAACGCCCAGTCAGCGCCGCAGAGGCGCGTGAAGTCGCGGAAGCGGCGCGCGAGGAGCAGTGGGCTGCGCCGAGCTTTGTCCGCGAGCTCTTCCTCGGCAACCTGCGGATGGATCTGATTCATCCCTACCCCGAACAAGATCCTGACGAAGTCGCCCGCGCCAAACCATTTCTCGACAAGCTCGAACGCTTCCTGCGCGAGAAGGTCGACTCCGATCGCATCGATCGCGAAGGCGAAATCCCCGAGGACGTGATTCAGGGCCTGCGGGATCTCGGGGCCTTCGGCATCAAGATTCCGCGCGAGTATGGCGGGCTCGGCCTGTCGCAGCTCTCGTACATGAAGGCGATCGAGCTCGTCTCGTCGGTCGACGGCTCGCTGACCGCACTGCTCTCCGCGCATCAATCGATCGGCGTTCCCCAGCCGCTCAAGATGTTCGGCAGTGAGGCGCAGAAGAAAAAATACTTCCCGCGTCTCGCCAAGGGCGCGATCTCGGCATTCGCGCTCACCGAACACGGCGTCGGGTCCGACCCCGCTGCGATGGAAACGACCGCTATCCTCGACGACGATGTCTGGGTTCTGAACGGCGAGAAGCTGTGGTGCACCAACGGCACCAAGGCGGAGCTGCTCGTCGTGATGGCGCGGACGCCGTCGAACATGGTGCGCGGCAAAGAGAAGAAGCAGATCACGGCGTTCATCGTCGAGACCAATTGGCCGGGCGTCGAAGTGGTGCACCGCTGTCACTTCATGGGCCTCAAGGCGCTCTATAACGGCGTGATTCGCTTCACCAACGTGCGCGTGCCGACGGAGAACGTGTTGTGGGGCGAGGGCAGAGGACTCAAGCTCGCGCTCATCACGCTCAACACCGGCCGATTGACGCTGCCCATTTCGTCGGTCGCCGCGGGGAAACGCTGCCTCGAGATCTCCCGCCGCTGGGCCGCCGAGCGGGTGCAGTGGGGCCGGCCGATCGGCCAGCACGATGCGATTGCCCAAAAACTCGGCACGATGGCCGCCAACACGCTCGCGATGGAAGCGGTCGCGGAGTTGTGCGGCGCGATGGCGGAGCGCGGCGGCTACGACATCCGGCTCGAGGCGGCGATCGCCAAGCTGTACAACTCCGAGGCCGGCTGGCGCATCATCGACGACACGGTGCAGATCCGCGGCGGCCGCGGCTACGAAACGGCCGATTCGCTGCGCGCGCGCGGCGAAACGCCGGTCCCGGTCGAGCGCATCATGCGCGACTTCCGCATCAATCTGATCTTCGAAGGCTCATCGGAAATCATGCATCTGTTCATCGCGCGCGAAGCGGTGGACAAGCATCTGCAGGTCGCCGGCGACGTGGTGATGCCGGGCAAGACGACCAGCGAGCGGCTGCGGGGGCTGGCCCGTTCCGCGGGGTTCTACGGCTGGTGGTATCCGTCACGCTGGATAGGCTGGAGCCTGTGGCCGCGCTACGCGGAGTTCGGGCGGCTGGCGAAGCACGTGCGGTTCGTCGAGCGCAGCTGCCGGCGGCTCGCGCGGAGCGTTTTCCACTCGATGATCCGCTTCGGGCCGAAGCTTGAGCTGCGGCAGTCGGTCCTGTTTCGGCTGGTGGACGTGGCGGGCGAGCTGTTTGCGATGGCGGCGACGTGCTCGCGGGCGCAGGCCCTGTACCAGCGCGATCGCGGCACGGGCGCGCGCGCCGTGCACTTAGCCGACGTGTTCTGCCGGCAGGCTCGACGCAGAGTGCGGTCGAAGTTCAATGGATTGCGGAGGAACGAAGACGTTCCGACCTACAAACTCGCCCAGGAGATTCTCGCAGGCGAGCACCGCTGGTTGGAACGGGATATCGTGGAGTTGCCGGAGTAGCGAGCTACGCCGCCTGGTGGGCGATCATGATACTCTTCAGTCGTTCCGGGGCATCCGCTCCCGCATCACCATAGGGAGAAGGATGCCCTTCCTGTTCCATCACGACGCTCGGACACACTAGAGGGTATTGGCGAGCGCGGATGCGATCCGCCGCGGGCTGGGCCGCCACCGGCGTCGCAATCACGACCTCACGCGCGCCGAGCCCTTCGACGGCCTTCGCCGCCGCCAGCACCTTCCACGGATAGACGATCTGGCCGTCGACGATCACCGCCGTGCGTCCTTCCAGTTTCTTCACGGGCCGCTGTGTCCGATACAGCACCAGGTCCTGTTTGACCCGCGCCCGTGACTCATCGATCGCCGCCTGCAACTTCTCGAGCAGGTTCATCCCGGGCTGGAAGTCGGGGTCCATTTCCGCCGGCGCGGATTCGGCCATCGCTCCGACTGGCGCGAGATTCGCGCCGAGTTTTATGAACGACGCGACGATGACATCGAATTGCGCCCCCATTGCCTTGGCAGCGTGGGCGGCAATCTCCACACCTTCCGGCGTGATGCCGAGCAGGATGCATGACTGGTAGCCGCGGGCCGCGAGCTGCTGGCCCAGGAGGGCTCCCGCACTCGAGCGGGTTGGATAGAGACTGGGTCTTGGCTGAGCCACGGTGGGCAAGATAAGAAAGCTATGGGATATCGGCTATCGGGCGAAAACGCCATGACCGATACCCGGTAGCCGATAGCCAGTTATCTTTTCGACTCCCCAATTCCAGGGACATGCAGTGCCGAAGGACACGCTCACCGTCGTCGACAACCGCACCGGCAAGAGCTACGAGCTTCCGATCCAGAACGGAACCGTCCGCGCCGCCGATTTCCGGCAGATCAAGGCGTCGGAGGACGATTTCGGATTGATGGCCTACGACCCTGCGTTCATGAATACCGCGGCGTGTCGCAGCGCGATCACGTACATCGACGGCGATACAGGCATCCTCCAGTACCGCGGCTACCCAATCGAGCAACTGGCCGAGAAGAGCACGTTCCTCGAAACCGCGTACTTGCTGCTGCACGGGGAGCTCCCGACGGCGCCCGAGCTCGACGCCTGGGTCTACCAGGTCACGCGTCACACGATCATCCACGAGAACATCAAGAAGTTCATCGACGGCTTCCACCACGACGCGCACCCGATGGGTATGTTCGTCAGCGCCGTCGCGGCGCTCTCGACGTTCTATCCGGAGGCGAAGCGGATCGCGGACGAGCAGTCCCGCCGCAATCAGATCGTCCGGCTCATCGCGAAGACGCCGACGCTCGCCGCCTTCGCGCACCGGCATTCCGTGGGCATGCCCTACGCCTATCCGGACAACGACCTGAGCTACACGGGCAACTTCCTCAACATGATGTTCAAGACGACGGAGGTGAAATACAGCCCGCATCCGGTGCTCGAGCGGGCGCTGGACGTCTTGTTCATCCTGCACGCCGATCACGAGCAGAACTGCTCCACGAGCGCGATGCGCGGCGTGGGTTCCTCGCACCCCGATCCCTACTCGTGCATGGCGGCCGCGGCGGCAGCCCTCTATGGGCCGCTGCACGGCGGTGCCAATGAGGAAGTGCTCCGCATGCTGCGCGAGATCGGCTCGATCGACGCGATTCCCGCCTACCTCCAGCGCGTCAAGAAAGGCGAGGTCCGGCTGATGGGCTTCGGCCACCGCGTATACAAGAACTTCGACCCGCGAGCCAAGATCATCAAACAGATCGCCGAGCAGGTGTTCGACGTCACCGGCAAGAATCCGCTGATCGACATCGCCCTCGAGCTCGAGCGCATCGCCCTGCAGGAAGAGTATTTCGTCTCGCGCAAGTTGTATCCGAACGTCGATTTTTACTCGGGGATCATCTACGAAGCGATGAAATTCCCGGTGGACATCTTCCCCGTGCTCTTCGCGATCGGCCGCACGCCGGGATGGCTGGCCCAATGGCAGGAGATGTTGCTCGACAAGGAGCAGAAGATTGCCCGCCCGCGCCAGGTGTACACTGGCCCCGCGAAGCGGGATTATGTGGCCATCGAAAAACGGAGCTGAGGCCTATGCCCACCTACGTCCTCCTATCCAACCTGACCGACGAAGGCGCCAAATCGCTCAAGAACAATCCCAAGCGGCTGCAGGAAGTGAATAAGGAGATCGAAAAGTTCGGGGCCAAGGTCACGGCGCAGTACGCCGTGCTCGGCCCCTATGATTTCGTCAGTATCGTGGATTGTCCGGACAACGAGACCATCGCCCGTGTCTCCGTGGAGCTCGCGTCACGCGGCAGCATTCGGTTGATGACGCTGGCTGCGACGCCCGTTGCGAACTTTATCCGGACGCTGAAAACTAAAGACTAGCGCCGGCGCGACATACCACGGCGCGGTCTGAGCGAACGCTCGGGTCGCGCCGTTTCCGCGGCGACCGCCTTCGGCTGCAGTGGCGGCACCGACGGCTCGAACCCGGGAATCACTTCCCGCGGGAACGTCTGGCCGATCAGCCGCTCGACGTCCGCCATCAGCAGCCACTCATCCGGTGAGATGAGCGTCAGCGCCAGGCCGCGCGCGCCCGCGCGCGCCGTGCGCCCCACGCGGTGCACGTACACTTCGGCGTCCTGCGGCACGTCGTAGTTCACCACCATCCGGATGCCGTCCACGTCGATGCCGCGCGCGGCAATGTCGGTCGCGACGAGTATTTCAGCGGCGCCGGTGCGGAAATGCTCGAGCGTGCGGGTGCGATGGCTCTGCGCCTTGTCGCCGTGCAGCGCGTTCGCGGCGATGCCTTCCCGCTTCAGAAAGGTCACCAGCTTGTCCGCACCGTACTTGGTGCGTGTGAAAATCAGCGTCTGACCGGCGGGCTTCGCCTTGAGAATGGCCGCGAGCGCGCCGCGTTTCTGGAGTTTGTCGACCGCGACGATCACGTGCTCGATCCCCTCGGCGGTCTGCGCGCGCCGGCCGATTTCAACCGACGCGTGGCCGTTGAGCGCTCGCCGCGCGAGCGCGTCGACCTCCGGAGAAATCGTCGCCGAGAAGAGCATCGTCTGCCGCTCCTCCGGAAGGGCGCTCAGAATGCGCCGCACGTCGGGCGCGAAGCCCATGTCGAGCATGCGGTCGGCTTCATCGAGGACCAACACCTCGAGGTGCGAGAAATCGGTGTGACCGCGCTCCATGTGATCGAGCAGGCGACCCGGCGTCGCGACGACGATGTCGACGCCGTGCTTGAGCGCGCGGGTCTGCGGCTCCATCCCGACGCCGCCGTACACGGCCGCGCCCTTCACATGGGTGTGCCGGCCGTACGCCCGAATGCTCGCGGCGACCTGTTCGGCGAGCTCGCGCGTCGGCACAAGAATCAGCGCCCGCAGCACGCCGCGCGTACCGCGGGACAACCGCTGCAAGATCGGGAGCACGAACGCGGCGGTCTTGCCCGTGCCGGTTTGGGCCGATCCGATGAGATCGCGGCCCGCCAGGGCGAGCGGAATCGCTTCGGCCTGAATGGGGGTGGGACGCGCGTAGCCTTCGTCGGCGACCGCGCGTACGAGTTCGGGCGCTAGGCCCAGTGCTGCAAATGGCATACTACTCCTTCGTGTACACACGCACGTCCCGAGACAAGCCAATCTCATCTCGACATGGACGTTGCTTCAGTTTCGAACCTGAGGGAGAAAACCGTGCGTGTGTTCAGCGACGGAGTCCCTGAGCGGGACTATCCGGAGGGATGCCAGCTCGCGGTTCTTTGCGACCGAAAGATAACTACGAGACGCCCAGAATCAAAGACGTCGAGGGAGACGCCAAGAGGCGCCTCCCTGCTACCTCAACGTCTCAGCTGCCTTTGCCGGCTCAGTTCCCCACCACCACATGCGTGGGAGTGTCTTCTGGCGAGGCCACACCTCATTCAGCGTCTCGCCCTCATACAGCCGCCCATTTTTCATCACATATCGAATTGTATTCGTGTTGTGGATGTCCTCGAGCGGATTGGCATCCAGCACGATCAGATCGGCGAGCTTGCCCGGCTCGAGCGACCCGAGATCCTGCTCGAACCCAATCGCGTGCGCCCCATCCCACGTCGCCACCCGCAGCACCTCCAGCGGCTTCATGCCCCCCGCCGCCATCGCCCACATCTCCCAATGGCAGCCGAGCCCGTCCAACTGCCCGTGGCATCCCAGGCCCACGAATCCGCCGGCCCGCAGGATCGCGGCCGCCGATGAGGCAATGCGGGGGAAGACGTACTGATTCTCCCGGAACCAGTCGCGCCGCTCGGCGCGCTGGTCGATCTCTTCGTGTGGAATGAAGCGGCGGATCTTCGCATTGTCGTGAATGTCGAAGCGCTCGTAGAAAAAGTTCTCCGAGAACGGACCGCCGTACGACACGAGCAGCGTGGGCGTGTAATTGATGCCCGATTGGGCGATCAGCTGCACCGCGTCCTGATAGAGCGGCATCAGCGGGTAGGCGTGCTCGTGGCCGGGATACCCGTCGAGGGCCTCGGTCAGGTTCATCTTGAAGTCCAGACCGCCTTCGGTCGTCGGCATCAGATTCAGCTCACGCGCGGCCATGATGACCCATTGGCGCTGTTTGCGGTTCCCGGTCATGTACTCCTTGATCGTATGCACGCCGTAGAACTCGCTGTAGCGCCGCAGCGCATTCCGCGCATCGTCCAGGCTTTGGAAGTTCTCGTCCCAGAAGACGCCAGGGCCCGTGTGATAGATGCGTGGTCCGAGCAGGTCTCCGGTCTCGACTTGATCGGAGTACGTAAGCACGTCGGTCGTCGCCGTCTGCGGATCCCGCGTCGTGGTGACGCCCCAGGCGAGATTGGCGAGGTACTGCCACACCTGCGACTCGTGAATGCCCCATGCGCCGATGGGCCAGGGGTGGGCATGAACATCGATCAGGCCGGGTATGATCGTCTTGCCACTGACGTCGATCACCTGGGCGCCCGGCGGTGCCTGCCCCCGCGGGCCGACTGAGACGATGCGATTGTCGGTGACGACGAGATCGCCATTCTCGACCACCTCATCACCCTTCATCGAGACGATGCGGGCGCCGCGCAGCACTACGGTGCCGTGCGGAACGTCGCGCGGTGCGCGAATCGTCACATCGACACGCTGGCCCTCGTACGCCGGCAGCTTGGCGAGTGAGTCGGCGCGCGCCTTCAGCCGCTTCTGCACGGAATCGGGAAACGCCTTTCCGGTGTCGCTCTTCAACGAGTCGGAACGCAGCGAGTCCACTCGGGCCTTGATTTTGCCGAGTGAATCGGCTGCGGCAGGGTCGTAGCGGAAGAAGCTGCGGCCGATCGACCAGTACACCGACTTGGCGTCCGGCATCCAGCCGATGAAATCTCCGCCGACGTGCGTCAGACGATGAATTGGAAATGCCGCGTTCGCGGTGTCGGAGATGCTGATGCTCGGCGTCGGCCCTCCGACCAGCGGCAACGCCACCAGGTAGACGTTGTTGCCGGCCTGCGCGAGCACCTGATCGCTATCGGGGCTGATCAGAATCTCAGTCGCAGGATTGGGCTCGGCGCCGGGACCCGGATAGGTGTAGCCCGTGACTTTGAGATACGCTCGCCGGTCGGTGCCGTCGTAGCGAATCGAGACGAGCCCTTCGGGACCGGCGTAGTAGAAGATCCGAGTCGGATCCCTCGTGAAGTGCGGTCGCCCCCATCCATCGTATGGAGCTATGCGCGTCGTGGCCCCACCCGCAGCAGGCAGCCACACCAGTTCGTATCCCGGTCCGAAATGTGCCGAGAGGCGCTGGCTGCGGGGTCCTTTCACCGCCACGATCCGTTGACCATCGGGCGACCAGACGGGCGCGTCGTAAAACGCGGGGTCCGTGGTGAGACGCACCGGCGCCCCACCGGTTGCTCGCACCTTGTTGATCGAGCCTCCCGCATTGCTCCACGTGACGTAGGCCAGCCACGCCCCATCAGGTGACCAAAGCGGCACCTGCTCGTGTACCGTGTCCGTGGTGAGCCGGCGCGGCGTGCCGTTCGGCAGGTCCATCACATAGAGCCGATCGAGCGCGCTGAAGGCGAGCCGCTTCCCGTCGGGTGACGGCGAGGCATCACGGATCTGACGGACCAACACGGCGCCGGTGTCCACGCGATAGGCGAAACGGACCAGCGGTCCGAGCTGCTGTTCGACCTTGGCAGTAAACGGAATGTCGGTCACCTGCCCCGAAGGCACGGCAACGCGGTGGATCTTGCCGCCGTAGGAGACGATGATCGCCTGGTTGTCGGGCGTGAACGAGAAGCCGGGATACAGATCGCGCGTGAAGCGGGACTCTTCATCGTCGCGGGTCACCGGATAGACCAGCCACTGCTCGTCGCCCGTTTGCAGATTGCGCAGGCGCAATCCTGTTTCGGCGTCGTAGCGCGTCGCGTAGACCAGCCACTTCCCGTCCGAGGACAGCACCGGCCGCATGGCGCTACCGTACAAGTCGGTCTGCAGGAACGTACGGCCCTGCTGCCGGTCATAGATCGCCAGCTGCCACAGCGGATACTGGAGATCGTAGCCGAACCCACCACGGTGGCGCGACACCCAGATGTAGCGGGGATCCTTGCCGAAGGCGGCGCCGAGCGTGTTCATCGGCGGCGGCTGGTTGGGGCCGGCCTGCACGCGTAACATCGCGGCGCCCGAACCGCCATCCTTATGAATGAGCCAGAGCTCGTAGACGCTGCCGAGCACCCCGCTCGTGCGCGACACGACGATGTAATTGCCGTCGAGCGTCCATTCTGGCGAGGCGTACAAGTTGTTCGTGCCTTTGGTGAGCGCCTTGCTATGCGAGCCATCAGGGTCACACAGCCAGACATTCTCGGCGCCGCTGCGATCGGATAGGAAGACGAGATGCTTGCCGTCCGGGGACCAGCGCGGCTGCGAATCGAACGCCGGACCGGAGGTAATGCGCGTCGCATTGCCGCCCGTCACCGGCATCGTGTAGAGGTCGCCCGAGAGCTCGAACACGATGGTCTTGCCGTCGGGCGAGACGTCGAGCGAGATCCAGGTACCCTCCGACGTCTCGAAGCTCACGGTACGCGTCGTTTTCAGCGGCAATGAGTCGAGTTTGACCTTGGTGGTGTCGCGCTTTGTCGTGTCTTGCGAAGGCGGAGAGGGCGGTTGCTGTACAGCCAGAGTCGCTGCGACGAGCAGGGAAAGCATGGAGTCTCCGATAAAACGACGGTAGATAGGGCGACGGTAGATAGGGCGACGGTAAATTATGCGACGGTAAAAAAGCGACGGTAAGGGTGATTCCCCTTACCGTCGCCTCATCTACCGTCCTTTACCGTCGCCTTGTCTACCGTCTTGTCAGATGCTCAACGCCCTAACCTGGCGCGGCGCCGGGTCCTGCGACCGCAGCACGATCCGCATGGCGTGGGTATCGAGATCGATGTCCCAGCCCGCGATGCGCGGCCGCACAAACTCCGCGCCGTCATCCGG
>WNGN01002333.1_pt1 | contig 12690 bp, 10 predicted proteins | sample 5400561 | NCBI WGS metagenome assembly WNGN01 (sample SAMN13153379, study PRJNA577476) | soil metagenome | isolation source: 115 cm soil or saprolite under Garry oak tree replicate 2 | place: USA:California | collected 2016-06-15
CTGAAGAACATATCCAACGGCTCGCACACCACGCTCGGCGCGGGCCTGACGCTGAACGAAATCGTCGCGAACCCGAAGGTGCGCGAGCAGTACGCCGTGCTATGGCAGGCGGCGGCGCAAGTCGCAACCGTGCATCTGCGCAACATGGGCACGCTCGGCGGAAATCTGTGCCTGGACACGCGCTGCAACTACTACAACCAGAACTACGAGTGGCGCAAGGCGATCGACTTCTGCATGAAGAAAGACGGCGAGATCTGCTGGGTCGCCACCGCGAGCAAGCGCTGCGTCGCGACTTCGTCGACCGACACCGCCCCCGCCTTGATATCCCTGGGCGCGACCGTGCGCCTGATCTCCGCGCAAGGTGAGCGCGACGTTGCCCTTGCCGATCTCTACAGGAACGACGGCATCGACTATCTCACGCGCCGGCCCGACGAGATCCTCACCGAGGTGAAGTTGCCCGCGGCCGAGGGCTGGAAGAGCAGTTACTGGAAATTGCGCCGCCGCGGCTCGTTCGATTTCCCGGTGCTCGGGGTAGCGGCCGCGGTGAAGACGGCGCGCGACGGCACCGTGGTTGAGGCGCGCATCGCGCTCGGCGCGGTCTCGTCGCGGCCGCTCCTCACCAAGGCGGGCGAGCTGCTCGTCGGCCGGAAGCTGACCGACGAGGCGATCGCCGAAGTCGGCCGCAAGGTCGCCTCGGTCGCCAAGCCCATGGATAACGCCGACCTCGACCTCTACTGGCGCAAGGACGTGGTGTCCGAGTTCGTCGGTTACGCGTTGCGCGAAATCCGCGGCGACGACATGCGCGCGACGCGGGTGAAGATCGCGCGGCACGACCTGAAGGGAATCCACTGACTCCGGAGCAGTTTCAGACCGTGATCGCGCCCCTTGAGGTCTGCGCGTGCGGCCCATACAATAAGGTCTTCCCCATGGCTGTTGTCCCCATTCGATTCGATCCTGAACGCGCGCTCGAACTGGTTTTGTATGTCGCCAACCAGCTGCGCTATCCGACGCTGCATTCGGTGTCCAAGTTGGTGTATTTCGCGGACCGCGAGCACCTGTCGCGCTACGGCAGCCTGCTGTCCGGCGACAACTATGTGGCTATGCGGCACGGCCCCGTGCCGAGTGCGATCTACAATCTCTTGAAGGCTGCCGCAGGACGTCAGGAACCGTTGATTCCCGCCGAATTCTACAAGCTGGTCAGCGAGTCACTGAAGGTCGAGGGCCGCAGCCGCGTTCAACCGTTGCGGCAAGCCAATCCTGAGCTCCTCAGCGCCTCGCAGCGCGAGTGTCTCGACGCATCCATAAAGACCAATGGCCGGCTCAGCTTCGCGCGACTGACCGCAAAAAGCCACGACGCAGCGTGGAAGTCCGTTGATGAAAACGACCTTATCGAGGTCAGGGCCATCGCCAAGACGCTGCCGAACGCCAAGCAGGTCCTCGCCTACCTGGAAGAGTAAAGGCTCGCGGAGATGGCGAAGCTCGGCGACGCCTTCTCCGACGATCAGCGCCGCGAATCTGTAAGGCGCCGGCTCCAGCCCGGCGCTGTCATCTACATTGACGTCGTGTTCCCGGAAGGCCGGAAGCCAAAGTATCTCGTCATCGCTTATGTAGACCACGAATGCCGCACCTTCGTCGTTAATTCACGGGTACACCCTTTCGTCGAGGCAAATCCTTCCCTTGCGGTTTGCCAGGTCCGTATCGACGCCGCCAGACATGCATTTCTCAGGCGAGACTCGTATATCGCCTGCCACCAGGTTCTGCGGCTGCCGACAGCGAATGTCATCGCAGAGCTGGCCGCCGACATAAGCCGAATCAAAGGCCGGCTGCATGCGGAGGTGTCGGCGGAGGTCATCGCAGCCGTCAAGCGGGCACCGACATTGTCGCTGGCGGAACAAACGCAGATTGCCAATGCGCTGAGCACCTTTCACGATAACGAGGACTAAGGTTGCAGAGAGAGTTACCTCGACACGCCCGCATTATTAATGGGTGAATGACGCCTGCCCGATCAAGGAGGATTCCATTAATGAAGTCCGAAAATTTCGCAACAGCGCTAAACGCTATATGCCCGTACTACACAATGTTTCCAATAGAGTTCCCGCTTGGGGTCCTCAGAGGCAGAGCAAAGCGTGGACATTGGGTGGCAGATCCGTTTTGCGGTCGAGGGACCACGAATTTCGCTGCAAGGTTGCTTGGCCTACCGTCCGTAGGAATTGATAGCAGTCCGGTAGCGGTTGCTCTTACTAGGGCAAAAATGGGGCGGGCTCGAATTGGCGATGTCGTGCGAGTTGCGAAGGTGATCCTCGACGAGACTCCCAACCATTTATCCGTCCCGGAGGGGGACTTCTGGGAACTCGCGTATGAGCGCACTGTGCTGCGCCAGCTCTGTTGGCTGCGCCGCGAGTTAATGCGCGATTGCACGTCGGACGCGAGAGTCATCTTGCGCGCGATTGTCCTTGGCGCATTGCATGGGCCGAGAACTAAGGTAGTGCTCTCGCACTTGTCCAATCAATGCCCTCGAACCTACGCACCCAAGCCGGACTACGCCGTCAGGTTTTGGCGCAAGTGCCGGATGACACCTCCGGCGGTGGAGATTCTTGAATTGATACGCACAAGGGCCCGGCGTTATCTGGAGGAGCAGCCGGATCGAATCGCCTCCCAGGTCGAACTCGGTGACAGTCGCAGCACCCAGGCGTGGAATGGAAAAGCGATTCGTTGGATTGTTACGTCACCACCGTACTACGGAATGCGAACTTATGTTGCGGACCAGTGGCTCCGTAGCTGGTTCGTGGGCGGACCGTCAGAGGTCGAGTATGCGCGGCCGGCAGATGAATTGAGCCACGCGTCGTCTGAGAAATTCTCGGGAGAACTGAGAAAGGTCTGGCGACGCCTCGTGCCTCATTGTCATGAGTCAGCAAAACTGGTGATTCGTTTTGGTGGAATTCGGGATCGCGATGTTGATACTGTGGAGCTATTGAAGAATTCTATTCGGGACTCGGGCTGGCGATTGACAACCGTGATATCCGCGGGAAGCGCGGATTCGGGAAGAAGGCAATCAAAACAATTCCTAAAAGAGGACACGAAACCTAAAGCCGAGCACGACTACTACGCTGTGCTCGCCTAGCCCTTTGGCCCCTTCTTAATGAAGGGCTTTTGCTCGCCCTTCCTGGTCAAGCGCTTCTCCGTGTGCCATTTGCCCTTGCCGAATACGCCGTCGAGAAATTCTGGAACAAGTTGGTTCGCCAGTTCCTCTCGTTCCTGAAGCGTTTCGGGCAAGGCGTCGCGTAGCTTGAACCAAACCACTCCCCATGTGGCATGCTCGGTGTCCAGCGAACGCTTTAGATCGGCGTCTGCGCTGACCGTTTTAAGCGCCCCTTCACGGGCAAGAGACAGGAAATCCGCCGGTTGTGCCGGTTGGTCTTTCGCTCCGTCCGCCGCTTCGGTTTCGACGAGAGTCTGACCGGCGGAAGCGACGGCCTTCTGGACTTCGCCTTGCAGGCGCGCTCGCAGGCGGCCAGCGTAGGTGTCGAGTCCTTCGCGACGATACTGCGGGTCTGCCGTCTTATAGAGGCCCTCGAAGAGCGTCGCTCTGAAGGAAATCGGGAAAGGTCGGCCTGAAACACTGCTCCAAAAGACCCCGTGGCCCGGTATCGGCTCGTTCAGCAGGGAACTGAGCAAGTCATCGCTGTAATGGGCATTGGCTGCCTTCACGCAGCGGAGATCAGCGGCCGACAGTAAGTGAAAAATGAACCAGTTATCGCCTTGACTCAGTATCTCACCCGGAATGCTTCCTGGCTGCTGTGTGATCAGCATCGCTCCCAAGTCGTACTTCCGCCCCTCCTTGACCCATTCTATGTACGGCTGCGCAGCGGACGATTTCTCGTTTAGAACGCTTTGCGCTTCCTCTACGACGGCGATCGTTGGAATGCTTTGCGGTGCTTCCTTTGTAAATTCGTCTTGGTTGCGGTCGAAGATTCTTCTCAGAATCAGTCCACTAAGGACCAGAGAAGGGCCTCCACGAAGTTGGGATACGTCCACGACGCAGAGCTTTCCTTCCCGCAACGCAGCCAGAAGCGCGTCCATCAGCCGGCTAGCGGGATCGTGAAGCATATTCACGATTCGCGTCAGGTTTGACCTGGCTGCAAAAACCTCTACGTCGCTCATGTCCTTGGCATTGAGAAGACGCTTAACATCGTCAACATCGGCCGAGTTTCCTTCCTGATGGATAAGATCAACGAGGTCAGACCAGTTCTGTCCGCGCACTGATCGCAGCTTCGCGACATTTTGCTGATCCTGCTTCTCCGGAGATAGGGCCAGGGATATCACGTCGCTCGCGCTGAGTGTTCGTATGTCGAGCTTCACCCCCGCAGCTACAAATGACCCGTAGTAAGGGCTCGGGGGCTTTCGCGACGTGAAAACGACGAGCCTGTCCTTCAGATGGGGCACATCGGCAAAGCCAGGCCTATCCTTGTCGTCCGGCCAAAAGTACTCTCCGTCCGGATCGAAAATAATCGTACCGACCGGCACCTGACGACCGCCTCGCTTGGTAATCGTCGGATCAGCGCGGTAGAGCTCCGAAAAGAGGAGTTTGTTCAGGTTCGACTTGCCGAAGCCAGCGCGCGCAAAGACGAACGTCCTGCGGGACACGAGGCTGCTCGCCAGAAAACGAACCGTTAATTCCGGATTTCTGTGTTGCACCCATTCCTCGGGGGCAATTTCCTTTTTTCCCCCGGTGAACACGTACTCGCCGAGAGCATAGTGTCCAACTACGCCGCCTTCGCTGTTGTGACCGATCAGTTCCTTAAGGACCGCGTCGTCTACGAACGCGACCGGGCTACCAACATGAGGCAATCGGCGATGTGAAGCAACAAACGTAATACGCGGATCTTGATTGAGCCTTACGACACCGAGGACGCGAATATCGACGCGGTACTTTAGGTAGTCCTCACGTAACTGCTCCGGAATGATACGAGCTTCCCGCATGGCGCGGATATTGAAGTCTTCGCCAGATGATGCGGTAAGGCGACCCTCGGAAGAGAGTGAGGTGATCCGCCCCAGTACGGCTTCGTTAGGACTCTCCAGCTGCACGACAACCAATTGCCCGTGCATCGGAATATTCTGAAAGTCGCTCTGATATGGAAGGGCGAGATCGGCATGAAACTCGAGCCCGCCTTCCCGAAAGCCCCGGAAGATTCCGATCGTCTTATCACGCGGGAAAAGTTGCACGGTCGCCTCGTGGATCAGCCATAGCGAGCGGCCGATGGGTCGCTTGTCTGCAAGGTCATTTCGTCAAGTCGTCCCGAGTGTTCTCCAAGCAAGGACCGGACAGATTTGACCACCTGATCCTGCAGGATAGTCATGTCGAAATCGACGAGCGCAGCGTTTTCATGCGCTTTCTGCAGACAGCGTGGATAGAACGGAACAGGAAATCCGTCGATGGCGTCCGCAAGCATGTAGCCCAATATGGTCGAGGCCTCGCGTGCTTGCGGAATAAAAATGTCGATGGGCCAGACTGGGTCATGCGGTCGCGCCCCGAACTTCACAAAGAACATTTTTCCGCCGACGAATTTGTTAGCTTCTCCGCCCAGCTGGCCAGCCTCCTCGTCTCCGCGTGCGTATTCGCTCCAAACATACGCTTTCATCTCCAGTTCTCGCGGAACTTCGATGTACGCAGGGAAATTGGTGCGGAGTATTCCTTCGATAGCCATGGCCAGGCGATAACGCTGAAGGACTTTGCTGTGCTTCATCACTCCGGCGATGTAGATTTTGCGGCGGCGCTTCCGCTCGTGCTCCGCAATGGCTTCGGCGAGAAGCTCCCGATACTTCACGAAAAGCTCGCCTTTGAAGACTTTGCTGCGCAAATTGCCATCTGCGACGATAACGGTGTCAGTGCCATATTGAAGTTCGGTCACCAGCTTGAGTAATACCGCCCACTCAGTCAGTTCTCGATAGACTTGCACCCAGCTTGGCGACACTGGATCAACCGGGCCGTCGCGCTCGGGTGGGCGCGGGATCATGGGACTCAGTTCCCACAACGCCTTTACTCCGAGTTTCGTCATCATCTGCCCGAGAGGAGTAGGTGGTCCCCCGTCCTCAGCGAAGTGGCGTTTGCTGACTAGCCTCCGGTCAGATGTTGGTGTTACGACCTCCAGGCAGTATTGGTTATTGCTTGAATCGACGACGCGGACGAGTTGAACCAGGAATGGATCGAACTCGATTCGGTTGTTTCCGCCGTCGGTTCCAACTAGGGATATAGCGGTGGTAGACCTCGGGTGAATTGGTTTCGTCGCGTCCTTCAGAGGACGAACGTCCGCTCGAAGCTCGTCAAGGACTCGACGGTCGCCCGAAATCGCGCTCTTTAGTTCTGACTGGAGTGCTTCAATACTCTCAGGGTCGATCAAGGCGTCTCCCCTATACGGCTTTGCTATTGCGAACCATTGTACTGCCGTCCGGACCCTATCAGATTTGTGAACGGGCTGATGTGGGTGGTGATCGAGCTAACGATCTTCGTCATCCTCACGCGACCCGGGCCGAACCTGACTTCCGAGGAGCACGACCGGGTCAAGAAGGTTGCGCGGCAGTTATTCGAACAGTTGAATGCGCTGCTGGTATCAGCATGCTGCCTGAGCGATCCAGGCACTCCTAGCCAGGCTGTACTCCGATCAGCTTCTGAATCACAGGCCGCGATCCTTCCAGGGCCACGCGCTGCATATAGAACGCGAGCCCCCGAGCGCCGCCCAGTTCCTCGCCGCCGCCCGCGCGCCCCGGACCGCCGTGCACGAGCTGCGGCAGCACGGTTCCCGGCCCCGGCGACATCTCGATCTTCGGATGGCCGAGGAAGATCCGGCCATGGTGGGGCGCGATGCCGGCGACGATCTCCTCCAGAAACGCCGCGTCTTCGGAATAGACCGAGGACACGAGGCCCCCGTTGCCGCGCGCGACGATCGCGGCGGCATCGGCGCCTCTACCCGAGTAGGGCAGAAGCGAGGCCACCGGACCGAACACTTCGCGCGCGTGCACGGACCCGGCGAGTCCGTCCCTGGCGAACACCATGAGCACGGGCGAGATGAAGAATCCCTTGCCGGGCAAGGGCGCAGCGCTGCCGAAAGCCAACTTTCCTTCCGCGCCGAGCTTGGCGACGCCCTCGCGCACGTCGGCGAGCTGGCTGCCCGACGCGAGCGGCCCCATGCGCACCTCCTCCAGCGCGGGGTTGCCGACGCGCACTGCTTTCAAGCCTTCAGTGAGGTCCTCGCGCATCGTGGCTGCGTGCGCCTCTGGAACGAGCACGCGTCGGATCGCCGTGCATTTCTGTCCCGCCTTCTGCGTCATGTCGCGCAGCACGTCCTTCAGGAAGGTTTCGTACATGTCGCCGCCCGGCTCGGCGTCGGGCCCGAGCACCGCGGCGTTCAGGCTGTCCGCCTCGACGTTCACGCGCACCGACTCGCGGATGATGTTCGGCAGCGCGCGGATGCGCATTCCGGTGTCGCCGGAGCCGGTGAACGCGAGAACATCCTGGGCGCCGAGCAGCGCGGGCAGATCGCGCGGGGCGCCGACGAGAAGCGAGAGCGTGCCTTCGGGCAAGACTTTGCCCTCGACGAGGATCTCCATCAGGCGGTGCGCGACCATCGCCGAGCTGGTCGCGGGTTTGGAGAGCACGGGCATTCCCGCGAGAAGCGCCGAGGCGGCTTTCTCCGCCAGTCCCCAGGCCGGAAAATTGAACGCGTTGATCTGCACCGCGACGCCGTGGCGCGGCACGTTGACGTGCTGGCCGTGAAAGCGAGGCGAACGGCCGAGCTGCACACCTTCGCCGTCGATCAAGAATTTCGCGGCGCCGAGCGAGGCGCCCAGCTCGGCGTAGGTTTGGAGCGTGAAGATCGCGCCGTCGACGTCGAACTTCGCGTCCGAGCGCGTGTTGCCGCCGTTCGCCACCGCGAGATCGAGCAACTCGTCGCGGTGCGACTGGATCGCCTTGGCCATCTCCTTGAGAAGAATCCCGCGCTCCGGGAAGCTCAGCGCGCGCAGCGAGGGTCCGCCTTTGCGGCGAGCGTGGTCGAGCGCCGCGGCGAGGTCGAGGCCCTCGTTCAACGTCTCTGCAAGCGGCTCCTCGGTGGCGGGGTTGACGAGTGTTTGTCTGGCGCCCGAGCCTTCGACCCAGCGGTCGCCGAGGTAACTGCGCAGTGTCTTCATTTGGAACTCCGATGCTTTTTCGACTGACGCTAGGATAGCCGAAGCACGCGTAGTCTTGAATACACCGAAGAGCGACGATGACTCGGCTTCAAGCGATCGAGGCGGCTCTCACGCAGGGTGATGAACTAAGGTGCATTCTTCGGCGAATGACTCCCTTCGGCCAAGAGCGGTAATTCGCAGACTTTTCCTGCTCGCTAGGCGCTCGGCGCAACCTACAGCTTCTTCAGCACACTGACCACCCGCGCCGCATCCTCGGCCGAGTCAAGCGCAAGAAAGCCAGCGAACTTCCGCCCGACCGCGGTCGCCGAGAACGACCGGAAACTAATCCCAGCGTTCGCCAGCGCCCGCACAATTGCCGCCGAGGTACCGGGCCGGTTCGCGCCTTCCACTCTCACCGTGTGGATGCCTTCGGCCTTGGCGAGGCCCGCAGCTTGGGCCGCCTGAAGCACCTTCGCTCCCTTGACGGGCAGGACGAACAGCAGCCCTTTGCCGGGCAGCTCGGGCGCCCGGCGCGCGAACGCGAACTCGAAATTCGCTCCGGCCTTCGCGACGGGGTCCAACACGCGGGCAGCTCCGCCCGCTTGGTCTTCGATTGTTGCCGACCACATGTCGGCGCGGCTCACCTTGAATTTCATCGTCATGACGCACCCCCTCTGATGGTGTTCACTTGACAGGAACCACGTAGATCAGTCTAGGGTTATAGGGATTCGCCGCACCGGAGGGATTGTTGAGACTGTCTGGCGAATAAGGATTCCCATAACGCCATACGGATTCGACGTTGAGTCCGGAGCGTACGGATTGGTACTCAGCTGACCAACGGTAGTTCCCTTGCGAATCGTAAAGGCGGGGAGCCTCTATTGCGTATGGATTCGTAGCTGAGTTTGAGGCATATGGATTTATTATTGGACCGTATGGACTCCCTGCACCATAGGGATTAATTATGCACCGCGGATCGTACGGGCAATTTTGGGCCGCTGCTAGTCCAGAAAACGCAATGAGCGAACCCACTAGGACCGCTTTGAATATCTTCATGACTACCCCTCGTTGATCGTTCAGCCAAACACTCATTTCAATACTCGACCCTGATTTTCCACTACCCTATGCGGTGTAGGAGCCGGCTTGCGATACGCGCAAAACTCATGCATGGTGCGGACTGGATATCATGCCTGACCCTCAGCGGACAAAAAAAGCCCAGCACCCGGCAGTGTGCTGGGGATCGCCCAAAAACCGCGAAGCTCCTCTCACGCGAAAAAGCGGGCTGTCTCCGCAATCTTCTCTTTTTTCGCGGCCTGATCGTCGTTGACGCTCTGCTCAAGCTCGCCGGAAATCCGGGCCGGACCTTACATATCCATCCCTGGCATGCCGCCCATACCGCCCATGCCGTGGCCGCCGGGGCTGGCACCCTCTTTTTCTTCCACCAGCTCGGCCACCATCGCTTCGGTGGTGAGGAGTAGGCCGGCCACGGAAGCCGCATTCTGCAGCGCCGTGCGCGCGACCTTGGTCGGGTCGACCACGCCCATCTCGACGAGATCGCCGTAGGCTTCGGTCTGCGCATTGAAGCCGAAGTTGCCCTTGCCTTCGACGACCTTGTTCAGCACGACCGAGGGCTCTTCGCCCGCGTTTGCGACGATCTGGCGCAACGGCTCTTCCAGAGCACGGCGCACGATCTTGATGCCGGCCTCCTGGTCGGGGTTGTCGCCCTTGATCTTGTCCAGAGCGCTACGGGCGCGGATGTAGGCGACACCGCCGCCGGCGACGATGCCTTCCTCGACCGCCGCGCGGGTCGCGTGCAGCGCGTCCTCGACGCGCGCCTTTCTTTCCTTCATCTCGATTTCGGTCGCAGCGCCCACCTTGACGATCGCAACGCCGCCGGCGAGCTTGGCCACCCGCTCCTGCAGCTTTTCCTTGTCGTAGTCGCTGGTGACTTCTTCGATCTGGGTGCGGATGCTCTTCACCCGTGCCTCGATTGCTTTGGGGTCGCCCGCGCCGTCGATGAGGGTGGTCTCTTCCTTGTCTATTTCGACCCGTTTCGCCTGGCCCAGGTCCTTGAGTGTCGCCTTCTCGAGGGTCAGCCCGACTTCTTCTGCGATGACCTGGCCGCCGGTGAGGACGGCAATGTCCTCGAGCATGGCCTTGCGGCGATCGCCGAACCCCGGTGCCTTCACCGCGCAGGTCTTGAGGATTCCGCGCAGGTTGTTGACCACGAGAGTCGCGAGGGCCTCGCTTTCGACTTCCTCGGCGATGACGAGCAGCGGCCGCCCGGCCTTCGCCACCTGCTCAAGCAGCGGCAGCAGGTCGCGGACGTTGGAGACCTTCTTGTCGTACAGAAGCACGTAGGGATTATCCAGGACCGACATCTGCTTTTCGGCGTTGTTGATGAAATAGGGCGACAAGTAGCCCCGGTCGAACTGCATGCCCTCGACTATCTCGAGCTCAGTCTGCAGGCTCTTGCCGTCCTCGACCGTGATCACGCCTTCCTTGCCGACCTTCTCCATTGCATCCGAGATGATCTTGCCGATCTCGCTGTCCGCGTTGGCCGATATGGCGCCGACCTGGGCGATTTCCTTGCTGGTGGTGCAGGCCTTGGAGATCTTTTTCAGCTCTTCGACCACCGCGATGACCGACTTGTCGATCCCGCGTTTCAAGTCCATCGGGTTCATACCGGAAGCGACGTATTTCATCCCCTCCTTGACGATCGATTGCGCGAGGACGGTAGCTGTCGTCGTGCCATCTCCGGCCACGTCCGAGGTTTTGGATGCGACTTCCTTCACCATCTGCGCGCCCATGTTCTCGAACTTGTCCTTGAGTTCGATTTCCTTCGCGACCGACACGCCGTCCTTGGTCACGGTGGGTGCCCCATAGGAGCGATCAAGGATCACGTTACGGCCCTTGGGTCCGAGGGTCACCTTGACCGCGTCGGCGAGAATGTTGACCCCGGCGAGCAGCTTGTGCCGCGCGGATTCATGAAACCGGACATCTTTGGCAGACATGTTGTTTGCTCCTGAATGGGTTGGTCTTACTTTGCGACGACCCCCATGATGTCGTCTTCACGCATCACGAGGTACTCGGTGCCTTCGACTTTCACCGCTTGCCCGGAGTACTTGCCGAACAGGATGCGGTCGCCGACCTTGACGTCGAGCGGGCGCACCTTACCGTCTTCGAGGATCTTGCCTTTCCCGACGGCGATAACTTCGCCCTGGTCGGGCTTCTCCGCGACGTTGTCGGGGATGACGATTCCGCCTGCGGACTTGCGCTCCTCATCGAGACGCTCCACCACAACGCGGTCGTGCAAGGGACGGATTTTCATCATGACATTGCATCCTTAACGGTTAATTGGCGGCCGCTCGCTGTTCGCGGCCAAGAAGAACCGGCGCGAGCAAAACTCGCCGGTTCTGGCATATCTGCGATAATCCGGCCGATCTACTGACCGCCGATCGACACGATGAAGTTCAGTTTCTGTTCCTTGAACGGCGACGGGATGTACGTAAGCTCGAGGCGGATTTCCTTCAGCTTCTTCGCCTTCAAGGCCTCGACCGGAAACTCCGCATCCACAACTTGAGTCGCATCCTGGCCCGGATCGAGCCGCTCGGACGAACCATACGGAGAGGCGACCTTGATGGTCGGTGCGGTACGGTTCTCCTCGAGCTTGATGGCCTTGCCCTGGGTATCGATGTAGATGATCTTGCCCTCGACCAGGCGGACAGTCTGGTCCGCAGAGACGTTTTTCAGGACGAGTTTCCCCGTGAGCTTCGCGGGATTGGCGATGCGGCCGGAGCCCTCTTCTACGCGCTCCGTGACCTTCATTTCCGTAATTTCACCGGTCACTATTCCGGCGGTCACCTTTACCGAGGCGGGGTTGACCGTGTAGACCTTATCCTTGATCACCGCGGCCACTGCAGAGGGTGCCGGGGAACAGCCGAGCGTCGTCGCCATCACCGCCGCAGCCAGGGCGTACGCTACAGCCAGCCCGATTTGCTTCTTGCCAGCTGAATTCGTCATGGGTATCTCTCAGTGAAAAATCTGCCCCGCTTTACTGCCCCCATCCAATCTGACTGCCAGCAAAAGCGGTGAGATACTGACTGGTCACTTCTAGAAGCAGGTGGTATGATACTGACCGGTAACTCTCTTGTCAATCAGAGATTGAACATGACCAAACACCTGTCCAAAACCAACGGGCAACCGCATCCCCGGTCTCTCAGGAAACGCAACGCGAACCGCCCGAGCGCCCGCAAACGCATCTTCGATACTGCGTCGGAGCTCTTCTACCTCAAGGGGATCCGCGCGGTCGGGGTGGAAACGATTGCAGCGGAAGCCGATACGACCAAGATGAGCCTGTATCGGAACTTCCCTTCCAAGGACGAGTTGGTGGCTGAATGGCTGCGCGAGCACGATGCCAATTTCTGGCAGACCTGGGACGCGATGTCGGGCCGGCATCCCGAGGATCCCCGCAGGCAGATCAAGGCCGCCTTCGCTCTGTTGGCCAAGCACGTTGCCGATCCCAAGGCG
>WNGN01002334.1_pt1 | contig 12688 bp, 9 predicted proteins | sample 5400561 | NCBI WGS metagenome assembly WNGN01 (sample SAMN13153379, study PRJNA577476) | soil metagenome | isolation source: 115 cm soil or saprolite under Garry oak tree replicate 2 | place: USA:California | collected 2016-06-15
CAAGACCGACATCGAGACGATGATTCGCGACGCGGTCGCACGGGCAGTTGAGCTCGAAATCGCACGTGCGCGCGGACAGTCGCGGGGCAGCTGACGCTATAATCCGCCGGAGCGCGTCGAAGCCGGGCTCCCGCGGGGGTGCCGCTCGGCGCGCTTTCTCTTTCGAACTCAACTCACGTGGAACTCCCCAAGAGCTTTGACCCGCACGAGGTCGAGTCGCGTTGGTATTCCCTCTGGGAGTCGCGCGCTTACTTCCGGCATTCGTCCGATTCGCAAAAGCCGCCTTACTGTATACAGCTGCCTCCGCCCAACGTCACCGGCACCCTGCACATGGGGCACGCGTTCCAGCAGACACTCATGGACGCCCTGATCCGGTATCACCGCATGCGCGGTTTCAATGCCAATTGGGTGGTCGGCACCGACCACGCCGGCATCGCCACGCAGATCGTGGTCGAGCGCCAACTCGAGTCGGAGGGCAAAACCCGCCATGACCTCGGCCGCGAGGGTTTCGTCAAGCGCGTGTGGGAGTGGAAGCAGCAATCCGGCTCGACGATCACGCGCCAGATGCGGCGCCTCGGCGCCTCGGCCAATTGGACCTTTGCCGATACCGAGGGACAGAAAGCCGGTTACTTCACCATGGACGCGCGCATGTCGCGGGCCGTGATCGAAGTGTTCGTGCGCCTTCATGAGCAGGGTTTGATCTACCGCGGCAAGCGCCTCGTCAACTGGGACCCGGAGCTCGGCACGGCGGTGTCCGACCTCGAAGTGGACAGCGAAGAGGAGGACGGAAAGATCTGGGAGATCCGTTATCCGGTCGAAGACGGAAGCGACTCGGTGGTCGTCGCCACCACGCGCCCGGAAACGATGCTCGGCGACGTCGCGGTTGCGGTAAATCCGAAAGACGAACGCTACGCGAAGCTCGTCGGTAAGCGCGTGCAACTGCCCCTCACCGGACGCACGATCCCTGTCATCACTGACGACTACGTCGATCCGGAATTCGGCACCGGCTGCGTCAAGATCACGCCGGCGCACGATTTCAACGACTACGCAGTCGGGCAGCGCCACAAACTCTCGCAGATCAGCGTAATGACACTCGACGCGAAAATGAACGAGAACGCGCCGAGCGCCTATCGTGGCCTGGACAGATTCGAGGCGCGTAAGCGGATCATCGCCGATCTCAAATCGCAGAACCTGCTCGTCTCAGAGAAGCCCTACAAACTGCGAGTGCCGCGCTCCGGGCGCACCGGCGTCATCGTCGAACCGATGCTGACCGACCAGTGGTTCGTGAAGATGGATAGCTTGGCGAAACGCGGGCTTGCCGTGGTCGAGAACGGGGACGTGAAGTTCTTTCCGGAGCACTGGACTACGACCTATAACCAGTGGTTGGAGAACATCCAGGACTGGTGCATCTCGCGCCAGCTGTGGTGGGGTCATCAGATCCCGGCGTGGTATGACGATCGGGGAAATATCTACGTCGGCCGCAACGAAGACGAAGCAAGAAAACAGGCCGTGGCGAAAGGCTATCGCGGCACGTTCAAGCGCGACGATGACGTGCTCGACACCTGGTTTTCCTCGGCGCTCGTTCCGTTTACCTCGCTCGGCTGGCCGGAGGAGACGCCCGATCTGAAGCGCTTTCTCCCCTCCTCGGTTCTGGTGACGGGTTTCGACATCATTTTCTTCTGGGTCGCCCGAATGATCATGATGACACAGCACTTCACCGGTAAAGTGCCGTTCCGCCACGTCTATATCAACGCCTTGGTGCGCGACGCCGAAGGCGAGAAGATGTCGAAATCGAAAGGCAACACGCTCGACCCGATCGACCTGATCGATGGTATCGGGCTGGAGGCTTTACTCGAGAAATCCACACGAGGGCTGCTACGCGGCGAGCACAAGGCGAAAATCGAAAAGTACGTCCGGACGCACTATCCGAACGGCATCCCGTCCTTCGGTGCGGACGCGATGCGCTTCACCTTCGCCTCGCTCGCCACCTACGCTCGCACGCTCAACTTCGACCTGTCCCGTTGCGAGGGCTATCGTAATTTCTGCAACAAGCTGTGGAACGCGGCGCGCTTCGTGCTGATGAACACCGAGGGCAAGGACTGCGGACTGGACGAGAAGGCGCCGGTCGAACTGTCCGCGTTGGACCAGTGGATCGTCAGCATGCTCCAGCGCACCGAGAAGGAAGTCGAGGCCGGCTTCGCCGAATACCGGTTCGACAACGTGGCGAGCGCGATTTACCGGTTCGTATGGGACGAATACTGTGACTGGTACGTCGAGATCGCCAAGTACCAGCTTGCCAGGGGCAACGAAGCCCAGCAACGCGGCACGCGCAGAACCTTGGTAAGAGTATTGGAGGCGGTGTTGCGACTCGCGCACCCGATCATTCCCTTCCTTACCGAAGAGTTGTGGCAAGGCGCTGCCCCGCTCGCAGGAAAGAAGGGCGTAACGATCATGCTCGCCCCTTATCCAAAATCCCAACCGGAGAAGATCGACGAGGCGGCGGAGCGCGAAATGGCGGTTCAAAAGGAACGCGTTAATGCGATCCGAAACCTTTCGAGCACGGCCGGCATCTCTCCGTCAGTCCGCGTTCCAGTCATTGTTTCGGGGCTTTCGGACGCAGACATCCTTGCTTTCCAACCCTTCATGCAGCTCGCACGCGTCAAGAGCATCGAACGAAGGGACCAGCTGCCGAAATTGGACGCCCCAGTTGCTACCGTGGGCAGCGCGAACTTCATGCTGAATGTCGAGGTAGATATCACCGCTGAGCGCGCCCGCTTGCAAAAGGAAATCGCCCGTCTCGAAGGCGAAATCGCAAAAGCCAACGCCAAGCTCTCCAATCCGAGTTTCGTCGAGCGCGCTCCGGCAGCGGTCGTGGCCCAGGAAAAGGAGCGTCTTGCGACTTTCCTTGCAACGCTAGAACAGCTCAAATCTCAGCTCGACAAGCTCAAACCCTGAGCTCTCCCAAGGCTGTCGCCTCATCGTGGTCCTTGCAGGAGGTGCCTTCGCCCTAGGTCTCAAGAGCTGGGCGCGAGCCGTGAGGCCCGTCTACCTCAGGCAGGGAATCATCCGGGAACCGCGGTAGGCTGCGATCAGGACAGCCGATCGAGCGAAAGCTCGGTCACTTCTTTTTCATGAACAAGGTGAAGACCTTGTCAGCTTCATCATGCGAGAGCAGCTGATTGCCGGTCTGCTTCGCGAAGGCCTGAAAGTCTTTCACCGAGCCCGGATCGGTGGCAAGGACCCGAAGAACCTGCCCGCTCCCCAGCTCCGCCAAGGCTTTCTTGGCGCGCAGGATGGGCAGTGGACAATTGAGGCCGCGCACATCCAAATCCTTGTCGAAGGTCACCATCGTCGCTTGATTGCCCTGAAAGCGCGGAAACTATATACCAAACCGAGTCTCCCCTGAAGCCGCGCATGCATCTGTGCCACTCGGATGTCCGGGTTGCCTAAACGGTTTGCGATACTTAAACTGAGACGCCGATACGGGGCACCTTCACGAGGAGCTGCTTTGGCCAAGGAATCGCCACCACCTGACGCGAAATGGCTGGTATACGTCGCCAGCCTTCCCATGGATGATCCGGCCGCCCGGATGCGGGTGCTGCGCACGCTCGAATCCATGGGCTGCGCGGTGCTACGCGAGGGCGTCTACTTGTTGCCGGACAGCCAGGCGAATAGGCAAGGCTTGCAGCGCCTGTCCGAGCACATGAGCCGCATCAACGGCTCGGCTCATATCCTGCAGGCGACGAATTTGGATGCCCAGCAAGGACGGGCATTCCGGTCGCTTTTTGACCGGGCGGGAAAATACGAGGAGTTGATCAAAGCTGTCGAGGGGCTGCGCGCCGGCTTCGGAATTTCCGAGCCCAGCGCTATCGCTCGAATTCTCAACAAGCAGCGACGCGAATTCGAAGCGATCAGCGCGCTCGATTTCTTTGGTTCGCCGGCGAAGGAGCAGGCTGCGCAAGCGCTGCGCGATACGGAAGGCGAGGTACGAAAAAGGATGTTTCCCGACGCTCCCAACTCCGGCCGCCTGACCCAGACGGGGCGCTATTACTTCAAGCGCGTTTGGGCGTCCCGCAAACCCCTCCTGGCCGATCGGCTCGCTTCCGCCTGGCTCATTCGGCGTTTCATCGACCCGGAGGCGAGCTTGATGTGGATGGAAAAGGCTCAACAGTGCCCTTCGACCGCGGTCGGGTTCGGTTTCGAAGGCGCGACTTTTTCCAACAGCAAAGACAGGGTGACATTCCAAGAGCTGCTTGCGAAGTTTAGCTTGGACAATAGCGAGACGCTCGCAAGAATCGGGGCCCTCGTGCATTATCTCGATGCGGGCGGTTCGCCGGTCGCCGAGGCCGCCGGAGTGGAAACGCTGCTTGAGGGGGCGCGCCGTCGCTGCAACAGCGACGAGGAGCTGTTCACCGAAAGCGAGAAAACGTTCGATCTTCTCTACGAAGCCTACTTCGACGCGCCGGGTAAAGACCCCGTTCCCCGTTACTGATCCTGAAACGCGGGACGCGTTTTTCAATTTCCCTTAGCTGTTTTTTTCTCTTCAGCCTGCAGCGCGCGCAGATCTCGTAAGCGGGCCTCGACGGCAGAAAGTTGGTAGAAATCACCGTCTCCGCTTTTCTGTGCGAACTGGAGCTGCTCGATTGCGGCCGGCAGCGTTCCCTGCAGAACGTAGGTTTCGGCAAGGGCCTGATGATGCAACAAGCGCTTGCCCGATGCAGCATAGGATTTGGCTTGCAGGCCGTACATGCGGGCATCTCGCGGGTAGGTTTTCACCAGATCCGCAAGCCAGGCGAGCGCAGCCTGGTGCTGTCCCATCCCTTGCAGCGCATCCACATAGGCGTAGTGAAGCGGCCGATAATTGGGAGCGCGGGCGAGGGCCTCGCGCAACACGTCGCGAGCTCCCGCCGGATCACCGGCACCGAGGCGCACCCGTGCCATCAACAGCTCCACGATGGGGTGAGTCCCGAGCAGCTTGCGTACTGTTTCGATTTCGGATACGGCGCGGGAAAAATCGCGTGCCCTTGCCAGAGCGCTGGCCAGGCCGTAGCGCGCACCGGCCTCCTCGGCATAGCGGTGCTCGCGCACCAACTCATCGAAATGCGCGACGGCCTCGCGCGGCAGCCCCTGTTCAGCGCGGAGCTTCGCTCGCGCGAGATGAAACTCGATGCTATCGGGCGCTTGCTTATACACCGCCGTCTCGGCGCGATTCTGCATATCGGCAATGCGCTCGCTGGTAAGAGGATGCGTGCGCAAATAAGCCGGCGCGTTGTTCTCATACAGCCGAGTCGCTTTCTGCATGCGCTCGAAGAACGAGCCCATGCCGCCGACATCGAAACCCGCCTGCTGGAGAAATTGAAAGCCGATTCTGTCGGCCTCGCGCTCAAAATCACGAGTGTAATTGAGCTGCGATTGAATGCTGCTCGCTCCTGCACCGGCGATGACCGCCTGTGCCAAATCGGGACGGGAGCGTGCGGCCATAATGCCCAGAACCACCGCTACAAGAGTGGGAATCGACATCTGTTCCTGTTTTCCCAGCAAGCGGGCGATGTGGTGCTGGGTCACGTGAGCCACCTCGTGCGCCAGCACGCCGGCGAGCTCGGACTCCGTCTGCGCCGCGAGCAGGAGGCCGGTGTGCACCCCGACGAATCCCCCAGGCATCGCAAAGGCGTTGATGGTGTTGTCACGCAGAATGAAGAACTCGAAGTCCTGACGCGCCTCGGAGCTCGCGGCCACGATGCGCCGCCCGATCTCGTTCACGTACTCGGTAAGCTCCGGATCGTCGAGAAAGCTCGGTTCGCGCAAGCGAATTTCCCGCATCGCCTGCTCGCCGATCTTGCGTTCGAGGTAAGGCGACAGCAGCGCACCGGATGTGTCACCCAGCTCCGGCAGGGTCTGCGCCTGTGCTTGCGGAACCAACAACGCGAGACCCAGGCAGACGGCGGGGATTCTCATGGATAATATGATACCGCTCTCCGGGTTGAGTTCCCGGACGCGTCGCTTCACACCGAACTGCATGTCACTCGAAGGCGGTAAATGAATCGTTCAAGAAAATTGAGTCATTTCGACAAGTCCGGACAGGCCCATATGGTGAACGTCGGAGACAAGCCCGAAACGCGTCGCGTCGCGCGCGCCAGCGGCGCGATCCGCATGGCGTCCTCGACCTTGAAGCTTATCCTCGCAGGCGGCGCCAAGAAAGGCGACGTCCTCGGCGTGGCCCGGGTCGCCGCGATTCAGGCGGCCAAGCGAACAGGCGAGCTGATCCCTTTGTGCCATTCCCTCGGCCTCACACGAGTCGCGGCAGAATTCACCGTGGACAAGCGCCGCTCTGCGATCCGCCTCGTGGTGACCGTCGAAACGATCGGCCGCACTGGAGTGGAGATGGAGGCGCTGGCAGCGGTGAGCGTAGGACTGCTGACGATCTACGACATGTGCAAAGCGGTGGACCGCGCCATGATCATCGAGGACATTAAGTTGCTTGAAAAATCCGGCGGCCGCTCGGGGCACTTTCGCCGGGCGCAAGCGTGATCGCCGTCGCCGCCGACGCTTCGCGCAGCCCAATCAGTGCCCCTCTTTAACGCGAGGCCGAGGCGTTCCTTTCCGGAGCGGAAGACCGGTGCTCCAGGATTCCAGGCGCTTGATCTCGAAGTCCGCTCCTTTGAAGCCCAAACCGGACGCGCGTCCGTATTCCGCCTTCGCCTCCTGGATCCTGCCAAGTCGCTCCAAGACGAGTCCGAGACGGTGGTGCGCGATCCCGCTCTCGGGCTGCAGCTCGACTGCTCGAGCCAGATAGTGAAGCGCCAGGTCGTATTGCCCCTGCAGGAAATGAATCACTCCGCGGGCGTAATGACAGTGAACCGTGTCCGGGTATTGGTCCATGCATTTTTCGGCAATCTCGATGGCTTTGTCCGGCCGCCCTCCGTCCGCGTATTCCTTGGCCATGACGTACAAGGTGCGCGAACCCCAGGGGACAGGCTTCGCCGGAAGCTTGGCAACCGCATCTTCCCAAAGACGAAAGGAGCTGGAGAAGGTGACCAGGCGGTCTTGGGCCTGATACCAGAGCAAGGGAATGGCCAGCACGGACACGGTCATGGCTGCCCGGAGAGGAAACGCGCTCAGGGTCGCCGCCACTGCGATCAGGACTCCAGGCGCCCACAGATAGCTTCGGTAAAGGACAAACGGTTCCTGGAACCGGGCGGTGCTGAACTCGGCCAGGAACAGAATCCAGGCAAAGAGCATCCCGAACCCCGCCATTCCGATCCTGCCGCCCCGGCGCAAGAGCATCACGCCGAGCACGCCGAAACCGACGAAAGCCGACACCTTGAGAATCACCCAAGCCGCCGACCATGTTTGAAAAAAATCCACGCGGACGTCGATTGACATCGCCCGGGTATCGGGCCATAACCACAGGGCGATATACTCGAAGAACAGCCCCGCCTGGGTGACGGCGCTCAGCGACCACGAGAAATCCGACATCGCATGCCCGAAGACGCCCTCGAGCTGTGCAGCGACTACACTGTAATCAGGCTCGTACGCCTCGCCGATCAGCCACCTCCTGAAGAGAGTCACAAAAATCGCGGCGGGCGCACAGACCAACAGGTAGATCGCGGCGTGACGAACGGCAAAGCGCCTCTCCGTCCCGACCAAGAACACCGTCAATACGGCCGCTGCCGGCAGCAGCACACTGTGTTCCTTGGAAAGCACCGCCATGGAATACATGAGCCCCGCCGTAATCGCATCGGCGTGGCTGCCGCGCCTGAGTCCCCGCGCGAACACTATGATCGACAACAGCGAAAATAAAGTGGCGAAGAGCATGGTGCGCTGGACCAGGTAACCCGCTCCATACACGGCTACCGGATGAATCGCGAACAGGGTTGCGCCTATGCACGCTAAGGCAGGAGCGCTCGTATTCGACGCGGATTCCGGCCGGTCGGCAGGCGTAACTGCCCGGAACAGATCGCAAATGAGTTTGTACAGCGCTAGAGCGCAAACGATATGGAAGACGAGGCTTACGAGCCGGTGCGCCTGCATGCTCCCAATGAGCACTTCGGTGACCGCGAGGGAGAAGTAGGGAGGCAGCCGCAGCTCGAGGCCGAACGGATGCGTGGCGTAGTGCGAAAAGTTCTGTCCCGAGAAAAACACCCAGTCGTCGAAGACCCGCGGGCTTCGCAGAAAAGGCCAATAGAGACCACAGGCGAGCCCCGCGATCAGTCCCGCGGCGACCCAGTGTGGGAACCGCCCGACGATGCCTGCGAGCATAGGAAAAAAAAAGGTACCCCGAAGGGTACCTTTTTTCGCTACGAAGGTGCGGTTAGCCGCGGCAGGAGCCCGGCAGGAACCTCGGGTTCAGGTTCGTACCGTCGCCTTGATTCCCACAACGCCAGCCCCAGACCGTGTTTCCACCCACATCGGCAGCGAGCATCTGCTGTGGCGTGCCGGCGGGGTTCTTCAGCGGAACCAGAGTGACCACCGTACCGTTAATGGGAGGGGTAAGGGTGGCGGCGAAGCCCTGTATCGTGACCGAGACTTTGCCGTCGCCGTCCGTGGCGATCATTTGCACGTATTTCGATGCCCCGGCCCCGGGGATTGTGACTTCGCAACCCCAGTTGTTTTGCCCAGGCGCGCTGGTGGCACTTTGGAAGATCTCGGTAATCGAAGTGCGGCATGCGCTCGCAGCCAAGATCACTTCGGATATCTTCGCCCGGTTACTGTAGTCCTGGTACGCCGGGAGTGCTACTGCGGCCAGAATGCCGATGATCGCAACTACGATCATCAACTCGATCAAGGTAAAGCCCTTCTGAATCGCTCTCATGGGTACTCCTTCTCGACACGCCGGTATGGCGCTTGGGTGGGTAGGAGCAAGTCGCATGCCGCCTTCGGAGCGATATACTTAGTACATTGTTTTTACGCCATTTTATGCCATTTCTTGAGCATGATTCAATGCGGAATAAGGCGGCGTCGACCTAAAATGCGGCACAGTCTGACGCCGAGCGTCACCGGGGCTTCCCGCGGCATCGTGCCTTTCGTCACTTCGACACCTCGGCCAGAAACTTTTCCAAGGCGCGTATCGGCGCGACATCTTCAAAAAGAACGTGGCGCTCCGCTTCGATACGCTTGCGGGTGCGCTCGCGATATTCGCCGTCCCGGATGAGTTTGACCGCTAGCGAAATGTAATCTTCCTCCGATGCGGCGATCAGCTCCTGCAGTCCCATCCGCTTCAGGATGCCGCTCGCCAACCTGCCGCGCAAAAACCGCCCTTCCCGGGTCACGATCGGGATCCCGCGCTGCACCGCTTGCATTGCGGTATTGAAGCCGGAGAAGCCGATGGTGTCCAGGAAAACATCGGCACGCTCGAGTAGTCCGTCAAACGCCGGCCCGTTCAGCCAGGGAATGAAGATCACGTGTTCATCGGAGTTCAGTCCATATCGGACGAAAACGGCTTCGAGTCGCTGCCGCAAGGCTTCCGCCAGATTGCGCACCTCCGGTATGAAGAAAACGAACTGACACCGACCCAATCTGCGGGCGATTTCGGCAAAAACCCAATCGTGTTGAGGCGCGTATTTGAATGGCATTCCGGGGCATAGAAAAAGCGGAGACCGGGGGTCGATGCCCAGCGTGCGCAAGTCGGGACGGATGGCTTCACCCTCCCAAGGCCGATAGAAACACCCCAGATTCGGCAAGGTAACGAGCTGTTCCGTGTAATTCTCTTGCGCATTGAGAGGCTCCAACCCTTCCGCGGACAAGTAGTAATCGATCGTCGGCAGCCCGGTCGTCTCAGGATGTCCCCACGTCGCCACCTGCACCGGCGCAAGGCGCAAGCTCGCCAGCTTTATCGACATCGGATCCATTCCGATCTCCGGATAGATCAGGGCGTCGAGTTGCTGATCGATAATGCCCTGCACCCACTGCCGCAGGGGTTTTGCTCCTTGCTCGAAACGCGCTGCGGAAGACTTCGCAAGGAGGGTTTCCTGGTCTTGACGGACCCCGAAATAAAACGCGTAGAGGGCGAAGCGCTCGCGGTCGATTTTCTCGAACCAGCCTTTGACGATGGCGTTCCAAACCGAGTGGTTCCAAAGGTATTGCGAGGCGATCCCCACACGCATCACGCCGTCGGAGCTACGTCTTCCGGGAACGACAAAGTCCTGCCGTCCGAACCACTCGCCCATGAGTCGTGCGCAGAGATCTCCGTAGCGCTTGAGCAAACTACGGTTGTTCTCTTCCTGATACGACAGCGGAAACGGCTGCTGGGTGCCCACCGCCTTGAAACCGTTTGCGCTGCGAGTCCCGTCAAACCAGCGTTCTAGCTCGTCGAGCTGCCCGGCAAAGGCGCTCCTGCACCTCATCGGATCAGCGTCCGTCCCATACATTTTTGGTACTTGCGACATCGCAAGCGCCCAGCGCGCCTCGACGTACTCGGGATCGAGCGACAGCGCCTTCTTATGACAGTCGAGCCCTTCGTTCAATCGACCCTGGTTTCTGAAGACGTGACCCAGGCCGTAATGCCCTTCGGGGAGGTCCGGCCGGAGCGCGAGGACCTTTTCGTAGCAGGGAATCGCTTCATTCAGTCTGTTTTGGTCCCGCAGGACATCCGCGAGGTTGTAATGCGCTTCGAGCAGATCGGGCTCGATCACGAGCGCCTTGCGGTAGCAGGCAATTGCCTGGTCCGCCTTGCCCTGGACATTGAGTACGTTGCCCAAGTTGACATATGCCGGAGAAAAGTCGGGAGTCAGTGACAAAGCTTTTTCGTAACTGACGACAGCGTCATCCCATTGGGCCTGATCTTTGTAGGAATTTCCCTGATTGAAGTGCCATTCGCAAGATTCGGGCTTGAGGGTCGGCGCTTTGTCGTGGTGGACTGCAGCTTTATCGACATTGCTCTGATCCCTGAGAACATCTTGCAGGCCGGCGTTGGCCGCAGCAGCATTGGGTGCGAGAGCCAGAGCCCTCTTGTAGCAAGCGATGGCTTTGCTCGGCTTGCCCAGCGCCCTGAGGGCGGCACCGAGATTGAGGAGCGCGTCGACGTAATCTGGGTCGAGCGCCAGAGCATTCAGGTAACAGGCGACGGCTTCGTTGAGCTTCCCTTGCGCTCCCAGCGTATTGCCGAGATTGTTGTATGCGGGCGCATTCGAAGGGTTGCGCGAGAGCGCCCGCGATATCAGCTCAGCGGCCCTTCCATGTTCGCCCCGCTGATGGGAAATGACCCCCAAGAAGTGTAGCGCATCGATGTTGTCCGGATCGAGCGCCAGCATTTCACCGTAGATCCCCTCTGCCTCCGACAGACGCCCTGCCTGATGGTGCTGCAGGGCCGCGTCCAGATTGCGTGAAGCGGTGACGAGGGGATCTTCGCCCACGCTCGACGCGGCCAGAGTCGGGGGCTTTTCCGCTGCTCCCTTTCGGGACCCGAACAGCTGTCTGAACATATGTTCAACGAACCGGTTGCCGGGGAGTCGTCGATTTGAGCGCAACCAGCGTGATCAGCTCGTAGGTCCACGTCTCGACGAACGCCTTGGGGTATCCGGCTTCCTTCAGCGCCCATCGGAATTGATTGCCCAGGCGCGCTTTCTTGTAGATATTGAGCTTGTGGGTACGCGCGAATTGCTCGGCACGGGAGAAGACGGCGTGATGCGTATTTCTCAGCCGCTTGGACGTCTTTTCGTCGTGCGCCTCCAGACTCGCAGGGGGCGCGCGCTTGACGAGTTCGGCGGCGATCGACTGCGCAAACTCGTCGATCTCCTTCGTATCGAACCACTGAAAAATAGCTATCATCGATGGAATCCAAAACGGCCGCCAACCCCGGCGACCGATGTCGGCTCAAGCGGGATCAAGCGGCAAACCCTGGTATTTTGCTTTCGTCGACCTTGTCGATCTGATCGGGATCGAGAAACTGCTCGGCGTAGCGCAAATAGATCTTCTTGCGAACAAATATGTCGAACAAGTCCGGGTCGATGTGTCCGTTCAGCCTGAAGTTCCCGAGAATATTCAGCGACTCGGAAAGCGTCTTGCCGCGCTTGTAAGGTCTGTCCTTGGCGGTCAGCGCCTCGAAAATATCCGCGATCCCCATGACCCTTGCCTGCACCGACATCTGCTCCCGCTTCAGTCCACGAGGATAACCCTTCCCGTCCATGCGCTCGTGGTGACCCCCGGCGTACTCCGGTACGTGACTCAGATGCTTCGGCCACGGCAGCGCTTCCAGCATCTTGATGGTCGCAACGATATGGTGATTGATCTTCTCGCGCTCCTCGTCGGTGAGCGTACCCCGGGAGATCGTAAGATTCTTGATTTCATCATCGGTGAGGAAATCCACCGTCGCTCCTGAAACGTCGATCCACTTGTACTCGGTGCCGATCCGGTTCACTCTTTCCCGCTCTTCAGGGGCCATGGCCTCACCGCCGACATTGGCGTGACGCAGGAATTCGCGATCACCTTCGACCTGGCGCAACCCGTCCCGCAACGTCTGATCGATTTGGGCGAACCGCTTGCGCGCAACCACCTCGTCCAGCGCCGATTCGCCAAGGAGCTTGAGCTTCTCCTTCAACGCGGCGATTTCCAGATCGCGTTTCAGCACTTCGAACCGGGTGTCGACGAGATTGATGCGGTCGAAGATCGTTTCCAGTTTGGTCGCCTTGTCCACGACGTGGACCGGCGTCGTAACTTTCCCGCAGTCATGCAGCATGCCCGCTATCTTGAG
>WNGN01009593.1_pt1 | contig 12684 bp, 7 predicted proteins | sample 5400561 | NCBI WGS metagenome assembly WNGN01 (sample SAMN13153379, study PRJNA577476) | soil metagenome | isolation source: 115 cm soil or saprolite under Garry oak tree replicate 2 | place: USA:California | collected 2016-06-15
GCCGACATCGAGGTGCCAAACCTAAGCGTCGATGTGAACTCTTGGCTTAGATCAGCCTGTTATCCCCGGCGTACCTTTTATCCGTTGAGCGATGGCCCTTCCACGCGGGACCACCGGATCACTAGACCCAGCTTTCGCTCCTGCTCGACGTGTGTGTCTCGCAGTTAACCCGGCTTATGCTCTTGCACTCCACAGCGGGTTTCCAATCCGCCTGAGCCGAGCTTTGGGCGCCTCCGTTACATTTTGGGAGGCGACCGCCCCAGTCAAACTACCCGTCTGGCCATGTCCTCCGACCCGTCAAGGGCCGTAAGTTAGACCGACAGAAGAATCAGGGTGGTATTTCACCGGCGCCTCCCCCCGGCCCGAAAGCCGAGGTTCATAGGCTCCCACCTATGCTACGCAGATCCTCCCGTTAATCATGACCAGAGTGCAGTAAAGGTGCACGGGGTCTTTCCGTCTAGATGCGGGCATCCGGCGTCTTCACCGGAACCACAAATTCGCCGAGTCACTCGCCAAGACAGTCGCTCTATCGTTACGCCATTCGTGCAGGTCGGAACTTACCCGACAAGGAATTTCGCTACCTTAGGACCGTTATAGTTACGGCCGCCGTTCACCGGGGCTTCAGTTCAGGCCTTCGCTGCCTTGCGGCAGCTAAGCCCTCGCTTTAACCTTCCGGCACCGGGCAGGCGTCACCCCCTATACGTCGTATTCGACTTTGCAGAGAGCTGTGTTTTTGTTAAACAGTCGCAGAGCGCGTTTCACTGCGGCCGCTTCGGGCTATAAACCCTAGTGCGGCACCCCTTCTCCCGAAGTTACGGGGCTAATGTGCCTAGTTCCTGAGCGAGTGTTCTCTCGAGCGCCTGTGGAGATTATCCTCGTCTACCTGTGTCGGTTTGTGGTACGGGCACCTTGCGGACTCCTTAGAGGTTTTTCCTGGCAGCGTGAAATCAAGGACTTTGTGGCCGTGTGGCCTGGGGACCTGTCTGACCGTTGAATGACCGCGTGGATTTTCCGGCGCGATCCGGCTTACACAGGGCCATCGGGAAATCCATCTCCCGACTCCTCTATCCTTCTGCGTCACCCCATCGTAATAACGCCCGCTAGGTGGGGCAGGAATGTTGACCTGCTATCCATCAGCTACGCCTCTCGGCCTGGCCTTAGGACCCGCCTAACCCTGAGCGGATTAACCTTCCTCAGGAAACCGTAGACTTTCGGCGACACGAGTTCTCATCGTGTTTATCGCTACTTATGCCGGCAGGGTCTCTTCCGTGGCGTTGAGCAGTCCTCTCGGTCTGCCTTCAGACTCCACAGAATGCTCCCCTACCAAATGTGCGGCTTGCGCCACACAATTCCGCAGCTTCGGTCGCAGGCTTAAGCCCCGTTGGATTGTCGGTGCATGATCGCTTGACCAGTGAGCTGTTACGCTTTCTTTAAAGGATGGCTGCTTCTAAGCCAACCTCCTGGCTGTCTGAGCGATCACACTTCCTTTCCCACTTAGCCTGCAGTTGGGGACCTTAGCTGGCGGTCTGGGTTCTTTCCCTCTCGACCACGAAGCTTATCCCTCGTAGTCTCACTCCCATGTTGCTGTCCGCGGCATTCGCAGTTTGATTGGATTCGGTAACCTTGGTTGGTCCCTAGTCCATTCAGTGCTCTACCGCCGCGGCAGATCACATGAGGCTGCCCCTAAAGGCATTTCGGGGAGAACGAGCTATCACGGAATTTGATTAGCCTTTCACCCCTACCCTCAGCTCATCGGAGCTATTTTCAACTAACACCCGTTCGGCCCTCCAGCAGCGGTTAAGCCGCCTTCAGCCTGGCCAAGGGTAGATCATCCCGCTTCGCGTCTATTCCCACAGACTATGCGCCCTATTCGGACTCGCTTTCGCTACGGCTCGCTTACGCTTAACCTCGCCTGTGAGAGTAACTAGCCGGCTCATTAAGCAAGAGGCACGCCGTCAGGCGGCTCCGACCCGAAGGCCGGAGATCACCCTCCGACTGCTTGTAGGCATATGGTTTCAGGTTCTATTTCACTCCCCTCGCAGGGGTGCTTTTCGCCTTTCCCTCACGGTACTGGTTCACTATCGGTCGCCAGAGAGTATTTAGCCTTGGAGAGTGGTCTCCCCGGGTTCCCACGGGATTTCACGTGTCCCGTAGTACTTAGGATACCGCTTCGAGTCCGGTAAGCTTTCGGTTACGTGGCTATCACACTCTGTGGCCCCGCTTTCCAGCAGGTTCACCTAGCCTCCGGATTGGTAACTCTACTCACGCGGTCCTGCAACCCCGCCGTGCAAGCACGACGGTTTAGGCTGTTCCGATTTCGCTCGCCGCTACTTTCGGAATCTCTGTTGATTTATTTTCCTCCAGGTACTGAGATGGTTCACTTCCCTGGGTTAGCTCGCACCCGCCTATATATTCAGCGGGCCGTATGCCGGTTTTACCGGCACGGGTTTCCCCATTCGGAAATCCCCGGATCAAAGCCTGCTTGCGGCTCCCCGAGGCTTATCGCAGCTAGCCACGTCCTTCATCGCCTTCTGGCGCCAAGGCATCCACCATACGCCCTTAGTAGCTTGACCATAAAACTTACCCGGCACGTCGCCGCCGCGAAATTGCTTTCGCGAAGTTCCGTGCGGATAATTCGCCTTTCCACAATTCGCTCTCTCGAGCAGAACTTGCGGACTACACGCGTCACAATTCTCCCCGATTGAAATCGGGGCGAATTGCTCCGCGTTTTGCCAGCTTCTTCAGTTGTCAAAGAGCTTCGGCCCTGGGCACCGCCCAGAGCGTTCCGCGCCCGGCGGAACGTCCGAAAACTTTTCGAACCGAAAATAAAAAACCCGGCGTCGAGCGCCGGGCCAATCCGCCTGCACATCAGAGCGCAAGCGGCTTCGCGCGATGCTCGACTGAATATTATCCGGTATTCGTAACTAGCCTCACTTCGAGCCCCGAGAGGGCTCGACAAAATGCATCGTCCCCTGATTCTCGTATTAGCCGGACGGGGTGAAGTATAGCAGTTTCTCTGATTGCGTCAAGCGCCCTTTTGCAGTTTCGCTGAACTATACTCTGTGAAAATCCCGGGCTCTGTGGAAAATAGTAGCCCGACGTCTGCGATAAGGAACTTACCGGCGGAGGAGCGCAAACCTCCCGGGTAGATGTGGAAGGCTGGCGTCGGATTCAAGAAGTTAATTTCAAAACGCTGGCCGAGCCGAATCGCGCGGCCGTAGTTCGGATCATTATCCGTAGACGCTTTTATTTCGTATCGACGCCAGGCACGACAGGATCGCTCGGACCTGCATTGGATTCCGTCGCAAGCGCCGGCACGTCTTGCGTGGGACGGGACTGCTCGCCGCGGGTCAGGTAAATAACGAACGGCGTAACCTCGAAGGGCATCTTTTCCCGTTCTGCGACGATGCTGACGGGTTTGGCCTTCAGCATGGTCAACTCGTCGCTCCAGGGATCCATTTTGATGCGTCCGCCAAGCGGCAACGCCGCCAGAACCTTATTGTTACTGCCGGTTGCTGCGGAATTTGACAAACCGGTTTGAGGGAGCGCTGCTTCCGCGCTGGAGCTTCGCGTCCCGTTTGCCGGCGAGGAGACGGCCCAGTAGTTAGGAATGCGGTCGCCCAGATGCGGGCTGATCAGATTGGGAACATCCTTTGTGCGATCCTGCAGCGCCTGGATGAAGAGTTTTGCGGTTGCAAGTTGATCCTTGTACGGCGAATTCTGCAGCAGTTCCGCGCCTTTCTGAGCAGCGGCCTGTTCTTCTTCCGGCGTTCTGCGGAAGCCGAAGTGGCGAAACGTATCTTTCTCATCGAACAACATGCGGTCGAAGAACGCATACTGCGTGTCAATGCGATGAGCGAGCACAACGTGACCGAGCTCACGCGCCAGGAGGGTGGCCAGGCTGGCCTCATCCGGAAGCACGTCAATCAACCCACGGCTGACCACGATGGTATGGCTGATGGTGAACGATTCGAGCGTTGACGTGGTCAGGACGCGGCAGCGGACCTCCGGCTCGATATTCAAATTGTTCGTGACTTCTATATTGTTCACCACCGTTTCCAGAACTTTGTCGACTTCGCCGCGCGGCGCGAGCAGGCCGAGCCTTTCCATGCGATCCACTACGTTATCCTCGGCCTGCAGGTCCCAGTTGCGCTGCGCCTGCAGCGGTGAATAGTCATTGGCCCCCTCCGCCTGGTCCTTCACCGGCAGCGCAGCTTCCACCATAATCTTGTTTAGCTCCTGCTCCTGCTTGGTGCGGCCGACGTTATAGCCCCACAGGCGAGTCTGCGATTTGAACGTGAGTCTCCGCGTCATCGCGTACTTGACTTCTCCCTCTTCGCTGTAGACATATGCGGGCAGCCACTCCTGCGGCCCGGCCAGCACCCGCCAGCTATCAAAATGGAAGTAGAAGTTTGTGCGCGACGACCCGTTATAAGCGCCGTTGAACCGAACGATATGGAATGCCTGATCCTCCACCCAGATCCGTCCCATGAACCGGCCCTTTCCGGCGCTGGAATTGGGAGTGACATCAAATACGAGACAACGAACATCTCCCAGAAATTCCCGGCGAACGTAATCAAACCGGTAGTTCTGCTGGTCGAATCCGTTCGTATCCAGGTAGATCATCTGTAGAAAGCCGCGCGGCAGAAACTCGACGCTAAAAACTGTGCCGATTCCGCTCAATTTGTGACGGACGCCGCCTTCGTCGCCCGCAAAAGGTTCGAGGTCGACCCCATTAGCGAGTTGCGCTTTGCCGATAAAATATTTGTCGCCGGCGGGCACAGGCCCAAGCTTGGCATCGGGCCGCAACATCTGAATATAAGTTTCCACTAATGGCGAATACTGGCGGAGCATCTGCATTTCCGCCTTTTCCTGAACCACAATTCGATCCACCACTTGGTCCACGCTGGAAGTTTGCGCAGTTGCGCGCAGCGGCATAACGCTCAGGATCAGCACCGCCCCCACAATTGTCCAGACCCGCATACGCCCCCCTCAGAAAGCCAGTTGAAATACGATGTGTGCGATGGCAGGAAAATCCACCGCCTGCCCCTCTTGCAACGCGGGCTTGAAGCGAATCTGCTCCGCGGCATGCAGAGCGGCTTCGTCCAATCCGTGTCCCAATCCTTTCACCACGCGAACCGCCTGTACCTGCCCCGAGGCCCGGAAGATCACTTCGACCAGCACTTCGCCTTCGATTCTCAGCTTGCGCGCTTCATCGGTATAGGCCGGACTTGGCTTGGACAAGATCACCACCGGTTGGATCGCCGGGGCCTTTTCGGTTTGCTTCGGTGCGGATTTCCCCGGAGGCGCCATCTCCACGCTGCCAAAGCCGCCCGACTGCACTGTGCCGTGGGTCCCGCTCTTGGCCACGGGTGCGGCAACGCCGCTGCCGAACCCGGCGCTGGCCACAGCGCCGCGCGCTCCATTCGCGCCTCCGGAGCCATTTCCGTAGCCTGGACCGGAGGCAAGTTCAAACGAACCGAGGCGCGCGACGTTGCCGTGCTTTGCGTCAGACGTGCCGCCGGCAAATCCGTTGGGATCGCCGAAGCCGCCCGTCTGAACTTTTTCACTAGCGGCCCTGAGTGTGGGTTGTGCTGCGCTGTCTATGCTTAGCACACCGGTCCGAACCGGCTCACGCGGGCGTTCCGGCCCGGGTGTGGAGGTGTCCAATTTCGTAGTTGCCAGGACCGGCTCCAACTTTGGGATATCCGAATTCTGCCGCTCCGGAACCCTGGGTTTTGGCGCGATCAGTGGTTGTGGCGCGAAAAGTTTCGCGACATGCGTCGGTTCGACGGGCTGAGCGGGTATCGGCTGATTTTTAGCGACGGGGAGTTCGGCGTGTGTGGGAACTTCGGTTAAGGGAGCCGCAAGCGGCGTAACCTGGTACATTATTCGCATCGGAAGGCTTTCGGGGAAAAACAGGGGCAGCGAAACCATAGCTGACGCGATCGTCAGCTGCACGACTAAGCTCATCGCGAACGCGCTCGGGCGGATTTTATTTTCCGGCAAGATATCGAGCCGAGCTTCCACCGGCCTGTCACCGACAAGTTTTTCCCAGGCTCGTGGGTTGCCCGAGGCATTTTGCCCCTGCGCGATAAGAAGGCCGCTATTTCTCAGCTTTATCAACCCTAAGCTCCTGTCAGACCCTTGCAATCCAGACGTTTGCATTGCCGCCAACGCTTCGACGGTGGTTTGAAGCGCGATAGCTGTCCCAGTGCTTTGGCCGATTTTCAGGGGCAGAATTTCTGGACCGTTTCGCTCAGGCGCCCTAAAGCGAGCGTAATGGGGCGATCAGGCCATCCGTATAGGAAATTCGTACTACTGTGCTTAATGACCAATACATATCGATAGGTGGAAACCGGCTTTAATTAATTTGGAGAATGCTCACCGTACCTGAGGATGTACACGTCCACCGGAGGGCGCTTCTCGCAAGAGCCGGTGTGCGGCGGATACACAGAAGAATAGATAGAACAGATGTTTAAAAACGGGAATTTGGTGTGCGAAACGAACACACGCCCCTTTCCGTTTGCAGGACTTGACAAAGCAGTTCGCTTGCACGATTGTGATGGCGGGCATTCGCCCTCGAACGATAAGGACCCTCGCTTCATCATCGCCATAGGAGGCTGACCTGTGGAAAGCAGCCGGCGAGACTTCCTGAAGGTCGCTACGTCCGTTTTCGGATTTGATCTGACACCTGCCTACGCGCAGCTCCGTGAACTAAAAATCGCCCGTGCCACCGAAACGCGCTCGACTTGTCCCTATTGCTCGGTAAGCTGCGGTGTGATCATTTATACGCTGGGCGACAAAGCCAAGAATGTCACTCCTCAAGTGATTCACGTCGAAGGCGACGCTGACCATCCCATCAATCGCGGGACCCTCTGCCCGAAAGGCGCTTCGCTCGAGCAGGACATCCTCAATGACCGCCGCCTGCTGAAGCCGCAAGTGCGCCGCCCCGGGACGAGCGGCTGGCAGGACATCTCTTGGGACGACGCGCTGAATGAGATTGCCCGCTGGGTGAAAAAGTCACGCGACGATACATTTGTCGAAAAAGATCCGCAGGGCCGTACCGTTAATCGTTGCGAAGGCATCGCTTGGACCGGCGGCTGCACGGATACGAACGAGTTCAATTATCTGGTCGTCAAAACCATGCGCAGCCTGGGGGTCTGCTACCTGGAAAACCAGGCCCGTGTTTGACACGGCCCCACGGTCTCAAGTTTGGGACCTACATTCGGGCGCGGGGCGATGACCAATGGCTGGATCGACATCAAGAATACCGACATGATGTTGATCATGGGCGGGAATCCAGCCGAGAACCACCCGTGCGGATTCAAGTGGGCGATTGAAGCAAAGCGCAATCGCAATGCCAAAATGATCGTGGTGGACCCGCGCTATACGCGCACGGCGTCCACTGCCGATCTCTTCCTGCAGATTCGTGCCGGCACAGACATCGCTTTTCTGGGAGGATTGATCCGCTACGCGATCGAGAACAATCGCATCGCGAAGGATTATCTCCTCAACTACACCAATGCCGCCTTCGTGGTGAAGGAAGGCTTCAAGCTGCCGGAAGACGGTCTGTTTTCCGGGTTTGATCCCAGCACCAAGGCATATGACAAAGCTACCTGGAACTATGAAGAGGGTAGCGATCTGTCGAAAAGCGCGGCTGCTGATCCGCCAGCGCAGAAGGCCGCTGCCCCCGCGGCAGCGCCGCCGGCGCTTCCGGCAAACACCGCCTATGACCTTGCACTCCAGCATCCTCGCTGCGTCTTCCAGCTTTTGAAGAAGCAATACTCCCGCTACACGCCCGAGATGGTTGAGCGCATCACCGGTATTCCGCGGGACCAGTTTCTGAAGGCGGCGGACCTTTTCACTTCGATTCGCAAGAACGGGGACACGACCAAGGCGGCGACGATCATCTACGCCGTCGGCTGGACCCAACACACCTATGGCACGCAAATCATCCGCACCGCGGCCATGCTCCAGTTATTGCTTGGGAACGTCGGCCGCGCCGGGGGCGGCGTGAATGCTCTGCGCGGCCATTCCAATATTCAGGGCGCAACGGATATGGCGGGTATCTTCGATAACCTGCCCGGTTATCTGAAGGTGCCCAACCCTACAGATACCGATTTGACGGCTTTTCTGAAGCGCACCACGCCGACGGCTTCGAAACCCGGCCCTTGGCAATCATTCAACTATTGGTCCAATACACCGAAGTTCATGGTCTCACTTCTGGTGGCCATGTACGGCGACGCCGCACGCAAGCAAAACGATTTCGCATTCCACTATCTGCCCAAGGTGGATCGCAATTACTCCTGGACCGAGATCTGGGACAACATGTATCGCGGCTCGGTGAAAGGCATGTTCGCGTTTGGGATGAACGGCGTGATGATCGGCCCGGATCAGCAAAAAAATATCGATGCGCTCAAAAAGGCGGATTGGCTGGTCGTTGGCGAAATCTATCCGGATGAGACGAGCGAATTCTGGCGCGCTCCGGGTACTACTGCTGACGAGATGAAAAAGATCAACACGACCGTGTACCGCCTGCCCTGCGCGGGTTTTGCTGAGAAGGACGGCAGCATGACGAACTCGGCGCGCTGGCTGCAATGGAAGAATGCCGCTCTGCCCCCGCCCGGCGACGCTCGTCTCGATCAGGATATTGTGGCGCAGATTTTTTTGCGCGTGCGAGACCTCTATCGCAAGGAAGGCGGGAAATTTCCTGACCCCATCCTGAATCTGACTTGGCCGTACACCGATCCCGAACATCCCGCGCTCGCCGATCTCGCGATGGAAATTAATGGCAAGACGCTTGCCGATCTCACCGACCCGGCCACGCAGCAGTCTCTCAAAGCCGGCCAGCAACTGCCCGGGTTCGCCTGGTTACGCGACGACGGAACGACTTCGTGCGGGAATTGGATCTACTCCGGCTCTTGGACCGAAGCCGGGCCGCAACTTGCGCGCCGCGGCACGGACGATCCATCAGGTTTGGGAATCTACCCCAACTGGGCATGGTCGTGGCCGGCAAATCGGCGGGTCCTGTATAACCGCGCGTCGTGCGACCCCTCGGGAAAGCCGTGGGATCCGGAGCGGCGGCAAATTTGGTGGAATGAAGAAGCGCAAAGGTGGGTCGGCAACGACATTCCCGACTTCAAGCCCGATTCGCATCCCAAGGATCACATGGGGCCATTCATCATGAATCCCGAGGGTGTCGGGCGAATCTTTGTGCCCCTTGCAGGGCTCGCGGATGGGCCTTTCCCGGAGCACTATGAGCCGGTCGAGAGCCCGGTGCAAAATGCGCTACACCCGAACCAATCCAGCAGCCCGGTGGTCAAGAAATTCACCACTCCGGCGGATAAATTTGGGAGCCCCGAACAGGGCTTCAACGTGGTCTGCACAACCTATCGCTTGACGGAGCATTACCACTATTGGACGAAGAACAATCCGGTCAATGTCCAGTTAATTCCCGAGCCGTTTATCGAAATTCCCGTGGAGTTGGCGGATGAAATCGGTATTCGTGGCGGCGAAAAAATCAAAGTAAGCAGCGCGCGCGGCACCTACGTCGCCAAGGCATTTGTCACACGCCGCATCAAGCCCATGACGATTGATGGGAAGAAGGTCTATCAGATCGGCTTGCCCATCCACCAGGGTTTTCGCGGCATCCAGGAAGACGCCGAGAGAAACGCGCGCACGCCGGCGAATGTGCTCACTCCGACGGTATATGACGCCAATGCATTCACTCCTGAATTCAAGGGGTTTCTGGTCAAGGTCGAAAAGGCCTAACGGGGACAGGCGATGAGCCAGGCAACTCTGGAAATCCGCGCCATTTCAGGACACGCTGGTTCCGTCCCTGGTGCCGGCGTCAGGCGCGAGTTTGAAGTTTGCAAGCTGATTGACACCACCACCTGTATCGGCTGCAAAGCCTGCGAGGTTGCGTGCCTGGAATGGAACGGCCTCTCCTTCAGCGAGACCACCTTCAACAATTCCTACCAGACCATGCCGGAAACGCAGTGGAACTATTGGAACCTGATCAAGTTCAACGAGCACGAGCGCGAAGACGGCACTCTACAGCTTCTGATGCGCAAGGATCAGTGCATGCACTGCGAGGAGCCGGGATGCCTGATCGCGTGTCCCGCGGATGGCGCCATCGTGCAATACGTCAATGGCATCGTCGATTTTCAGCAGGAGCATTGCATCGGCTGCGGATATTGCGTCACCGGCTGCCCATTTAACATCCCGAAATTCAGCCCCACGGCGCGCAAGGTCTTCAAGTGCACACTCTGTGTGGACCGGGTCACCCAGGGGCTGGAACCCGCTTGTATCAAAGCTTGTCCGACCGGCTGCCTGCATTTTGGCACGAAGCCTGAGATGAAAGCACTCGGCGAAACACGTGCCAAGCAGCTTCGGGAAAATTCTGGCTTCGAGAACGCTGGGGTCTATGATCCACCCGGAGTTAGAGGGACTCACGTTATCTACGTCCTCCACGATGCCAGCAACCCCGAACTCTACGGCGGCCTGCCGAAGGACCCGCACGTTCCCTGGATGGTCAGCTTTTGGAAAGGGCCGCTGAAGTGGATCGGGAATATCGCCATGATCGGAGGTCTGCTCGGCGTCTTCGCCCACTATTTGCGGTTCGGACCGAAGGTGGTGTCGGCAGACGACGAAACACCGCGGGCGGGAGGCGCCGCGTCGCGTCCGGCCACACGTGAGCCAGGAAACAAGCCATGAGTTCAACGCCACTCCTCGCGAATGGGCGAGTCCTTCGCTATTCGTTTCACGAAAGGCTGGTGCACTGGCTTGCAGGGTTTTCGTACGTTTATCTCCTGTTGACCGGACTGGCATTCTGGTCCCCTTGGCTGTTCTGGATCGCAGTCGTGCTCGGCGGCCCTACGGTTTCGCGCGAGTTGCATCCCTGGATCGGGCTGATCTTCGTATTCGCCACAGTCCTCATGTACGGTATGTGGGGCGGGCAAATGCACGAGACCGGGCCGGACAAGGAATTCTGGCGCGCTCTCGGGCATTACGTTCGCAACGAAGACGAGTCGGTTCCTTCCGCCGGTCGCTTCAACGCCGGACAGAAGCTGCTGTTTTGGGGATTTTTCTGGTGTGGAATACTACTGCTGCTATCTGGCCTGATTCTGTGGTTTCCCCATCTGGTTCCTTGGAACCTTCGCTACCTGCGTTACTTCGCGGTGATCGTCCATGCGATTTGCGCCTTGCTCACAGTTGGCTTGTTCATCATTCACGTCTATATGGGCACCGCCATGGAGCGCGGCGCCTTTGGCTCAGTCATTCGCGGCGATGTCTCGGTCGGCTGGGCGAAACGATATCACCGTGTCTGGTATGAGCACTTGCCGCGAGATGCTGCAGCCAGAAAATGAGAACGGGCAAGTGGGATGCCCGCATCCAGCGCGCAAACGACTTGGCTTCCACTCACCCATTCGCCTCTCAAGCTCTCCGCTTCTATGAACGCCTGGCTCGATTTCAGCAGGCGCTCTACGCAGAAATCGAAGCTGAATGCGGAATAGGTAACGAGAAGCGGCTCTCCGGCACGCTGCGGGGCGAGTGTGATTTGTTCGTTCTCTTACCGCGATTTGCGCCCTTCGTTTCCGTGCTCGAAGAGATCGCTCCGCCTCCGCTTGCACGAGCGGCGCATGCGTTGCGCTTGCAGGATGCCAGCCGCTGGCGGCAAATTCTGCTGGAATTCTGGGAGCGGTGCCCGGCCGCTGCGAATCTGCAACCCGCGGAAGAATTGGTTTCCTGGCTCTTCCTGCAGCCTTACGCCGAATACCTCGCGGATCATAGCGAATGGAATCCTCGAAACGAAATGGCATCGACGTGCCCGCTATGTGGCAGTAAACCGCAGGTTGGCGCCCTCCGTCCGGAAGGCGACGGCGGGAAGCGCTCCTTGATCTGCTCGCTATGCGCCATGGAGTGGGATTACGGGCGCATCGCCTGCGCCGCGTGTGGCGAAGAGGATCCGCAGAAACTGGCGCTATACATCGCCAACGAGTTCAGCTATGTCCGTGTGGAAGCCTGTGAGAGTTGCCACTGCTATATCAAGACGGTCGATCTGACAAAAAATGGACACGCCGTCCCCGTTGTCGACGAATTGGCTCTTATTCCCTTAGACCTCTGGGCCGCGGAGCGCGGTTATCAGAAGATCCGTCCCAACCTGCTGGGAATCTGATTGCCATCGAACCGCCAGCACGTTGCCGTGACGTCTACGCCGACGGACTCGGCGCGCGGCATCAGGAAGCTGCGCCAGGCGATGGCCGACCGCGGCTTCCGCGCCCTGCCGCCGAGCGCCCCCGTCGCACCGATCGGAACCGACCGCTCGTTCGTCTGCCGGTGCTGAGGTACTCTCTTCGAGCCATTTTAGGACATCCTAGCAGTGGCTCCGGTCGCCACGTTCTTGAACTCGCTCTGCAAATTTCGTGTACCTCACTTGGGAATGGCTGGAATAGAATTCGTCTTATTGCTCCAACTTATTGCTTCAAATTGATGTGGGATACAAAGCTCCGCGGCCTTAGCGCGCTCGTGCGGGGATATTCTCAAACACCTTTTGCGCATCCTCGCGGGTGATCACCGTGTCGAACAATCCGATGTCCTCAAGTGGGTGCTTGCTGATCCCCGTGTAACTGAGGCTGGCATCCTCATAGCGCTTGAATTTGTAGACGGCGTCGTTCATCA
>WNGN01002752.1_pt1 | contig 12679 bp, 9 predicted proteins | sample 5400561 | NCBI WGS metagenome assembly WNGN01 (sample SAMN13153379, study PRJNA577476) | soil metagenome | isolation source: 115 cm soil or saprolite under Garry oak tree replicate 2 | place: USA:California | collected 2016-06-15
CGGGATGATTGGAAAAGATGGCGCTTGAGTACGAGGCGACCTCTGCACAGAAGTCGGTTTCGTGGATGCGTGTTGTAGCCGAGAGAGCCATTTCGTTCTAGGAGCGAAAGCGGAATATAGCAGCAATGGCCCCAACTTGTACCGGTTTGCTCGTCCGACGTTTCAGAAAAGGAATGGGAATGTCGCTGCGGCGGGCGCACCCCGCCCCCTACGCGACGGCCTGCGGCAGCAAGGTAGAGTTGCGCGCCAGCCAGCCGTGCCGCGCTGAAGGCCGTTGATAAGGCGCACACCCGCTACCATTAAATCTTTGTCGATGACGCGCCGAAAGGGGTTAGCGGTTGCCGAAGTTTTCGGGGTCGAAGTCGGGGCCGGGCTTGGCGCCGGGCTGGGAACCGCTTTCAGAGACTAAGACGACGCTTTGCCCGGTGAGCTCGAAGCGCTTGCGGCAGCGGATATTCCGGCAGGCGGCCATTTCGTCCACGCGGACCATATAGGAGCGCGCATTCTCAAAGCGCTTGCGGTCTTCGGCACCGGCGCCTCGCGGCAGTTCCTTCTTCTTGGTGCGCACCATCCAGCGAATGGGATAGGAATTTTCCTGGCGGCAATGCGGGCAGACCAGGGTGAGATTCTTGGTTTCCGGGCGCTCGATATAAAACTGCCGCTCGTCCATGAGGGCTTCCTAATTGCGCCTATGCCGTGCCCTTTCTACGCCACGAGTGCATGAGAGATCCCTCGCTCACGATGTTCGCTCGGGATGACCATCCTGGTCGGATGGTCACTTTTTTAACGCCGCGAAGCTCCTGATCACCATGACGTTCGCGGCGAAGAGGCGCCCGCGAGCGAGTTCATTGTAACAAACTCGAAGCCGGCGTCCCGCCAGCGGGGCAGCCAAAATTGGAGAGCGGCCAGCACGTGGCGGCGATCCGCTCCCAAGCGGCGGGCGTCGCCATCATGCAGCAGGACGATCTGTCCGCCGTGAGGGGACTTTTTTTCTTTACCCGCTGCCGCGGCTAGGCGGCTTCGTTCGGCGACGCGTCCGAGGCGTTCAATCAGGCGCGCCGCGGGCCGGGCGCATCAGGATGGGCAAAGCATCCTGGGCATCTTGATCCGAGGGGCGCAGCGCGGAACGGATGCTTTCCTGGCAGGCGCGGAGTTCCTGGGCGATTCGTCCGGGAGGCAAGAAGGCAAGATTGGCATGCGTTTCGGTGTGATTGCCGATGCTGTGGCCGCGATCGGCGATCTCCCGGACCAGTTCCGGACAAGCGCGGGCGAAGCGGCCCACTAGAAAAAAACTGGCGGGGGCCGCGTAACGTTCCAGAAGGCTCAGGAGCTGGGGCGTATGTGCCGGGTTGGGACCGTCATCGAAGGTGAGCGCGAGGAGAGAAGCATCCGGAGTGTGGCGCAGGGTGGGACCAAAAAGCTGTGAAGCCGCAGAGACGGCGCCCCAGGCGGCCACTCCCGCGCAAGCTCCCGCCGCCGACAACGCGAAAAAAGGCCATGCATCCATGCGCGCGCATTTTCGCACGCGGACCTTCGTCCTGCAAAACCAACCCGGGCGTCCTGCAAAATCAACCCGGCCGCCTCGCAAAACCCGCCGGGGCGCAAAAACCGCGCGGGGCCGGGGTAACGTTTGGATGCAAAGTCGCGTCTAAAACTTTGCCATCCTATAAGAAGAGGGGCCTAACTCTAATCGCCGGGTCCAGAAGGTTCGGGGTCTCTTGCCGAAACAAATTAGCATCCGAATAGGCCGACTTGGCTTCGCACTCTTGCTCCTTTTCCCCCTGCCAGCGCTTCTGGTGAGCGCACAGGAGCAACCGCCGGCGCCGCAAACGGCGCCTTCGGCTAGAGCTACGGGTACCGTTCGCACGGCAAATGGTGTGCCGATTCCCGGCGCGAATCTTCGTCTGGTGGAAACGAACACCGGGCGGGCTTGGATCAGTTGGACAGACGAAAACGGCCATTTCGATTTGCCGGGATTGCCGGCGGGGCACTACCGAATGGAAGTGAGCCAACTGGGATTTGAGAACGCCACCCAGGAATTCGATCTGAGCGAAACACCTGGAGCGATCAATGTGACGCTCAAAGTTGCGTCGCTCGAAAACCTCGAAGCTGCGGCGGCTTCGGCGCAAAATCCGAGCCAGGCTCCCGCGGGCGCAGGAGCGCCGGCCAATCCCGGTGGAAATGCTACCGCCGCTGGCGGCAGCGGCAACAACGCGCCAACGGCAGGGCAGGAGCCGGGTGCGGGGCGATTGCGGCGCAGGCAATTTCCCGGCGGCGCCCCGGGCGGCGGAGGCGCGCCCGGAGCCGACCAAAGTCAAAATGGCGCGGCAGCGCAAGGCGGAGCTGCGACGAGCCCCGCCGGTGCTGGGGCCGGGAGACAAGATTCCGGCGGGCGTCGCGGCGCCTTCCAGCAGGTGAACCTCAATAATCAGACTGGCGAAGAGGCTCAGGAGGAAGAGCCCGGGCAGCAGGCGGAGGGCGCAGCACCCAACGATCAGGGGCCGCTCGGGCAAGCATCCGCGTCCGACGCTTTCCTCATGAACGGCACCGTGGGCCGCGGGGATCAGAATGCCGGCTTCGGCGCGGGTTTTCCGCCAGGCGGCGTCATTTTGCAAGGACCCGGCGATGCCGGGCAAAGCGGGTTCGGCGGAACAGGCGGAGGGTTTAGAGGCGGAGCTCCGGTGGCCAATCCTGGCGGCGCAGGTGCTCCGGGCCTACCGGGCGGTGGCCCGGGTGGCGGGCCCGTGATCGCTTTTCGACCGCAGGGCGGAGGCCGGCCCGGACCGGGGGGCCGAGGCGCGCCACCGCAGGGCGTCCCAGCGCTTTTCGGCATGCAACGCGTCTTACGGCAAAGGATCAACCGGGTCCGGGCCAGTTTCTACAACGAGTACAGCAATTCGGTGTTCAACGCGCGTCCTTATTCGCTCAACCAGCCCAATGCACCGAAGATTCCCACGTGGAGCGAACGAATTGGCGGAAATCTCGGCGGGCCGCTGGTGATTCCTCACGTTTATGACGGGCACAATAAGACATTTTTCTTCGTCAATTTCGATAGCACCCGGGCGCGCAATGCCGTGGATCAGTTTTCTACCGTGCCCACGCTGGCGGAACGGTCGGGAAATTTCTGCAACCAGGACCCACAGCTGCAGCTCAATATTCCCAATCCTGCCGATCTCACCGGGCCGCGCACGCCCGTTGGCTGCGAGATTCCCTCCTCGTCGCTGAATCCCGCCGCACTCGGACTGCTGCAATTCATTCCCGAGCCGAACCTTCCGGGCGTCGTCGATAATTTCCATCTGCAAACGCGAGTGCCCACGCAGCAGGATCGACTGAATGTGCGCCTCCTGCATTCCATCTCGCCGAAGCTGAACGCGCGCATATTCTATGGCTTCAGCCAATCGACCAATCACGCCTTCCAGTCGTTCCCCGACTTTGAGAGCGACGCGGCCACGCGCGGCCAGTCGGTCACCTTGGGCCTTACACAAAATTTGTCGCGGAGCTGGATCAACGATTCGCAATTGATCTTCTCCCGCAACCGCGTGCAGACGCTCGACAACTTCGCTTTTACGGACCCCGTAGCCCAGAACCTTGGCATCAACGGCGTTTCCAACAACCCGATCGATTACGGCCCGCCACAGCTCAGCTTCAATAACTTCACGAAAGCGGCGCCGGCGGTGCCCTCGCTGGTGCGCAATCAGACGTATCGCTTCGCCGATGCCGTGACCTATATGCTTGCCAGGCACACGCTGTCTTTCGGAGCCGAAGTTCGCCGCATCGAAAACAACACCAATTCGGACCAAACTCCGGAAGGCCTATTCACCTTCAGCGGCCTGGTCGCCGGTTTTGACTTTGCGGATTTTCTGCTCGGCTATCCCTACACCACCAACGAGCGCTTCGGAACGCCCAACAGTTATTTTCGCAGTTGGGGGACCGCCGGCTACGCGAGCGACGACTGGCGAGTTCGCCCGGACTTCACTCTGCAATTGGGCGTGCGCTACGAGTTTTTCACCCCGCCGACGGAACTCTACGGCCATCTTTCAAATTTGGACTTTGACCCCAGTACTTCGCAGGTGGCGCTGATTTGTCCGCAAAATGCCTCCTCCATGTGCCTCCCTGCCCAGATGGCGCCGTTTAGCGGAGCCCTGCCCGACTCGCTCATCCGCCCGCGTTACAACAATTGGGCGCCGCGCATTGGAATCGCCTGGAGGCCGCCGATCAAAGCGCTGCAGGCCAATCACAGCACGGTCGTGCGCGCGGGCTTTAGCATGTTCTATAACGAATCGATTTACAGCCAACTGCTCTCTGAATTGGCCAACCAGCCGCCCTGGTCGACTTCTCAATTGCGCATCACCAGCTTCACCAGCCTTACCAGTGCGAGCGACGTGCTCACGTTGGAGGACGGTTTCCCATCAACGGTGGCGGCGCGAAACACCATACAAAATACGTACGCCGTGAATCCGAACTACAAGACGGGCTACGCGCAGATCTGGAATCTTTCGGTGGAGACCAATGTCGCCAATAACACGGCACTGGTGCTGACGTACACGGGCACGAAAGGAAGCAATCTCGATTTGCTGTATGCGCCGAACCGCACGGCGCCCGGCAGTCTTTCCCCTACAGGGCCCGTGGCCAACGCCGGCGACTTCATCTACGACACTTCCGGCGCGAATTCCATCTATCACTCGCTGCAAGTGCGCGTGCAGAAGCGCTTGTCTCACGGAATCATGATCAACGGCACGTATACCTTCGCAAAATCCATTGACGATGCCAGCTCGATTGGCGGCGGCACGCCCATCGTGGTGCAGGATGCGAACGATTTAGCGGCCGAGTACGGCCTCTCCTCCTTCGATATCCGGCACCAGGCGCGGCTCAATTATCTTTACGAATTACCTTTCGGGGAGGGACACCGCTTCGCTCAAAAGGGTTTGACTGCCGCGCTTTTTGGCAACTGGCGATTCAGCGGCAATATCGGCGCGCAGACCGGCACGCCGTATACGGCGGAGGTCATGGGCACCTCCGCCGCGAACACAGGCAGCGGCGGCGTCTTCGCCACCCGCGCGGACGAGATTTGCAATCCGAATCTGCCCGCCGGGGAGCGCGCTCCGCTGGATTTCTTTGATAAATCCTGTTTCCTCGTGCCCAAGACAGGACTGGGCAACGCCGCCCGCAACACCATCATCGGTCCGGGCATGTTTACCTGGAACGCGCAATTCGGCAAAACGATCCCGTTTGGCAAGGACCACGAGCATCGCCTGGATTTGCGCTGGGAGATCACCAACGTGACCAATACGCCCAACCTCACGGGATTGTCGACGCTGGTGAATTCCACCACGTTTGGGCAGGTCACGGGCGCTTCGGCCATGCGCGCCATGAATGTGGTTACGCGGTTTACCTTCTGAGAGCTGCAAGATGAGATATGAAACCCGCCGCCTCGTCGCATTTCTTGCCGTCGCCGCGTTATTGGCGCCCGCGGGATCGGCTCAGAATCCGCAACAGCCGGCCGCGCCGCCAGCGCCGCCACGAGTTTCTGCTAATCAAAAAGGCGCCATCAAGGCGGCGGTGAATTTAGTGGAAGTGGATGTGGCGGTCACCGATCGGGATGGCAAGCTCCTGAAAGGCTTGCGGCAGGATCAATTCAGCATCGCCGAAGACGGCAAAGATCAGAAAATCTCCAGCTTCGATTACTACGACGTGGAAAAACTCGAAAAGGCCGATGCCGCGGAGACCGCGCCTATCACCATCCCCATCGGTTCGGTTGCTCCGCCGGAGGAAGTGCGGCAGCAGGCGCGGGATCGGCGCATGATTGTTCTTTTCTTCGACCTCACTTCTTTGCAGCCAAACGATCTGACGCGCTCCACGCTGGCGGCGAAGCAATTCCTCGGCAAGCAGATGACTTCCGCCGATCTTGTCGGCGTGGTGGCGTTCGGAAATCAGCTCCGCGTGATCGCTGATTTCACCAACGATCGCGACCTGCTCGATAGCGCGGTGGACGCGCTACTTCCCGGCAAAGAGGCCCAGCTGGCGGCCTTGGCCGCGGCCACTTCCACGGGCATTGACGCCGCGGTCACTGAAGAGACGAACGCCGCTTTCAGCGCGGATGATACTGAGTTCAATGCCTTCAATACGGACCGCAAGCTGGCCTCGCTCGAGTCTCTGGGCGACTTGCTGCGAGATATTCCAGGGAAAAAGTCCGTGCTGCAATTCACGAGCGGCATCACGCAAACCGGCGAAGACAATCGCTCGCAGCTTCGTGCCACCACGGATGCCGCCAATCGCGCCAATATGTCCATTTACACGGTGGATTCACGCGGCTTGCTGGCGGAAATCCCCGGAGGCGATGCCAGCGCCGGGGCGGCGGGCGGAAACGCCATGTATACCGGCGCCGCCGTCTTCCAGCAAAGCGGGGCGCGGCAGAATTCGCGCGAAACTCTCGCCACGCTCGCTTCCGACACGGGCGGCCGCAGCTTTTTCGATCTGGGAGACCTGGGCCAGGCCTTCCATTCCGTGCAGTCCGATACGGCTGGATATTACCTGCTGGGATACTACAGCACGAACGCGCAGCACGACGGCCGCTGGCGCACCATTCGCGTGAAAGTCGCCGGAGTGGCCGGCGCGCGCGTTCGCTACCGTCAGGGCTATTACGCGCCCAAGGATTTCGGCGTCTATACGACCGAAGATCGCGAGCGCCAACTGGAAGATGCGATGCGTTCCGATACGCCGGCCGTGGAACTGCCCATGGCCGTGGAAACCGCCTATTTCCGGCTCGGCAACAAGCAGATCTTCGTTCCCATTTCCGCCAAGCTCGCCTCCAGCGCGCTGCAGTGGGCGCAAAAGAGCGGACGGCGTCAGGTGGAATTTGATTTCGCCGCCGAGATTCGCGACACGCAATCGGGGCGTATCGCCGGGGCTTTGCGCGACACCATTACGGTGCGCCTCGATACGGAACGTTACGAAGAGCTGCAGCAGAACGCGTTGGTGTATCAGGGCGGCATTATTTTGCCGCCCGGTAATTACAAGCTGAAGTTTCTGGCGCGGGAAAATGAATCCGGGCGCATCGGCACCTTTGAGGATGATTTGAAACTGCCGGCTGTGCAGCCGGATCGCATACAGTTAAGTTCCGTTGTGCTTTCGAGCCAGATTGTCGAGGTGCAGAAAAACTCGGAAGTGCAGACCAAAGGATTCGGGCCCGATGCCAAGCTCAAACTGCCGCTGGACGTTGCCGGACAGCGCATCATTCCCAGCGTGACGCGCGTCTTCACCAATCAGCAGATGCTCTATATTTTCTTTCAGGCTTACGTACCTGAAAAAACGGATCTCAACCAGCTGCGCGCCGGGCTGGAATTTTTCCGCAATGGGGCGCGCATCAGCCAAACGCCGATCGTCGGCCCGGCTCAAGTAGATGATAAGACGCGCACCGCATCTTTCCGCATAAGCCTGCCGCTGAACACGGTGGCCATCGGCCGCTACACCGTGCAGGCGGTGGTCGTGGAAGCGGGAGGCGCGCAAGCGGCCTTCGGGCGCAATTATTTTGCGCTCCGCCCGCCTGTTGCTCCCTCCGCTTCAGCGATGCCTGCAGCTTCCGGTTCCGGCGGAAATTAGCCCGGCGCGCAGCCGACGCTTAGTCGAGCACGTTTGTTCCGACGCGCCATAGGCGGTTATTACTAGCCCACACACGGGAAGAATCGAGCTGGCCCGAACGGCAAACCCAAAGAAATGCCAGGCGACTGCGTACCAGTCGGTCCGCGGCCAAATCGGAGGTAAGCGATCAAATCCAGTGAGTCTCGAAATTTGCAAAGGAAGTCTTCTGCTTTGTGGGTGACAACCAAATTTGATTCGCTGGCTGCTTCGTTGCAACTTTCCCAAGTCGCAGTATGATGGCATGGGCCAGTTGTGCGGGGTTCTACGTTGACGAAGTTCAGTCTCGTTCTCCTGATCCACGGACACCAGCCGGTGGGCAATTTCGATGCTGTACTGGAGCAAACCTACCGGCGCTCTTATCTGCCGTTCATCGAGTGTTTGCTTCGGCATCCAGGCGTTCGCCTGGGCCTGCACTACAGCGGACCGCTACTGGAATGGTGCGAGCAGCGCCACCCGGAGTTTTTCCGCAAGCTTCAGGAATTGACTTCGCGCGGGCAAATCGAGTTGGTGGGCGGCGGATTTTACGAACCTATTCTGGTGTCTATCCCGCCCGAGGACCAGAGGCAGCAAATTCAGTTGATGCGCGACTATCTGAGCGAGAAGTTCGGCCGGACGCCGGAAGGCGCATGGCTTGCCGAACGCGTCTGGGAGCCGCAGTTGCCTCATGCGCTGGCTTCGGCGGGCGTTCGATACACGCTGGTGGACGACGTGCATTTTCTCGCCGCCGGTTTTGAACTCGATCAACTGCATGGCGACTACGTCGCCGAAGATCGCGGGCGAACCGTGCGGGTTTTTCCCGGCCTGAAGGCATTGCGCTATTTGCTGCCGTTCCGCCCTTGTGAAGAGGCAATCGCTTTCCTTCGCGAGAGCGCCCGGCGTCATCCTGGCGGCATGGCCGCCATGGGAGATGATTGCGAGAAATTCGGCGGCTGGCCCGGGACCTACGATCACTGCTACCGCGAGGGCTGGCTGGACCGCTTCTTCACGGCCCTGGAGGAATCCGCCGAGTGGCTCGCCGTGAAGCCCCCCGGGGAGTACATCCGCGAACGCCAGCCGCTGGGCCGCGCCGATCTACCCACGGCCTCCTACTCCGAAATGATGGAATGGACTCTGCCCATAAAGGCGCGCAGCGACTTTCATGCCATCAGCCAGGAGTTTGCCAACCGTCCCGACGTACAACGGTTTCTAAGAGGCGGGCACTGGAGGGCATTCTTCAGCAAATATCCGGAGTCGAATTTGCTGCACAAAAAGATGCTGCGCGTATCAGAAAGGCATCGGGACCTCGCTTCGAAACGCATGAGCGAAGAGAAAAGCGCCAAGTATGCGCTGGCCCAAAAGCATCTTCTGCGCGCGCAATGCAATGACGCCTATTGGCACGGAGTCTTCGGCGGCATCTACGCACCGCACTTGCGCACCGAGCTCTGGCGCGAGCTCATCCGCGCCGAAAGTTTGCTCGATGACCTGCGCCGCGGCCGCACCGGCGGAGTGCACATCGAGCAAACCGACTTGGACGCCGATGGGTGCGAGGAACTCTACGTCACCTCGAAAAGTTTAGCCGCCTTGCTGCGGCCAGCCGATGGAGGCACGCTGATGGCGCTGGATTTCCGGCCGAGTGGCGTCACGCTGGTCAATTCCATGCAGCGCCGGCCGGAGGCCTATCACCGCCGCCTGCGGGAAGCCTCGTCCGGCGCGACGAGCCAGGTCGCATCCATCCACGATCAGGCGCGCAGCAAGGAAGACGGGCTGGAGCGCTTTCTGCGTTACGATCGCTGGCCCCGAAATGCTTTTCGTCTCCTGCTCTTTTCCTCGGATAAGACTTTCAAGGATTACGAAGAACTGAGGCTGGAAGAGAATGCTGCTCTGGCATCCGGGAGTTATGCCGTCCTGGAGAACGGACCCACGAGCATCAGCCTGGAATGCGAAGTGCCTTGCCCGGATTGTGCCGCGGGTGGCGGACCAGTCGAACTCATGCGCTGCACAAAGCGGTTTTCTTTTGCTGCGGGAAGCAAAGGCTACCATCTCCATTGTACCTCCAGGCTCTCTTGCGCCAATACGCAAGCGCGCGCCGCTCTCGTTGGCGTGGAAATGGTCTTGAACTTTCTGGCGCCCCGCGAGCAAAACCGTTACTTTGAAATTCCGTCGGGCCGGCATCCCCTGGACTGGTCCGCGGCGGTATCCGGACCGGAGATCAGATCGCGATTAAGAGTTGTCGATGAGTGGCAGAACGTCGCCGCCACCATCAAGGCCCCTTTTGCCAAAGAGCTTTGGATCACACCCATCGAGACCATATCCGAATCCGAGGAAGGCTTCGAGCGTGTCTATCAGGGTTCTCAGATCCTGGCGGTTTGGCCCCTGGAACTCGCCGCCGGCGAGCCCTGGACGGGAGAAATAAGCCTGCACGTGAAAGCGGCGCGCGCGGCGGAACCCCATGCGCATCGCGAATAGGCGGAAGGCTATCCCCAATGGCTGATCTTTAATCGGCGACAAACAAAGTTTGTGCGAAGGCCCATTCGCGGTCGAGCCATTGCCGCAAGGGGCGAAATCCGCTGCGCCGCCCCATCTTCATCAGTTCACCTGGCCGGTACTTGTGGGAGCTTTCCGTCCAGATGGTTTCGCCCTCGGCAAAAGAGACGCTGCAGCCGGCCCGCGGAATGGTCACAATTTGTGCGCGCGTGGAAACGAGGTGCATTTCGATGCGCCGTTCCTGCTCGTCATATCGAGCCAGGTGGCGGAAGGCGGAAAGGTCGAAATCGGATTCCAGTTCACGATTCATGCGAGCCAGCACGTTCAGATTAAACGAAGCAGTAACGCCCAGCGGGTCATCGTAGGCCGGCAAAAGCTGCGAAAGCGGCTTTTCGAGATCGGCGCTCAGGAGCAATGCATCGCCCGCAGTTAGAAGCTGGCGCACCTCGGTAAGAAAACGCTCCGCGGCGCATCCGTTGAAATTGCCGATGGTGCTGCCCAGAAAGAGAACGAGTAGCCGGTCGCCCGGCCTGCGCGCCGCAGCGACCGACAGCAGCCCTTCGAGGTATGGTTGTCGCACAGGCCTTATGTTGACGTTGCGCAGTTGGCTCAATTCCCGGGAGCACTGATCCAGGGCCTTTGGTGAGATCTCGATCGGGTGGTAGAGCGTCGCTTGCCGCCTGGCCAGGGCCTCGAGTATCCACAAAGTCTTTCTGCCGCTCCCGCTGCCAAGTTCCGCGACCACAACGCGCTCAGGCTCCAACGTCGCGGCAATCGTCTCGGCATTTTCCCGCAGCAAACGTTCGTCTGCCCGGAACAGGCCGTACTCGGGCAGAAGGGTAATGACCTCGAAGAGAGCGAAGCCCACTTCATCATAGAGGTACTTCGAGGGAATTTCTTTCTGGCCTTTTTTCGTCAGTCCCAGGCGCGCATCGATGGCGAACTCAGCGATGGAGTCTTGCGCCGGCGTTTCGACGAGCATGCTTTCCCCCCAATGACGAAATCAGCGTGGGTCAGTGTTCGACGCAGCGGAAACCCGCGTAGATATACGGATAGCGAGGCTGGAACCAATTACGGAAGGATCGGCGCAAAAGGCATGCGCCGGTTCGCGCTGATCCGCCTTTCATGACGTAGTGCCGGTTATCGAAGAAATTTGCCGAATATCCCGGGTAGAAGGAAAACGGCTCGAATCCATCGAACGCAGCAAAGACCGTGCGCGTCCATTCCCAGCCGTTGCCCAGGAGATCGGCAACTCCAAACGCGCTGCTGCCAGCCGGGAACGCCGCCGCCGGAGCCGGGTCCCAATACTGAAAATCAAAATTGCCGAGGCCAGCGCGCGGAGGGTCGTCGCCCCAAGGATAAGCGCGCTCGGCGCCGTTGTGCGTGCCATAGCCAGCGCGATGCCACTCGGCTTCGCTGGGCAGCTGCTTGCGCGCCCAGCGGGCGTAGGCCGTAGCTTCCGCATGACTCACGTACACCGGCCAATCTGGCGGCAGGGGCACCTCGTCGAACATGGTCCGAAAGAAAAATTTGTTGCCTCGCTGAATCCAAAATGCGGGGTGTAGCGTGCCGCTCGATTGCAGCCATTCCCAATCTGCGTCGCTCCAGAAGGACCTCTCGCGGTAGCCGCCTTCGGCCACAAAGCGGAGATATTGAAGATTGGTCACTTTGTAGGTATCGATTCGAAACGCCGGGACGAAGACGCTGTGTTCCTCGAACTCGTTGTCCCACCCGAAAACTCCATCCTCGCGCCTCAATCCGAGCGTTGCGATCCCGGCGGGAATTCCGGTCGTTTGCGGCCGGACCTGCGGCGCGCGAGGCGCCGGGGAACCTTGCCGAGCGCATTTGAGGTTGAGGGGCAAACGATGGAGCATGTAGGAGAGCGTCTCGAGGTGCATGAGACGATGCTCGATGGCTACATGGAGGAATTGCGAAAGCGTTCGCTGGCGGTCCTCGGGTGCTTCCAGGGCAGCCGGCAATTTGTCATCGAGCGCCGCGCGCACAGCTTGGTTATAGCGAAGGACCTCTTTGCGCTCGGGCCAGTCGCCGGGTTGATCGTCGGGGAGCTCGCCGTTTACCGGATCGATGCCAAAGGAAAAGAGGTTGTCAAGGCTCGGCGCAAACGATTGCAGCCCGCCGAGTTCGCGCCCGAAGAGATTCCTGTCGAAAGCCTCCAGATGGCCCAAGTAGAAGATAATCCGGTGTCTTTCAGCGATGGGGCGTTCGTAAAAGGCCTCGGGACGCACGATCTCGAATAACGCGTCGCTCCGTGCCCGAGCCTGCGACAATTCCAGCAGCAAAGAGTTGCACCCCGAAATACGCGTGGAGGATGCCATCTAATTCCCCAACATTCGATGCCTTGGGTGCAAACCGGTTGCACTCAGGTGTTCTTTCGGTGGCCCGAAGGATGATTTGCCCAGGAGACCCTAGCAGCCTAACATATGCAGCGATGGTTCCGCACCACATGGTCATTGCCGAGAGCCGCGCGTGAACCGTGCGCCTCATGCCGATGGCCTCGCGGTCGAACTGCGAGATGTCGTATACTCTCTCGAGAAGCGGCAGATCGTCAGCGGCGTGA
>WNGN01003661.1_pt1 | contig 12679 bp, 8 predicted proteins | sample 5400561 | NCBI WGS metagenome assembly WNGN01 (sample SAMN13153379, study PRJNA577476) | soil metagenome | isolation source: 115 cm soil or saprolite under Garry oak tree replicate 2 | place: USA:California | collected 2016-06-15
AGTCCGATGTATCTGAGGCCATTCATCTAAGTACTCCCTTCTCCGTTCGCCGGTTCTACTCAGAACCGTTGACGGCCGACGCAGCGTAGCTTACGGCAACGACGACAACTGGGCGGGAGCGACCCTTTTATATAGGGTCACTCCCGCCCGTTTCAGTCTTTTTTCCACGGTGACTTTTCCTGGCATTGACTTCTATAATGTCCTTCGTCTCCAAGAAATTGCTCGCGCCACAGAGTGATGAAACAGGAGATGAAGAACGTGGAGGGTGTAATCCTTACCTTCTTCACCCTTTTCCCTCAGGTTCCCGTTCGCCAACGCCAACTCGACGGAGCAATTCCGTCCCGAAATGAACGGTCACGGGATGGTCGGCCCCGCCGAACTCCTGGCGTACGTCAGCCTCAGTCACGCGGCCCGCTTTCCATCCGCGATAGAGATGCTCGAATCGTTCCCCGACGAATCGGGTCTTGGCTTGATTGCGGAAGATAAGGTCGCCCTCTGTCACAGATGCGTATCGCTTGAGGTCCCACGCCTTGCGGATTTGGAAGTAGCGGCAGAGTTCCCCGGATACGTCAGATCCCAGCGGAATGGCAACAACGGAATCGAATAGTTCTTTGGCCTTTTCAAAGTGAGAATCGAGTCGCGCCAGATACAGAAATCGGAACTCGGAAAGCTGCCGAAACAGAGGCAGGTAAACTCTCAGATGGTGGACAAATTCGGTGAGGCTTGCTTCGAGCCCTTGGAGGTACGTGAACGTCACCACAGGCAAGGGGGAGGAAGCGTCGCTACCTAGAAACATCGGGAACCTGTCAACGAAGTAGCGAACGGTGGGTTGGGACGTTCTCTGCCCGTAGTAGATTTTGGCGGGAAGAAAGTGAATCGGGACCTTCAATTGATCGCAGAAATAGCTCACCTTTTCTGGCTCGGTTTCAAGGTATTCGCAGTGCGGGTGGGAGAGGACAAAATCAAGGATTCCGATGCGCCGTTGAATGTATTCGAATTCGTGTTCCCGGCGATTGCGAATGTTCTCCTTATCGATCTGGCGGTACAGCCTGCGCGAGAAGACGTGATAGACCTTCCCGCTCTTGGGGAAGTATTCAGTGCGTGCGTGTTTCTTGGCGTGAAGTTTGCCCCAGAATGTGGTCGTGCGCTTGCCCCAATGGCCGCTGGTGAAGGCGAGGAATTGACGTGCCACAAAGTAGCCGGAATGGGTGGCCACAATGTAGAGAAAGCGGGCTTCGGATTCGGTGTAACCGAGGGCTTGCAAAGCATCGAGATGCGTCTGCTTAACGTTCACAGAGGCAGATCTCCCAGGGTGATTTCGCGTTCGTGAGAGACGCGGCGCAAAGAAGATGCGTCATGGGAACGGCTGCACATGGAGAAGCGCGCTGCTGTGACGATGCGGAAAAGAAGTGCATTCGCGAGCATTTCAATCCCCCTGGCGAGACGGCGAACCTCGAGTCCGTCCCTTCCTGAAACGGAGCTGGTCTCGTGAGCGGGCGGGAAGCCGTCAAGCAACGGAGGCCCTCCAGGAGCACGCCTGGGGTGTCGAGGGTCAGGGGCGAGCGGATGGGCTGTGGCGCATGTTGGGACGAAGCGTGTCGGGAAAAGGCGGCCGTGGCGCGCGGAGGTTGGGCCGATGTTGCCAGGCGACCGCCCGCGAACTGTTCGGTTGGAGTTTGAAGTGGCGATGTCATTTGAATGCCTCGTCTTCCTGGAGTAGGTGATTGCGCCTTGATCTGCCTCAAGGCACACGTGGAGCGCGCGCTCGAATGACAGGGTTTCTACCTTCGCGCCCGGCTCGGAACCATCGAGCGGCACGCAATCAAGCTAGGCGGCTGACCGAAGTGGGACGGCTCCACCAAGCCCACGGGGAAGATCGGAAAGAACTTCCCTCTATATACTCAGAGGCCTCGAAAAAGGAAAAAGGTGAAAAAATTTTGGTACTAGTACATTTTTCCGGGCGAACGTGTTCAAGAAGGTGACAGATCGCATGTTCCCGTTCCCTTGGGCGGAAGCGCCGGAGGCAAAACTGGAGCCGTTCACAATTAGGGTGAAAGCTGCTGGTCCCGCCGTCACGCTGGTTGGCGAAATAGAGCTGATCGTGGGCAATGGCGGAGGTGGGCGTGGTGCGGACAGGTCGTCGTGGGCTTTGACCGCGACATGCTGCAGAAGCTTCTGAAAACGGGAAAGTGAAACTCTGCGCGTAGCCACAATTCGAGCGCTCCCGTCAGAATGCTATTTGATCGCGATGCTGAGAACAGTCTGGAGGTTAGTGTATCTGGGCATGTCAGCCCGATAGGAACAACAGCTAGCCGATGCAATGGTCTATTCCACTGCTCACTATGGCTGCACCGGTTGGCCAATGGCAAATTCGAGTTCGGCGCGGGCGCGTTGATAGTCGACCTGCATGCGCGCAAGGGCAGTCTCTGTTTCGGTTTTTGCCACCTCGGCCGTCAGTACATCAAGAAAAGACGCCAGTTGCGCGTGGTATCGAGCCTGAACAAGTCGCAGGGGCTCGCCCGCTGACCTGCGCCTTTGGTCCGCGGCGTGTATTCGAACAACAAGCTCGATTTGCTGATAATAGGCATCTTTCACTTCCTGACGGATTTCTTGTTTCAACTGCTCCCGCGTTGTAAGGGTACCGTCCAGTTCCGCCTTTGCTTCCTGCTGGATTGCTTCGAGCCGACCGCCGGTGAAAATAGGAACAAACAACCCCAAAGCACCTACTCCATGCTGCTGCTCCGGCTTTACCGTTGAATCTTCGTTGTCCACCGGCACCGAATCCATCCGCTCGACGGAAATCCGCTGTCACGCGAATGTCACTAAATATTGTTGACTGAGAACTTATCTTGCCCGATGATTTCGCGCGCGGATACAGTCGGCGATCTTGTGACCGAAACCACGTCATTCCTGTTTTCGCGAATGATTGTGCGAGTTCGGTGCTCCGACTCGCAACCCGGAGGAAAAGAATGAACGAGGTTCGACTGCGACGTCGATGGAGTATGAGCGTCTCCAAAGCTGGAATCGTCATCTTATTATTGGTTCCCTTCGGTCTCAAGGGGCAAACCGCTGTGTCACCACCGCCAGCTCTCCTACTGGGGACTGCTTGGTATCCCGAGCAATGGCCTGAGTCTCGCTGGGAAGTGGATTTGACGCTGATGGAACAAGCCGGCGTACGTATGGTACGAGTGGGCGAGTTCGCATGGAGTCGCATGGAACCAAGCGAGGGTCAGTACGACTTGGATTGGCTGGAGCGTGCGATCACCGCTGCCTCGAAACACGGCATCTATACAGTTCTTGGCACGCCAACGCCGGCCCCACCGGCCTGGCTCACGCAGAAGTATCCGGAAACTCCGCGGATGTATGAGGACGGCCGTCGGGCCGAGCATGGCAACCGTCAGCATTTTAATTTCGCCAACCCCAAATACCGCGAACTGACGCGCAAGATTGCCGAGCAGATGGCAAAGCGCTTCGGACACAATCCTTATGTGCTCGGTTGGCAAATTGACAATGAATATGCGGAAGAGTCTTACGACCCCGAGACCAAAGCACAATTTCAGCAATGGTTGAAGGGCCGCTACGGAAGTCTCGACAATCTGAATGCCCGCTGGACTACCGCGTATTGGAGCCAAACGTATTTCGATTGGAGCCAGATTCCAATTGAGACGCGCTACGGCAACCCAGGCCTTCTGCTTAGCTGGAAGCGCTTCGTGAGCGATACTTGGCGGAGCTATCAGAAGAACCAGTTAGAGGTGATCCGCGCGAATTCCGATCCAAGGCAGTTTATTACGACGAACATGATGGGCTGGTTCGACGGCTACGATCACTACACCGTCAGCCAGGACCTCGATTTAGCTGCGTGGGACGACTACGTGGGCAAGGGCCACCTGGATCCAGCGGTGAATGGGGCCGCACATGACTTGACGCGGGGATTCAAGCGCAAGAATTTCTGGGTCATGGAGACGCAACCCGGATTCGTCAACTGGGCTTCGATCAACAATGCGCTGGACAAAGGGGAAGTGCGCGCCATGGCTTGGCACGCGATCGGACATGGCGCAGATGCCGTCAGCTATTGGCAATGGCGCAGCGCGCTCAATGGGCAGGAAGAATATCACGGCACGATTGTGGGAGCGGACGGAACGCCGGTTCCGCTGTTTGCGGAGGTCGAGCAAATTGGCAAGGAGTTTGCCAAGGCCAGCCCAGCGCTGGCGGGCACTTCCGTGAAATCTGAAGTCGCGATTTTGCACTCCTATGACAGCCGTTGGGCGATTCAGTGGCAAAAGCACAATAGAGAATACGACCCGGTCGGTGAGATCGTCAGCTACTACCGGCCCTTGCGGGCGATCAGCCAATCCCTTGACATAATTCCACCGACCGCTCCCCTCAGCCAGTACAAGCTGGTCGTTGCGCCAGGGTTGAACGTTCTTTCCGATGCCGCGGCAAAGAATTTGACCGATTACGTTCGGCAAGGCGGGCACCTCGTGTTGGGTCAACGCTCGGCCATGAAGAATGATGACAACGGCTTGCAGCCGGAACGCCAGCCAGGGCCGCTGGCTGGGCTCCTGGGAGGCCGCGTGGAGCAATTCTATGCCTTGATGGATCCAGTTCCGGTGCACGGGCAGTTCGGTTCGGGCCAGTGTAAGTTATGGGCTGAACTCCTGAGCACGAAAGACCGCAGCACTGAAGTGCTCGAGACCTACGGGAAGAGCAACGGCTGGCTGGATGGACAGCCGGCAGCGATCACGCGGCAAGTTGGCAAAGGGCGAATCACTTACAACGGCGCATGGCTTGACGATCCCGGCATGATCGCAGCAGCGAAATGGATGACCGATGTCAGCGGAGTGAAGCCAGCGCTAGGATTAGTCCCGGACGGAGTGGAGGTATACCCGCGTTATGGCGAGCGCGGTGCGGTATTCATCTTGGTCAACTTTTCAAAGACGGCGCAGTCCGTTTCATTGCCGTCCGAGATGAATGATGTGCTTGAAGGCGAATCGAAGCGGTCCGTCGCGTTGCACACATACGGAGTCGCGGTGTTGTCTACGCCACGGCGGTAAGTTCAAGTGGGTGCTTGTTTGGTTCCCTGCGCTCAGAAACTTCAAACCATCCACGAAAGCAGCTCACGGAGATCTACTACAGTGGTTGACTCGGTTCCACGCGGCATGGAGGGGCCAATGGCCAGGGCTTCGCTGTGGCTCTCAAACCAGACCAGGAACGAAGATTGCTCGGCTCCTGGCAGCCGCTGCTGGTTCAGCCAGTTGTAATACGCACCCATATCGGCATCGATCAGAGAGCCGATGGAATCGAGTTCGGCATGGTCCTCGCTTGCGGACAGCAGCTCGTTCATTGGCTTCTGTCGTTGTCGGGGGGCGAAGCGGACCAGCAACGTGAGCGGCTGAGCGCGTCGCAGCGCTTCGCGTGCCGTCCATTGGGCGAAGGTTGTGCTGAAAACTTGTGTTCCAGAGCCCTCCGTCAGAAGTTTCACTTGAAAGCGATCCAGCACCGTGTCCCCTGCCTTGCCCAAGCCGAGATCTGCGGGACGCATCTGCGCCAGAAGCGTACGCAGCGCCTCGGGTCCCATCCCGGGTCGTCCGATTTCCGCTCGCATCTTGCGCAACAAGGCCGCGCGCGCCGGTTCTAGGGCTTGGTAGGAGATGCGCGTCAGCGCCGGGTCGCGCTCCGCTTCTTGCCCGCCATCGATGTACCAGTGACCGTAGGCAACGGGATGCGCTTTGGCTCTTGCGGCCACTGCATCCAGTAGCAGCTTTAGCCCATCCTCCGGCTTGACGCGACTAAAATAAGCTCCATGCGGGCGCAGTTTGCGAAAGAGCGGTTCGTCGTAGACGGCCACTCCCTGACCGATGACAGTAATTCCTAGCCGAGGCACCGGCGGCGGTTCTGGCGGCACCGCCCCCCGCAAACGATCCGCGTAATCGAGCGCCGCCTTGCGAAACTCATCCACCTGGTGCGTAGTCCAAAGGTGCGCCGCGAGTTGTTCTACAAACTGACCCGGTGCGTTTACCCAATCAAGGTGTTCGAGCTTCGGGGAAATACGGATTTGTGCGAATTCTTGAAACCAGTTCTTTACCTGTTCTGTGGAGAGAGCGCGCAGATTCGCGAGTTCCTTCTCCAGAGCCTTGCGCTCAGCAGGGAACTTGAAATCGTACTCAACGACCTCTCGCAACAGGCTCGGCAAGAAGCTCAGTGGCAGTCGTTGCAACGTTCCAAGGTAGTCCGTGACTAGTTTTCTTGCCTCGGGAGGATAGCCATTGAACTGCTCCGGCTTGAGATCATGTAGAAGCATAGGGACTACAACAGTTCCGGTATCGGCTTGCCCTGCGCGAGCGAAGGAGAAAATCCAAGCATCGACCCGAGGGTTGGCACGAGATCGGTCGGCTCCATTGGGCGGTTGAAAACCACTCCCTCGCGAATGCCGGGTCCAAGAGCCATCATCCAGGTTGTCCGGGAGAGCGCATCGCCGGTGCGATGATGCTGAAATCCGTTGCCACCTGAATCATCGTCGGAGTCGCGGCCAAAGTCCGGCAGAATAAAGAGCGTTGTCTTGCCAGCGTATTCTGACTCGCTCTGGACTACCTTCCATAGGTCGGCGCAAAGGCGGTCGGTGCGTCGGATGCCCTCAATGTAGAGCGAATAAGCTCCCGCGTGAGCGATGTCGATATCGTGCAGCGTGATCCAAAGGAGGCTGGGCGCGAATTGGCGCATCAATCGGCGCGCGATATACACCGAGAGCTCGTCGGGGCTCGATAACGTCAGCGCATGTGCCTTGAAGTCATCCACTGAGAGTTTCAGCATCGTCTCCAGTTGCTGCAAGGCAAACTCGCTGCCGCCGAGTTCCGGCGCGTAGAACGGCGTTTCATAGTTGTCTCGCAGCAAATGTTCATAGTCGCTGCCGCCGGACGTCGCCGCCGTCAGCAGATGCTTCGGCAGAATCACTCTTGCTCCCAACCCCGAGCCATAGGCACGGTGGTTGCTTTCTCCAATCCGATTGAACCCGTTGCTCGGAGCAACGACCCACGCATCCGAAGCCGGGCGTTTTAAGTCCTTGCGGAAGTACTCGAACACGGTCGGGTGTTCCGGGGGCAGCGAGGAAAAGTTATTGATCGTCTCATATACGCCCGTTGCCAGGCTCGCGGTCGCGACATAGTGCCCCAGGATTCCCCGATTCACCACTTGGGTGAAAAAGCTGGACTGAGGAATGAGTTCGCGCATCAGGTGCGGGATGTTCTCCTGGCCTTCCGGCGCAAACGTCTCCTGGTCCCGCGCGCCGCCCCCGAAGGTGATGACGACTACCTTTCCCTTTTTGGGCGCAGTTCCCGCGCGGGCAATGTGGCCGCCCAGCAGCGTCCTGCCGAGCGCAACTCCTGCGGCGGTACGCAAAAACTCACGCCGGCTAAAGGCGAGCTGCCGGGCACGTTCTTGAGGAGTAGATGCTATGTCAGCGGCCAGTCGGTCTCTTGAAGTGGTTGGTAAAAGGATGAAAGTCATTTGAAATCTGCTGTGCTTTCCGAAGAAATTACGACCTGGCAGTACCGAAGTCAAGACATCCCTTGGCCGCTGTGAATCTTTCTATTCCTTGCCGGTACGGTTGAACTGCGCATCCTGAAGACGAACTGGATCACGGCTTCGCGGACGGGGAATCCTTCGCCGAATACACAAATTGCCGGATTTCCGCCCTTTGTTTGTCGAGTTCGGCCAGGTGCTCTGCCCGCAGCCGTTGATAAACCTGGAGCTGCTCCTGGGCGCGGTCCTTTTCACCGATATGCACGTAGGCTTGCCCCAGGCGGTAATGGGCATCGGCAAGCTCCGGACTAAGCTCAAGGGCCCGCACATACTCTGGGACGGCCTCGGCATACTTATTCTGTTCAAAGTACAAATTGCCCAACTGCACGTGCGCCTCCGCGAGCGCCGGGTCGAGTTCAATCGATCTCTTCAGCAACGACTCGATTTGATGGAGATCCAGGCCGGGATCTTGAGCCCGCCTTCCCTTCCACAAGCTCATCGCGTAGTAATAAGGGGCCCGTCCGTTGCGCGGCTGAAGCCCCGCAAAGCGGCGGAATCGTTCGATGACCTCCTCGGCCTGGCTTGGCGAACTGTCGTAGGCCTTGAAGAGAAATAGATAACAGCGAGGGTCGGAGGGGTTCAGATCAGCCGCCCTGAGCAGGGATTTGACCCCGTCGTCATAGTTGCCGCGCGAGTAGAGAGCTATCCCGAGGCCGATCGTCAACCGGGGCGAATTGGGATAGCGCTCGGTAGCTCGCTTAAAGACCTCGATGGCGGGTTCGAGCGTGCGGTGGAGGAGCAGTTCACTTCCCCAATCAAACAGGTTGCTCTCGCTCGGATCCAAGTGCGCTGCGAGTTCGTATTCATTTGCGGCAGGGACGAACTTCCCGTCTTTTTCTTCCACTTCGCCCAAAAGGTTGTGTAATTCGGCCGTGTTTTTCTGTTTCAAGAGATCATGAATCAGTTGCCGGGCGTCTGCGAGGCGCCCGGTTTTAAGGTAAGCCAGAGACAAGTCGTAGCCGTTATCGTAAGAGGAAGGATTGCTTCGCTGCGCCTCCTCGAGGAAAGGGGCGGCTTCGGCAATCTTCCCGGACCGAACATAAAGCTCGCCCAGGTTGTGGTTCGCGTCAAAGTTGCGGGGCTCGAGTTCGAGAGCCTTCTTGAACTCCACTTCGGCTAGGTCAAGCTTCCCCATCCGCGCGCGATTGATGGCCAGGTTCGTTCTAGCCGGCGCCGAATCCGGCTTCAAGCGTACGGCTTTCTCTAGGTGCTGGCTGGCTTTGGCGTCCTGCGAAAGCGCGGAATACGTCAATCCTAAGAGTTCGTGTACCTCAAAACTGTCCGGCACCTCGCGCAGCAGGTCTTCCAATTGCGCCGCTGCTTCTGCGTACCGGTCGGACTCATAATGAGCTACGGCTGTTTGAAACTCGCGGTTCAGGCGTTCGTTCTGTCCGCGCCCGGCTGAAGCCAGCGGCGCACACATCAGCAGAGCCGGGAAGACAAGCCACGTCAGCCGGTGCCTTAAGATCACAGTCTTCGTATGCTATCACCGCGATTTGACTGGGGGGAGCGATGAATGAAGAATGGGCCCACGGAACACTTCCCTCGAAGGGCTCCCTGTGCGGATGTAGCTACATGTTTAATAATACAGTTTCAAAGCGAACTGGATCTGCCTCGGGTCGTACGGAGCATCGCGGGTTGACCCAATTTCGCCGAATGTGCACTTTGGGTTTGCCGCGCAGGTCGAGAAGTTGAGCGATCCGGGAACTGAAACAACACCGTTGCCGCCGAATCCGGGGGCGTTGAAGTTGGGATGGTTGAGAACGTTGAACATTTCGGAACGGAACTGTACGCGGAAGCGCTCGGTGAGCTGGATATCCTTGAATGCCGAAAAGTCCAGCCGGTGGAATCCCGGTCCGGCTACCTGCGTGACGCCGCCCAGGGCGGCTAAGCCGGTCAAGGGGAGGCATCCTACAGGCTGATTGGCGGTGGGGACCCCACCCGCTCCGAGAACACAAGGCTGCGTGAAGGCAGCCGCGTTGCCAAAGAAACTAAGTTTTCCGTTCGCATCGGTGTGGAGTCCGTTGTTCGGGCTTTGTCCCGCAACGAAGAGAGCGCCGCAACCGGTTCCCGAGGTCGAACCCGAAGCGCAGGGTATGCCAATCGGCTGACCGCCTTGTAGAGTAGTGCTCCAGACGATGCTCCAACCTCCGGCCAGCTTGTCCGCGACGCCTCCCACATTGGATAGGAAGTGCTTGCCCTTGCCGAATGGGAGTTCGTAACCACCGCTGAAGTGAACTACATGCCGAACGTCGAAATTCGCCAAGCCGTAATCACCTTGGATTCCGAAACCTGGTACCGCCGGAGCGCGGTAGCCAATCAGGCTGCCTCCATTCAGCAAGTCACCCGCATCCGAGCGTGTCTTCGACCATGTATATGCACCCAGAAAATTCAACCCCGTCGCATATCGCTTTTCGGCCGTCACTTGAAGGCCGTGGTAGGCGCTGCTCCCTTCGGTAGCCGCATAACTCGAGCCTCGCTGGAAATCCTTGAACGGCTTGAAATTGTCTGCATTCGCGCTGCGGGGCAAGATTTGAGTGACTTGGTTGGCGCCCGGAAACGACTCCAAATGGCGAGCGAGCGAAGTCACGTAACCGGCTTGCACAGACATCGAGGAAGTTAGTTGATACTGGAAGGTAAGATTCGCACTCATTGAATAGGGAGTGATGTAATCAAACTGAATCCCACGCAAAGCCAGGCCGCTCGCGTTGACCAAGAGTGGATCTAGCGGCGTGCAGGAAAACCCCGTTTCAAAGGTAGCACTCCCGCCGGGGCCTGCCGTGGCGCAGCCAGGAAATGTAATGGCGTGGTTGTCGTCCGGCTGGAAGAACGAGAAATTGAACTGGAAAGGATAGTTTTCACCGATGTTCGGTGAGAAACCGCGGTTACGCGGGCCACAAATTTGGGGTTCACCTGGTAAGCAAAACCGACGCGTGGAGCAACGTTGCCCCTCTGAGACTTGCCAAGTCCTTTCCCATATCTGTTAGTAACGAGGAGATTAATGCCATCCTTGGTAAGTAGATCGGTGAAGCAGGTTAAACAGCCCGAAGAAAGATTACCGGAATTTTTCCCTTCCGGGATTATGTACATTGGACTGCCAGTCGGAGATCCGCCAGGAACGAAGTTGGCTTGGTTTGCGTGGTGCTCGTAGACCAGACCGAAGTAGTCCCAACGCAGGCCCAGGTTAAGGGTCAGCTTGGAAGTCATTTTCCAGTCATCATTAAAGTAAGTACCGTAGTAGTTTTTTCCGTTGTCGGTCAGCGAAATATTAGAGATGCGCACCGTAGTAGCACCGCCAACGTCGTTGACGCCATTGGCTACCGTTGCTGTGACCGGAGTCAGGAGGAAATGGGCCCGGCCCGTGTTTCCTCCCCCCACGTTTGGAATGTCCGTATAGCTGCCGCCAAAATCAAATTCTCCGCGCGACCAGGGAGGCTGCAACGTGGAGAACTTCACATGCTGGAACTCGAAGCCCATTTTGAAAGTATGCTTGCTGTAAATTTTAGTGAGATAGTCATTGATCTGGATTGTGGAAGTGACTTCGTCCGAAGGCAAAAAGGCGTTGCTCCCCAAAGTTTGCAACCCGTTGATTCCAAAGGCAGGAAGACCGCCGTTTTCTGTCGCTTTTGGCGGTTGAGGAATGCCCTGAATGCCAAACTGTGAGGGAATGTCACTCGAATCATTCGCGGCCGGCGAAACGCGCGTCGTGTGCAGATAATTCAGGCCCGCACGGAAATCGTTCACCAAGGTTGGAGAGAATGTGTGCGTATAGCCCAGCGCGCTCTGCTGAGCGAGCGCCGTTTGATTACCCTGCTGGAAGCCTCCACCGTCCGCAATACCACCAAAAATGCCGGGAATGAATTGCGGGTCGTCCGCCAGGCTGAAGCGGAAGAACAGCTGATCCTTTTGGCTCAAAATCGCGTCCATACGCGTGTCGAAGGTGTTTCGATCTTCCTTGAGTTTCGGGGAATTAGCGAAATTCGAGAAAAGGGAGGAGTTCGTTGGCGAGGGATAAAGATTCAATAGTTTGATGGCATTCGAGTCCAACCGCGTGGCGTCGATCATGTTCAGGCCGCATGCAGCGACGTTTCCACCGCTAAAATTGGTTGTAACAAGTGGGCAGGCTGCAGTGCCAAATCCGGTGCCCGACGGGTGTATCGGATCGCGGACGTAGCCCACCACCGTCCCGGGCGTCACTCCAGTCGCACAGGTCGGGCCTGGCAACCCAGTTATGGGATCGTTCACGCCGCAGCCAATCCCACGCGTGGTTGCAGGATCCAGAATGGTACCGAGTGGGATCTCCCGGTTCAAGACGTCGCATCGTGTGCCCGAGCCCTGAGTTGCCGGGCAGTTTGGTATGGCGCCAACTTGGGTGATAAGGTCTAAGAAGTTGGTGTAGTTGCTGTTTCGCTCCAGGAGCGTGGGGACTGTCCCGGTCAATATCGTTCCCTGACGCCTTCTCAATCCTTCGTAGTCGCCGAAAAAGAAGAGTTTGTTCCGCCCGTTAAATGCTTTGGGAATGATGACAGGCCCTCCAGCAGAAAATCCGAACTGGTTCTGACGTAATGCTCCCTTTGGCCTCCCACCGGCATTTTCAAAAAAGTCGGCGGCATCGAGCTTGTCGTTCCGGAAAAACTCCCAGGCGGAGCCATGGAAATTGTTGGTTCCGGACTTGATTGTGGCGTTGAGAACAGCGGCCCCGGAGCGTCCGAATTCCGCGCTGAAGTCCGAAGTTTGGACCTTGAATTCTTGCACGGCATCGACCGGAGGAAGAACCACATAGTTCGTGCCGTTCAGGAAATCTACGGTGTCCGAATTGTTGTCGATCCCATCAAGCATGTAATTGTTCTGCGCTGGCCGAAGGCCATTGGCCGCGAAGGCGCCGTTGGCCGCATTGCCCCGCGTATCCGCTTGGGGCGTGTTCACACCCGCGACTATCTGTGCCAGGAAAGTAAAATTTCGCCCGTTGAGAGGGAGATTATTCACGCTGCGCGAATCGACCACTTGACCTACGGACGCGTTTTGGGATTCGAGCAGGGGGGCGGCGGCCGTCACTTCCACGGTTTGCGTCACGTTGCCCGGTTTGAGAGTAAAATCCACG
>WNGN01003621.1_pt1 | contig 12678 bp, 14 predicted proteins | sample 5400561 | NCBI WGS metagenome assembly WNGN01 (sample SAMN13153379, study PRJNA577476) | soil metagenome | isolation source: 115 cm soil or saprolite under Garry oak tree replicate 2 | place: USA:California | collected 2016-06-15
GTCCAGCGTGGTCGATGGGCCGGGGCCGCGTGCTCGCGGCCGCGCGCCGCGAGAAGAGCCGTCAACCGATGGTCGGCGTGGTGATCCTGGCCGCGCTCGTGCTATTGCCGTTCCTCTACGCGCGGACCGGCTACGCCCCGCAGGGGATCTTCCTGCTCTTCGGCGCCGCCTTCGGGATGATCTTCCAGCGCTCGCGGTTCTGCCTCGTGCGCGCGTTCCGCGAGCCGTTCCTGAGCGGCAACGCCGAGCACACGCGGGCAGCGGCGCTCGCGGTGATCGTCTGCACGCTCGGCTTCGCGATCCTCAAGTTCACCGATCTCAAGGACAAGTCGGAGTGGGTGTTCCCGAGCGCGGGCGCCGGGGCGCTGGTGGGCGGTCTTCTCTTCGGAATCGGCATGACGCTCGCCGGCGGCTGCGGCGCCGGATCGATCTGGCGCGCCGGCGAAGGCCAGCTGAAGCTCTGGATCGCCATCGCGGGCTTCGCGCTGGCCGCGTCATTCACCCGGCTGGGCCTCGCTGCCGCCGGGCTCTCGGGCAAGCTCGGGGCCGCGGTGTTCCTGCCCTCGGCGTTCGGGTGGGGCGGAGCGGTCGTCCTCGTCATCGTGGTCATGGCGGCGTGGGCCGCGGCCGCCACCTGGAACGAGGCGTCCGACCGGTTCAGCGCGCTTCAATGAGAGGAGAACGGCGATGAAGGCGATGGGGCGACGTGAGTTCCTGCGAACGTCGGGAATCGGACTGGGTGTCGGCCTGCTGGGCGGTGGGTGCGCCACCGCGATGAAGGGTGATTTCGCACCGAAGACGGCGCGCCGGGTCGTGGTCGTCGGCGGCGGGTGGGGCGGCGCGACCGCCGCAAAATACGTGCGGCTGGGCGATCCGACCATCGAGGTCATCCTGCTCGAGCCCAACCGCCAGTTCGTCTCGTGCCCCTTCAGCAACCTGGTGCTGAGCGGCGTGCGCACGCTCGACAGCATCACCTTCGACTACTCGGGGCTGCGCCGTCATGGCGTGCGCGTGATCCACGAGATGGCGAGCGCGCTGGATCCCGCGGCGCGCCGCGTGCGCGTGGGCGAGGGCTATCTCGAGTACGACCGCGCGGTCGTCGCTCCGGGCGTCGAGTTCCAGTGGGAGCTGGTCGAGGGCCTCGCCGAGAACCAGGACAAGGTGCTGCACGCGTGGAAGGCCGGGCCGCAGACCCAGGCGCTGGCCGAGCAGATGCGCGCCATGCCCGACGGCGGCGTGTTCGTCCTCAGCATCCCGCCCGCCGCGTATCGCTGCCCGCCCGGGCCGTACGAGCGCGCCTGCCAGGTGGCGTGGTACCTCAAGCAGAGCAAGCCGAGGTCCAAGCTCGTCATCCTCGACGCGAACCAGAACATCATCTCGAAGACGGCGCTCTTCCGGGCCGCCTGGCGCGAGTATCCGAACATCGACTACCGCGCGTCGAACAAGGTGGTGAAGGTCGACCCCGGCGCGCGCGAGGTCACGACGGACTTCGGCGACAAGGTGAAGTACGACGTCGTGAACCTGATCCCGCCCCAGCGAGCGGGCACCATCGCCGTGCAGGCCGATCTCGTCGGCGCCGACAAGCGCTGGTGCGAGGTCAATCACCTCACGTTCGAGTCGGCCAAGGCGCCGAACGTCCACGTCGTGGGCGACTCGACGATCGGCCTGCCCGTGCCGAAGTCGGGGAACGTCGCCAACGCCATGGGCAAGGTGGCGGCGGTGGCGATCGTCCACCAGCTCAACGGCAAGCAGCCGCCCCAGCTCGCCCCCGGCAACACGTGCTACTCGTGGGTCAACGACCGCGAGGCGATCGCGGTGGTCAACACGTACCGGATCGAGAACGGCAAGGTCGTGCAGATCGAGCAGAAGCTGACGCCGGGCCAGAGCGCCGCGGTGGCTCAGAACTCGCTCGGGTGGGCACGGTCCATCTGGAACGACGTGGTCGGATAGGAGGAGACGCCCATGCAGGTCGTGATCGGTATCGCTCTCGTCCTGGCTGCGGCGTCCGTCGCCGGCGCCGGCCCGCTCGACACCCCCGGCGCCATGAAAGCGCTCAACTGCTCGGCCTGCCACGGCTTCGCCGGCCAGAGCGCCGGCGACACCATGCCGATCCTGGCCGGGCTGTGGCCGGAGTACTTCAAGAAGGCCATCGCCGACTACGCGTCCGGCAAGCGGCCGTCGACGGAGATGGAGCCGTACGCCAAGCAGGTGATCCAGTTCGGCGTCGACGATTACGCCGCGTACTTCGGCGGCCTCAAGCGCGAGCCGACCAAGATCGCGGTCGACGCCACCGCCGCGGGCCGCGGCCGCGCGGCGGCCCAGCCGTGCGTCATCTGCCACGGACCGGATGGCCGTGGCGATCGCGCCAAGCTCATTCCCGATCTCGCCGGGCAGCCGCCCGGCTATCTGAAGAACCAGATGATGCTGTTCCGCGAGGACAAGCGGAGTCCGGGCGATCCGAGCCTCAAGGCGATCAAGGAACTGATGAAGTCGCTGTCCGACGACACGATGAGCGACCTGGCGGCGTACTACTCGAGCGTACGGTGACTTGACGCGGCCTGGATTCTGGATACAGAATCCAGGCCACATGCCCAGCCCTCCCGTGGCCCCGCTCCGGCGGCGGCGCCTGGTGGACGACGCCACCCAGACGCTCCGCGACGCCATCCTCGACGGCCGCTTCACGGCCGGCGCTCGGCTGCGGCAGACCGACCTCGCCGACCAGCTCGCCATCAGCCGGACTCCGGTCCGCGAGGCGTTGGGCCGGCTCCAGCACGAAGGCCTGGTCGAGTTGCTTCCCGGTGGCGGCGTCCGCGTGGCGGTCCTCGCGCTGGAGGAGGCCGCGGAGCTCTACGACCTGCGCGAGGTGCTCGATGGTCTCGCGGCGCGTCTGGCCGCCCAGCGCGCGGCGCCCGCCAGCTTCGCGCGGCTCGAGAAGTCACTCGACCGCATGGCTCAGTGCCTGGCCCGGAACGACGCCAACCAGTGGTTCGGTGCTCACGTCGCCTTCCACGAGGAGATCTTCCGGGCGAGCGGCAACGCGCGGCTCATCGCGCTGTCGGCGATGGTCAGGCTCAGCATCCAGCGATTCCACCCCGTGCTGCTGCGCACGCCGCATCGCCTGGCCGACGCCGACCGCGAGCATCGTGGGATCCACGCCGCCATCGTCGCCGGGGACGGAGAACGCGCCGAGCTGCTGGCCCGGGCTCACATCGCCGGTGCCAAGGAGATCGTGGTGAAGGCCATCGCCCAGGGAGGCACGGATGGCGCTGTTCAAGCTTGAGAAGAAGGCGCCGCGCGGGCCCGCCGGCAAGTGGGACGTGGTCGTCGGTGAGGACATGTGCAAGGCCTGCGGGTTCTGCCTCAGCGTGTGCCCGACCGACGTCTTCGCGTGGCGAACGACCCCCAACAAGATCGGATGGTTCCCGATGGTCGTCGCCCACGAGGACAACTGCGTCGGCTGCATGCTCTGCTATCAGATCTGCCCGGACTTCTGCATCGATGTTGCGATCAAAGGTGGAAACAATTAATGGCGACCGTCGAGCACGCCGTGAAGGAGACCCTGGTCGCGCCGTGGGAGGAGTGGGCCCGGCGCGAGATCAAGGGCCGCCGCCTGCTGGAGGCCGGTACGTACGCGCTGACCGAGGGCGCCATCGCCGCGGGCTGCCGCGTCTTCGCCGGCTATCCGATCACGCCGGCGACCGACATCGCCGAGTACATGTCCAAGCGCTTGCCCCAGGTCGGCGGGTACTACATGCAGTGCGAGGACGAGCTGGCCGGCATGCACGCCTGCGCGGGTGCGAGCCTCGGTGGCCTCAAGGCGATGACGGCGACGTCGGGGCCCGGCTACACGCTGATGCACGACGCTTACGGCTGGTCCATCACCAACGAGATCCCGCTGGTGATCGTCGATGCCATGCGGGTGGGGCCGATCAGCGGCATCACGGGAGCGCCGGGCCAGGGCGAGTTCTACATCGCGCGCTACGCGAGCCACGGCGGCAACTTCGAGACGATCGTGCTCTCGCCGTCGTCGGTGCAGGAAGCGTTCTGGCTGACGATCGACGCCTTCAACCTGGCCGAGCGCTTCCGCACGCCGGTGACGATCCTCACCGATCAGGTCATCTCGGACATGTGGGAAGACCTGTTCATCCCCGACGACTACGACGGCCTCGACTTCGTGATCCCGCGCAAGCACAACCTCATGATGCCGTTCTATCCGGTGGGCAGCGCCGACCTCGACGTGCCGCCGAACGTGATCGGCCACGGGACCGGCGTGTGCGTGTCTGCCTACACGCATACCGAAGAGGGTTACGACATCGAGGAGATGGAAGCGCAGTGGGCTCAGACGTTCCGTCTCGTCAACAAGATCCGACATCATCGCGTTGACCTCACGCGCTACGAGACGCTCGGCCTCGACGACGCCGACGTCATCGCGGTGGCCTACGGCGCCAACGCTCGTACGGTGAAGACCGGGGTGCTGGAAGCGCGGCGGCGGGGCGTGAGGGCCGGGTTCGTCCGACTCATCACGCTGTGGCCCTTCCCCGACGAGCTGTTCGAGCGCGATGCCCGGTACGTCGTCTGCGAGCTGAACTACGACGGCCAGCTCGTGCGCGAGGTGATGCGGGCGGCCCCGGACAAGCGCAAGGTCCACTTCATGGGCAAGAGCGCCGAGCTCCACACGGTGGCCGAGGTGGTCGCCGGGCTGGAGGGGGCGGCCCGGAGTGGCACCATCCCCGAGCTCCCATATATATGGACGGAGGTCAGGTAATGGCTGGGGCTGCAGAGCGGCTTGAAGGCGAAGCGCGGGCGCTGTTCGAGCGCCGGCTTTGCCGGCGCAATCGATTTCTGGGGGAGGTTACGGAGGGGGCCGTCGAGGCCCCCTCCGATGACTGGACGGAGGTCCGGTGATGAACAAACTGGCAAAGAAGTACCTCCGGCCGAGTCAGATCCCAACCAAGGCCTGCCATGGCTGCGGGATCGGCATGATCGAGAACTGGCTGCTCCAGGCCATCGATGAGCTGGGGCTCAAGCAGGAAGACGTGATCTTCGGGACCGGTATCGGCTGTGTCGGGCGCCAGACCTTTGCGACGTGGGGCGGCGACAACTTCGGCGCGACCCACGGCCGCGCGCTGGCCATCGCCACCGGGCTGAAGCTCGCCCAGCCGGACAAGAAATACCTGATCGTCGTCGGCGACGGTGACGCCGCGTCGATCGGCACCTCGCACCTGATCCACGCCGCGCGCCGCAACCTCGGCGTGACCGTGATCTGCGAGGACAACATGGGCTACGAATCGACCGGTGGCCAGTTCTCACCGACCACGCCCGCCGGCTACGTCACCAACTCGAGCCCCTACGGCATGGTCGAGCCGCCGTTCGATCCCTGCGACGTCGTCAAGGCGGCCGGCGCCACGTTCGTGGCCGAGACGACGGCCACCCAGTGGCATCAGACGGTCAAGATCGTGAAGAAGGCGCTCGGGAACGACGGCTTCTCGTTCGTCCACGTGCGCTTCCCCTGCAACGAGAACTTCGGGGCGTATGCGCTGGGCACGCGCGACACGCTGAAGAACCTCGAGTGGATCTACGAGCACACGCAGGGCAGAAAGACGGACGGCACCGAGAGCGATTTCACCTGGGAGACCGGCATCAAGCACGACGCGTCCAACAGCCGCCCGGAGTTCTCGCGGATCATGCGCGACATGAACGCGCGCGTCCAGGCCGACCTCGCCCAGAAGAAGGGCGGGAAGGCCACCACCTGATGTCGGCCGCCGACGGCCGCACCGAGATCCTGATCTCCGGCTTTGGCGGCCAGGGCGTGATCCGCATGGGCCAGATCCTCGGCCTCTGCGCGATCAAGCAGGGCCACCGGGTGACCATGCTCAAGAGTCACGGTACCGAGACGCGCGGTGGTTACGTCCGCGCTCAGCTCGTGATCTCTCCCCGGTACGTCGACAGCCCGGTGGTCGAGAACGCCGACGTCTTCGTCGCGTTCTCGGCGCCCGCCTACCGGAAGTTCTTCGACTTCTGCCGGGGCAAGATCCTCTACGACCCCGAGATGGTCGAGGAGGTCCGGAGCGAGGCGCCCGAGCGTCACGTGGCGGTGGCGGCCACGCAGATCAGCAAGGAGCGCTTCAACAACGTGCTGTTCGCGAACATGGTCATGCTCGGGGCGCTGACGCGGGTGGCCGCGCTCGACTACGAAGCCATGCGCAAGGCCATGGTCGAGGTCATCCCGCGCTTCCACGAGCAGAACCTGAGCGCGCTCGAGGTCGGCTACCAGCTTCCGGTCCTCAGCGCCGCCTGACGTGGTGGCGTCCCTCGTCGAGGAGCGCCCCTGGCATCGCGTGTGGCCCGCTCACGTGCCGCGCTCGCTCGACTATCCGCATGAGCCGGCCTGGCGGCTGCTGGAGCGGAACCTGCCGCGCTTCGCCCACCGCGTCGCCTTGCAGGAGATCGATCACGAGTCGCTGGCTGCCGGCCGGAGCCTGACCTACGAGGAGCTCTGGCGCGCCGTGCGCGGCGTGGCGTCGGGCCTCACGGCCGCCGGCGTCGAGCGTGGCACGCGTGTCGGCCTCTGCCTGCCCAACAGCGCGGCGCTCGTCATCGGGTACTACGCGACGTGGGTGGCCGGCGGCACCGTCGTGCCGGTGAATCCCGGAGCGCGCGAGGGCGAGATCGAGCAGCACGTGACCGATGCCGGCGTCGCTGTCGTCGTCGGTCCGTCTGCGCAGGCGGCGGAGACGGTCGCATCGCGGTTGAAGCTGCCCTTCATCGATGCTCGCGAGCTCCAGGCGATGGAGTCACGGCCGCCGGCTGTGCCCGTGGCGGGTGATTCCGGCCGCGACGTCGCCGTGCTGCTCTACACGGGCGGCACGACCGGAGCGCCGAAGGGCGCGATGCTGTCCCACCGGAACATCGTCGTGAACACGACGCAGTTCGCCGAGTGGTACGCCTTCGCTCCCGGCGATGAGGTCTCCGTGTGCGCGCTGCCGCTCTTCCACTCCGGAGGGATGTCGGGCGTGATGAACGTCCCGCTCTCGGCCGGCGCCACCCTGCTCGTGTTCGGCCGGTTCAGCGCGGCGGCCGTCGCTCACGCGGTGACTCGCCACCGCGTGACGCGGCTCTTCGGCGTCCCCACGATGTTCATCGCGCTGCTCAACGATCCGGCCGGCCGCGCCGCCGACTACTCCTCGCTCCGCGCGTGCCGGACGAACGCCGCGCCGCTGCCGCCGAGCGTGAAGGCCGCGTTCGACGAGCTGGTCGGACGCGAGGTGCTGATCGAGGGCTACGGGCTGACCGAGACGAGCCCGCTCACCCACGCCAACCCGATCCATCGCGCGCGGGCCGGCTCCATCGGCCTGCCGCTGCCCGACACCGACGCTCGCATCGTCGACGAGAGCGGGCGCGACGTGGCGCCCGGCCAGCCCGGCGAGCTGCTCATCCGCGGGCCGCAGGTCATGCTCGGGTACTGGAACCGGCCCACGGCGACGGCCGAGGCGCTGTGTGATGGCTGGCTCAAGACCGGCGACATCGCGCGCATGGACGACGAGGGATACTTCGCGATCGTCGATCGATTGAAAGACCTGATCAACACCGCCGGCTTCAAGGTGTGGCCCCGCGAGGTCGAGGAGACGATCTACGCCCACGAGGCGGTGGCGCTCGTCATGGTGATCGGCGTCCCCGACGACTACCGCGGCGAGGCGGTGAAGGCGTGCGTCGTCCTCAAGGACGGCCACCGGGACCGCGTGCGCGAGGCCGAGATCGCGGAGTTCTGCCGGGCGCGGCTCACCCCGTACAAGGTCCCGCGGATCGTCGAGTTCCGCGACGCGCTTCCGCAGACCACGACGGGCAAGATGCTGCGCCGCCTGCTGCGGGAGTCGTCCTGAGCCTGGCACAGCGGTGGGGAGGTCGACGATGAGAGTGCGCACACTGGCGTGCGTCCTGCTCGCGGTTGCCGTGAGCCAGGTGGCGGCGCAGGAGAAGTTCCCCAATCGCCCGATCGATATCATCTGCACGTGGGGCACCGGCGGCGGTGCTGACACGATGGCTCGGCAGATCTCGAGCCTCGCCCAGCCAGTGCTCGGCGTGGCGCTTCCGGTCTCGAACGTGCCCGGCGCGTCGGGGAACACGGGCATGGCCCAGGTGCTCAACGCCAGGCCCGACGGCTACACGATCGCCACCTACATCCAGGACACCTTGATGACGATTCCGATGGGCCTGGCCCGTCACAAGGTCGACGACTTCGAGTGGATCGTCCGCACCCAGGTGGCCGACTCGTTCCTGTTCGTCAAGTCGGACTCGCCGTTCCGCTCGATCCAGGAGCTGTTCAAGCACGCGCAGGCCAATCCTGGCAAGCTGCGTGTCGCCGCGACCGGCTTCGGTACCGTCGACGACGTGACCGTGAGATTTCTGGAGAAGAAAGGCTACAAGATGACGACGGTGCCGTACCCGAAGCCAGGCGAGCGTTACGCCGCCGCGCTCGGCGGCCACACCGAGGTGCTCTACGAGCAGGCCGGCGACGTGCTGCAGTACCTGAAGGCCGGCCAGCTCAGGCCGCTGATCATCTTCGCGGAAAAGCGCCATCCGGCGTTCGCTGATGTGCCGACGTCGAAGGAGCTGGGCTTCGACATCACGCTGCCGCAGTTTCGCGGCCTGGCGACCCGCAAGGGCGTGCCGGTCGAGCGCGTGAAGGCGCTGGCCGACGCGTTCGCGCGGGCGATGCAGACGCCGCAGTGGAAGAAGTTCGCGGAGGAGTGGTACATGAGCCCGGACAGCTTCATGGGCCACGAGCAGTTCGGGCCGTGGGTCGCCGGCGAGACGGCGACGCTCGAGCGGCTGGTCAAGGACTTCGGGCTCCGCAAGTAGGATGCCGGCCCTGGCCCGCGTCGTCGCGCCGCTCGCCGGCGTGATCGTCGCCGTCGCGCTGTTCGCGGCCACGCGCGGCCTCGACGACGTTGCGCGCGGCGAGCAGCTCGGCCCCGGGTTCTGGCCGCGCCTGGTCCTCATCGGCCTGGGCCTGGCCTCCGCGGCCAAGCTCGTCGAAAACCTGCGGCGCGCCGCGCCGAACGACCATGCCGTGGCTCGCGCCGGCGCTGCCGGGCTGGGCGGCGTGCGCCGCGGCACGTTGCTCCTGGCCATTGCGACGATCGTGCTCTACGTCGCGCTGACGCCGTGGCTGGGCTTTCCGCTCGTCACCGTGGGATTCGTCGCCGCGTTCATGATGCTGGCCGGGGCCCGCTCGCCGGTCGCCATCGGCGCGGCGGCGGTCCTCGGGACGGTCGGGCTGCTCTACGTCTTCGTCAAGCTCGTGTACCTGCCGCTCCCCAAGGGCGACGGCGCGTTCGAGACGATGACGCTGGCGCTCTACCGCGGCCTCGGCATTTTCTAGCGCGGCGACATGGGCGAGATCCTCGGCAATCTCGCGACGGGCTTCGTCAACGCCGTTCAGCCCCTCAACTTCCTGATGATCGTCGTCGGCCTCGCCATCGGCATTATCGCCGGCGCGCTGCCCGGCATCACGATGCTGAACTCCATCGTCCTGGTCCTGCCCTTCACGTACCTCATGGGGATCGTGCCGGCGCTGCTGCTGATGATCGGCGTCTACTGCGGCGGTGTGTTCGGCGGCTCGATCACCGGAATCCTCTTCAACATCCCTGGCGATCCCATGAACGTGCCCACGACCTGGGAGGGCTACCGGATGAGCCGCCAGGGCCACACGCAGTACGCCCTCGGCCTCGCCATCATGTCGTCGGCCTTCGGCGGCCTGGTGAGCGCGCTCTTCCTCGCCTTCTTCGCGCCGCCGTTCGCGCGCTTCGCGCTCTCGTTCTCGACCGTGGAGTTTTTCTCCGTGGTCGTCTTCGGCCTGGCCAGCGTCTCGGTGCTGGGCCAGTCGTCGATGGCGGCCGCGCTCGTCTCGCTCTTCAGCGGGATGTTCCTGGGCACCATCGGCACCGAGGCCCAGTACGGCGTCGAGCGCTTCGCCTTCGGCATTCCGTTCCTCAAGACCGGTGTCGACTTCGTCACCGTCCTCATCGGGCTCTTCGCCATCGGCGAGGTACTCGACCAGATCGTGGGGACCTCGAGCGAGCCGGCCGCCGAGACGCCCCGTGCCCGCGCGGTGCCGCGCTTGCCCTTGCTGGCGCTCTGGCCGTTGCGCGGGCCGCTGGCGCGAGGCACGGCGGTCGGGATCGCCGTCGGCGGCCTCGCCGGCGCCGGGGCGACGGTGTCGTCGTTCGTCTCCTACGGCCTCGAGAAGCAGATCTCGCGGACGCCGGAGCTGTTCGGCACCGGCCACGCCGGTGGCCTCGTCGCCTCGGAGAGCTCGGTCAACGGCTCGACGGGTGGCGCGATGATCCACCTGCTCACCCTCGGCATTCCCGGCAGCGCGGCCACCGCGGTCATGATGGGCGCGTTCCTGCTCCACGGCATCCAGCCCGGGCCGCTCCTCTTCACGCGGCAGACGGCCGAGGTCTACACGATCGTGGCCGGGATGATCCTGGCCAACGTCGTCATGATCGGGCTCGGCTTGTCCTCGGCTTCTTCATGCGACGGTACGATCTGCCCATCCCGCCGCTGGTGATGGGCATCATCCTCGGCCCGATGGCGGAGCAGTACTTCCTCACGTCGATGGTGGCCCACGCCAACGACGTCAGCGTTTTCGTCACGCGCCCGGTGAGCGCCGCGCTGCTCGCCATCTCGGTCGTGATCGTGCTGTGGCCGGTCGTCAAGCGGCTTCGCCAGCGGTCACGGCCGGCGTCCGCGACATGACGCTGGCGTTCGCCGCCACGCTGATGGGCCTGGGCCTCGGCGGGGCCTTCGTGGCCGGGCTCCTCGGTGTCGGCGGCGCCATCATCATGATTCCGCTGCTGCTGTACGTGCCGCCGCTCGTCGACGTCGGCAAGCTGAGCGTGAAGGCCGTGGCCGGCGTCACGATGGTGCAGGTGCTGGTCGCGGCGACGTCGGGCATGCTCGCCCATCGTCGACACCGCGCCGTCAACGCCGAGCTGGCGTGGGTGGGCGGCGTTGCGATGGCGTCGGGCTCGCTGGTGGGAGCACTCGGGTCCTACTACGTGTACGACCGCTGGTTGCTGCTGATCTTCGCGCTCATGGTGACCGCCGCCGGCGCGCTCATGATCGTGCCCGTCGAGGCGGCGGCGCCGTCCCTGCCCATCGGTGAGCCTCGACGCTTCAGCCGCCCGCTCACGGCGACGGTGTGCGGAAGCGTCGGCGTCGGCGCTGGCAGCGCTTTCCTCGAGCATGGGCGTCGTGGGGAAGCTCGTCACCGACCAGATCCCGTACGAATCCGCGCTCGTCGTGGCGATCGGCGCGGTGCCGGGCGCCCAGCTCGGTGCGGCCCTCAGTCGCCGGCTGTCCGGCAGTCAGCTCAAGCTCGCGCTCGGCCTGATCATCGTGGTCATCGCCGTTCGCGTCTGGTGGGACGTGCTCACGTATCACTGAGCGTTCGCTTCGCCGCACGACGGCTCGACCTGATCGCCGTTTGCCGTCGGGCCGGACGCTTCTGTTATCATCGGCTGCCCCGGCCCGGAGTGCGATCGCCACCCAGGGATCCCGGCCCATCGGAGGACGAGACGCGTGCGCTACGGCTTCGTGATCGATCAGCGCAAATGCATCGGCTGCCACGCCTGCACGGTGGCGTGCAAGGAGGAGAACCAGGTTCCCCTCGGCGTGTTTCGCACCTGGGTCAAGTACGTGGAGCGGGGGACGTTTCCGAACACGCGGCGGTACTTCTCGGTGCTCCGATGTAACCACTGTGACGACGCGCCGTGCGTCACCATCTGTCCGACCGTCGCGCTCTACCGGAGGCCGGACGGCGTCGTCGACTTCGACGGCGAGCGCTGTATCGGCTGCAAGTCGTGCATGCAGGCCTGCCCCTACGACGCGCTCTACATCGATCCCGCCACCCAGACCGCGGCCAAGTGCAACTACTGTGCTCACCGTCTCGAGGTCGGCCTCGAGCCCGCCTGCGTGATCGTCTGCCCCGAGCGCGCGATCATCGCCGGCGATCTCGACGATCCGCGCAGCGGCATCGCGAAGCTCGTGGCCACCGAGCAGGTGCAGGTGCGCAAGCCCGAGCAGGGGACGCGTCCGAAAGTCTTTTACGTCGGCGGCGACGCGGCGGCGCTGACGCCATCGCTCCAGGCACCGGCCGCGACCTACATGTGGGCGCAGCGCCCGGCCGCCGAGATCTCGCTCGTCAAGATGCTGGAGGGGCTCGGCACGGCGTCGTCGCACGGGGACGGCGCGCTGGCCCGGACCGTGTACGACGTGCCGCACGTGCCACGTCCGTGGGGCTGGAAGGTCTCGGCTTATCTCTGGACCAAGTCGATCGCGGCGGGTGTGCTCCTCGTCGCCGCCCTCGGCGTCTTCTCCGAGCTCGCCGGCGGCGGATGGCTCAGCGGCACCGTCGCGCCGCTGCTCGCCCTCGTCTTCCTGGCGATCACGACCGGCCTGCTCGTGTTCGATCTCAAGCGGCCCGAGCGGTTCCTGTTCATCCTGCTCAAGCCGAACTTCCGCTCGTGGCTCGTGTGGGGCGCCTTCGTCCTGCTCGCGTATGGCCTCGTCGCGACGGCGTGGCTCGTCGCCGGATGGCGCGGCGACGTCGGGGCGTTGCGTGCGCTGGCGCTGCCGGCCGTGCTCCTCGCCGCTGCCGCGGCCGGCTACAGC
>WNGN01004293.1_pt1 | contig 12671 bp, 10 predicted proteins | sample 5400561 | NCBI WGS metagenome assembly WNGN01 (sample SAMN13153379, study PRJNA577476) | soil metagenome | isolation source: 115 cm soil or saprolite under Garry oak tree replicate 2 | place: USA:California | collected 2016-06-15
CGTGACGGCGACCGAAGCGGTGTGGACGAGCGCCCCGCTCGTACCCGCGATTGTGACCGCATACGAGCCCGTGTTGCTGCCGGTGAAGGTACACGTGGAGGTCTGAGTCCCGCTGATGCTGGACGGGGAGCAGAACGTCGTGACTCCCACCGGGACCGACACCCCCGCGAGATCGACCGTTCCCGTGAAGCCTCCGCTCGCAGTAAGGCTGACCGTGGACGTTGCGGACTGACCGGCGACGAAGGAGACCGTGCCGGGATTCGCGGCGAGCGAGAAGTCCGGTCCACCGGCGTTGAAGAACTCCAAGGGAGAGGGAGCGTTCACGTCCCCCTGGCCGAGACTCCCACCGCCCCAGACATCCTCCAAGAGCTTCGCGAGTGAATAGTGACTGTACGAGGCCGTCGACTTGTAGGCGAGCTTCGTCGCCGGACCACTGAAGGACATGTAAATGTACGGAGGACTTGTGTACGCTTCGTCGAACATGAGGATGAGCGCGGCCTTCTTGGTCCCCATGGCCGTGAGCAAGCCGGGCACCCAACTTTGGATCCACACGTCTCCCGACGCCACGGAGTTGTCGTGCATGTTGTGGCCGTCGTTCGGCGTGAACCAGATGAAGTTCGTCCCGGCGTTCAGCGCCGCGACGACGTCCGTCGGCGCTCCGGAGTGCAGGTTCGCGCAACGCGCGGGACTTCCGGTGATCGTCGTGTAGGACAGGAACGGGAAGTGGTCCTCGCCTCGATCCGGGTTGATGGAACAACCGGAGCCGCTGCCTTCGGCGATCGCGTTCCACGTGTGGCCCGAGTTCTCGATCAGGTCCACCAACGTGGGATGGTTCAGATTCGGATGGTTCCCGTCGCCGGAGACGCCGAAGGTGCTCGCGCCCATGATGGCGATGTAGTTCGGCTGGGACGGATTCGTAATGCTCGACCAACCTTCGGAGAACGAATATTGATCAGCGAGTTGCGTCATGTATGGGGCCGGGCCGTATACTTCATTCAGATTCTTGTTCTCCATCAGGACGACGACGAGTTGGTCGAAATTTCCAGTGGCGCTGGAAGAAATCGGTCCCGAGCCCGCCCCGTTACCGGGAGTGCTGAAGGGAACGATCCCCGAGACCACGAGGGCCGCGAGTACGAGAAGTGCGGACGCCGAAAAGGCAACAAACGCGTGACGAGGCCGTGAACTCATTACCATCCCTGGGGGCGCGTCCAGATGTCAGGCAGCGTCGATGATGGTATTCTTGAAAATGTTCACCGGCGATAATCGCACGCGATAACACGATGCTGTGAAAAATTCTCGGCGTGCGTAGTTGAGACTCAAAGCTTTCTCCATGTGAGAACGCTTCTCGCGAGCTGATTGCGCCGGATCAATTGGCGACTACCCACAGATCACTCGACGAACTGACCTACTGTCGGCGCGTGATTCGCTCCATCGCGGACGGCTTCGTCGAAGCCGGGCGCATCACGTAGTAGACGGACATGAGCGCATACATGATGAGACCGAACCAACCGTAGCTGAGGGTGAGAATGGCCGCGGTGTTCAACTCGCGGTTAGCGAGCAGGAACCCGTCGACGGCCGGCAGCAACATCGACGAAGCGGCGACGAACGCCACCGCGACAAAGGCCGGACCTGCCAAGGCAACGAACGAACTTGGGGCTGAGGCCGCTTCCAGTCGTGAAGGCAACGCGACCACGTGCGTCTCCAGGATCTCGCGCGCCTTTTCCGCCCGATCGACGGCGCCCGCATAGTTTCCGGTATCGAGCAACGCGACCGCCTCGGCCGCGGTCATCTCGGCCGCGTGCACTTGCTGTGTCGCGGATTTCATCCGCTCGATGTCGAGGAGCACCCGTTGCAACGATTCCGCGATCCGTTCCACGAGCGCCGCTTCGAGCGTGCCCTTTACTTGTTCGACGAGGCGCACGCGCTGCGAGAGATCGGCCTCATGGCCCGCGGCGGCCTCCGCGACCAACCGCCGGAGCTCGGGCAGGTCGAGACCGACCTTCTTCGCCGCAGCCAAGAGCGGTTTCATGTCGTTGACGAGCCGGAGCAAGACGCCTGCGGTTTCCTTCCCTTCGGAGACGAGTACTGCGGAGCTGCGTGCACGCATTCCGGACAGGCGCTCCGCCAGGGTCCCCGCGGCGGAAGGCTCGCCCGTCGGTACCAACCGAGACAAAGCCGCCGACACGGCCGCGGCATCCTGAGCTTGTTCAAGGTCCCGGTAGCCGGACCGGTCGAGGTCCGAGGGATCTTCCAGGAAATCATCGGCGTCTGGCCATGCGGTTTCGGCCGGCCGGTTCGCTCGGTAATCGGTCGATGTCCGGGCAGAGTCTCCGCGAATCCTCCGCATCACGAGGCCTGTCTTGGGGTTCGCGGTCGAACGCGACGGGGGGCCGCCTTTGATGTGGGGCGAAATCGAGGCCGTGATGAAGATCCCAATGAGGACCAGAACGCCCCCGACCATCGTCGTCTGGTAGATCGTTGTGGAAATTCCGGTGGAATATGCCCCCGAGCTGGCGCGCCGTGCGGCCTGCACCGCGTAATAACCGATGACGCCGAAGTATGCGGCGAAAATTAACGCTAGATAGCGCGGACGAAAGAGGTTCATGGGACCCCACCCTGCCCGCTATCGAGGGGATTCCTACATAAAGAAGTTTCGATTACACAGGTCATCGCTTTTCATCCGCGAAGGGGGCTTCTTAGCGCTCGGTGTGCTCGGCATGCAACCTGCTGAATGACAGCCGTGGCTCTTTCGCCGCGGCGCCCGCACCGGACCCGATCCGCTTCTTGAGCAGGGCGAGGGCGATCCGGACACCCTCGTGCAGATGGAGCTTGCCTTGACCGATGCGGCGGTCGTATCGGATCGGAATCTCCGTAATCGGGATGCCTTTCAGCGCGCACTCAGCGAACAGGTCCGCCTCGAGTTCGAATCCCGTGGCGGTCAAGCCGAGCGTCTTGAGCCGCTCGGAAACGAATCCCCACATCCCGCTGCAGACGTCGGAGATCGGGGTGGCGAACAAGAACGAGGCGAGCCAACTCAAGATCCGGTTGCCGATGCGATTCGCCATCGACATCGCCCCGTCGTCGATCGAACCTCGAAGACGCGATCCGATGACCACGGGCGACCCGGCACCGAGCTTCCCGACGAGTTCGGGGATGACCTCAGGCGGATAGGTGCCGTCGCTGTCCAAGAGCACGACATACTGGTCCCGAATCCTCGGGACGAATTCCCGAAACGCGGATCCCTTTCCGTTTCCGCTCTGCACGAAGACCTCGGCCCCGAGCCGCTTCGCGACCGCACGGGTCTGGTCGGTCGAGCCGCCATCGAGCAGGTGAACGCTGTACACGTAGCCTTTCTGCTGGAGTGCCTGCCGCGGAATCCGTTTGAGCACCGCCGAGATTCCGTTTTCTTCGTTGAGGGCCGGCAGCAGAATCGAGAGGCTCGCGAGGGCGGGGTTCGCGATCTCCCCCCACGGCACGGTCGGAGTCGGGTCGAGCGGTCGCGCGGCGAGCGGGAATGCGCCAATGGTCGGACCGCTGGGAGCTCGCGCTCCGACAGCCCCTCCTGATAACTGCCACTCGTCCCCTGGTTGCCCCATCCGACTTTGCCCCTCCAACGAACTGCCTTATTCCTTACGACCGACCCGACGGACTTCGATCCAGCGACCGCGGGCCGGAACCAAGCGAGACCTTGACGTCGAACGCAGCGTCGCTTCGACATCCTGTGAGCGCGGCCGTGCCCGTTGCTCGGCCCCGCCCTGAACCCTCGTGTCCACGGCCCTTGGTCTCATCCGGCATTCAGCAACCGGTATGCTATCTGATTTCTGGCACACGTTTTGCCGAAGACGTTCGCGGCACGACGGAGTGATGGCGGAGGCAAAAACGCCATTATCGTTCGTTGAAATGTCGTCGAATTGCGGGAAAATTGCAACCGCGTGGACAACAATCGGGCAGGTCCTCGTCCGTCGCTTCGTGTCGGCGCGTTTCCGCGCGTGCATGGCTACCTTTTTGAGGGGATAGACCAATGGGTCCATCTCTCCGGGAGTGGAAGGGGTCGGTCTGGGTCGAAAATCGCTGTCTGCACTGGAGAACGCCTCGCTGTCGTTCCTCTCGGCGATCGACACGGAGGGCGGCCTCGACGCGGTCCTGTTCCTTCGAAGGACCGGATCCGTGCTGGCTTCGTGGACCCGCGATGGCATCCGGTTGGACGTCGTGAGCGTGATGGCGGCGACGATGTTGGCCTCCGTCGACACGATCGTCGAGGCGCTTGGCGGACCCAGCTCCCGCTCGATCTCGATCGCGAGCGGCGATCGACAGATCATCGCGACGAAGGTCGGCTCGCAGGCGTTTCTGTTCGTCGTCGCGCCGAAGTCCGTGAACCAACGCTACGTTCGAAAGGCCATGCGCGAACTCGTCGCGCGCTTGACCGCCTCATCGGCAATTGCTCCGCAGCGCGTGGAAACTCGTTCGTCCAAGGTCGTCGCGCGACGGTGAACCCGGACGCGCCGGCGCGCGTCGAACAATCTTTGTCACCAGAGAATTGAAATACGTCGTGTTGAATGAATGACGGGGTTCAGGTTCTCATGGAGGGGTGGAGCCGGAGGGATTACGCCTATGCGAGCACCGTCGGGGCGATCAGCATGCTCGTTTGGGCGACGTCCCGAACGAGCGCGCGGGAGCTGCCGTACGGAGGTAGCTCGCTGTTGATCGGACTCGGCCTCCTGGCCGGACTCAAGCATCCCGTCCGTCGCCAGATCTACGATCATCTCCGCCTGCTCCCCGGAGACCACTTCCGGTCCGTCGCCCGGTCCCTGCGTCTCGCGGTCGGCACTGCGCGGTACCACCTGAACGCGTTGGTCCAGGACGGGCTCATCTACAAGCAGGAGATCAACGGCCGGAGCCGGTATTACGTGTCTGGCGGAGAAGCCGAGATGAACCGGCTGTATGCGCGGCATTGGGAGTACCGCGACCTCCGCCTCCGCGTGCTGATCACCCTCCGACGGATGGAGACCGCGCAGGCGGCCGAGATCGCCAAGGTGCTGGGCATCAGCCGACAGCTCGCGTCGTACCATCTCCGATGCCTCGAGAAGGCCGGCCGCGTCCGGCGTCACGACGCGACCTATCGAGTCGTGATTGCTCGACGGTGAAGCAGTCTCCGCCATCGTGGTGCGCTAATCCTTAAGGTCGGAAGCGCGCTCCGACGAATCCTTGGCCAAGCGCGTCTGGCGCCCTGCGACGCTCGACATCGCCTCTCTCGTCACCTGTCTGTTGGGTTTCATCGGGCTCATCTACGTCGTGTATCGTCTCAAGACCGGCGCCCTTGGGACGCCCCGCGCGCTCTTGCTCCTCACGCTCGCGATGGTCTGCGCGCCATTCTACGTCGCGGTCGTACGGACCCCGAAGATCCCGTTCCTCCTGGCTCCCGTCATCGCGATCTTCCTCCTCTATCCAATTGCCTCCCCGCACGGCGTCGTGTATTCGACGGACCCGATCTTCAATTTCTCCTTCACGCAGGACCTGATCGACACGGGATTCTGGTCTCCCGGGACCGGACTCGCCTTTGCGCGAACGTATTCGTTCTATCCGGTCGGGAACGTGTTCGTCGGGTATGTCGTCTTGAATGCGCCGCTCGCTCCCGACATCGGGTACCTCTGGATCGAGCCGATGCTCCGGGTCCTCGCGATTCCGTCCATCGTGTATTCGATGGGTCGACGACTCTTCGGACCAAGGACCGGCGCGATTGCGGTCCTCCTCTACTTGGGGACCCCTTCCATCCTGTTCAACCTCCCCGTCCAGCAGGGCTTCGGCACGATCTTCTTCGGCCTGTCGATGCTCGCGCTGATCATGCTGACTCAAGCGGCGGACACGCGGGCGCAGCACCGGGCCCAGGTCCTGTTCGTGGTCGTCGCCGCCGCGATCGTGATGACGCATCATCTGACGTCGTACGTATTCGCGTTCTGGCTCGCGGCCGTTGGCGTCGTGATGTTCCGTCGGCGATACCGGCCCGACATGCCCGCGTTGCGGTTGGGCGTCCTCTTCGCGTACTTCATTCTCCTGCTCCTCCTATACATCGACGTTTTCACGTTCCCGATTTTCTTCGGACACGAGGAAAGCCTTACCACGGCCATCACGAACTTCATCGCACCGGAGGAAACGGTTCCGGGGACGACATCGCCCTCGAACCTGGGTCGGACGTTCGCTCTATTCGAAATCGTGTGGCTCGCTACGTCCCTGTTCGTCGTGTTCCTGCTCGCGGTCTTCACGATTCGGCGGTACCGGGCCACGGGGCACCACCCCTTCGCTGTGGCCAACGCGTTGGTGGCGGTCACCCTCATCCTCATCACGCTGCCCCTCATCGCGACACCGCTGAACTACGTCCCGCTCCGGATCAACGAATACACAGGTTTCATCGTGACGCCCTTCGCGGGCGCGACCTTGGTCCGCTGGGGTCGATCCGACTTCTGGAAATCGAGTCGCCTGTCCCTGAGGATCCTCCGGGAGAAGAACTGGGTCGCGCCCGCGGCCGTCATGGCGATCTCGGCTGCGCTCCTCATGGGCGGGAATCTCGCTCCGCTCACGTTCCGGATGTTCTTTGAGCCGTTCCCCCAGGCCCAGGCCACCGATTCGCCGCTGTTCCTCGGCCTCGACTCGTTCCGGGCCGCGCAGTGGGCCACGGATCACTTCAGTACCGACCCAAATTGCGCCTCCTCCATTACGTGCCGGATCTGGGGCGACCAACTCGCGGTCGACGTCTTCTCGGGATTCGGGGACATGCCCTCCGACTTCGGAAGTCTTCGGCTCTTCAACAGTACGACCCTCGACAAGAGCGCGTGGAACCTCCTGCACATCGGGGACTATGTCGCGGTGAATTATCTGATGACTCGCTTGCGCCCGAATTTCCTCCACGAGGGGCTGGCGCCGGCCCCGCTGACGGCGGCCCAAGTCGGCAAGTTCGCGACGGATCCGCACTTTGCCCTCGTCTACCAGGACGCGACATTTTCGGTCTATCGCGTGATGTCGATTCAGCAGTTCTAGGGGCGGACGTGCACCGGCAGGGTGTTCGTCGCAACCATGGCGGGGCTGGAACCAATCGATTCGAACAAGTCGAAGCGAAGGTATAGGTCGCCCGTCAGCTCGATCGAAATCGAAAACCGGCGGGTCCAGGATTCCCCGGAATTCAGCACGAAGGACTCGTTGTGCTCTGCGAAGGCGTCCATCCGCAACGGGGATGTCAGGACGACGGTGTGGTACGTTCCGTTCCCGGTGGCGTTCTCGGGATAGAGCCGGATCCGGAGCGTGAAGGCGCCTGCGGTGGAACCGGCGAACGCGCTCACGGTGATGTTCTGCGGCTGGCCCACGAAGAACTGCGTCGGGAGAACGTCCCCGTCGCCGGTGATTGCAAGGCCGCTCGAGAGTCGGTCGGGATACCGCACAACCGAAAGGGAGATGAGGACCACGAGCGCGGCCGTGATCGCGGCGACGAGAGCGGTAGCGATCGCCTTCTCGGACCTCGAGTACTCGGAAAAATCGAGGACGCCGCGGGTGAACGTGGTGACCGCGCTCAGACCCCCTGCCCCCGAGCGGCGCAAGAACCACGCGAGGATGGCGATCGGCAATCCGACGATGACCACCGCAAAGACCGTAATCGGAATGCCGAGGAGAGAGACGCCGAGGGCCGACAGCGAGCTGACGAAGATCGTGAGTCCGGTCGAAAACGCGAGAATCTCCGACGCCGAGAGCCGAATCGAGTCGCCGACGATCAGCGCGAGGGTGCAATACCCCACCGCGAACAGCGCGAGGAGGGCGAACGCCGCGCGATATGGGTTTGCGGGGAGCACGGCCACGAGGATCGCGTGAAGGAGAAGGACAGCCGTCGCGATTCCGACATACGGGAACGGCGCCCTCGCACGTGCTCCTGTGGACGGAATCATCAGCGCTCGCTCTCGAATGGAAAAGTCGGCGGACTCAAGAACCTTCGCGCACAGTTGAGAGGAATTCTACCGCGCGGCGACGGAGACGAACGCCCTCGCCACCGTCCTCCAGTCGGGGGTGGCCTGAATCCATTCACGGTTCTTCTGCTGGGTCCGTCGCCGCGTGGCGTCGTCCAACGTCGATTGAATCGCGTTCGCAAGATCCCTCGGATTGGCAGGCTGCGCAAACAAGATGCCGGTCGATCCCTCGAGCTCGCGAATCGGATGGACGCGGGTCGTCACGACGGGCAAGCCGGTCGCGACCGCCTCGAGGGCGACGAGGGGAAGGCCCGTGCGGACGAACCGATACGGGAAAACGGCGACGTCAGAGGCCCGATAGGCCGCCCGCAGTTCCTGTCGTGAGAGGAGCCCGCGGACGACGATTCGCTCGTGCGATCCGACTCGAGTCCGCTCGACGATCGGATCAGAAAACCTTCGGTCCCGTAGCAACAGGACCACTTGCGTCGGCGGATCCTGCGGAAGCGAATGGGCTAGGCGAAGCATGTCGTCGACGCCGCGAGAGCCCTCGGGAGGCCCTGTGAAGACCACGCGTCGGCCGACAGTACCCAATATTCCCGAGAGTCGCGGTCCCAAGTTTGACGGTCCTCGCTCGAGGAAAAACGGATCGAAAGGATGGCGAACGACCGCACACGACGAAGAGGGCAAGCCGGCGGCTGTGGCCGTGTCTCGATCGCTTTCCCACAGGAACACGAAATTGTTAACAAGAGCCGACGCAGCGGGCCACGTGCCGAGCAGCCGCGACACATACAATGCGGCGTGATGCCGGTCGTGTGGAATCTCGGCGGCCATTGTTGGATCAAGAAATCGTCGCGCCAGGTCCGCCCCGCTATGGAGGGGGCGGAGGAAGATTCCGGTCAGCCGCCCGCGAAAGGGGTCTTCGCGCGGAACACGGCGAGTCGAGAAGAATAGGCCTGCCGTCAGGCGGCACACGCCGATGTCAAATCGTTCGGTCTCGAGGACCCGACGAAGTGCGAGGGCGGATCGATAATCGGTCGGGTTTCGATGCCATCGGACCGGCACATCATTCCATCTCTTCGCGCCCATTTCGCTCGTCATCACAGAGGTCTCGTGGCCTTCCGCCAGAAGCGCCCGGGCCAGATCGCCCAGGTACCTCCACGGCTGCAGGTTCAACTCGGCCGGCGGGAGGGTTTCGGTGATGATCGCAATCCGAAGGGTTTCCAAGAATCAGCCCATGCCTCGAAATCGGCCGGCCTCGGAGCCAGCGCCGGTTGGGATTCGCGTGAATAGGCTAAATAATCTCGGGGCGGTCTCTCAACGAGAATGTCCGAGGGGGCTCTGACCGCGATCCCTCCACGCCCGGTTCGGTTCGGGATCCTGTGCAACGGACCGACCCTCCCGGCGTGGCAGGCGCGATCCGTCGAGGCGCTCCTCAGAGTCCGGGCAGCCATCCCAGCGATGTTGATTTTCCCCGAGAAGTCACCCACCGACCATCCAGTCTCGCGGCGAATTTCGGGGGATCAAATCCTCCTTCGGGCGTACTTAGGACTTCGTCCTCCGGGGGCGCTGCGGCGGGTGGACATGGCGCCGGTCTTCGAGAAGATTCCCTCGTTCCGATGCCGCGAGATCACCCAGGAAGAGTCGTTGCAATCCTTCGACAAATCCGATGTTCGCAACATCCAGGAACAGCATCTGGACTTTCTTCTCCAACTCCGGTTCGGCTTCCTCCGGGGAGACGTGCTGAACGCCGCGCGGTACGGCTTCCGCCGACTTCCCATACACGGATGTAACCCCGCGCATCTCGCCCGTCTTCGACGGTAGTCTGGTCACGGCGGCAGTCCTGGAACGGGTCGCCAACCGCCCCGACGTGGGAGTCGTTCTCCGCAGCGGGTTCTTCCGAACGGCGCTCCATTCTCTGCGGCAGAACATCGACGAGGTATGTTTCGGATCGGCATCGTGGCCCGCGAGCGTTTGCCGGGACATCCAGTCGGGCCACACGGACTACCTCGATGGCCCGGAGTCACCGGCGCCAGCTTTCGAGGGCCGAACTCTTTCAAACACTGAGACACTGCGCCTCCTCGCGAGGCAGACGCGACACGCGGTGCGGAGGGCGCAGCGAGGGCTCACCCGTCACGAGGAGTGGTGCATCGGCATCGTCAACGCGCCGATCAGCGCCTTCCTGGATCCGACTCGAGAGAAGCCGGTCCGATGGCTCCGTCCTCCCGGAGACGGCCGGTTCATCGCGGACCCGTTCGGCGCCCGCGTCGATCATGCGGTTCAGATCCTCTACGAAGATTTCCGATACTCGACTTCGAAAGGCTTGATCGCCACGATGGAGGCCACCGCGGAGGGCCCCCCGCGAATGCCGAGGGTCGCCATCGAGTTGCCCATCCCAGCATCGTATCCGTACATCGTCGAGGACCGCGGCAGGATCTATTGCGTGCCCGAGACGAGCGAAGCCCGGGAGGTCTCCCTCTATCGGGCGGTCGAGTTCCCGATGAAATGGGAAAGGGTCTCAACATTGCTGACCGGGGTGGCGGCTCTGGACGGAACGCTGTTCCGGCACGAGGGCCGCTGGTGGCTGGCGCACACCGACCGGGACGCTGGCCAATACGTCCATCTGTTTCTGTGGCATGCATCGAGCCTCGACGGACCGTGGGAGCCCCACCCGCTCAATCCGGTGAAGTCGGATGTGCGCTCCTCGCGGCCGGCGGGGACGCCGTTCCTTCACGAAGGCACCCTCTACCGGCCGGCCCAGGACTGCTCCCGCGTCTACGGGGGAAGGATCGTGATCAACCGGGTCTCGCGCCTGACCCCGACCGAATTCGCAGAGCAGCCCGCCGCCGTCGTGGAGCCGTTCGCGAAGAGTCCGTTCCCGGATGGCATCCACACGATCTCGCGCGTCGGCGATGTCACGCTCATCGACAGCAAGAGGTACCGCTTCATCCCGAGCGCCATCCCATACGTGCTCCGCTATCGGTAGACGGAGAGCCGTGGCCCATCGACTCCGTCGCGTGCAAGACTTTCAAATAGGTCCTCGCCGCCTAGTGAATTCGGGGAAGAACGCCTGCGGGTCATCATCGTCGGCGTGCGGATCTTGCCGTTCCGCCACGCCGGGGACAAGAACTTCTGGCTCGACATCATCCAGCGGCTGCTGGCCTCGGGCCACGAGGTCGAGGCGCTCTCCGTCGACTTGGAGGCGACCCCGACCGACGGCCTCCCGATCCGCCACGTCCCGCAGATCCCCGTGTACTTCCGGCCAGACGCGCGCTTCAATCCGGGGCATCGAGCCTACGGCGGTGTGAACAACTACGCGAGCAAGACGACGACCCTGCCGGTCATCGTCCGGGAGATCCGACGGCGCCAACGAGCATTTCGTCCCGACGTCATTCATTTCGCGGACAACTTCGGCCCCGGTATGATCGGACTGCGTCCGCTTCTCGGTCACGTCCCCTTGACGGTCTCCGCGCCGACGTACCACCGGAACCGACCGCTGTACGATATCATGTTGTTGGCCAGCTTCGCGAGCTTCGACGTCATCGTGCCGTTTTCGGATGCGTACTATCGTCGACTCCTCGAGCTCAAGGTCCGCCCGGGACGAATCCGCCGGATCCGCTGGGGCATCGACACGACTCGCTTCACGCCTCCGACCCCGGCGGAGCGGGACGCCGCGCGAGCGCGTCTCGGCCTCGCACCAGGGACGTTCGTCGTCCTATGGACCGGATTCACGCAACAGACGAGCGAAGAGGACTTGCACTCCGCGATTCGCACGGCGGAGCTCGTCCTGCAAGATCGTCGCGCGGAGTTCGTGTTCTGCTTCAAGCCGGAGCACTTCAAAGAAGCGTTCCGCAGCTTCGAGCGGCCCGGTCTGAAAGTCGTGAGCTCCGCGGAGTTGTTCCATGCGGCCCGCACCGCCGCCGACGTCTTCCTGTCCCCGATCCAAGATGCCCGATCGACCGCCGCGCCGCCGCTCGTGTGGCCGGAGATCATGGCGATGGGGATTCCGATCTTGACCACGAGCATTCCGGGGAGCGACGAGGCCGTCGTCGACGGACAGAGCGGCTTCGCGGTTCGCTCGCCCGAGGAGGCCCGGGATCGCCTCGTCGAGATTGCCGCGGACCCGACGTTGCAGCGACGACTCCGAGACGGGGCGCGGCGGATGGCCATCGAACGATTCTCGGTCGACCGGTCGAAGGACGAGTACGTCGAGATGTGGTCGGCGCTGGTCGATCAGTCGCGGTGAATGCTCGAGACGTCCACCGATTCCGCCGCCGGGGCACCGCCGGATTCGCCCGCGATGAGACGTTTGTAGAGTTCCAGGAACGCCTGGGTGCATGCCTCGGAGTCCAGGTTCTCCCGGACGTACGCGCGGGCCGCGTCGCCGACGGAACGTCGCAGGTCCTCGTGGTTCGCGAGCGTCGTCACCTGGTGCGCCATCTCGTTCGGATCCCGTGCGAGGAATCCCGTCCGTCCGTGCTGGATCAGCTCGCGGTGCGGCGGGATGTCCGAGACGACCACGGGCAGCGCCGCCGCCATGGCCTCGAGCAGTGCGTTCGGCATCCCTTCGAATTTCGACGGGAAGACGAAGACGTCGCCCGCGGCCAGGTACGTGGGTACCTGACCCCACGTCACCTCGCCCGTGAAGGTGACTCGATCCCGGATGTCCGGATACGTTGCGAGCAACGTTCGATAGTACTCGTCGCTGTAATGTTCCTCAGTGTACCC
>WNGN01005121.1_pt1 | contig 12671 bp, 7 predicted proteins | sample 5400561 | NCBI WGS metagenome assembly WNGN01 (sample SAMN13153379, study PRJNA577476) | soil metagenome | isolation source: 115 cm soil or saprolite under Garry oak tree replicate 2 | place: USA:California | collected 2016-06-15
TCTATAATGTCAGGACTTGTTGCTCCGCATGAAACGTTAGATGGCGCTTGAACAGTAAGCCTCACCTGCCCCGTGAATCCATTGACGGGGGTGATTGTTATCGTCGACACAGCATGCTTCCCTGTTTCCACTGGCGCGGATGAAAGGGTTGTGATAGTAAAGTCTGCCTCGGGGAGAGCAAAAGTTATCGAAACGGTAGTAGTATGAGTAACGCTTCTTGAGTCCGTATTGTACCCTGCCGTGACTGTCACGTTGTAAGACCCGACGCCGTCTGCTGTGCATGAGAGTTTCGATGAGCTAGATGATGTAACCAAGACCTCGACTGGACCTAGACTGCAACTTATTCTCGAAGAGGGGGGCATGGTCGATTCACTTAATGTCACATTGCCCGAGAGTCCATTCATTGCTGTAACATCTATCGTCGACATGGCTGTTTCGCCAAGATGTGCTGTCAGCGTCGATGGCGTCGAGCCTATCATGAAGTCTGGTCTAGTGCTAGGCACGAAACTGAGAAGTTCGGTGACAGCAGAACCGTTGACAGAGACAATCCCTTCCTGTGAGGAGAGATCGTATCCGGAGACTGGAGTGATAGAATAGGGATATCTCCCATTTGGTTCTGCAAATCCAATAGTGCTTGTCGTAGACGACAGTGTCGATCCGTCAAGTGTTACTGACCAGAGTGTTCCGGTTACCAGCCCTTCTTCATCGAAAGTGATAAAATAGGTAGTCTGTGGTGGTTTCAAGACGACCAGTGTCGCATTGCCGTCGTTGTAAACGTCCTGGTAGTAGCCCGCATTCCCAAGGGTGTAGTTTCCTAATGACTGGGTCGCGGAGACACTAGCGAATGCTTGGCGTACATCACGCTCAGCATTTTCCCAACTATCAACTACATGGTGGCAGAGTGGATTACAATCTAACTCATCGTGATGAACAGCACCGATGCTCCAGGTTCCGAAGACAGGGCTGTAACCCATGTCCCAGATTCGAACATGGTCTCGTGGGCCAAGGCAAGCGAACCCGTCTGGGTCCACGTGTTCCAGATCAGAGTTCGGCATTGCTCCATCTATGGTCTTAGGCGTCGAGCAGTAGGCAGTATTGTCCCAGCCGGCAAGGTTCTGGGCCACCCACCAGGATGGAGCGTAACCCGTCCAGATCAGGTTAATCGGGTCTTTGCCATCGTCAGTCTGCAATGGTACTATAGATGACGATGCCGCAACAGGGTAAGATATCCAAGTGATGGCCGCTAGGCTCAGAAACAATACGAGCATTGCTCTAACTCTCAAAGCTCAGAGCCTACCGATAGATTTCGAAACATAGAACACTGACGTTACTGATTAGCTTAACTCGTAGATTCAAGCGGAGCCGCGGGTGAGCGAGGCAACAGTCTCACTCACCGAAATCTCTGCCGGGTAGTCATGTGACTAGGAGGGAAGCGGAGGGTCCAAATATCCATCGGCAAAGTAGGGAACTGTAGCCGTGATATCATACAAAACGTGTCGTCCGGCCGGAGCGGACTGTATCGAGGTCACCTTGACCCATCCGTCCTGCGTGAATAGAGAATCGCCCGGAGTCAGCTGAGTTACTGGCAGCCACAGCGTGGTTCCATTGTCTAGCTTGGTCCAGAGTATCTCAGTTGAACTGGCGTCCACTCTCAAAGGCGTTCCTGTCTCCGTGTTTATCACGAGCATATTGTTTGCTTCAACGACCTTAATGGCCTTAACAACAGAGACACTGTATTCCCCTGTCGCCGGATCGTAGCCGAGCATTGTATCCCCAACCTTCAAATTCTGAACAGCGACTCTGCTACCATCATACATGGTTATCAGAGTCCCATAGGCTAAGCTGCCTCCTCCACCGCCTCCCCCGCAACTCACATAGACCGTTATGGAGACAGAACGAATTAGACTGCCACTCGTCCCTGTCACTGTAATCGTATAGTAAGCATTCGGTGTTGATGAGGTGGTTGAGATCGTCAGAGTCGACGTTCCAGAGCCACCCGACCCCACGGAGATGCTTGTCGGGTTCAACGATCCCGTAGGGCCTCCAGTCAATACTGGAGAAACCGCCGATGACAAGGACACTGACCCTGAAAACCCACTTCTGCTGGCAACCGTGATCCTCGTACTGGAGTCTGAGGACCCTGATGAAACGCAAACAATGCTCGTGTTTGAAGCGATGCTGTAGTCTGAGCCCGTGGTCTGCACTGATTCTCTGCTGTTCGGGTCTGTAGGATCATAGATGAGTTGGCCACCCCACCAGACCCGGATGAAAAACTGTCTAACACATCCTATGCAACCACTCGTCACAATTGTCGGAGTGAAGCTTCCTGCTCTGCCCACAGTTCCCGGGCCAACTGTTACAGTCTGGTTTAACCAGGCAGCGGTCGTGTCTGGATAGAATACGATGTCGGACCTTATCTCCACCGAGAGATGCGCAGTCTGACTAGTTGCAGACGAAAGCGTAATCGTGACCGAGACTGGCAGACCGGTTAGAGCTGTTACTTGGGCGCCTGAGATTCCCCCTGACTGTGTAAATGTTCCTGGAAACACATAGCTGGGAGGTGGTGGCGGAGCGGTAATCGAGGCGGTAACCGGCGTACTGTGGGAAAGACTCCCGGATACCCCAACGACGGTGACCGAATAAGTCTGCTGGGGCGTCGTTGTCACTGTGGCGATAACAAGGTAATATGAGAAACTCTGTCCAGACGCTAGATACGCGGTGCCTGAGGACGGCACGGTTGGCGCGTCCGTCGCCGCAGGAGTTACACTCTGGCTAAGATTAATCGTGCCAGAGAACCCGTTGAGACTGGCCAGCGTTACTAAGATCTGGCTAGAAGTCCCAGCTGAGATAGTGACTGAGGATGGGGATAATGCTATGCTGAAGTCTGTGAAGGCGAACACGGTGGTCGCTGAGTGAGCGAGAGAGCCACTCGTCCCTTTGATCGTGACAGAATAGCTTGTTGTTGAGGTAGAGCTACAGGAAAGAGTCGCGCTGCCGAAGCCTGTAAGACTACTGGGGCTGATGGCTCCGCAAGTTAGGCCGCTAGGGAGGGTATCCGTGAGAGTGACTGTGCCGGAGAAGCCGTTTACGGCTAACACGGTAATTGTCGAGGTTATTGAAGAGCCAACATTGCCTGAAGGGGAAGTGGCTGTTACGGTGAGGCCCGCAAAAGCGAACGTCGCGCTGGTCGAGTGTGTCAGCGAACCACTCGTGCCCGTAATTGTAAGAACATAACTGCCAGCTACTGTCGCGCTACATGATACTGTAGCAGATCCTGACGCCGTCACGCTACTCGGAGAAATAGAACCGCAATTCAAGCCTGACGGAACACTATCAGTCAGAGCTACCGTTCCGGTAAAGCCATTCATGTACGTGACAGCGATCGTGGAAGTCGTTGAAGAGCCCTCATTCACGGTAGCGGGCGAGCTGGCTGAGATGCTGAAGTCTCGGACGACGTAAGTGACTGCTACGGGGTGAGACAGACTACCACTCGTACCAGTCACGCCAACATGGATAGTCAACGCACTAGAGAACGTACAAGACAGCGTAGCGCTTCCGGAGCCCGTGACGCTCGTTGGAGAAACGGTGCATGATGTGCTGTTGGTCATTAAGCTGACAAAGCCTGTGAAACCATTGACAGCGGCTACTGTGACCGTCGAGGTGTCCGGAGCGTTAGCGTTGACAGTAACGGAGGTCGGACTGGCAGCGATGGCGAAGTCTTGTACGACGAAGGTGACCATTACAGAGTGGGATAGAGAACCGCTAGCACCTGTGACGAACACGTGTTTGGTGCCAGTCGAAGTGAACGTACACGACAATGTGGCACTTCCGGAACCAGTGAAGCTAGCGGGCGAAACAGTACACGACGCAGTCGTGTTAGTTGCCAGACTGACAACTCCGGCAAAACCATTGACAGCGGATATTGTAATGGTGGATGTCCCCGCCGCGTTCACATTCACATTAACACTTGTCGGGCTGGCTGTTATTGTGAAGTCTTGGACGACGAATGTTACTGTTACAGTGTGAGAGAGCGAACCACTGGTACCTGTTACAGATACATGCTTGGTACCCGTCGAAGCGAACGCACATGACAGAGTGGCGCTACCGGAACCAGTAACGCTTGTGGGAGAAACTGTGCACGATGTGCTATTGGTAGCGAGACTTGCAACCCCAACGAAACCATCGACAGCGGTAACCGTTACGGTGGACGCGCCGGCAGAGCCAGCGTTCAGATTAACACTAGTCGGACTGGCAGTGATGGTGAAGTCCTGGACCGTGTAGTCCACCGTTGTGGAGTGGGATAGGTTGCTACCAGTGCCTGTTACAGTTACACTGTAACTACCAGCAGAACCATTGCAAGACAGTGCAGATGTCGCTGAGGATGTTGTAGAACTGAAGGTCACGCTATTAGGGGTCAGCGTGCATAAAAGGCCAGACTGAGATGGGCTTGCTGAAAGGTTGATCGTGCCCGTCAAGCCGAGACCTGTTACAGTTATTGTCGAGCCAGCTGCAGATCCGGCGAGCGTAGTTATAGAAGTGGGATTCGACGAGACCCCAAAATCTCCGATATTGAAGGATTGAGTCGTCTTGGTGAGACCCGGGTTGAGAAAGACCAGCCCATCGACGTAGGCATTCCCTGAAGTGAACCCCTGCAGATAATTGATGCAGATATCGATCTGGTTGATGTTGGACCAGTTTGGACTGCCAAAGCTTGTGAACGAATCACCATACGGCCCAACCGCGTATTGGAACAAGTGCCAATTAGTATCACCAATATACAAACCCGTATCTGTAGCTGCTCCCTGAGGGAGAACATCACTCACATAACCATCATTCGCATCGGTCAGAAACTCGAACGATACCGAGTAGGGCTGATCAGAACTCTGAACATATGCAAAAATCTCAGGCGGACTGTCAGAACTCCCCATCTGCGCGATGTTCCAAGTGTTCGACGAAATAGTGGCCGGATACTCCATCATCACGATATAACTTCCGCCACTAGACTGCCAGAAACCGTTCGCGCTACCGCTTCCTATAATATACTGACTTCCAAGGCCTGTGCCGCATCCTGCGCCGTTCACCTGACATGTCCATAAATATGCGATTTGTCCCTCCGTGTAGAAGTCACCATCGCTTGGAAACATCAGGGCGGCCGGGCCGAAATTTCCCGCGTAGTCTTCGGACCAGACGTTTACCCGACAAGTATTCGCGCCCGTCGACTGGCAATCTAACGAGTTTCCAACCGTAACGGTCATAGTCGAAGAACAGGTTCTTACGGATGTTGGATGAGTAACCGCCCAACTGCTCCCAATCAAAGACTCTACAGAGTAAAAGCACTGCGCAAGCCCGCCTGGGGCGGCACTTATCTTCCCGGTGTCTTGATCGGTAGCTGATAGGGCGAAGGCATTGTTCTGCCACGAGCCTGCTGCGGGGCCACTCGTGAAGCTTGAGGTCGGAGGATAAATGTCAGCAGGACAACTAGCCCCCCAAACCTGGCCTTTGACAAGAGTTGCTGGATGAATAACCAGCTGATCCCGTTTCAACGGGGAAGAAGTACCTGGGAAATTGCCGGAGTTACTACAGCCGTCTAGGGCGTTGGTTGCGCTCATGATTCCGGTGGAGACGCTACCGTCTCCTCCTATTTCGTATGCCCAGTCGAAAAACGGTAATCCAGGGGAACTCGGGGAGATTGTGGTGTAGCTTTGCTGAACGAGCCTCCACATATGATTGTTATAGTCAAAATATTTTGCTGATCCAATGTACGCATTCCAACCGCTGTTTGGAATTGTGTTGAACATGGCTCCAAACTGGAACCATTCAATGGGGCAAGGGGGGGTCAGGCCGTACTTGATACACTCGTTATCCTTGTATTGTCCTACATGGAAGAATCTTTGCGCGGTATTGGTGGGCGTGTAGCTGAACAGAGTGTATTGCACACGTCAACTATGGCTTGCCAGTCGAGAGTTGTATTGCATGGACTAATGCAGTAGTTCCATTGCATCGTAAGAGTAATCATTTTTACAAATGATGTCGAAGTGTAGCAACTACAAGTCCAGCCACTGGCAAAGTCGAGGGTTGCATCAGAACATACATACGGTGCAGCTTCGCAATATCCATCGGGAAGGGTCCACACCTCGCCAATGATCATCGGTTGTCCTGAACTTGTCAGGTATACCATAGCAAAGTCTGCGTAGTCTTGCTTTGGCCCGCCAGTTCCCTCTTGTGATTGTGCTGCCATCCCAATCGCTAGGTACGTTCCAGGTGCTGGATAACTTGTAGAGGGAAGGGTAGTACCCGGGAAGGAAATCACAACGCTTGCAGCCGTCATCGGTATTTGGGGCTGAGGAAGATACTCGCCCATATCGACAGCGTCCCAGTAAGGATTTGAAGATGATCGAATACATGCGTCCGAGACCCCGTATTGGAAATATGCTGTTCGGTTACACACGGGCTTGCCAAGGAAACTTGTACTGCTGCTTATCACGCTTGTTGAGGTAGCGCTAACCTGACGAGTGGATCCTCGGTCATTGGATGTAGGTCCAATTGGATCTGCCATTGTTGACTCCTGGCTCATGATGGGTCCACTTCCCGTCGAACTCGTGCCGGACTTACGACCGCCACCCGTCTGGGATACACCAGAAAGTGGAATCATGCCCAAAATGACTGCCCCCAAAACAAATGCAAACAACAGCACAGTGAACCTTCCCATAATGATGATTCGCGACCTTCGCTTGGTGGTGCTTGGCTCAATTCATATAATACGCCCTGAAACTATCTGCCTGAATGAAGCTACGATTCAGCGTATTGAATAATCAGCCGAATGCTTTCCCAGGACAGCCTTGGATATACGATGTGATTTAAGGACCGTAGACCTTTTTCTATCGAAAAAGTCCATTTGACTTATTAAACTTCTTAATCGTCGAAGTGTTATCGTTTGGCGTTATCTTGGTTGGCTAGACGAAGAGAAGCGACGGAAATTTGCTATGAGATTTTGAGCTCCTCCAAGGAAGCAATCTCCACAACAAAGGTAATGTATCTGACGAACACCAACTTCGTCGTAATCAAACGGTATCTGTTCTACCTAACCGTCCAAGGGCACCTCGAAGAACTTTCTGGGCCGCCCAAGAAATTCATTATAACGTCGCAGGGCAAAGATTTTCTAAGGCTCCTTTCCGACTTGCGCAGAGTGACGGGACGCATCAGGGCGCCAGCCTCGTTATCTCACAGACTAGCTACGAGTCAACCAAGCGAGAGATTGACGAATGGATTCAGCGATACGCGAAGTGAGACGGTGTTGGCGTGTTCGAAGTCATGGAGGTTCATGCAAAGTGTTAGCCGAGAGACCAAACTGAAACTTCAGAACGTGGCAAGCTCGAGGGGCACGTCTGTCCAAGAACTATTAAGGGCGATAATCATTCCGGAATGGCTAAAGCAGAACTGCCTATTCTAATAACAGATTCTGAAATGTAAGATCTGGCGCCTAGCAAGCGAAATGCTTGTATTCAACGAAGATACTCCAAGCTAGAGCGGAAGATGGATTGGAGGATAACCTCTGTCGGACTCATAGTTGACGGAATATCTTTCTTGTTACCGTCGGGTCTGGCCCTCATGGGCTTTTCATTGCACAGCTACGGCTCGTTCATTATTCAAGCAGTGTTTCTCTCCATAGGAGTTGTCTTCGCCGCTGCAGGACTCATCAAGCATGGGCCCATAAGCATCTCCTCAGCAGGTGTGTTGATGTTAGCTAGTCCATGCCTCGCTTTTTTCGCGTTGTATGACTTAGCGCTCTCAGCCGAAGCTTCGTCCCCGTATTTTGATCGATGCCAATGGCTAGGGGATCCTAGTTCATGCGCGATAGCTAATTCTATCAACCTCCTTGAGTGGCTCTTCTGGCCGCGCGCCCTGATTCCCGGGTTGATATTCGTGGGCACAATTCTTGCACTACGGCACGGATCAAGGTATTCCTCGACCAGCGAGGCCGTGGGAACAACCCCAACCCTTACTTGACCGAAAAAATCAAGTCCGGGCAATTCATCGAGAATTAGTTGTCGGAAACTGGGGGTCCTGACGGCCTAGAAATAGAAGTGGTGCGGAGAGTCGTCTGCCTCGGACACTACTCTTACCGAAGAAGCCAAGAAACTGGGCATAGTCGACAATGTAGTTGGAAACCATCCTCTGAACTCAAGTGTCCCACCGCTCAAAGATAGGTCAGTAACTCCATCCCAAGTCAAAACATTGGCGCAAACGGTAGACAGGCAATCCCTGATAGCTCATGATCGCGAGCCTAAGAATTCGAGTTCACATACTCCATGTCCTCCTGAGATTCACTTCTCAAAAGTTCCACTCATTTCGAATGGCGTGAACGTTTCCCGACGATATAGCAACAATGGGATCTATAGGCCACAATAACAGCAATAGTTACCAGCGACAGAAACGCTTCTCTCCGCTGCCGAAACGCAGGCGAGGTATGATGAAAGGTGTGAGGGGCATGTAGAGACTGTTCGTCGTTTCTTGGGACAGGAATCGGATAAGTCAGAAAAAATGCGGACTTTAAGTTATATAAAGCCGTACCCCTAGAACTCCGCACAAGGATTGCAAGAGGGTCTGACACCGTCGAGTATCGACCGAGACCTCCTCGCGAGATTCGACGAGGAGATGTGGAACAAGACCCCTCACATGTCTGAGTCGGGTAATATTTCCAATCCCACTCCATTGGTCGATATTACTGATACATTGTCCGAGTGCGCCAGGGTCGAGTACGGGCTCACTCTCTCGAAGGACACCTCCCGTGTCTTCGCCAAGTTCGACTCACAGATATTCGGCGGCTCCGTCAAGGTCCGCCCGGCAGTAGAGATCCTCAGGAACGCTATCAGCACGGGAAAGCTCAGGAGTGGTCAGAGGATCTTCGAAGCGACCTCGGGCAATTTCGGATCTATCAACCTGGATGTTGACATATGTCCAGCGCCGGGGCTCAAGATCGACCAGAACGTGGTCGTGGCTAAGGCCGCTGCCTCAAACCTTCGCGACCAGCTGTCTCAAGCGCGCCTGGACGTTCGAACCTTCGACGGGGCGCGATCACAGGCGGAAGAGCTGCTCGCAAGACAGGACATCATCAACCTGGCCAAGCTCCTCGCCCGGATCTATGACGGGTTCTGCCCCGAACAGTACGACAACGAGCTGAACGTAAAATCTCACGAAACCATTACGGCTGCCGAGATCGACCAACAGCTCAAGGCTCAAGGACACTCACTGGGCCAATTCGAAATACTAACGGCATTCGGAACCGGTGGGACATCAACCGGAATTGCGAGATACGTTCAAACGAAGTATAGACGCAAATCGGTCCACGTTGTCTTCCCTCTCTTCTACCAGGACGTTGCTGGCATTAGAACAAAGGACAAGGCGGCTGGGCTGAGGTTCTACCAGCCTGAACTATACGCTGGGCAGCACGAGGTCGATTTTGAAGCTGCAAAACGACTTCTCAAATTCTTCGCAGGCAGAGGATACGGGATCGGGGAGAGCGGCGCACTGGCTTTGTACTCATGCCTGCAGATGATAAACTACGGTGCGGGTAACAAGTTCGTGGTCATCATAGCCGACGGTCCGCAGAAGTATATGACAAAGCTCGAGGTCCCGACTGAGATTCCCGACAGCCTGGAGACGAACGTTGAGGAAGTGAAGTCCAATCTATCAAGCTATGACCAGGTTATCTGGACTCATGCAATGTTTGTGCCCAGAGAGGCGGGCATCGAGCTTGTAGCCTCGACTCTCGGCTGCGATAAGGCCAAGGTGAAAGTCGCAAAGACGCAGGACGTGCAGGCACTCATCACGCGAGAGGAGATCCCCGACGGAATAGGCGAACTCCTCCCCAAGGGTAGGTCAAGGACCCTTCTGGTGTGTATGGTAGGTGGCACTTCCCTCCGGGCCGCAGAGATACTGACAAAGAAGGGCGTGATAGCCCAGAGCCTGACCGGGGGAATCATGAACCTCGCCGAGTTGAGCAACCGATCCGCAGACGAAATGGTCCAAGTGGCCAGCGAATAGAAACAGGGCCTCTACCTCCTCACTGGCAATGTCAGGAGCGCTGGTTTCGGATTGAACCAGAAATCCGCCGGATGACATACTCCGCGGATCGGGCAACCTCCTCCGCCGACCCGGGACTAGTACCGTATATGTGAAGCAGGATCAGCGGCCTGGGTCCAGTCTCCATTCCTCTGGGATGCGACTTGAAGTACAATCCAGGATATGCCCGACGAGCCTCATCGAGAATCGGGGCAAGAGCGGACTCTATGATGCCCGCGATCTTCAACTGAAACTCTCGAGGGCGGCCCACCCCAAAACTGGTGAGGAATGCTGCAATCGACGTTCGGAAGATCGCCTTCATCTCAGACGGCACACCAGGCAGGGAGAACATCGTCGTGGAGGATTCCTTCATCATCACGCCAGGGGCCGTGCCCACAGGATTCGGCAGGGAGGAGGCCCCTCGGGGAAGTGTAGCCATCTTCGTCCTATACTTCGTAAGCTTGGGCGGGATCTCAAGTCTTCGATAGTGCTCTTCGACGAGCCGCAAGGCTTCTCTGTTCAGTCTCAGGGGCCTATGGAGAGCTCGAGCAATTCCGGCGAGTGTCATGTCGTCATAGGTCGGACCCAGACCTCCCAGAGTTATCAGAACGAGCGGTTTCCTCTGAACCGCTTCGCGAACTCCGGACGCGATCGAGTCTAGCGAGTCTCGTAATTGCGTGACTCGCTGCAGAACCCATCCCCGACGGTTGAGCTGGCCGGCGAGCCAATGCGAGTTCGTGTCTAGAGTATGTCCTATCAGGAGCTCGTTCCCAATGGATAAGATCTCAGCCGTATGCTCCCGGGAATCCTTCTTAGTTCTCGACGAGAGTCCCCCTCTATCGCTGTTGAAGAGAGAGGACGGCTGCGAGGGCTCCGGCCAGCGCCCGCGACTGGTCCTTTCCAAATCCGATTATTACAAGATCCTTGTCTGATGGCTTGAACTCGTTTCGGAGGCGAGCGTTCTCTTTGGGAGCGAGATCGGCGAGGGTCTTGTTGTCTGGAGGAATTACCAACTTCCTACCAACAGCCGCTATAGTGATTGTTCCTTCGGCACCTGCCTTGATCGCTTCGTCCCTCTGAGTGATCCCCGTCATACCCGACCTGTATCCTCCAATCACGTGAATGCTCATCGCCTGGCTACCTATGACGAGGTCCGACTCTGGGAGTGGAACGACCTTCTTGATGGATAGTTGGCGGAGGAGCTTGTGAAGGCTTTGTTTTCCCAGTTTGGAAAGCTGGACCCCAGACTCGGTAACTGAAACGACCTTGCTCTCAGCGAGCCTTTCCATCAGCCCTCGAGCTATGCCGTCTTTGATGTGTAGAGCATGGGAGAGAGCTCTCCTTCCGAGCGGTCCTTCCCGTTCGATAAGAACGAGTGCATTGAGAAGTTGAAGAGCGCTCATTTGGGGTAGAGGTCCACGCGCTCCGCGTCTCCAGCCCTCAAGAATCACATCAACAATGCTGTTCGGTTTTGAGCGCACCAGGGTCGGTTCAGGTACGAGTCGGGAATGGATCGTGAATAAAGCTGTGGCTGATTTCGCTGATGATTTGGACTTCGTTACTAGCCTGGATTACTAGGGTTTCTTCTTGTCGCTTAGCCACCATTTAAGATACTCTTTCTGGCGGCGTTTCTTCTCCTCGTCAACCGTCTCCTGGCTCTGAAACATTTTTTCACGACCCTGGAGAAGATCCTGCTGCGTGAACGTCAGTCCACAGCTCTTGCACGCATATTGCTTGATTGCGGAGTCGTAACTTAGGTTCCCACCGCACTCCAAGCAATAGTTCGGCATTCTCTCGCATGCGCCTCGAATTTGGAGAGCGAAAGCGGTCCCAAACAGATAAAGATTCGGTTACTTCGGCTACGAAATGCGCAAAGATTTCGACCTTCGACAGTTCCTTGCAGGAACGGTTAATTATGGCAAACCTCCGACTCATCGCAGGCAGTGTCCAATGCCCCAGAGTCACGGTAGCCAATACAAGAAAAAACCCACCGGAGGGACCAAGCGCGCGTGGAGGGGAAAACGAGCATACGAAGCAGGCTCCGAGCCTACAGCGACAGTGCTTGGCCCTTCGAAGAAGAGATGGGTCGGAACCCGCGGCGGGGGTTTGAAGGTTCGTCTCGCGGCAGCCGACTCGGCCGTCGTTACAGACAAGGCCTCTGGCAAGAGCTCAAAGTCGAAGCTTCTACGCGTCATCCGAAACCCTGCTAATGTAGACTATCAGAGGCGAGGCGTCATCACGAAAGGCGCAATCGTTGAGACAGAACTCGGCCAGGCACGAGTAACGTCTCGGCCGGGCCAAGACGGAGTAATCAACGCTATTCTGTTAGAGAAGACACAGAAGTAACTAGGGTGGAGAGGTCGGGCGGTTGAAGCGCCCTGGATTCTTGATTGTCTGGCCAGCCCACATTGATAGCTCGAAGACGAGAGGTGAAGGACGCAGGCTTCCCGTCTCGCGAGCAGTCAAACAGCCCAGCGCGAAGGAAGTCTGGCAGGCCGCCATGACACTGGGATATTCGCCTGAGACTACGGAGAAAGCCGCTCTGTCCAAGTCACCATGGGAGAAGACTGGCTACGTCGCTATCAAGAAAACAGGACCGAGACCCGAAG
>WNGN01002344.1_pt1 | contig 12670 bp, 8 predicted proteins | sample 5400561 | NCBI WGS metagenome assembly WNGN01 (sample SAMN13153379, study PRJNA577476) | soil metagenome | isolation source: 115 cm soil or saprolite under Garry oak tree replicate 2 | place: USA:California | collected 2016-06-15
CAAGTTCGACCGCGCTTTCGGCGAATATTTCAAGGGAATCGAGTCGATCGCCGGAATCGAATTCGACGTGCCGCTCGAATGGCTCCTCAGGCACGCCGAGCTGAATCTGTCGCCGGAGGAAAAGGCGATGATCGAGGCGCTGGGCGGCTGGGAAAAACTCATGGAGGCGCTCAAGAAACGCCTCGAGGAGCAGAAAGGCCGGCACCAAGGCGGCAACAAGTGGATCGGCACCGCGGGCACCTCCCCTTTCGGCGCCTACGGCTACAACCCGGAGGGGGTTCGCATCGGCCAGGACGGCTCGCGCAGCCGCAGCGCCGTAAAGGTATGGGACCAGCGCGAATACCGCAACCTGGACGATTCGGTCGAGCTCGGCACGCGCAACATCAAGGTGGCGCTGCGAAGGCTGCGCAAGTTCGCGCGCGAAGGCGCGCCGGAAGAGCTCGACCTCGACACCACGATCGACAAGACCGCGCGGAACGCCGGCTGGCTCGACCTGCACATGCGGCCGGAGCGCCACAACGCGGTGAAGGTCCTCATGTTCCTCGACATCGGCGGCTCGATGGACGACCACATCAGGCTCTGCGAGGAGCTGTTCTCCGCCACCAAGACCGAATTCAAGCATCTCGAGTATTTCTACTTCCACAACTGCCTGTACGATTACGTGTGGAAAGACAACCGCCGGCGGCATTCCGAGCGCACCCGCACCTCCGACATCATGCACAAGTACGGCCACGACTATAAGCTCGTCTTCGTCGGCGACGCGACCATGAGCCCGTACGAGATCCTGCAGCCGGGAGGCTCGATCGAGTATTCGAACGACGAGGCCGGCGCGGTGTGGCTGAAGCGCATGCTGGAGGTGTACCCCAGGGCCGTCTGGCTCAACCCCGAGCCCGAGGAGATCTGGCCTTACCGCCAGTCGATCGGCATACTCAGGGAAATCATGGGAGGGCGAATGTACCCGACGACGGTCGAGGGCCTGGAACGCGCGATGCGCGCTCTCGCCAAATAGTCCCATGCGAATCCTCGCGGTTGCCGCCGCTCTGTTCGCCTTTTCCGTGCTCGCGAACGACGCCGCCGGCGCGCGCGCGGGCAAGAGGCAGCTGTGGGGCTCGATCGCCTACAGCAGCAAGTCGGGCGCTTTCGGCTATGCCGTGGACCGGAAAACCAAGCGCGATGCCGAAGCCGAGGCGTTTCGCCAATGCGGCGACTGCGACGTGATCAAGACCTTTCGCGACAGCTGCGGCGCCATCGCGGAAAGGCCGAAGAAGTTCGTGTGGGAAACCGGCGCCTCGCGGGAAATCGCCGAGCGCAAGGCCCTCCAGAAATGCGGCGGCGAATGCAGGATCGCCGTGTGGGCGTGCACCGCTGAGAAATGAGGGCTAGGCCTGCCCCGGAGGCGGCGCGACTTTGAGCACTTCTTCCAGGGTGGTGAGGCCCATCGCGACTTTCATCGCGCCGCTTATGCGCAGCGGCTTCATGCCCTCCTTGTAAGCGAGCTCCCTTATCTTGGCGACATCCGCCTCGGCGTTGATCAGGCGCTTGATCTCCGGCGAAAGCAGCAGGATCTCGTACAGGCCGATGCGCCCCAGGTAGCCGGTGTTGCGGCATTCGAGGCACCCGACCTGCCGGTAAACGTGCGCGGGCCGTTTCGCTTTCCAGGGAGCGACGAACTCCTCCCAGCTCAATTCGCCCTCGCGCGCCCCTTCGTAGGGAGTCTTTTCCTTGCAGTGGCGGCACAAAGTGCGCACCAGCCGCTGCGCCATCACGCCGAGAATGGTCGAGTTGAGCAGATAAGGGGGGGCGCCGAGCTCGAGCAGCCGCGTGACGGCGCTCGCCGCGTCGTTGGTATGCAGCGTGGAAAACACGAGGTGCCCGGTGAGCGCCGCCTGCACCGCCATCTCGGCGGTCTCGATGTCGCGGATCTCGCCCACCATGATGATGTCGGGATCCTGGCGCATCAGCGCGCGCACGCCTTCGGCGAAGCCGAGCTCGATCGCCGACTGGACCTGCATCTGGTTGAAGGCGGGCTCGATCATCTCGATCGGGTCCTCGATGGTGCACACGTTGACTTCGGGCGTGGCGATCGTTTTCAAGGTCGAATAGAGCGTGGTGGTCTTGCCCGAGCCGGTGGGCCCGGTCACCAGGATGATGCCGTTCGGCTGCTCGATCATCTGCTTCCAGCGCCCCTTGTCGTCCTCGGAGAAGCCGAGCTCGGCGAAATCCTTGACGATCACCTCCGGGTCGAAGACGCGCATCACCAGCTTCTCGCCGAACGCGGTCGGCAGCGTCGACAGGCGCAGCTCCACGTCCTGGCCGTCGGCGGTGCGCGTCTTGATGCGGCCGTCCTGCGGGCGGCGCTTCTCCACCACGTCCATGCGCCCGAGGATCTTGATGCGCGAGGTCATCGCCGCCATCACCGCCATGGGGATCTGGTACACCGGGTGCAGCACACCGTCGATGCGGAAACGCACCTCGCCCGCGTCGCGCCGGGGCTCCATGTGGATGTCGCTGGCGCGCTGATCGAACGCGTACTGCCACAGCCAGTCCACGACGTGGACGATGTGCTGGTCGTTCGCGTCGAGCTGCTTGCTCGTCTGGCCGATCTGGACCAGCTGCTCGAAATTGCCGATGCCGGTGCGCTGCTCACCCTTCTGGGCCGCGCCCTTCACCGATTTCGCGAGGTTGTAGAACTCGACCTGGTAGCGGCTGATGTCCAGGGGATTGGCGATGACGCGGCGGATCTCCAGCCGCAGTATCTGCTTCAACTCCTTTTCCCAGTCCTTGACGTAGGGCTCGCAGGTCGCGATCACTACTTCGCGCGTGCTCACTTCGACCGGAAGGATTTTGAAGCGCGCCGCGTAGTGACTGGACATCACGTCGGTGACCGCGGAGAAATTGATCTTGAGCGGATCGATGTGGAAGTAATCCATCCCGGTCTGGCGGGCGAGCCATTCGGTGAGCCATTCGAGGGAGAGGATCTTCTGCGGAGGCTTGAGGGAGCGCCACTTCTGGTCGGCGATCAAGACAAGGGGGTGGTGATCGCCGCGGTGCAGCCTGCGATCTGCGATCAGCTTGTCTGCGTCCGCCTTGAGCGCGAGGCCTTCGGCGACGAGGGCCTGGAGCACCTCGGAGATCGTGAGGCGGTGGTCCTGGTTCGCTTCTGCGGCAATCTGCATGGCCGGAAATATAGCCAGCCCCCGCGGAACGGGCAAGCATTTTGACTTTGCCGTTCAACTGCGCGATGCTAGCCGCTCCAAAAACCGCAACTTCCGGAGACCGAAATGACCATCAAAGTCGGCGACAGACTCCCCGACGGCAAGCTTTCCGAAGCCACCGAATTCGACGAGGCCGCGGGCTGCCCGATCAATCCGAAGGACATCAGCGTCGCGGAAGCGGCAAAGGGGAAGAAAATCGCGATCTTCGCCGTGCCGGGCGCGTATACGCCGACCTGCTCGGCGAAGCACGTTCCGAGCTACGTGAAAAACTACGGCCAGCTCAAGGCGAAGGGGGTGGACGAGATCTGGTGCGTCGCGACGAACGACGCCTTCGTGATGGGCGCCTGGGGCCGCGACCAGAAGGCGGGCGGCAAGATCCGCATGCTCGCCGACGGCAGCGGCGAATGGACCAAGAAGCTCGGCCTCGAGCTCGACCTCATCGCGCGCAACATGGGCGTGCGCTCGCAGCGCTACTCGATGCTGGTCGAAAACGGCGTGGTGAAGAAATTGAACATCGAAGCGCCGGGGAAATACGAAGTGAGCGGCGCGGAGACGATGCTCGCGCAGCTGTGAAGCCCGGCCGGCTCATTGCGGCGCTCGGCCTCGTCGCCGGGTGCGCGGCCGGCATCGGATCGCAGGCGCTCGCGCAGGAGTACCCGGCAAGGCCGATCCGATTCATCGTGACCTTCCCGCCGGGGGGCACCGTCGACATCACCGCGCGCATCCTGCAGCCCAAGCTCTCGGAGGCGCTCGGGCAGACTGTCGTCATCGAGAACCGCGGCGGCGCGGGCGGCGCAGTCGGCACCGAGGCGGCGGCCAAGAGCGCGCCCGACGGCTACACCTTCCTGTACACGCTCTCCTCGCACACGATCAATCCTTTCCTCTACAAGCTCAACTACGACGTCGAGCGCGACTTCGCTCCCGTATCGCTCGTCGTGAGCGCGCCGCAGCTCATCGCCGCGAACCCGAACGCGCCGGCGAAGACGCTGCGCGAATTGGTCGCTGCGGCCAGGGAGCGCCCCGGCTTCTACGCCTACGCTTCGCCCGGCAGCGGCACGCCCGGCCATATCGCGGCCGAGCTGCTGAAGCAGAGGACCGGAATCAACATGGTGCACGTGCCGTACAAGGGGGGCGGCCCGGCGGTCGCCGACGTGCTCGCGGGACAGGTCCCGTTCCTCTTCCTCACCGCGTCGGCGGCGCTCTCGCACGCGCGCTCGGGCAGACTGCGCGCGCTTGCGGTCACGACGCGCAAGCGCACTGCTTCCGCGCCGGACATTCCCACCGTCGCAGAGGAGCTGGACCTGCCGGGCTACGAGGTCGATTCCTGGTGCGCGATGTTCGCTCCCGCTAAGACGCCGGCGGCGATCGTCGCGCGAATGCAGAAAGAGCTCGCCCGCGTGGTGCACCTGCCTGAGGTGAAGCAGAAGCTCATCGAGCAGGGTGCGGACCCGGTGGGCAGCAGCTCGGAGGAGCTCGAACACGTCGTGAAGTCCGAGCTCAAGAGCTGGGCCGCGGTGATCCGCGACGCCGGAATCAAGCTGGAATAACTAGACTGCGGCGCGCGCGGGCGCGCCCGAGCCCTTGATCTGCGTGCGGTGCATCACGCGGCGCGCCTTGGGATCGAAGGCGTCGCGGCGGTGCATGGTCGTGCGGTTGTCCCAGAGAACCAGATCGCCGAGCGCCCATTGGTGCTTGTATACAGCCGTCTCGACGAAGGACCAGATCGTGTCGAGCAGCCGCTCCGACTCCTCGATCGCGAGGCCGACGACGTAGGCGTTGAGCCTGCGCCCGAGGTAGAGCCCACGCTCGCCCGATTCGGGGTGGCGGATGACGATCGGGTGCGGCGTGCCGGTCGAGGTGCGCGGATCGCGCGTCGCCGTCAATCCCTTGCGCAGGTTGCCGCCGGAATCGTAGGTGCCGTCGTGCTTGATGTCGAGGTCCTTGATCCGCGCGACCAGCTCCCGGGGCATTGCTGCGAGTGCCGCCTTCATGCCGCAGAACCAAGTGTCGCCGCCCGCGGCCGGAATCTCGAGCGAATAGAGCATCGAGGCATCAGGCGGCCGGGCCAGGTAGCTCATGTCGGTGTGCCATGCGGCCTCCCCGTCGCCCAGCGCGCCGATCGGCTCGCCGGCTTCGTCCCGCACGTTCGAGATGACGTAGATGTCCGGATAGCCCGGAGGCGACCTGCGCCCCGCGCCCTGGTTGGGCGGCGAGTCGAGCGCACCGAAGTGACGGGAGAACGCGAGCAGGTCGTCGTCGGTGAGTTTCTGATCGCGGAAAATCAGCACGTCGTGCTTGTACCATGCCCGCTTGATGGCATCGACTTCGGACCGGCCGGCCCTCGCGATATCGACGCCCTTCACCTCGGCGCCGACCGTGCCGGTGGGAACGACCTCGATGGCAAGCGAAACGGACATCTGCTTCTCCGGGAGCGCTTGAGTGCGGGCGATTACTCTAGCGCATGTTCCGCGCGGGTTCAATCCAGGGAGGAATCAATCCCCCAGCGCCACGCCCTCTCTCCGCGGATCGGCCCCGCCCGCCCAACCCGTAGCGGTTCGCACGATGCCATGCAGGCCGCTCGCTTCCGGTCGGATGCGCACGCTGTGGCCCATGCGTTCGAGCTCCGGCGCGAGGCGCTCGAGTTTCGTGCCGCGCTCCAGTTCCGTCGGGCCGTTGCGGCTGCCCGCGCGCGGCGCGTCGATGGCCTTCTGGATGTCCATCTCCCAGTCGAGAACGTTGACAAGCGTCAGCGCCACGTAGTTGATGATCGAGTGGCCGCCGGGCGAGCCGATCACCATGAAGAGCTTTCCCTTTTCGTCGAATACCAGGGTCGGCGCCATCGAGCTGCGCGGGCGCTTTTTCGCTTCGACGCGGTTGGCGACGGGCTTGCCGCCTTCCTCGGGCTCCCAGGAAAAATCGGTGAGCTCGTTGTTGAGGAAAAACCCGCGCACCATCTGGCGGTTGCCGAACGCGGCCTCGACGCTCGCGGTCAGCGCCACCGCATTGCCTTCGGCGTCGACGATGGAGACGTGCGAGGTCGCGGGGAGCTCGAGCGGCTCGGCGAGTCCGTAGCTCGCCGAGACGCCGGTGGGATTGCCCGCGCGCGCGCGTCCCATGGAATGTCCTGGCGCTATCAGTTTCGCGCGCGAAGCGAGGTAACGCGACTCGAGGAGCGCAGCGAGCGGCGCGGCGACGAAATCGGGATCGGCGATGTAGAGATTGCGGTCGGCGTAAGCGAGCCGCCCCGCCTCGGCGAAGAGGTGCACTGCCTGCGCCGAATCCGGCTGCAAGGAGCGCAGATCGAAGCGCTCGAGAATCTTCAGGATCTGCAGCACCGCAAAGCCGCCCGAGCTCGGCGGGGGCATGCCGCACACTTTCCAGCGCCGATACGCGCCGCAAAGCGGCTCGCGTTCCTTCGGCTCGTAGGCGGAGAGGTCCGCTTCGACGAGGTCGCCGGGCGAGCGCTTGTGGCTGCGCACCGCCGCGGAGATATCGCGCGCGATCTCTCCGCGGTAGAACGCGGCCGCGCCGCCCGCCGCCACGCGCTTCAGCACCGCGGCGAATTCCGGGTTCTTCAGCAGCGTGCCCGCCGGCCTGGCCTTGCCGTCGGCCAAATAGAAATAGCGGCGCGCGTTGGCGTCGAGCGGCAGAAACCGGTCGGCGGCGATGAGCGCGGAGAGGCGCGGCGAGATCGGAAATCCCTCCTGCGCGAGCTTGATCGCCGGATCGAACAGCTGCGCCCAGGGAAGCTTGCCGTGCCTGCGGTGCGCGAGCTCGAGCAGCCGCAGCAAGCCGGGTACCCCCACGGATTTGCCGCTTATGACGGCGGCCGGCCAATCGAGCGGCTTGCCACCGGTTCCGAGAAAACGTCCGGGCTTCGCTCTAGCGGGCGCGGTTTCCCTGCCGTCGTAGGCTTCGAGCTTCGCCTCGCGCGCGGCGTAGTGAAGCAAAAATCCTCCACCGCCGATCCCGGAGGATTGGGGTTCCACCAGATTGAGCACGAGCTCGGTTGCGATCGCGGCGTCCACCGCGCTCCCGCCCCGGCGGATCGCGTCGTAGCCGGCGCGCGCGGCGAGCGGGTGCGCCGCGACCACCATGAAGCGCCGCGCCGTGACGAGCTGCTTCGGAACGATCTCGGTCGCAGGTTCAGGCGCCGGCTGAGCGCAAAGGCCGGACGCGGCAAGAAAAATACCCGCTGCCGCGAAGGCCCTGCGCCAGAAACTTTCTCTGGGCATATGACGGATTGTAATCCGTCAGTCCGCGTCAATCGGTACCTGTCAGCGTCCAGGAACGATGATGCGGCTGCCCTCGCCCGCCATCTCGAGCATCAGCTCGTTCATTCGACGCACGAACCCCGCCGGATCCTCGAGCTGCCCGCCTTCGGCGAGGAGCGCCTGGTCGAAAAGGAGGTGGCTCCAGTCGGCGAAGCGCGTCTTTTCCTCGTTCAGGCGCTGCACCATCGGATGCGCCGGATTGATCTCGAGGATCGGCCTGGCCTGGGGCGCTTTCTGCCCAACGGCCTTCAAGATGCGCGCGAGATTTCCCCCCATGTCGTGCTCGTCTGCGACCAGGCACGAAGGCGACTGCGTGAGGCGCGAGGAGACGCGCACGTCCTTCACCCTGTCGCCGAGCGCGTCCTTCAGCTTCGCGACGAGGGCCCGGTGCCCGCCCGCCTGCCTCGCTTCCTCCTTCTTCTCGTCGTCGGACTGGAGCTTGGAGAGATCGAGCTCGCCCTTCGCGACCGAGGCGAGCGCCTTGCCCTGGTATTCGGCGAGATTCGCGACCAGCCACTCGTCGACGCGCTCCGAGAGCAGCAGCACTTCGATCGAGCGCTTGCGGAAGATTTCCAGGTGCGGGCTGTTTTTCGCGGCGAGGAACGTCTCCGCGGTCACGTAGTAGATCTTGTCCTGTCCTTCCTTCATGCGCGCGATGTAGTCCGCGAGCGATACGCTTTGCTCTTCGCCGTCGGCGTGGGTGGAGGAAAAACGCAGGAGCTTCGCGATCCGCTCGCGGTTGGCGACGTCCTCGCCCACCCCCTCCTTCAGGACGCGCCCGAATTCCTTCCAGAAACCCGCGTACTTGTCCTTCTGATTCTCGGCGAGGTCTTCGAGCAGGCCGAGGACGCGCTTGGTGCAGCCGGCGCGGATCGCCTCGATGTCGCGGCTCTCCTGCAGGATCTCGCGCGAGATGTTGAGCGGAAGGTCATTCGAGTCGATTACGCCGCGCACGAACCGCAGGTACGCGGGCAGCAGCTGCTCGGCGTCGTCCATGATGAAGACGCGCCGCACGTAGAGCTTGAGGCCCCGGCGCTGGTGCCGGTCCCACAGGTCGAACGGCGCGCGCGCGGGAATGTAGAGCAGCTGCACGTACTCCTGCCGGCCCTCGACGCGGTTGTGCGTGTAGGCGAGCGGCGCGTCCGGGTCGTGCGCCACGTGCTTGTAGAACTCCTGGTACTGCTCCTCGCTGATCTCCGATTTCGGCCGCGCCCACAAGGCGCTCGCCTGGTTGATCGTCTCATCCTCGTCGGTGATTTTCTCCGCCGACTTCTCCTTGTCCCACTTCACCTTCTTCATCACGATCGGGATCGCGATGTGATCGGAATACTTCCGGACGATCTCCTTCAGCTTCCAGTCCGAGAGCAGCTCGTCCTCGCTACTGCGCAGGTGCAGGACGACGTCGGTGCCGCGCCCTTCCTTCTCCGCCGCTTCGACGGTGTATTCACCGCCCCCGTCCCTCATGTCACAATGCCAGCGCACCGCCTCGCCGGAAGGCAGTCCCGCGCGGCGCGTCAGGAGCGTGACGCGGTCGGCGACGATGAAGGACGAATAGAAGCCCACGCCGAACTGCCCGATCAGCCGCGCGTCCTTCGCTTGGTCGCCGGTGAGCGACTGGAAGAACTCGCGCGTCCCGGACTTGGCGATGGTTCCGATGTTGTTGACGACTTCCTCACGCGACATTCCGATGCCGTTGTCCGACACCGTGAGGGTCCGAGCCTGCTTGTCGAAGGAAACGCGGATCTCGAGGTCGGCGTCGGAGCCGTACAGGGCGTTGCTGGAAAGGGCTTCGAAGCGCAGCTTGTCGGCCGCGTCGGAGGCGTTCGATATCAGCTCCCTCAGGAAGATCTCCTTGTTGCCGTACAAGGAGTGGATCATGAGGTCGAGCAGCTGCTTGACTTCGGCCTGGAAGCCCAGGGTCTCTTTTGCGACTGCTGCCGGCATGGCGCGGTGACTCCGACGGTTTTCGGGGAAAATAGCGGGCTGCAGCCCGAGCGGAGAGTGAGGCCGTCGCCCGCGGATTTCAAGTCTACCCGGTCGACCCCGCAGCTTCCCTCCTGCAAGATAGAATTGAACTTGACTGGCCCGGGCCGGTCAAGAACGCAAGCCCGATGAACTTCCCCCGACTCCGCCTCCTCGCAGCCCTTCCGCTGATTGTGCCGACGCTGGTCGCCGCCCAGCCGGCCGGCCCGGGCCTGCCCGCCGGGGTCGCGCGCATCACCTCGGTCGAAGGCGTCACCGAATACCGCCTGGCGAACGGCCTGAAGATCCTGCTGATCCCCGACCGCTCGATCGATACCGTCACGGTCAACCTCACTTACCTCGTCGGCTCGCGGCACGAAGGCTACGGCGAAACCGGCATGGCGCATCTTCTGGAGCACCTGATGTTCCGCGGCACGCCGCGGTTTCCGAGCATCAAGGCGGACTTCCAGCGGCGCGGGGCGCGCTACAACGGCAGCACCTCGTTCGACCGGACCAATTACTACGAGACCTTCCCGGCGGGCGAAAAGGCCCTCGACTACGTGCTCGATGTCGAAGCTGACCGCATGGTCAACGCCTCCATCGCCCGGCGCGACCTCGACGCGGAAATGACCGTGGTGCGCAACGAGTTCGAGTCGGGAGAGAACAGCGCCTTCAACGTGCTTCGCGAGCGCGTGGCGGCGAGCGCCTACCTCTGGCACAACTACGGAAAAGCGATCATCGGGGCGCGGTCGGACATCGAGAACGTGCCGATCGAGCGCCTTCGGGCGTTCTACAGTCACTACTACCAGCCGGACAACGCGGTGCTGCTGATATCGGGCAAGCTCGAGGAATCGGAGGCGCTCAGGCTTGCCCAGAAGAACTTCGGGAGGATCGCCAAGCCATCGCGCACGCTGCGCAAGACCTATACCGTGGAACCGACCCAGGACGGAGAGCGCGAGGTCACGCTGCGGCGCGCGGGCGACGTGCAGCTCGTCTCGGCGCTCTACCACATGCCCCCGGGGACCCATCCCGAATACGCCGCCGTGGACGTGCTGGTCGCACTGCTCAATCACGTGCCTTCGGGGCGGCTTCACAAGGCGCTCGTCGAAACGGGCCTGGCGAGCTCGGTTTACGGCACCGAGCGGCAGCAGCGCGAGGCCGGTTTCGCCTATTTCGGCGCGAGCCTGCGGCAGGACGCGTCGCTCGAGGCCGCGCGCGACGCGCTGCTGCGCGTCCTGGAGGGTTTCTCGAAGAGCCCCGTCACCGAGGACGAGGTCGAGCTCGCAAGGAGGCGGCTCGTCAACGATATCGAGCTGACGCTCGCCGATTCCCGCGAGCTCACCGGCGTCCTCTCCGAATACGCAGGCATCGGCGACTGGCGCGTGCTGTTCCTGCACCGCGACCGGCTGAAGCGGGTCACCTCAGCCGACGTCCAGGCCGCCGCGACACGCTATCTGAAACCCGCCAACCGCACTCTGGGAACGTTCCTCCCGACGCAGTCGCCCGACCGCGCGGAGATTCCGCCGGTGCCGGACCTCGCCGCCGCGCTCAAGGACTACCGCGGCTCGGCCACGGTGGCGCTGGGCGAGGATTTCAATCCGACCCCCGCGGGCATCGAGGCGCGCGTCATCCGAAGGACGCTCCCCGGCGGTATGAAGCTCGCGCTGCTCCCCAAGAAGACGCGCGGCGGCACCGTGGTGGCGCAGCTCACCCTGAGATGGGGCGACGAGCAGAGCAAGCTGAACCGCGCGTCGGCCTGCGGAATCACGGGCGGGATGTTGCTGCGCGGCACGCAGAAGAATTCCCGCGAACAGCTCCGCAATCAATTCGACCGGCTCAAGGCGAACGTGGGCGTCAGCGGCGACGGAGGCTCCATTGAAACCGTCCGCGAGAGCCTTCCGGAGGCGCTCAAGCTGATGGCCGAGGTACTGCGCCAGCCGTCTTTTCCGAACGAGGAGTTCGAGCAGCTGCGCCGCTCCTCGCTCACCAGCATCGACACGCAAAGAAGCGATCCGGGCGCGCTCGCGGGCCTTGCGCTCGCCCGCCACCTGAATCCCCACCCGCCCGAGCACTGGCTCTACACCGCCACGCTCGACGAGCGCAGCGCGCGGCTCCAGGCGCTCTCCCTCGACGACGTCAAGCGGTGCTACGCCGATTTCTACGGCGCCTCCGACAGCGAACTCGCCGTCGTGGGCGATTTCGATCCGGAGCAGATCGCGCGCCTCGCCCAGGAGCTCTTCGGCGGCTGGAAAAGCCCGCGCCCTTACGCGCGAATTCCTCTGCGAATCGCCGACGTCGCGCCGTTCGACGATGTGATCAACACGCCGGACAAGGCGAACGCGGTGCTGCGCGCGGCGATGCTGCTTCGGCTGCGCGACGACAACCCCGATTATCCGGCGCTCCTCCTCGGCAACTATCTTCTCGGCGGCTCATCCGACTCGCGCCTGATGCGGCGCATCCGCGAGAAGGAGGGCCTGTCCTACAGTGTCGGCTCGTTCCTGTCGGCGGACAGCTTCTTCGAACGCGGCAGCTTCGGGGTCTTCGCCATCTATGCGCCGCAAAACCGAGCGCGGGTCGAGGCGGCGCTTGCCGAAGAGCTCCGCAAGGCACTCGCCGGAGGCTTCAGCGCGGAGGAAGTGGAAGCCGGGAAGAAGGGCCTCTTGCAGTCGCGACAGCTCGCGCGCTCGAGCGACGGGACCGTCGCGAGCCGCCTGGTTTCCTATCTCGTGCTCGGCCGCACTTTCGCGTGGGAAGAAGAGCTGGAGCAGCGGATCGCCGCCATGACGCCCAAGGCCGTCGTCGAAACCCTGCGCCGGTATATCGATCCGGCAAAGCTCTCTGTCGTCAAGGCCGGGGATTTCACGAGCGTCGCGGCCAGCCCGCCCGGGCCGAACCGCGCGAACTGAGAGTAAACCGGGGACAGACCACCATTTTCCCCGGCATCGGGTCTTCCCTGCCTATCACGAAAATGGTGGTCTGTCCCCGGTTTACTCTCAGTTCGCCCGGTTCGGCCCGGGCGGGCTGGCCGCGACGCTCGTGAAATCCCCGGCCTTGACCACCGAGAGCTTTGCTGGATCGATATACCGGCGCAGGGCCTCGACGACGGCCTTGGGCGTCATGGCGGCGATCCGCCGCTCCAGCTCTTCTTCCCACGCGAAAGTGCGGCCGAGCACGAGATAGGAAACCAGGCGGCTCGCGACGGTCCCGTCGCTCGAGCGC
>WNGN01002346.1_pt1 | contig 12665 bp, 6 predicted proteins | sample 5400561 | NCBI WGS metagenome assembly WNGN01 (sample SAMN13153379, study PRJNA577476) | soil metagenome | isolation source: 115 cm soil or saprolite under Garry oak tree replicate 2 | place: USA:California | collected 2016-06-15
ATGCGGGTACCCAGCAGCAGGAGCGACGCGAGGGCGATCCCCGAGGGCGGCCACACCGCGGTCGCGTAGCCCGGCGGTATCGCCGCCAGCAAAGCGAGCTTGGCCGCGGAAAAATACACGGCGGCGAGCAAAACGACCCTCGCCAGATAGGGGACCGGGCGGTCGAAGGCGAGGGTTCGCGCCTTGCGCGCCGCGAAATCCGCGGTCCATCTCAGCGCCTGCTCGAAGGACAGAACCTGACGGCCCATCCGCATACGGACCGGCGGTTACCCGCCAGAACCCTGGACGAATGGCGAATTGTGAGCCATAACAGGGCCGCGAAGGGGCGCCGAGGATGGAAAATCGTGAACTATGACGCAGTCATGGACCGGTCAACGCGAGCACGGTGCCCGCGTAGCGATACAGCACCGCGGGGCGGAGAGCGCGCAGGTCGTGCCGATGCGCACGCCGTCGGCGCTGGTGCAGAAGCGGATCTGCTGCGTAGGGGCGGGCATGGCGGGGACCATGCGAAGTCCAGACGAAATAGGCGGAGGGTTCGTTTGCGGCGCTTGTGAAAGCCCCCTCCCCTTTGCCGGGAGTAACATGCCCTTCTGGAGCGTGAGGAAGGGGTCTCGCGCCCAATTCATCTTCAGGGGAAAATCATGAACCGTCGAAACACGCTTGCAGCAATTCCGGCTTCGCTTCTGCTTCTTTCGCTCGCAGTGCCCGCCGCCGGTGCCGCCGCTCAGGGAGCGAAGAGCCTTGTCGGGTCGTGGGCCCCGGTGTCCGCCGTATCCACCGATACGTCGGGAAAGAAAAGCGACACCTTCGGACCCAACCCGCGGGGCATGCTCGTCTTCACTTCGGACGGCCGCTACACGCTCACCATCATGCGCGCCAGCCTGCCCAAATTCGCCGCGAACGTCCGCACCAAGGGTACCGCGGAAGAAAACGAGGCCGTCGTTTTGGGCAGCATCGCCCATTTCGGGAAATACAAAGTCGAGGACAAGGCCATCGTCTTCAGCGTCGAATCGAGCACCTATGCCAACTGGGACGGCGCTCCGCAGAAGCGTCCCTTCACCGTTTCCGGAGACCAGCTCAAATACACCGTTCCCGCCGCATCCACCGGTGGAACCGCTGAACTCGTCTGGAAGCGCGTCAAGTAGTCCGCGTTCGCAACCGACAAGGAGGAGGCACACATGAAAACTCAATACACGGCAGCGTTTGCAATCGTCACCGGTTTCGGACTCGGCGCCGTAGCGGTCGAGAGTCTTCACGCCCAGGCCAAGCCGCCCGTCTACTACATCGTGGAGATCGACGTAACGAACCCGGCGGCTTACGCGAAGGAGTACGTCCCGCGCGCTTCGGCCGGGACCAAGGCATCCGGCGGGCGCGCCCTTGTTCAAGGAGGAAAAGTCACTGTGCTCGAGGGACAGCCGCCAAAAGGGCGCGTCGTCGTGCAGGTCTGGGACAGCGTCGAAAAACTTCAGGCCTGGCGCAATTCGAAGGAATACAAGGAAAACCGGAAAATCGGCGATAAGTACGCGAAATTCCGTTCTTACGCCGTCGAAGGCGTATCGCAATAGCCGAGACCGCTGAGCGATCGAGGCCGCCTCGGCCGGCGGCCTCGATCTTTTACAGTTCGATTTGCTCGCCGCATCCGAAATACATGCGTTGTCCATCGTCGATTATGGAGACCTCGGCCGCAAAGCTGCACACGGGAATCGTGACGACATCGGGGATCACATCCCGTACGCTCGGCTCTGCCGGGACGCAAATTCAGGTCAACGTGTAATCGCCACCCGCAATTCCCGCACATCCGAGCGTCCCTGCTCGTCCACGGCGCGCACGAGAAACTTTCCGGCGCGGCCCGGCTTCCAGGCGAGCGCGTTGCCGGGATGTGAGTCCCCGACGAAAGCGTCGTTGACGAACCAATAGAGCGTTCTCACTTCTCCGCCTGCGTTCGCGGTAAGCGGCACGGCTTCCTCGGCGAGACGGTCCGCGCGCATTTCATACTCGGCGCCGCGCAATGGTGAAGTGATTGTCGGCGGCATGCCGGGGCTGGTTTCGCGCCCGCATTCGATAGCCGGCGGCTGTCTTCGCGGCATTCCGGCTTTTGCAAACAGGCGCTGGATGTCCGAGGGCCAGAATTCGAACACTTCGACGCGTATGAATCGCGGATCAAAGGGCGGACACGCCTGGCGGCCGGTGCGCGTGTCGATCGAGACCGGGCGGTGCACGTCGCTGACGCGAATCGGTGACTTGCCGGCGATGAACCACGTCTTGGTGCGCAGCGGGCAGTGCGCGTTCGGCAGATCGCCGGATGCCGCGCATACTTCAACGTGGATGAGATCGGGCGGCATCCGGAACTGCGGCTCGGCCAGGGTCGGCTCGAGGGCGCTCACTGCATCGACGATACGGAAGAACAGCGGCGCCGCCGCCTGTGCGCCGACGAAGGCGGGATTGCCCTCGCCGTTGAAGTTGCCCACCCAGACGGCGAGCACGTAGGGGCCGAAGACGCCGACCGACCACGCGTCGCGAAATCCCCACGATGTCCCGGTTTTCCACGCGGCGCGTACGCCCGCCCGCGCGCCGGAGAATACGCCGTCCGGGCGCGGATTCTCGTGCAGCATCTCGAGCGTCATGAAGCTCGCCTCTTCGGAAAGGAGGCGCGTGACGACAGGCGATTGATCGCTCGCGCGGTAGCGCAGCGGCCGCAGCACGCCGCGATTCGCGAGCATCGCGTACAGCACGACGGTCTCCTCCATCGTCACCTCGCCGCCGCCGAGCGCGAGCGCGAGGCCGTAATGCGTTTCGCTCGCCATGCGGCTTACGCCGGCATTTCTCAGCAGGTCGTAAAGACTCGGTTTGTTCAATCGCGCCGCAAGCGCGACCGCCGGGATGTTGCGGCTGCGGACGAGCGCATCGGTCGCCGTAACGGGGCCGACGAACCCGCCGTCGAAATTTTCCGGACTGAACGGACCGAACGCCGTCTGCGCGTCCTTGAGCACCGAGCGCGGATGGATAAGTCCCTGGTCGATCGCGAGCGCGTAGATGAACGGCTTCAGCGCCGAGCCGGGCGAGCGCTTCGCGAGCGCGCCGTTGACCTGTCCGTCGATGGAGCTGTCGGCGAAGTCGGCGGAGCCCACCATCGCCTTCGTCTCCATCGAGCGAAAATCGACGAGCATCGCGGCGGCGTTGCGAATGCCGAAACGGCACGCCTGCGACACGTAGCGCTGTATCTGGCGTTCCAGCACGCGCTGAAGCTTGAGGTCGAGCGTCGAATGGATTTCGCTGTCGCGGGCCGGCCCGGCAGAAGCATTTTTCGCGATCAGCATCGCGGTCGCATGCGGCGCGAGGAACGGCAGGTTATTCGCGGTTCGAAGATTGAGCGGCAGCTTGAGCAACCCGGCGGATTCGTGCGCTTCGGGGTGACGTTCCGTCCACAGCCCGAAAAGGCGTGCGCGCGCCGCGATCAGATTCGCCGTTGTATCCGGCGCGAGACCACGCCGTGCCGGGGCCTGTGGAATGACGGCGAGCGTGAGCGCCTCGCTCAGGCTGAGACGCTCGGCCCGTTTGCCGAAGTAAATCAGACTCGCCGCGGCAACGCCTTCGATGTTCGAGCCATAAGGTGTGACGTTGAGATAGGCCTCGAGGATTTCTCGCTTCGAATAGCGCAGCTCGAGCTGAAGCGCGCGGACGATCTGGACAACCTTGCCCGTGACGGTGCGGGTCTGGAGGCGATGGAGCAGCCGCGCGAGCTGCATCGTGATGGTCGAGCCGCCCTGCTTGGGTCCGGTGCCCGTCGCAGTGCGAAATGCGGCACGCGCGAGCGCGAAAGGCCCGACACCGGGGTGCCAGTAAAAGTGCCGGTCCTCTTTCAACAGAACCGCCTCGACGAGTTGAGGCGAGACACGCGCAAGCGGCACCCACAGGCGGCGGCGGTCGTCCGCGGCAAGCGCGAGCCGCAGCAGGCGTCCTTCGGCGTCGTAGATCGCCGTCGAGGACGCAAGGTAACTCGCGAGCGGCGGTTTCGGCGCGTATCGGGCAATCGCGACCCCACCGATGGCAACGGCAATCGCGACGCAGGCCGCGGCCATTCGCCGCGTGCGCAGGGTCGCCGACAACGAGCGTGATCGGCTCGACACGTGCGGCTACTTCCGCTCGACGGCGATCCGGTCCGCGAGCGAGCGCGCCCGAACCTCGCGCTCGTACATCGATTCGCCGTAGGCCGGCGGAACGACGAACACGCCCGCGTTGGTCGCCTTGATGCGGTAGATGAACTCGCGCGCTTCGTCGAGTACAGCGCCGTACACGACAATGCGGTCCTCGCGCACGTCGGCATAGTCCGCCTGCCAGGTGGAGCCTGACGAAGCGATCGGGGAGCGCCAACCGCTCGCGAGGGACTGCACCCGGCGGGGCGGTCGATCCGGCCGGGGTCCGCCTTCGCTCTCGCCGCTGTCATCATCCTCATTCGATTCCCGCGGCTCCCCTGCTTCGATGCGGCCCGCCGTAACTTCACCTCGCGGCTCGGAGACGACTTCAAATCCGCCCGGCAGCAGATCGACCATGGCCGCATCGGGCACGGCTTTGCGGCCGATGGCACGGAACCGCAGCCGCACTTCGAGTTCGTCGCCGAGCCTGACCGTCTTTACCCGTTTGCCGGAAAGATCGACGTATTCGCGCACGATCTCGAAGCCGTTCTTGATTTCCTTATCGGGCAGTTTTTTGTCGAAGCCGGATTCGTTGACGACGTAGTACGCAGCAAGGTTGGCATCGTTCCCGAGTCGCAGCCGCGCGGCCTCTGCAGAGAACTCGACGCGCGGGATGAGCACCGGCGGCAGCGCGATCGCACGCGACTTGCCGTCACGCAGAATCTCCGTGAGCGATAACGTCTGCCCCGGCTGCTTCTCCGCGAGCGCGGCGACCGCATCGAGCGCGAGGATCGTGTAGGCCGACGAGAAAGTGTTGTACATCCCCTGCTGCATCGGCTTGACCAGCGCCGCAAGCGCTTCCGACTGCGTGCTCCTCATGCGATCGGGGAAGTGCCGTGCGGTGAGATACACGATCTGAGCGTCGCGGCTCATCGCGTCGTAATACGGCGCATAGCTCTTCGGCGTCCCGAGCCTCAGGCCGCCGAAGAGACGCTCCGCCAGCCGATCCTGCTTCATCAGCTGGTACGACGCCGCGAGATAACCGGCCGCGATGTCCTGCTGCCAGTCCTTCGCATAGCGCTCCTCCAGCCGCTTCTGCAACGTGGCCGCGAGGCTCGCGGTCACCGTTCCCTGGCGCGTGAGCACGTAGATCGCGTAGGCGCGCGCGCGCTCATCGGCAATGCTGGCGCCTTCGCTCGAAGCAAGCTGGCGCAGATAGTTGTTGCCGTTTGTCAGCATATCCTGCGGAACCGGCTGGCCGCGCTGTTTCGCCTCGACGATGAAATGCTGGGCATAGACCGCCACAAAATCGACGACGTAGTGGTTCGCTGCCCACATTCCGTATCCACCCTCGGCGTTCTGGCGCGCGCGCAGCACGGCGACGAGATCGAGCAGCGACTTTCCGGAGCGCGACTTGATGTAGCCGAACTCCGGCCGCTCGCCGAGGATGAGCGCCGGCACGCCCTGGCTCACCAGTTGCTCGGTGCACGAGTAGGAGAAGTTGTCGAGATAGGAGGCGAGCCCGTGGGTGAGGCCGAGCGGCAGATGCGAGAAACTCGCTTCAAGACGGCGATGATGCGGATAGAGATCGCGCGTGATCTCGAGTTCCGCTTTGCCGCCCGTTACCGTGCCGATCTGCAGCTTCGTCATGTGCGGCGTTGCGGGCCGCACGCTGACGTCGGTCGAAAGCCTGCCCGTCCTTGATCCGAGGTTGGCGTCGAAGGCGAGTGTCGCCGATCCGAGCACGTCCTTCGCGCGCACGCGGAACGCGGTGGAAGATTCCCGCAGCTCGCCGATCTTGAGTTCGACCTGCGCGTCGCCCAGCACTTCCAGATGAGTCGAGGTCTTCAGTGCGACCCTGACGGCGGCGTTGGCGCCGGAGCCGCTCACATTGTTCGCCACGCCGACACTGACTTCGAATTCGTCGCCGGGCGTCACCGTGGTCGGTACGTTCGGCGAGAGCGCGATGTCGCCGCGCACGAGAGTCTTCTTCTCAAATGCGCCGATCGCATCGTCCGACACCGCGACCGCCATCACCCTCAGCGAACCGTTGAAGTAATCGGGCACGGTCCACGTCAGTTCGCGGGTTTCGGGGCCGCTGTCGACAATGCCGGACCAGTACGCGACCGGTTTGTCGCGCTTGCGCTTGAACGGATTGAGATGGCGGCCCGCGGCGCCCCCGGCATCGCCGCCGGGAGCGGCTGCGCTCATCAGGCGCCGGTACTCGGGCAGGATCAGATCGAGGATCTGCGAAGTCTTCACGTCGAGTGAGCGCTTCTGGAAAAAGAAGCCGAGCGGATCGGGGGTCTTGTAACGCGCAACCTGCAGGATGCCCTCATCCACCGCGAAGACGACGATCTTCGACGGGCGGCTGGTCTTGTACCCGAGCTTCACCGTATCGCCCGGCTTCGCGAGATCGGGCGCGCGCACGCTGACCTGCGTCTTGCGCCGACCGAGGTTTACCGAGAACGGCTGCACGCCGTAGGAGAGCGGGCTCATATAGATTTCGTCGGAACCCGGATCGCGGATGAAGGCGACGCTCACATAGCCGTTGCCCTCGAGATCACGCGGCAGGCGGATGCGCTGCGTCGAGCTCGTGGTGTTCGTCTTGAACCACGCATGCGTGTAGACGCGCTCGCGCTCGATGGTGATCAGCCCGGCGCCGGTGTAAGGCGCCTGGATCTGCATTTCGATGTCTTCGCCCGGCTGATAGTCGCGCTTGCTGAGCGTGACCTGCAGTTCGGCGTTGCGCTCGAGCGAGCGCGTGAGGTTGCCCTTGCCCGCGACGCCATAGGTGATGCGCGCCAGCTCCAGCCCGTCGCGGCCGCGAACGACATAGGCGAACGTCCCGGGCGTGTCGGTCGCGACCGGGAGGCTCGTGCCGCCCGCCGAGAGGGCAAAAGGTTTCTCGCCGAGCGGCACTTCCTTCTGGCGCGATTCGTAACGGTAGGTGCCGTTGCTCTGGCGCGTGAGGACCGAGACGAACTTGCGCTCGATGTGAACAAGCTTGAGATCGGCGATGTCGATGCGCTTTGCCTGCGGGCTCACCGCGATCAGTCCGACGACGCGCTTGGCATTGCGCGAAACGTAGGCAAGGTCACCGTCCGCCTTCCAGCCGACAAGGTAAGGCAGGCTGGACACGAGCGTCGCCGCCTCGGAGGCCACGCCGCGTCCGCCTTCGGCTTCGAAGCCCTGCGCGATCACGTGGACGCGGAACGTCGCGCGGTCAAAGCGTCCGAGATTCAGATCGAACTCGGCCTCACCCTTCTCGTTGGTGGTGGTTTCGGCCAGCGATTCGGTGAGTTCTTCCTTCATCCGCTGCGGATCGTAGAACTGGTAGCCGCGATGGCTCGCGAAACTCGGGAACGCCGGCGTGAGCGTCATCGTCGCTTTCACGCGGCGATTCTCGGCCGGCGTGCCGAAAAGATTCTGCAGCGTGACGCGTGCATGGAGATCGCCCGGAGACACCCAGCCCTCGATCGCTTCCGCAGAGAGGCGCGTGGTCATCTTCAGGCGATCGGGCAGGAATTCCTGCACCTTCACCGCGAGCGAGCCGATCTGGTTCGCGGGCAGACCGTCCTTCACGATATAGAGCTGCACCGTGTAGTCGCCTGCAGGCGAAGTCTCGAGCGTCGTGTATCTCAATTCCTCAAGGCCCGCGCTCGAGAGCTTCAGCTTCTCGCGTCGCACGACCTGCCCACGCGGGTCGGTGATCTCCGCTTCGAGCGGAATACCGGCGAGTTTTTGTCCCCAGTCGGCAGCCTTCACGATCATGCCGACGCGGATTTCGTCGCCCGGCCGATAGATGCCGCGATCGGAGAAGAGATACGCGGAGAGCTTGCCGCTGTCGGCCGCGTTCGAAACGCCGCCGACCTCGAAGCGCGAGAAGTTGAGCATGCGATCGCCGCCCGCGACGGGCAGGAAGGAGCTGTCGCCGCCCCCACGCACCAGATAGAGCACGGGCTGCCGTTCACGGTCGAAGCTTTTCAGATCCGGAATCGATGCCCGCCCGGTGCCGTCGGTCACGCGGGAAACCACCGCCAAACCGTTCTTGCCGAGCACTTCCACCGCGGCACCCGCAACCGGTTGGCCGCTTTGGATCGACTGCACGAAAACGTCCTGACTGCCGTCGAGCGATTTCTTGACCAAGATGCCGAGATCGGTGACGACGACGAGGCGCTTGTCGACGACCCCGGTGGGCCGCTTGGCTTTCGGGTCGAACGACTCGACCTTGAGGAAAAACACGCCGCGCCGTCCTCCGTCGGCCGCGAGATAGCGAGCGAAGTCGACGGTGCCGTAATTCGGCCGGCCCGCGACGCTCCCGGAAAAATCCACGACCTCGCTGAATCGTTCGGCGAGATTGGTTTCATCGAAGTTGCCGAAGAATGCGGGGTTCGAGAACGCGCCCGAACTCATGGTCACGAGGTGCTGGAGCTGCTGCGGCACGAGGCGCCCGATTTCGATGCGCACGGCGCCGACGTCGCGCGCGATGAACGGCAGTTTTTTCTCGCCCGACATCGCAAGCAACGATCCGCTCGCCAGAATCTTGAGCTGCTTCGGGAACGGCTGCACCCGCAGGGAGCGATCCTGGTCTTTTTCGAGCTGATAGCCGCCGCTCGATTTCACGCCCTTGGCGACCTTGACGTAGAGAAAACGTCCGGGGTCGGCCTGGAATTTGAAGCTGTGCGTCTCGACGCTCTCGCGTTCGGCGGCGATCGGTTCGAGTTTCACCGATTTGGACTGCTTCAGAACATCGGTGCCGATCCGCTGCGGATCGGTCCACGGGTGGGGATATTTGCGATCCTTCTCGGGGGTGTCTGGATGGTAGACCGGCAGCAACCACGCCTGGAGCTTTTCGGCCATCTCGCGCTCGGGCACATCGGAGGAAAAATTGACCACGACCACGCGATCGGGCTCGAGCCGCTCGTTGTCGACCTGCGACAGCGTGATGTCCTGCACCTTCAGGCTGTAGAGCCCGGGTATCGCCACGGCCCGCGTGATTTGCGACTCGGTCGGCTTACCGCCCTGCGATGCGCGCACACCCGAATCGATGACGATGCCGAGCCGCTCGTCTTTCGCCGGAATCGCCAGCGGCTCCGAGTGGATGTAGGCGTTCAGGCGCAGCCTGTCGTAACTGATGCGGAACTTTGTCTCCTCTGCGCCGATGCCGAGGAATCCGCCGCTCTTGCCTTCGCGGCGCAGCTTGACGCGCTTCTCGAAGTCAGCGGTATCGACAGGATGACTGAGTGTCACGGTGGCGACGACTTTCTTCGCCGCGGGATCGGCCGGGTCCTGATAGAACTGCACTTCGCCGATATGCGCTTCGAAACGCGCGGTGCGGAAGCGCGCGCGGTCGCTCTTAAGTGCGATATGCCCGGCAATGAGGCCGCGCCCGAAGCTCACGGTGAACTCAGTGCCGACCGGCCAGTCGGTCTTCGGCGTGAATTGCAGTCGGCGGTCGTTCACCCAGAACCAGGTGCCTTCGACTTGCGGTGACACCGAAATGTCGGCGATCACTTCTTTGCCGATGCGGTCGATCGGTGCAACCGCCCGGCTGAAGGACACGAGTACCGGGTCGGGCTTCGCCTTCGGGTCCTCGATGCGGGTGCGCGAAGGATTGTTGATGGTGAAGGCGGCCTCGGTCGGCTTGGGCAGGCTTTGGTACCACGAATATGCAAACAGGGCGACAACGACTGCAGCGATCGTCGCAAAAGCACGACGCCGATCGGCGGCCATCCACTGAGACACGTAGCGGGCGCCGGCCCGCAGGGCGCGCAAGCCGGCGGTGAACCAGACCGGCGCTTCGTAGCTCAAGCTGCCGAACAGCGCGCGCGTCACCCATCGGATGCCGCGCCAAAGCAGCGCGAACGGCCACCACAGGAGGGCGAAGAGCCGGCCGATGGATTTGAACACATGCGCGAGCCCATGCAGCAGCCGCGATATCGCGCTTTTGATGTTATTCATTCTTTTCCGCCCCCTTGACCCGACAACGACCTTTTCGGCATCGGCCCGGTCATCGCCGGGCACACGCAGCCCTGAAGAACAAGCCCCGACGAAATGTCACATGGTGCCAGACACTATGAGTTTCGCCGCGAGAGGCTGCCCCCGGCTGCATCGCGGGTCAGCCGGCAGAGGCCGGAGCCGCAGCGTGCTTGTAGCACAGTCGATCAACCAGCGAGGGGGCCAGCCATGCAAAAGTCTAGCACCGCGCTTTACCTCGAGTGACAGGAAAATCAATCCTCCCTTATCGTGCCCGTCGCCGGAACCTCGGGCGCCGCGAACCAGCAGTCACGAATCGCCCGCGCTGAGAATCGCGGGGATGGTCAGCCGCCGGAATATCGCGTTGGCCTCGGCCGGCGAGAGCTTCGACTTTTCCTCGAGCCACCACGTGAGCACGGACATCAAGGCGCCCACGACGAACTGGACCGCTGCGCTTCTTGGAACGTCCGAAGAGCCCTCGTTGAGCGAGTAGGCCTTGAGCTCGTTCCGCACCAGCTCGGCCAGCAGCGCCCGCATCGCGTCCATCACCACGGCCCCGCTGTGCTTCCCGACGATCGCGTGGTAGGTGTCGCGGTGGCCGTTCGCGTGCTCGAACAGGACCAGGGCGAACGCGAAGCCGCGTTCCCGGAAGCTCCCCTTCAGGGCAAGCGCGGCGCGCTGGTACCCCAGCAGCTGCTTGCTCAGGTTTTTCATGCCGCTGCGCAGGAGATCTTCCTTGCCGTCGTAGTGCGCGTAGAAGGTCGATCTGCCGACGTTGGCGCGGTCGATGATGTGCTGGACGGTGACGGCGTCGTAGCCCTTCTCGACCATCAGCGAGATCAGGGCCCGATGCAGCACTTCCCGCGTTCGTTGCACACGGCGATCCACGCGCCCCCCGGATTTTCCGGACAGATCGGCAGGAAATGTCCGTTAACGGACAAACCGGCGCCGGCATTCCTTTTCTTATTGTAGGCCATCGCCTAACTTGGCGGCCGCGATCTCATTTCGGGATCGACGCGGAGAAAGGAGCGGGAAAATGGAAAACGCAATCGCGGGCGGCGGCGCACGGGGCGCCCTGATGGAACCGGGACAATCGACCGTGCCGTGGGCCGCGGCCTGGCTCACCTGGCCGATGATGTTCATCGGCAATATCGGCGTGGCCCTGCACGCCATCGCGCGGCACTGGGACACCTCGAGCGTCCTGACGGCGCTGCTGCTCGCGAACGTGGCGGTTCTGATCGCGCTCGAGTCCCTGTATCCGGTCGAGCGCAAGTGGAAGATGACCGGGCGGTCTTTCCTGCGCGACCTCAAGTATTTCGCCGTCTCGGGCGCAACCATCGCGGCGACCAACGGCGTTTTCGGCCTGGCGTCGATCCAGCTGAACGCGGGTCACTCAGGGCCGATCACCGACTGGCCGCTGTGGCTCTCCGTCCCGGCGGCGCTGCTGGTCGTCGACTTCTTCAACTACTGGCAGCACCGCTGGAGCCATGAATTGGAGGGCAGGCTCGGGCGCTTCCTGTGGCGCACCCACGTGGCGCATCATCTCCCGCAGCAGGTGTACGTGCTGATGCACGTGGCGGCCCATCCGATCAACATCTTCCTCGTCCGGGGCTTCGTGAACCTGCTGCCGCTCTACTTTCTCGGCGCGAATGCGGAGACGCTGCTTCTGGCCAACCTCGTCGTCACCCTCCAGGGCCTGGTATCGCACTGCAACCTCGATCTGCGCGCCGGATGGTTCAACTACCTCTTCGTCGGCACCGAGCTGCACCGCTATCACCACAGCGCGAACCTCGCCGAGTCGAAGAACTACGCCGCCACGCTCTCCATCCTCGACCTCGCATTCGGCACGTTCTATTACCGGCCGGGGCGCGTGCCGGAGCGGCTCGGCGTGCTCGACCCGGGCGCGTATCCCGACTCGAACGAGCTGTGGAAGGTGATGAAGCTTCCGTTCGTTGCGCGCGCGTGAATCCGCCGAGCTGGTTCCCGCTCATGGCCGGGTCCTGCAAGCATACAATAGCGTGCGTTTTCAGCCAGGGAGAAGACTCGCGTGAAGCTTGCCGCCTTCGAAGCGATCGCCGCCGCGCTGCGCGATGCGCGCGTCCGCTATCTCGTCGCGGGCGGGCTCGCGGTGAACGCTCACGGATACGTGCGCCTCACCTACGATGTCGATCTCGTGATCCGGCTCGAGGCGGACAACATCCGGACCGCATTCGAGGCGCTCGCCGGCCTCGGCTACCGCCCCACCGTTCCGGTGAAGGCCGAGCAGTTCGCGGACGAAGCGCAGCGCGCGCGGTGGATACGCGACAAGGGCATGCAGGTGTTGAACTTCTACAGCGATCGCCACCGTCCGGTGACCGTCGACGTGTTCGTGACCGAGCCTTTCGATTTCGACGGCGAATACGAGGCGGCCATGCAGGGCGAGCTCGCGCCGGGCCTCACGGTGCGCTTCGTGTCGATCTCCACGCTGATCGCGATGAAACAGCTTGCCAACCGCCCGCGGGACTTGGATGATATCGAGCACCTGCGCATGATCATGGAAGAGAAGCGCCGCAA
>WNGN01002347.1_pt1 | contig 12660 bp, 9 predicted proteins | sample 5400561 | NCBI WGS metagenome assembly WNGN01 (sample SAMN13153379, study PRJNA577476) | soil metagenome | isolation source: 115 cm soil or saprolite under Garry oak tree replicate 2 | place: USA:California | collected 2016-06-15
CGTCTACACCGACCTCAAGAAGAAGACACCCAGCCCGGCACCCGAGGTGGTGGCCCGCACCGTCCGCGTCGAACTCAGGAAGCAAGGCGACACTGCCGCCACGTCACTCGGCCAAGTCACCGACGTGGTTGTCACCGAGGTCATCAAGGCCGCCCAAGACACAAGCTGAGACTGGCAGGTGCTGACGTGCCAGTTCTCCGCTGGCCGGCGGCCTAGCTGGTGCTTCCGCCACCTCTCATGGGCCACATCACCATGATCATGTTGGTCGGGGGGCAGTCAGGACGGTGGGCGGCGCAGCGGCGACCCGAACCTGAGCTTGTTCCCGTCGGGATCGATGTGGAAGCCCTCGCGCTTGCCATAGTCGTAATCCTCGGGGCCGGACACCGCGAGCCCCGCCTTGCGCCATTCGGCGGCGAGCTGATCGGCGTCGTCGACGTGGAGGTAGAGCACGCTGCCGCCGCGCGGCGCGCCTTCGCCGGCGTGGGCGAGGTGGATGGTCAGGTCGTCGCGGTGGGCGAATGCGTAGGTCTCGTCGTGATGCGAGGTCCGGAAGCCCAGCCGTTGGTAGTGGTCCACCGCCCGGCCGACGTCGGCCACGCTGAAGGCGGGCTCGTAGCCGGCGATCGCGGCCCCACCGCCGAGCGCCGCCACCTGCCTTCGGCGCCTGGTATTGAGCCAGTCCAGGCAGTCGTAGCAGATGACGATGTCGCGGTGCGAGAGCAGGCTCACCCAGCCCTGGTCCCGCGTCTTGCCGCAGCACGAGCACGTGGCGGTGGTCATGACCGCACCTCCTGACGGCGCACGGCTTGGCCCTTCCGGCCCGCCCGGCCGGCACCGTCTACACCATCGTGCACGTTCGATGGCACCTGCGCCGGCCCGGCCATCGAGCCGAACGGCACGCTGGACCTCATCAACGCCAGAGCCCACTGGTCACCGCCCACACCTTCGTCTCGCTGGAATCCATCACCTACCGCCGGTGAGCCGGGAGGACGGAGGACTTCGCGGTTTCCGCGGGCTTTACTTGAACTGGAGACGGCTGGCATACGTGTAGTGACGGGGGATTTCCCACCCTGCAGACGGGGAATGGCATGCAAGTTCGTCTTCTCGGGCCGGTCGATGCCGTGGTGGATGGGGAGGCACGGGCGGTCCGTGGCCTGCGGCGCAAGGCGGTGCTAGCCGTTCTAGCGCTGCACGCCGGCGAGGCCGTCAGCACCGGCCAGCTGACCGACGCGGTCTGGGGCCAGGACGCGCCGGCCACCGCGGTGAACACGCTGCAAAGCCACGTGTCATACCTGCGCACGGTGCTGGGGGACAAGGGCGCGATCCTTGCCCGCCCCCCCGGTTACCTGCTTGACCTGTGCGGTGATGGCACCGATGTGCGGGAGGCGGAGCGGCTGCTGCGCCAGGCCGCGCGGTCACCCGAACCAGCCGCGGCGGTGCGGCACCTGCACAACGCACTGAACCTGTGGCGGGGGCGGCCGCTGGCGGATGTGACCGGGGTGGCCTGGCTGGAGGAGCAGGCGGAGCGGCTGGACCTGCTGCGGCTGCGGGTCGAGCAGGCGTTGTCCGAGGCCAGGCTGGCCGCCGGGGAGCATGCGGAGCTTGTGCCCGAACTGGAGCGGATGGCGGCGGATCATCCCTTCGACGAGCGGATCGTGGAGCAGCTCATGCTGGCGCTGTACCGCAGCGGCCGGCAGGCCGACGCGCTCGCCGTCTATCAGCGGCTGCGGACCACGCTGGACGCCGAGCTTGGCATCGGCCCCGGGCAGGCGCTGCGTGACCTGGAAACGGCCATCCTCCGGCAGGACCGGGCCCTGGACGCGCCCGCGCTCGCGGCCGCGGCGGCACCGCTGGTACCGGTGCCCGCCCAGCTGCCACCGGCGGTGCCGGCGTTCACGGGACGCAGCGCGGAACTGGCCAGCCTTGACGCGCTGGCCGGCCTGGATGCCATGGTGCCGCGGGCTGACGGGGCCGGCCCGGCGGCGACCGCCGAGGTGGCCATCTGCGCGGTATCCGGCACCGCCGGGGTGGGCAAGACCGCCCTGGCCGTGCACTGGGCGCACCGGGTGGCCGGACGGTTCCCGGACGGGCAGTTGTACGTCAACCTGCGGGGGTTCGACCCGGGCGGGGCCGGCCTGGATCCGGGGCAGGCGCTGCACGGGTTCCTGGAAGCGTTCGGGGTGCCGCCCGCGCGGATCCCGGAGGACCTGGCCGCGCAAAGCGGGCTCTTCCGCAGCCTGCTGGCGGGCAAGCGGATCTTGGTGCTGCTGGACAACGCGCGCAGCGCCGAGCAGGTCCGGCCGCTGCTGCCCGGCTCGCCGGGATGCCTGGCCATCGTGACCAGCCGCGACAAGCTCGCGGGCCTGGTCGCCACGGCGGGCGCCCGCCCGCTGGCCCTGGATCTGCTCACCGCCGCCGACGCCCGCGACCTCCTCGCCAGGCGCCTGGGAGCGGACCGGGTGGCCGCCGAACCGGCGGCGATCGCATGCATCATCGCCGCCTGCGCCCGGCTGCCGCTCGCCCTGACGATCGCCGCCGCCCGCGCGGCCACCAGCCCCACCTTTCCGCTGGCCGCCATCGCCGCCGAGCTGCGGGAGGCCGCCAGCGCCCTCGACCCCTTCGACGCCGGTGAGTCCGCCACCGATGTCAGGACGGTGTTCTCCTGGTCCTACCGAGCCCTGAGCGCCCCGGCGGCCCGGATGTTCCGGCTGCTGGGCCTGCACCCCGGCCCGGACGTCGCGGTCACCGCGGCCGCCAGCCTCGCCGCGGTCCCGCCGGGGCAGGCACGCGCCTTGCTGGCCGAGCTCACCCGCTCGCCGAGCACGCACCCGGCCGGTATGCCTTCCATGACCTGCTCCGCGCCTATGCCAGCGAACTGGCCAGCGCGCAGGAGTGCCCGGCCGACCGGGCCTCGGCGGTGCACCGCTTGCTGGACCACTACCTGCACCGCGAGCAACGCCGTGGCGCTCGTGGACGCCTACCAGTCCGTGGAGCTGGACCGGCCGCGGTCCGGCGCTATTGCCGGGGAGCCTGCGGCCGCCGACGACGCGCTGCGCTGGTTCGACGACGAGCGCGCCACGCTGCTGACCGCCGTGCGCCTGGCCGCCGACGGGGGCCTGAACGCGCACTGCTGGCGTCTTGCCTGGACCCTGACCACGTTCCTGGGGCGCCGGGGGTTCTGGCAGGACCAGATCGCCGCGCTGCAGACCGGCCTGGCTGCCGCCCGCCGCAGCGGTGACACCGCCGGGCAGGCCCACACCCTGCTCGGCCTCGGCCGCGGCTACGCCCGCGCCGGGCGGCTGCACGACGCCGACCGGCATTACCGCGACGCGCTGCGGCTGTTCGACGGGATCGGGGGCCACTTCAACATCCGCGCAAGCGCGCACAGCGGCCTCGGCTGGCTGGCTGAGCAGTGGCAGCGCCCCGCCGACTCGCTCTGTAGAGCACTGCGGGCCCTTGAGCTGTACCGGGCAGCAGGTAACCAGAGAGTCCAGCTTCTGGTGCTCAACGACGTCGGCTACTCGCACGCCCTGCTCGGCAACTACGAACAGGCGCTGAGTTGCTGCGAGCGTGCCCTCGCCGCGGGCCTGGATTTCGGGGAACACGACTGGGTGAAGGCCACGCTGCACAGCCTCGGCTACATTCACCACCGGCTCGGCCATCACCGGCAGGCCATCGCCTACTACGAACGATCCATCGAGTTCTGCCGCGAGCTCGCGGATCGTTACGACGAGGCCGAAACGCTCGTCAGTCTCGGTGACGTGTACGACAGCACGGGTGACCGCGCCGCCGCCCGCCGGGAGTGGACCCGTGCGCTGCGCATCTACGACGAGATCGGCCATCCCGGCCGCGACCTGCTCCGCGCCAGGCTCCGCCGGAGCACTCGGGCGGCGGCCGTCGCCGGGCGTCAGCTTGCGCCCCAGACGATGGGGTGATCGAAGTAGGGAGTGACCTGGTCCGCCGCGTGCGGCCCGTCGCCCCACTGCATCCGCAGGATCGAGCCGCCGCCCGGCATCAGGTAAGTCAGGCAGCTTGTGTAGGACTTCCCGCTCGCGAACGAGGCGGGCACGGAGTTGTCGTTGCACCGCCGGAACGTCCCCAGGAAGGTGACGCTGGTCTGCTGCTGGCCACGGTCGTCGATCGCGTCGAACGAGATGGCCGGGTCCTGCTTCCCCGGCGGCGGGGTGCTCCCCAGTGATGTGATCCGCAGCGTCACGTAGTAGGGCGTCGAACGCTGCTGGGCCGCGTCGAGCTGGACGTGCTTGAAGTCGCCGATGGAGCCCTTCACGATCGACTCGACGGCGACCTGGAGCTTGTACCCTTTCTGGGCGCCCTGCCCGTCGGCCGACGGCGGTACCCAGCCGACGGTCGCCGCCTGGCCGAACGCCAGGTGTGATCCGGGCGCGGTAAGGCCGCCGGATCCGCCCGGCGCGCTTGACCCGCCCGATGCGCCGGCCGCCCCGCCCGATGCGCCATACCCGTCAGTCGCGGGTGCGGTGCTGGCGGCGCCCCCGCCTGCCGTGCCGCCAGAGCCGCCGCAGCCAGCGAGCCCGGGCACGACCATCGCTGCCGCGGCGCAGGCAACGACCCAGACCGGCCGCATTCGTGCCTCGTGAAACGCCATCGGTATCCCTTCCCACCACGTGCAGTGAGCAGATCGCGGAGACGGCGAAGACGGCCTCCGTCGTCCCGACCTTGCCTGGCACCGCTGAAGCGGCGCTGAAACGGCGCTGAAACGCCCGGCGGCATGGTTCGGGCCGGGCAGCGGCGGGCGGTGCCGCTGAAGGTAGCGGGCGGCCGCGCCCCGCGGGCCGGTACGATCGCGGTGTGCTCGGCGAGGACGGCGGCAGGGACGGGCGCCGCCTGCTGGTGTGGCAGGTGGTCGAGACGGCCGGGTTCGAGGCGGCATGGCTGCGGCTGGACGGGCTTGTGCTGCGCGCCAGCGGCCAGGCGGCCGGCCAGGTCCCGGAGCCGTACTGGCTGACCTACGAGCTGCACACTGGCGACCGCGCCGTGACGACCCGGCTGGAGGTCACCGCGACGACCGCGGGCGCCCGGTACCACCTGGACCTGCGCCGCGAGCATGAGATCTGGACGGTCAACGGGGCCGAACGGCCCGACCTCGCCGCCGCGCTGGACTGCGACCTGGGCTTCTCCCCGGTGACGAACACGATGCCGGTCATCAGGCACGGCCTGCAGCACGGCCCCGGCGCCGAGCGATTCCTCATGGCCTGGGTGGAGGTGCCGACCCTGCGGGTCATCGCATCCGAGCAGGCCTACACCCACCTGGGCGTGGAGGCCGGCGGAGCGCGGATCCGGTTCACCTCCGGGTCCTACACAAGCGACCTGCTCATGGACGCCGACGGGCTCGTGATCGACTACCCCACCATGGCGCACCGGGTGCCCGCCACGGTCACCGGCCAGCACCCGGCCGGCTCCCAGCCGGACGGCTCCCAGCCGGACGGCTCCTAGCCGAACAGGGGAGCGCCGAACTCGGTCTTGCGCAGCGGCGCCTTGAGCACCTTGCCGTTGGGGTTGCGCGGCAGCGGCGCGGCGCTCACCGCGATGAACTGCGGCACCTTGAAGTCGGCGAGATGCTCCCGCGCGTAGCTCACCACCGCCCCCGGATCCACGGCGGCCCCGGGCAGCGGGACGATCACGGCCCCCACCTTCTCGCCCATCATGGCATCGGGCACCCCGACGACCGCGACCTCGCCGACGCCGGGCGCGCCGATCAGGGCGTTCTCCACCTCGACGCAGTAGACGTTCTCGCCGCCGCGGTTGATCATGTCCTTGATCCGGTCCAGCACGTAGACCAGGCCCTCGGGGCCGAGCCGGCCCACGTCGCCGGTGTGCAGCCAGCCCTCGGCAAACACCTGCGCGGTGGCTTCCGGGTTGTGCCAGTAGCCCGCGCAGACGCTCTGCCCCCTAATCAGCATCTCGCCCGGACCGGCCCCGGCCCCGGGCTCGATCGTGACCTCGGTGTGCGGCGCGGCGAAGCCGACGGAGTCGGCGTGCCCGGCCGCCCACTCGTGCGGCAGCACCGTGGCGATCGAGGTGGACTCGGTCAGCCCGAACCCGTTCGCGAGCCGCGCGGCGGCGAACCGGTCCCCGATCTGGTGCACCAGCGCCGGCGCGATCGGGGCACCGCCGTAGGAGGCCCAGCGCACCCCGGCGACCTTCGCGGGCGCGAAATCGGGGTGGTTGAGGATGTAGTAGTAGATCGCCGGGACCGCGGTGCACGCGGTGATCCGCTCCCGCTCCAGCGTGCCGATCATCCGGCCGCCGTCGAACGCGGCGTCGATGACCACCGTGCCGCCGGCCCGCAGGGTCGGCAGGGTCTGGCTGTGGCACCCGGTGACGTGGAACAACGGGACGACGACGAGCGAGCGCAGTTCTGGCCCCGCATCCCGCGGGATGCCGCTGGCCCGGAACACCGTCTCCACGTTGGCGAGGATGTTCTCGTGGGTGTGCATCGCGCCCTTGGGGAACCCGGTGGTCCCGCTGGTGTAGAAGATCGCGGCCACGTCCGGGCCGCTCGCGCCCTCGTGCACGTGCGGCGCGCCGGCGGGCAGCGCGGCGCCCGGCTCGAACACGTGCGTGCTGCCCGAGTCGCCGATCACGTAGCCGGCCTCGGCCTCGGTGAACCGGGTGTTCACCGGCACCGCGATCGCGCCGGCCATCAGGCCGCCGAAGAAGGCAAGCACCCAGTCGATGGAGTTCGGCAGCCGGATCGCCACCCGGTCGCCCGGCCGGATCCCCGCCTCGCGCAGCCCGCCGGCCACCCGGGCGGCGCCGTCCCACAGTTGCGCGTAGCTGATCCGGCGGCCGCCGACCTCGGCCAGCGCCTCGGCACCCGGGGCGGCCCGGACGCTCTCTCGCAGCATCTCCACCAGGGAGGAGTGCAGGCCGGGGTAACGGCGCACCCCGCCGGTGCCGGCGCACACGCCCGAGTCGTCGAACGGGTTCGCGCCGCGGGGCGGCGCCACCACAGCCATCACCCGGCCTCCGGCGCGTCGGCGGGCGCCTCACCGGGAGCACGCGCCGCGGGCTGGCCGACCACGGCCGCGCCCGCGGGCGGCCCGTCGTTGCGGCCGAAGAACTCGCGCGGGTTGGTGACCAGCATCTGCTCGATCTGGCCGTCGGTCACCCCGCGCTCACGCAGGCCGGGCAGCAGCGCGCTGTGGATATAGGTGAACTGCCAGTCGGGCAGGACGAAGTCCTGCTCGGCGTTGGTGAACCAGTCGGTGAACGAGGCCTTGTCGTGGGACAGCATGACCCGGCTGGCGTAGCCGCGCTCGCAGAGCTTGGCCAGGGTGTCGAGCTGGTCGGACAGTGACACGGTGACCTGCAGCCCGCAGCGGTCCCAGCCGATGTAGGAGCCGTTGTCGATGATCTGCTCCAGGTAGCCCAGGTCGGTGGACTCGTTGGCATGCCCGATCATCACCCGGCCCATGTCGGCGCCATGGGCGGCCAGGATCCGCTGCTGGTCCAGCCCGCGCCGGGACGGTGCGTGAGCGTGGGTGCACACCGGCACGCCAGTGCGCGCGTGCACATTCGCGACCGCCATGGCCAGCCGTTCCACGTCCGGCGTCATGCCCGGTTCGTCGGTCACGATCTTCAGCACGGCGGCGCGGAAACCGGTGTCGCCGATCCCGGTGGTCACGTCCCGCTCGAACAGCGATTCCAGCAGCCGGTCCTCGTCGTCGAGGATCTTGCCGCGGCCCCGGTACTGGAACGGGAACGGCAGGTTGTCGTAGGTGTAGTAACCCGTGGCGAACATCACCTTGACCCCGGTGCCCTCGGCGGCCCGCGCGACCAGCGCCGGATCCCGGTACAGGCCCGGCACGGTCATGTCCAGGATCGCGCCAACTCCGGCCTGGCGCAGCCCGCGAAGCCGCTCGCGGGCGGCCGCCACCTCGGCCTCGGCGTCCCAGCCGCCGAAACCAGGCCAGCCGAGCTGGAGCGCCTCGGTCCGGAAGAACACGTGCTCGTGCATGAGCACCGGGCCGAGATCGGCGACGTCGATCTCCCCGGCGGTGGTCGGAACGTGGGGCATGGGGATCCTACCTCCGATGCGGGACGAAGGTTGCCACGGAACGGCGTAATTCAACCAATTACAGAACGCCTGCCGGCGGCATGCCAGCCCTGCCGCGCCCCGAGCCGGCCACGGGGCCGGTGGGGCGCCGCGGGGAGGGCGGGGCGGCTGGCCAGTGTCACGAGCCCCGGCACGGCCGGAACACCTCGCGGAGCCGGTCCGCCAAGAGCCGCGGTTCGGCCACGGCGGGGAAATGGCCGCCGCGGTCATGCTCGGCCCAGTGGCTGACGTGGAAATACCGTTCGGCGAGTTCCCGTGGCGGTTTCGGGAACGGGACGATCTCACCGCCGAAAACGTCGATCGCGACCGGGACGGGCCCCGGGGCGTCGGCGGGCAGCGCACTGCCCTGCGCATGCTGGTAGGCCCAGTACGGCAGCAGCGAGGAGGCGGCCGTCCTGGTCGTCCAGTAGAGGGTGAGCGTTGCCAGCAGATGATCGCGGTCGCAGGCGGGCTCTCCGTCGGGCGTGGTGCTGCTCCACCGGGTGAGCTTCTCCCCGAGCCACGCGGCCAGCGCGACCGGTGAGTCGTCGAGAGCGGCGCCGATGGTCGCGGGCTTGGTGGCGTGCATGTGCGAGTAGCCGCCCTCCTCCGCCAACCACGACCTGACCTCGTCGAAGTGCTTGCTCACCGGATCGGTCCACGGCTTGGGCGGCGCGGCAAGGCCGGGCGTGGCGAGGTGGATCGCCGTGACCTCACCCGGATGAGCGCGGGCCAGCCGCGCGGTGACCCCGGCACCGAGGTCGCTGCCGTGGGCGGCGTAGCGCCGGTAGCCAAGCGCGCCGGTCATGATCTCGTGCCACAGCTCCGCGACCTGCTGGTGCAGCAGGCCGCCGGGCGGCGGCGGCCCGGAGAACCCGAACCCGGGCAGCGAGGGCAGCACGACCGTGAACGCGTCCGCGGCGTCGCCGCCGTGCGCGGCCGGGTCGGTGAGCATCGGCAGCAGCGTCAGGTATTCGAGGAACGAACTCGGCCAGCCGTGGGTCAGCACCAGCGGCAGCGGATCCGGGCCGGTGCCCGGCGCGTGCACCAGGTGCACGGAGATCCCGCCGACCTCGGCGCGCAGGTGGGTGAGCCGGTCGAGCCTGGCCTGGAGGGTCAGCGGGTCGAAGGCCCGCCAGTCTTCGATCAGCCGGGCGAGCCAGCCGCCGGGAACGCCGCGCTCCCAGGTGTCGTCGCCGGCCGGCAGCCGGGCCGTGCCCAGCCGCAGGGCCAGATCCCCCGATGCCTCGATGTCCAGCGCTGCCCGGAACGGTGCGGCGCGGGGCTGCGGAGAAGCCATGCCAAGATCATGACGCACCGGCCGGTCCCGGTTCCAGCCGCGGCACGCAGTGCCCGAAGCAGGCAGCCCACCGCACGAGGCGGCTGGGCGCAGCATCGTGGCGCAAGCTCGCCACGATCGCGGCCGCCGGGACCCTGGCAGCAGGCACCGGGGTCCTGGCGGCCGACCTGCTTGCCCCGACGGCGGCCAGCGCGTCGTCCAACCAGGTGTGGACCGGCAGCGGCGACGGCTCAAGCTGGTCAGACGGCATGAACTGGCAAAGCATGTCCGTCCCGCAGAACGGCGACAGCGTCACCATCCAGCCCACTGCCTCCCAGCCCACGGCGGCCAAGGTGGTCTACCCGTGACGGAAGGGACTAAGGCGAGCCCTGGGCCAGCGTAAAGTCAAATTGTGCGGCTGGGCGCCGCAATCGTCTCCTTTGACTTGAGCGGAGGCCTGATGGGCCGGGACATTCAGCCGATCAAGATCAGTGGCGAGGACCGCGGGCGGTACCGGGACAAGCTCCAGCGCTCGCTGGAGGTGTTCGCCCGGATGCTGCGCGAGCACCTGTTCGAGGCGGATCCGGCACAGGTGGGCCTGGAGATCGAGCTGAACCTGGTAGACGACCACGGCGCGCCGTCCATGCAGAACGCCGACGTGCTCGACGCCATCGCCGACCCGGCCTGGGCGACCGAACTCGGGCAGTTCAACATGGAGATCAACGTGCCGCCCCGGCGGCTCGACGGCGGTGCCGTGGCGGGCCTGGAGCAGGAGGTCCGCGACAGCCTCAACGCCGCGGACGGCAAGGCACGCAGCATCGGCAACCGGCTGGTGATGATCGGCATCCTGCCGACGCTGCAAGAGCACGACATGCACGAGGGAATCCTGTCCGCCAACGCGCGCTACCGGGTGCTCAACGAGCAGATCTTCGCGGCGCGCGGGGAGGACATTCGCATCGCGATCGACGGCCCGGAGCGGCTTGTCACCCACGCCGACAGCATCACGCCCGAAGCCGCCTGCACCAGCGTGCAGCTCCACGTCCAGGTCACCCCCGAGGCCTTCGCGAGTTACTGGAACGCCGCCCAGGCGATCGCGGGCGTGCAGGTCGCGCTCGCGGCCAACTCCCCGTTCCTGTTCGGCCGGCGGCTCTGGCAGGAGACCAGGATCACCCTGTTCGAGCAGGCCACCGACACCCGGCCGGTGGAGCTGCAGCAGCAGGGGGTGCGCCCGCGGGTGTGGTTCGGCGAGCACTGGATCACGTCGGTGTTCGACCTGTTCGAGGAGAACATCAGGTACTTCCCCGCGCTGCTGCCGATCTGCGAGGAGGAGGACCCGCTCGCCGAGCTTGACCGCGGCACCGCCCCGCAACTGGCCGAGATGAGCCTGCACAACGGGACGATCTACCGGTGGAACCGGCCGGTGTACGCGGTGGTGGACGGCATGCCCCACCTGCGGGTGGAGAACCGGGTGCTGCCGGCCGGCCCCTCGGTCGCGGACATCATGGCGAACGCGGCGTTCTACTACGGCCTGGTACGGGTCCTCGCCGAGCAACAGCGGCCGGTCTGGACCCAGATGTCGTTCACGACCGCCGCGGAGAACCTGTACGAGGCGGCCCGCAACGGCCTCGACGCGCACCTGTACTGGCCCGGCTTCGGTGAGACGCCGGCCACCGAGCTCGTGCTCCGCCGCCTGCTGCCGCTCGCCCAGGAGGGACTCGGCCGCTGGGGGGTGGACCAGGCGCTGGCCGACCGGCTCCTTGGGATCATCGAGCGGCGCTGCATCACGGGCCAGACCGGGGCGGCCTGGCAGACGGCCACGGTCGCGGCGATCAGCGAGGACAGCGGGGCCGACCGCGCGGAGGCGCTTCGCCAGATGACCCAGCGCTACATCGGCCACATGCACACCAACGACCCGGTCCACACCTGGCCCAGCGACGCCTGACCGCGCCTGCGTGCGGGACCGCCCCGCCGCCTGCCAGCCGCGGCCCCCGGACCGGACACTTCTGTCAGCTCGGCTCTTGATGACCTCGCGAACCGCAGTTACATTCGGTGTGCATGCGGCCACTAACGGCTGCCTTGGCGAGAGGAGACCTTATGCACCGCCCGCCCCGCCTACTGTCTTGCTCTCTAGCGGCGTGCGCGCCCGCGCTGGCCCTGGTCATCGCGGTGGCCCCCGGCGCCAGCGCCAGCGCCTCCCACGCCTCCCCGCACTCGCGCGCGCTCGCGGCCGCCCGCGCGCTGCTGCGGCACCTAAGGGTCGGCGAGCACGCCACCGACCACGCGGTCGTCAGCCCCGCCGCCCGGGTCCAGGGCCTGACCCAGGTGCAGAGCACCAACTGGTCCGGTTACGCGGACACCAGCAGCACCTTCAGCAAGGCCACGGGCAACTGGACCGAGCCATCGGTGAGCTGCGGCTCGCGGACCTCGTACGCCGCTTTCTGGGTCGGCATCGACGGCTTCACCAGCGGCTCCGTGGAGCAGGACGGCACGCTCGCCGAGTGCTCGGGCGGCAGCGCCTTCTACTTCACCTGGTGGGAGATGTATCCCACGAACGCCATCCAGGTGGTCGGCTCCAGCGTGCAGCCGGGCGACAGCATCAGTGCCTCGGTGGTCCGCAGCGGCACCAGCTACACGCTCAAGGTCACCGACTCCTCGCACTCGGCTAACAGCTTCACCACCACGCAGAGCTGCTCGAGCTGCGCGAACTCCAGCGCCGAATGGATCGCCGAGGCGCCGAGCGGCTCGGGTGGCGTCCTGCCGCTCGCCAACTTCCACTCCTGGACGCTGTCCGGCGCGACCGTGAATTCCGGGGTGATCTCATCGTTCCCCGATGACGAGATCACCATGATCGACAACGCCGGGCGGGTGAAGGCCCAGCCCGGGTCGCTCAACGGCAGCGGCAACGGGTTCGGCGTCACCTGGCTGCGCAGCACCTGACGGCGCCATCCGGCGCGGCCGGCGGCGGCTCCGGGCCAGGTCAGAGGGCCAGGCCCATGATGATCGAGTCCCAGAGCTCGCCGCTGGCCCGCCGGTACTGCCCGGGGCGGCGCCCCTCCTCGACGAAGCCGGACTTGCGGTAGAGGGCGATCGCCGCCTCGTTGTGGGCGAACACCTCCAGCGATAGCTTGTGCAGGCCCTGGCCGCGCGCCCAGCCGATGGCCGCCCGGACCAGCGCCGAGCCGGCGCCGCGGCCGCGCCAGTCCCGGTCCACGAGCATGGCCAGGTCGCCGAAGCCGTGCTGGCTGGGCTTGACCCGCACCAGCCCGATGACCTGGTCACCGGCGACCGCGACGAAGGACTTACC
>WNGN01013513.1_pt1 | contig 12660 bp, 12 predicted proteins | sample 5400561 | NCBI WGS metagenome assembly WNGN01 (sample SAMN13153379, study PRJNA577476) | soil metagenome | isolation source: 115 cm soil or saprolite under Garry oak tree replicate 2 | place: USA:California | collected 2016-06-15
CAGCGGAAAACGTTTGCCAAGGATATCAACAAAAATACCACGTCCTTCACGTAGCTCGGCAAGCTGGCGGTGTAGCTCATCATTCTCCGATTGTAAATCTTCCGATAGTTGTTTTTGTTTGAGCACTTCTTGCAAAATAAGCTCGAAAATGCTGCCATTCGTTTTCATATATTCTCCTTTAGAGTAGAGCATCATTCACAATTCTCCATCAATCATTCCATACCACAAAGCACATTTGTGCACACTGTTAAGTAGATGAACGTAGATTCTTCGTATCTTTGTATAAAAACGTGCCAAATTGTCTAAAGTAACTATGGATATGTTTGTCAATTGCATGTGTAGCACTTAAAATAATCTTTTCCCCGTTATTCTAGTATTATCTGTATTGTGATGGGTATTTGTTCCTAAAAAGGGTGGTGGGGAAAAATATACTGCCTTCGAAGCATTCATTCAGTCATGTGGTAGGAAGCCATCAAAGTTTTTATATGGCTTTTACAGGTGATACAATACAATTGATCACACCACTGTGATCAATCCTGGCGCTTGTCGAAAAGTGAGAAAGGGAACAAACCAATGAATGATCGCATTCGTGAAATTTTAAGCTGGTATGCCAGCGAGAACCCTGGAATTCGTACCAATCTGGCGCGTATGCTTAACCATGGTCGCCTGGGTGGCACAGGAAAGATGGTGATTTTACCGGTTGATCAGGGTTTTGAGCATGGCCCGGCACGAAGTCTTGGCTTTTTGGAAGCAGGCGTCTCCGACTACTGTGGCGAAATTCCCCTTATTTTGAAATGTAATAACCATGACCTTTTAAATGACGAGCGAGATCCTATTTCAGCGGTCACTTCTGGTGTAAGTGATGCTTTGCGCCTGGGTTGTGTGGCTGTAGGTTTCACGATTTATCCAGGATCAGCAGAGCGCACTGAAATGTACCAGCAGTTACGTGAACTCGCTTCAGAAGCGAAGGCGGCTGGCCTGGCTGTAGTTGTCTGGTCTTATCCTCGCGGCAGCAGTATAAGTAAAGAAGGTGAGACTGCCGTTGATGTGGTGACGTATGCAGCTCAGATAGCGGCACAGCTAGGAGCGGATATTATTAAGGTCAAATTGCCCAGTCAGAAGGTCGAATTGGCCGAGGCGCAGAAGGTCTACCAGAAGTACGAGATCCCCGTCTCTACGCTGGCAGATCGTGTGCGTAATGTCATACAGAGCGCCTTTGATGGTCGCCGTATCGTGATTTTCTCCGGTGGTGCTGCCGCTGCGGATGAAAAGTTCTTCGAAGAGGTGCGCGCTATCCGTGATGGCGGTGGTTTTGGCTCGATCATAGGCCGCAATTCGTTCCAGCGCAAAAAGCCGGAAGCTCTCAAGTTCCTTGATACAGTGATAGGTATCTACGAAGGTTCTATTCAGTAAGAAGAGTAAAAGAATGCGTCCCTAGAAATCAACTCCGTAGTTGGGAACCGGGCATCCGAGGGATGTCCCTACATTTCCTGGAGTCAAATCAAGCTGGACAGAGTAGTAGGGACGCGTTCTTTTGCTTTTCTTATTTCACACCTTTTACCTGTTTAATCACCAGGGTACCAAGGGCAAAGTAAGCTATAGTTACAACAAAAAGTGTGATGTATCCGAAATGGTTTGGGAGGCCACGCAAGAGTTGTAAGATAATGCCGCCGATTGTAATGCCAATTACCTGTGGAAGTATGCCCATAGCTGACCATATGCCATGAAACTTGCCAGCTTCATTGGTTGGCGGTATGACATCAGCGATCAGCGCCCAGTCAACACTGGTATATGCTCCGTAACCAATTCCGAAGAAAGCTCCAGCAAAGAGAGCGCCATATTGACTTTGAAAGAATATGAAAAGGACGCAAACAATAGTCATCATCGCACCTGAGATATAGACCAGCAACTTGCGTCCCTTGCGGTCGGAGATCCAACCAGCAATAAGTGAAGTTGGCAGCGCCGTCAGCATAAGAGCCGGCAGGAAGAGCGCGCCGGAGAAAAACTCGCCGGAGAAGGCACCTCCAAAAATGATGGTTTTTACTCCAGGACCTCCCAATACATCGTCAAAGTAATATTGTAGGAAATAGAATATTCCCCAGATGCCCATCATTACAAGCAATCGTGCAAGTAGTACCCATGAGAGGTCAGGGTATTGTGAGGGCTTAAAGAGAAACTTCTTGAATACTGTGCTCAGGTGAAATGTAGCATGTTCCGAGAGTGGGGTTTCTTTGACAGTGATTACTGTGTAGGCAACTAAAACGATTTGCACAATAGCAATCAGCAAGAAAATCTGCACGATTTCATTGTTGTACAAAGGCAAAGTATTGTTTTTGTTTACGATAAGTCCAGCTATGAGCGATCCAAAGATCAATCCAAGAAGGGTAAAAAGACCAAAAAAACTGCTTGTTACGCCCCTCTGGTACTGCGGAACTTTGTCGACAATAATTGCGCTCCAGGGGGAATTGGCAACATTATTGGTGAACTGCAGGAGGAGGAAAAGTATTGTAAAAGTCACCAGTAGTGCAGTGGAAGAGAACCAGGTAGGCGAGAACGCGAATAAGATGAGTACAACGACGTTGAGCGCGGTGCCGATAATCAAAAATGGGCGGCGGCGTCCCATGCGGAATGTTACATAGTCTGAGATAGATCCAACCAGGGGATTGACGACCACAGCTATCAGCGTTCCCCAGATGATGACTAAGGTGAGATTGATATCCTTGTTTGCATTACCAAGATACTTTACCACCATACTGGGAATGACAATGGCTAAAAGAGCTTGCCAGTGAAAATTGTTTGCAATCCAGAAGACGTTAATGTTGATCTGGTCGAAGAGGGAGACGCGCCGCAACGTCGCGGTACTGGAGGGACTTGCGGCAACGACCCCTCCGGGGTTGTCGGTGACTTCCATGTTACTGACCCTCTCAAGTGCTAGAAAGCTACAATGTGTCAAATGACCTATTTTAGCGCACAGGTCAGGATAGAGGAAGTCAAGGTGGGGGGTAAAGAAAACAGGGTGGGGCTTGCCCCACCCCTACAATATTAATCTTCACCCAGGCTTTCGAGCCAACGTTCTGCATCTATTGCAGCGCGACAGCCGTCACCGGCCGCGGTGACTGCCTGGCGATAGCGATGGTCAGTTACATCTCCGGCGGCAAAAACGCCTGGAATATTGGTCATTGTGTGTTCAACCGGGATTATATACCCAACTTTATCCATATCAAGGATGCCCTTGAACAGGTCGGTATTAGGCTTATGTCCAATGGCCAGGAAGAAACCCTGTACAGGCAGGATACTTTCCTCATCCGTCTTCACATTGTGAAGCCGCAAACCCGTCAATTCATTTTCACCCAGCACTTCGGTTACTTCTGTATCCCAGATAAAGCTAATCTTTGGGTTTTTAAATGCGCGATCTTGCATGATTTTGCTGGCTCGAAGTGTATCACGGCGGTGAATGACAGTGACATGATTGGCGTAACGCGTCAGAAAGGTTGCCTCTTCCATTGCAGTATCACCTCCACCAATGACAGCTACATCCTTGTTCTTAAAGAAAAAGCCGTCACAGGTGGCGCAGGCGCTCACGCCACGACCCTGCAAGCGCTGTTCGCTTGGCAATCCCAACCACTTCGCACTGGCGCCCGTAGAGATGATGATAGCGCGCGCTTGATACTCGCCCGAATCGGTCGTGACTTTAAAGGGGCGCTTACTGAAGTCAATTGAAATTACATCTTCAGGAATCACCTCGGTACCGAAACGCCGGGCCTGCGCTTCAAATTTCTCCATCATCGGAGGACCCAGGATACCCTCTTCAAAGCCTGGATAGTTCTCAACGTCGCTGGTGAGCATTAATTGGCCGCCAACCTGGTACCCTTGAAGCATCAAAACAGAGAGATTGGCTCGTGCGGCATAGATTGCTGCGGTATAACCTGCTGGCCCAGAGCCAATGATGATTACGTCATATAATTTTGCCATGATAGGAATATTCCTCACTTCTCCATCAACATGTTTATTCTATCAATGATAACACAATAAAAGTAGGTTTTATGCCTTTCAGGGGTATTCTATCAGGGTTTCTCACAAATCAATGTGTTATTGTTTTCCGCGCGCCTGCGGCCACTGAGACGAACTACATGAAAAGTTGATCAGGTAACGGTCGTTGACGACTGAGTTCCCCTGGCGACTTTGGCTTGAGCGGCTCTCATCGTCTTGGCTTCTTTGGAGGCCTGACGCCTCTGCCGCTGCACCTTGTAGCCACAGACGCGCGTAGTTGGCTTAGGTGCTCGCGCGCGTGGAGAGGCTTCTGCTCGCCCTGGTCGTTGTCTGGGAAGATCGGGTGGAACTGACTGATAGCACGAAAGCTCTACATGGGGTATGAGGAGTGCGAGACGTGGACTCGCACGCACCAGGCCAAGTTGTCGACCCTCTTGAACAAGCCGCTCGAGCTGGAGCTCGGAGGTGCTGCACAGTTTCGGGAGCAGTTCCACCGTGCCTTGGCACCGACACCTCACAGGTGGCGGCTGTAGCAAGACGCTCACGCAGAGCATACACGATGTGTGAGAGGATGAGCACCACCCAGATCTGCACCAAGATCAGTTCCTGCTTCCTCCTCCACCACTGTGACATGCGAAGACTAGTCTTTGAGCAGGCGAAAAGCCAGTTCACTATCGAAGCTCCGCGCATACAGTTGGGCCACCTCCGCTAAGGAAAGGACCTGCGGATCGCACACAGTGGTCAGATACATACGTACTCCCATCCCGTCACTCAAGCGCACCAGCCGTACGAGGTGGCGCGCTTGCTTCTGGCCAGCCCCTAACCAGACCAGAGCATCGAGCACCTCGCGTTGCCGATAGAACACATGCGCGATCTGAGAAGACGTCTTCTCGCGAGAGCGGCTCACCCACCACACGTTCCACTGGGTCAAGGTATCAAAGAAACAGACCGCTGAAATAACCCAGGTCGAAGAGCAACACACTCCCCTGGGAGAGTCCTTGCGTAGCGCGTCAAGCATATCCACTTTGCAGTTCTCGTGCACCGCTTCACGCCATTGCAGTCGCAGCCACAGCTTTCGCCCGCACATCCAAGAGACCCACCAGTTTACCAGCAAAACAGGCTGGGTCATGGGTGCTCAAGCCACGCAGAGGCTTCAGATATCTTCCCACCGCGTCGAGTCGGGTTTCATCCAGACAGAAGATCTCAGTCGCAAAGGTGGCCAGCGTTGCAGGTACCGCCTGAGAACCAATGGAGGCCACCTGTGCATTGATCCCCTCCCAGAGTTCTTGCAAGGGAACCAGGCCAGCCTTGAGGAGTCGTTTGACCAGGCCATTGCGTGTGAGCCAGACAGGGGCAAATGGGCCGATTGGCTGGAAGCCGAGCAGGCGACGCCAATCCTCACAGGAGTGCATACCCTGCAGGGCGCACAGCAGCAAGCTGCTCCACAACTGTGTCCAGCCCACCTGCTGCGGGCGTCCCCGTCTGCGGGGAATCGACTCACCTTGCTGGATCTGAGTGACTTGATCTGAGCTGTGTGTTGGGCCTAACCCACATGCCTGAAGCACCAGATCGCTGGTCTAAGTGATGATGAGGGAGTGGGTTGCCGTCGATGCTGTGGGGGACTCCACCCCAAGGGTATCATGTAGTGACAGAGGAGGATGATCCTTTCTTCTCATGTTTCTGATGAAAAGATCTTCCTCTTTTTTTCTCTGCTTGGCAACTCGATTCCCAATTTAGTTCGCCTCAGTGGCCGCAGGCGCGCTCATGTGACAGTATGGGAGGTTTTGTGCGCCTGCAGGCGCACAAAACCTCCCATACTGTCACGAAACAGGCCAGGTGAAGAAGCAAGTTGTGAGAACCCCTGGATATCCTATTCTGACACTCCCCGCCATACATGGACGGGGGTTCTTCCTTCATCCAGCCCGCTTGCTCGTCTTCCGTGGGGAGAGACGAGTAGAGGCAGTCTGTCCAGAAGCGTTGCCCGGCGAACCGGATGTTTCCCTGTGCCCCAGGGTACATGCTAAGGCTTTTGCCAGAATGTTCAACGCCGCATTGTGATCTCGATCCAAGACCACACCACAACTGGGACAGATGTGTGTGCGAACACTCAGAGACTTCTTCACGAGCGCACCACAGGCGCTACATTCCTGGCTGGTGAAGTGCGGTGCTACTGCAATGATAGGAACGTTGTGCATCAGCCCATAGGCTTTCACCCAGGAGATGAACGTTCCCCAGGCTGCATCATGAATACTCTTGGCGAGATGATGGTTCCTCACCATAGTGCGTATCTTGAGGTCTTCATAGGCAATCACATCGTGAGATGAGACGAGCGTGCTTGCCGTTTTGCGGGCAAAGTCTTCACGCTGCCGTTGGACTTTCAGATGCGCTCTTGCCAGGTGTTGCCTGGCTTTCTTGCGATTGGCTGACTTCTTCTGTTTGCGCGAGAGTTGACGCTGCAAGCGCTTCAACTTCTGTTCGGCTTTGCGATACTGACGGGGGTTGTCTACGGTGTTGCCATCTGAGTCCGTATAGTAGACTTTCAGTCCTACATCAATTCCTACTTGCTTCCCTGTAGGCTGGTGCACAATGGTTCGCTCCGCCTTGACCCCAAACTGCACATAATAGCCATCAGCCCTATGTACGATGCGTACTCGCTTGATCTGCTTGGGAGGGAATGCCGCAATCTTCTGCTTCGGGTTGCCTACCAGCCGCAAACATCCAATATCACACCCATCGGTGAGGGTGATGTGCTTCCCGTCAGGTTCTAACTTCCAGCCCGTTTGCTTGTACTCAATAGAACGGTTATTGTGCTGAAACTTGGGATAGCCTTTCTTGCCTGGCTTGTGGCTCTTGCAGTTGTCATAGAAGCGGGAGATCGCACACCAGGCGCGATCTGCTGAGGCTTGGCGTGCCTGTGAGTTGAGTTGGGTAGCAAAGGGATAGTCTTTGGCGAGGACCGCACAATAGCGCTGCAAGTCATTCTTGGAGATGCCGCGCTCGTCCATCCACACACGCAAGCACTTGTTTCGGATGAACTGAACTATTCTAATAGCTTCATCCATCGCAGCGTATTGCGCTTTGGAGCCATCTAGCTTGTACTCAAAGATCAGCATGCTTCTCCCTTTGTCTTTTGCCGCTTGACATGCTCTTCTATCGCGGTCAAGATTTCTCCGTTGAGAGAGCGATGATTGCGTTTTGCCATCTCTTTCATCTGTTCCAAGAGTTGAGCGGGAAACCGGATAGAGAGAGCTTTTGTTATTTTTTCTTCTTGCATACAGCCGTTTTACAACTAATTTGGCTGTATGTCAAGCGGCTAGAACCCCAGTGTCCCGCCCTAAAATAAGGAACGGCTATTCATCCCTGGCATGCATGACCAGGGATGAATAGCCGTTCATGGTAACAAGAAGGTTGGTATACCCTGGGTATGTAAAACGTGCAATGGTCCTTGAGTGTAGATATTGCCGAGTATATTGAGAAGTGTTATAGCAAAAAAGCCAATGATACTAAGAGTAATGACTGCACGGTCGAGTGGGCGCGCATGTAATTTTGTAAACCACGTTCGCTTGCCTACGCCAAAACAGCGTAACTCCATAGCGCTGATTATATCCTCTGCTTCGACAATGGAGCCTATAACTACAGGAACTACCATAGGTGCGAGGCGAGCAATCTTGCTTAAGATTCCCCCTCGAATCTTGTCAATCTCGAAACCACGGGCTCGTTGAGCATCAAGGGTAGTGCCAAAGTCCCGTGCAACGCTTGGTAAAAAGCGAAATGAGAGGTCTATCGCGTAAGCAAACCTATCTGGTATGCCAAGACCTCTGAAGGCAACTCCCAGGTGACCAGGGTTAGTGGTATAGGGTATTGGTATGACGAGCAATGCAATGCTGAAATTACGCATAGCTTGCGTAATCATAAAAAATAAACTCTGAACGCTAACAGGCAATAGTACAGGCCCAATAAAAGGAAAGTATGGTTTAAGCCCGATAAATGGGATGTAGAAGAGAATTTTTTGATGAGAGATATCTACACCTTGTACGATAGCGCCACCTGAGAGAAGAAAGTTTGAAAAAATAATAGCTAAGTTGATAATGATAATGAATATCCACACTCTTCTTGTCTCTCTCCATTTGAGATGAGCCTGGCTGTAGTAAAAGGCCGCACCTATTAATCCTGCTAAAATAATCCAAAAGTTAGAGGTCTGCGCAGCGGAGAAACTATAAGCAAACATCAATAGTAACTTGGCCCTTGGATCAAGGCGATGAATAGGGGTGTCTCGATTAATATAAGGAAAGTTGATCAGCATCGAAAATCTCTCAAATATAAAAGCACACAAGCCTGGCAGCCAGTCAGGTATGTGCTACTGTAACAGAGTACTAACCACGTCCTGTGCGTCTCATCGCGGCATTATAAGCAACGAGCAGGATAGGCAGCAAAATTAGACCATTCACGAGATCAGACAGGGTTGCTGGAACAAAGTTTCCTGTTGCTCCAGCTACCGTGTACTGCGAGACCCAGATGTCACTGTAAGCGGCAAAGCCAATGCCAACAACAATGGCGATGGCACTGAATATCTCGGCAATAATGATATTACGTGTATTGTTGTAGCGACCCCAGGTCATGTACAGAGCAAGTCCGGCAATGAAGCCAATCAAGGCATTGCCCACATCCCAGTTCCAATAAACACCGTAGCCAGAGATGTAGTCACCTATGAAATTGCCGACTCCCCCAGTGAAGAGGCCAACCCAGGGACCAAAAACGACTCCGAAGAATAAAGGTATGACGATAGCTGGACGGAACGAGACGTTACTTGTAGCGGGAAGTTGAAGGATATTAGTGAGGTAGCTTAAACCGCCGTAGAGAGCAGCGCCTAGTGCCATATATACGATATGGCGTACTCCAATACCCCAAATTTTGGCCTGGGAACGTTCTTCTGCTACTGCCATTTGTGAAACTCCTTTCTGTAGGTAAACAGTTGCAAGTGGATATATAGCCAGATGGGTTGTAGTATGCACCTCCTTTCGTAACTAATCATGCCTAAGCGACAGCATTACGCTCAACAAGTAAGTATTGCAGCAATGAGGTGGGACGCAGATTGCACTCATCCAATAAGGCTGGATCGGCCAGTTCCTGTAAAGGTGGTCCGTCTCCCACGAGATTGCCCTCTTTTAAAAGTAAGACACGTTGGGTGAAGCGCAGTGCAAGATCGAGATCGTGAGTGATGATAAGTAGGGCATCGAGGTCGACCATAGTGCGCAAATATTCCATAAAAGAAACGTAGGAACGGTAGTCCTGGCCTGCCGTCGGTTCGTCAAGCAGTAGAATCTTGCCTTGCATTGAAAGCACAGAGGCTATACTTACACGCTTCTGCTGACCAAAACTCAGTGAAAAAGGAGAACGTGAATCGAATTCGGTTATATTCAAAGCTTTTTCTGCTTCCTGTACTGCTGCTTTGATGCGTTCGGGAGAGAAACGCAGGTTCTCTGGTCCAAAACTCAGCTCTTTACGCACTGACGGCGCGAATAGCATCGCATTAGGACTCTGAAAGACGTAACCGATACGCGAGGCAAGTTGTGCGACACTTAACTTTCGTGTATCTTCTCCATAGATTCGTACTGTGCCTTTAGTTGGTCTCAGCAGCCCCAATGCCTGTTTTACCAACGTGGTTTTGCCTGATCCGTTGGGACCAAGCAATGCTATAGCCTCACCGCGCCGAACCTCACAGGAAATGCCATGCAGGATCTCATCTGAATACGAACTGTATCGAAAATACACATCTTCGAATTCGAGAATTGGTTTATTCGTCTCTGCCTTGTTCCCCTGGCTGATGGTGATTGGCTGAATGAGTAAGTTGCGCACCTGTGTAGGATCAGGTAGCATACGCAAAGTGGACTCAATAGGTAGCTTGACTTGCGTCGGGTCTGCAATCTCTAGAAATTGTGGTGTGTCGCCGAAGAATATCTGGCGGCCTTCGTGCATGAGTAAAACTTTATATGGATTGAGGCGTAATGTTTCCTCTACCCTGTGCTCGACGATGATAACACTACTGCCTATAGCGAGTAGCTCTTTAATAAGTCTCTCTAATTCGTCTACAGCTCGAGAGTCAAGGTTCGCAAATGGCTCATCGAACAGGAAGATCGAGGGTTGCATTACGAGAATACCAGCGGCAGCGATCTGTTGGCGCTGACCACCTGAAAGCGCGAATGTGGGTTGCCCAAGATAGTGCTCTAACTTTAATTGCTCGAGGACATCTGAAACACGCTGTTGCATCTCTGCACGAGGAGTTCCCAGATTTTCTAGACCAAATGCAATTTCGTGTTCGACGGTGCTACCGAGAATCTGTTTATCAGGGTCTTGTAGCATTGTACCGACCTGTAATGCGAGGTCACGTAGCGATTGGCCTTTTATAGGGTGCCCATGAAGCTGTATATCACCACTGAGGGTCCCTTTAAAACTATGTGGGATGAGTCCATTGAGACATTTAAGTAGAGTACTTTTGCCACAACCACTCGGGCCTGCTATGAGCATGAGCTTGCCTGTTGGTAAGGAAAAAGATATGTCTTCGATAACTTGTGGTGGTTCGGACAGTTGTGCTACTGGTACGCTTTTCTGCCGTTTCGGTTGAGGCTCATCGTCAAGGGAGCGATAACGAAAGCTAAGTTTTTCCACAAACACCGCAGGTGGAATCGTTGTTGGATCTGGAGTACTGTTGGGATGTATGGTCATAGATAAATATGTACCTTCTGTACCCAGCACTAGTCAGTAAAGTAATAACGATGAGTTCGTTGTTATGTCTAATTCTAACGGGATGGGAGGTTGTTTGTCAATTGCTGGCATCGGGGGAACCCTTTCGCCTTGCCTGAGCGCAGCGAAGTATCTGGCTCGCTGGGCCGAGATACTTCGCTGCGCTCAGCATGACACACCTGCTCGATATGATAGAATAACGAAAAAGAAGGAAATTACTTGAAGTGATCACGCATGTTGTCCTACTCCAACCCAAAGTTTCAACTAGCAATGAAGAACTCACAGCTTTTCTTCAACACGTGCTTACACTTCAACAGGTGATCCCTGGTATCCTTTCTATCTCTGTGGGAGAAAACCGCAGCGACTTCCAAGGAGGGTTTACGCATGGTATTATTATGCGTTTTGTTGACGAGGCCCATTTACTGGCACATCATACTCATCCGGCTCATGCAGCCATTGTGACAGAATTGGACCAGCTTTGTCGGCGATCTATTGATTTTGGCTTACCCGAAACTGCTCTCTAAAACATTTACTTTCGCTTATAAACTGAGGAGCCCGTGCCCATGTCCACAGATCGTTTCACTACCGCATTAATTGATCTCATACGAATACCCAGTACATCCGGTCATGAGGAGAAAATTCGCACTCATCTGGCACAATATCTTGCTTCACTTGGTCTTTCCACGACGATTGATGGATCTGGAAATCTCATCACGACGTTGACAGGAGAAGGTGCTCCCCTCTTACTCAATGCACATATGGATCGTGTCCCACCTGGACTTGGACACCAGCCCATACTCCGAAATGGGGTTCTTTTTAGTGATGGCACTACAAATCTTGGAGCAGATGATGCTGCTGGGATTGCGATCATCCTGGAAGTTGTTAGACGTACGATTGAACAAGAGTTACCGCATCCACCCCTGGTGATCGTTTTCACAGTGCAGGAAGAAGCTGGTCTTTGTGGCGTATCGAATTTTGACAGTACCCCATGGCATGTCACAGATGGCATTGTTTTCGACAATGCCTACGAGGCGGGTATTGTTGTCTCCAGAGGCGCAGCCTATGAGGCATTTGATGTCGAGATTACAGGTCGGACAGGACATCCAGGCAAAGATTTAGCTCAGACAGTACATGCTATCGAAATATTTCGTGCAGCCAATTACCCGCATGGATCTCTCGATAATGATCAGACCCGTATAAATGTCGGAAGAATTATCGGAGGCAATGCACGCAATGCTATTCCCGATATTGTCACTATCGAGGGAGAGCTACGCAGTTTTGAGCCGTTAGAAGTGCGTCAAAAGTACAAACAAGCTATACAAGAAGCTTTTGAGCAAGCAGCTAAGCGTTTGGGAGGGCACGCAAAAGTCAGCTTTAAGACACATTCCAGTGGATACAAGATAGATTCAAAAGAACCTCTTTTACAGACATATCGCACTACTCTTGAAGAGCGTAGCCTGGAATTGTACATGAAACCAACGTTTATTGGTAGTGATACAAGCGGCTTTCGCCCCACGATTAGAGCTTTCACCATCTCGACCGGAGTTGTCAATGAGCATACTAAAGAAGAATATGTAGCGATAGAACCATTAGAGCAGTTGGTGATAGATACTTTACAGGTGCTGGCATTATGGAGTAAGCGCTGAGAAGGGCAGGAAAGTGCTAGAATTAGACAAGTATCTTCCAGAAATTTTGCTGATTGCCAGGTCGAGCTTTTAGCTGCTATAATTTGTCTGAACAGAAATATTCACTATTACCGGTTCTACACAAAGGTGTAGGAGCGCTTCACACAATTCAAGATCAAATTGAGGATAGGGGGGAATACGTGCATGCCTCGTAATTCCACAGAGTTGATGGGAACTCCAGACGAGCTTTTTTATTGGGTGCCTGGAGAGATGGTGGTGGTAGTACGACTTCACCGGCGACCTA
>WNGN01002348.1_pt1 | contig 12657 bp, 10 predicted proteins | sample 5400561 | NCBI WGS metagenome assembly WNGN01 (sample SAMN13153379, study PRJNA577476) | soil metagenome | isolation source: 115 cm soil or saprolite under Garry oak tree replicate 2 | place: USA:California | collected 2016-06-15
TTTGACTGATCGGTGGATCAGCTTCCACTTGCGCCGCTCCTCGATCTGCCGCCGAACGTCGGCCTTGACCTCGATCGCCCGCAGCTCACGCTGCAGCTTCCGGTAACTGGCAAAGCGGCTCGCGTCGAGGGTCCCGCCCTCGAGCGCCGCGACGACGGCGCAATCCGGTTCGGTCTCGTGCTGGCAATCGGTGAAGCGGCACCCGAGTGCCAGCTCTTCGATGTCGAGGAAAACCTCAGTGAGGGCCTCGGCCCCGGCCCAAAGCTGGATCTCTCGCAAGCCGGGTGTGTCGATGACGAGGCCACCGCCAGGGACCTTCAGCAGCTCACGATGGCTGGTGGTGTGGCGCCCCTGACCACTCTGGTGCACCTCAGCCGTACGCAGCACTTCCTCGCCGAGCAGGCGATTGATCAGGGTGGACTTGCCAACGCCTGACGATCCCACCAGCACCGCCGTCTTTCCCCGGGATAGATGCATTCGGACAGCTTCGATCCCGGAGCCGGTCCGGCTGCTGACGGCGACCACCGGCACCCCGGCCGCGATCGTTTCGAGCTCCGCCTCAAATGGGTCGGGGTTGTTGAGATCCACCTTGGTCAGCACGACAACCGGTGCCGCGCCGCTCTGGTAGACGACCGTCAACAGTCGCTCGATGCGGCGCAGGTTGAAGTCGGTGTCCGCGGAGGTGGCGATGAAGACAAGGTCCACGTTGGCCGCGATGACCTGCGCGGCCGTTTCGCGGCCCGGCGCCTCCCGGGTGATGGCCGACTGCCGCCGCAGAACGGCCCGAACCTCGGTCGCTTCCGGCGTGTCGTGGACGGCTACCCAGTCACCAACCGCGACCGGACGAGCCTCGCGCAGAGCGCTACCAAGCCTTGCCAGTGGCGCGCTGCCTGCAAGCTGCACGAGGAATTTGGTGCCGTAGTCTGCCGCCAGCCGCCCGGGCTGAAGGTCCTCGTCGCCGAGAGCATCGAACGCCGAGGCGAATCGCTCGTTCCAGCCAAGCTCTTCTAGCGCGGCGCGGTCGTCTGAGTTCAATCCAGGAACCTCTCTGATGTGGGTAACGGCAAACGGCGTCGGCGCCCTTCGCCGGCGAGACTATTCGCGAGTTTGGCTAACGCAGCCCCGGGTCTAGCAGCAAGGGAGCCAGTCCTCGCAGTTCGGTCGTGGGGGCTCGGTCTGGTGTCGGGGTCAACACGCTGATCGCTATTTGATCAGCCCCCGCCTCCTGGTGGCGCCGAAGCTTGGCGGCGATCGCCTCGTCATCGCCCCAGGCCACCATGGCGTCGAAGAGTCGGTCGCTGCCCGGCGGCGTCAGCTCCTCGTCGGACCATCCCAAGCGAACCAGGTTATTTCGGTAATTGGGCAGGGCCAGGTAGGTTCGCATATAGGTGTCGCCGGGACCACGAGCCGCCTCTCGCGTTTTGGCGAAGACGACGGCATGCTCGGGAGCGAGGAGACGGTCCGGACCAAGGATGCCGCGCGCCTGTCGCGTGTGCTCGATCGGAACGAAATATGGATGCGCGCCGGCCGTCCGCTCGCGTGCAAGCTGCAGCATCTTCGGTCCCAGCGCGGCGAGCACGATCGGTGCGGGCGGGTCTGGCTCCGGCGCGCGATATGGGGCCTTCTCCATCTCATCGAGGTAGGCGCGCATCGCCGTCAGGGGCCGCTCGTAGTGGTGGCCGCGAGCGTCCACCAGCCGGGCGTGACTGACCCCGATGCCGAGGACGAATCTGTTCGGCCACGCTTCCGCCAGCGCCCGGCCGCCATTCATCATCGCGGTCGCATCTCGAGCCCAGATGTTGGCGATGCCCGTGGCGACTTTGATCTGGTTGGTGGCCGCGAGGATGATGGCCGAGGCCGCAAAAGCCTCACGGGCGAGGGATTCGCCGACCCAGATGGCGCCGAACCCCATCTCTTCGACCTCGGTCACGGCACGTCGCAGGTCGGCCGTCCGCAAGAACGCCATCGAGCCCAGCCAGACCGCGGCGCGCCCGAGGTCTAGGCCCGTGCCGGTTGGCGTGTTTGCTCCTTGATGAAGGCCAGCATCTGTCGCCAGGCATCCGCCGAGGCGTCCTTGTGCTGTTCGAAGGTGCGGTCGAAGAACGAGTGGGGCGCGCCCTCGTAGACCACCATCTGGTGGGGTACGCCGGCTTGCGTCAGCTCGCGGTCGAACGTGGCGAAGTCCTCCGGTGTCGTCGCCTGGTCGTTGCCGGCGAGGAGCAGGAGGAGGGGTGCCCGCATCTGGGGGATGACATCGCGGACACGGGACGGGATCCCATAGAACCCGATGGCGCCGCTAAGTCCGGGCTGGGCCGCGGACTGTCGCCATGATTGGGCCCCGCCGAAGCAAAAGCCGACGGTGAACACCGACTCTGCTCCGCCGCCCGCGGGCGAACGCAGATAGGCGATTCCGGCGGCGACATCGGCCGCGATCGCCTCGGGTCTGGTCTGCCCGATGGCGGCGCGAAGGTCGAAGTTCTCCGGGCGCTCAGCCATGCCGGCGGTGCGGTCGATGTAGTCGACCACCACGGCATCCACGCCGGCCTGAGCAAACCGCCGGACGAGGTCTTTGTAGAAGGGGTGGACGCCGCGCGGGTCGGGGATGATGACGACGGCGGCCCCGCCGGGTGTCGCCGCACGCGCCGCGTAGGCCCTGAAGCGATTGCCGTCGGCCGCGGTCAGAACCAGGTCGCCTTCGTCGGTGGAGCCACCCATGATCGGCGGGAGCGGAGGTCGGGCCTGATTCGTGTAGCACATAGCAACCATTCTGCCGCGCCGCCAGCCTGCGGCGTAGGGTCGGCGGGCTGAACCCGCCATAAAACGAAGGGGCGACTTCCATTTATGATTGCAGTACTGATCAGTTCGGCTGGGGGGTAACAGGATGTCTACCGCCGTCAAGGCGCCGCCGACGACCATCGCCCGGGACAGCCAGTCGCCCGTCCTGGTTGCCATGGCGGATACGTTCATCGGCGGCATGGGTCACTCTGGCTCCCCGATCCGGGTCGCGGCCTCCATGGACGAGACCTTCCGGCGCCTTCCCTCGGAAGCCGACCGGCGCCGGCTTCGCCTGATCGTCGGCGTCCTCGGCCGCCGGTCCGGCACGTTCCTCCTCACCGGCCGGCCCGTGCCGTTTCACCGCTGGCCGCGCGAGCAGCGCGTGAGGGTGATGTCGTCGTGGTCGACCAGCCGCATCACCTTCCGGCGCCAGCTCTTCCAGGTCTTCAAGCGGCTATCATTGCTCGCCTTCCTCGGCGATACCGAGGACGACGGCACCAATCCGGTCTGGCCCGAAATCGGCTATCCGGGACCCGTATCCGCGCCACCCGCGACGCCCAAGAGCATCCGAACGACGACGCTCGACGGTGATACGACGCTGAGCTGCGATGCGGTCGTCGTCGGTTCGGGTGCGGGGGGTGGCGTGGTCGCGGCCGAGCTCTCCGCGGCCGGCAAGGACGTGATCGTGCTGGAGGAAGGGGGTTATTACAACGAGGCCGACTTCAACCAGCTCGAGCTCGCCATGATGCGCAAGCTCTACTACCAGGGCGGATTCGCGGCGACCGCTGACGCGGCGATCGCGCTGATTGCCGGCGGCTGCCTTGGCGGCGGCACCCTGGTCAATTACACGACGAGCTTCCGCACGCCGGATTGGCTGCGCGAGGAATGGGCCGATCACTACGGGCTCAAGGCCTTTACGACCGATGAGTACAGCGCGTCGATGGATGCCGTCTATGAACGCCTCGGGGTCAACGCCAGTCACAGCCGGGTAAGCGCGCGCGAGCGAGTTCTGGAACGGGGGATGAAGCGGCTCGGCTGGCACACCGGCTACATGCCGCGCAACGTCCAGGGATGCACGCAGGACGAGCGGTGTGGCTTCTGCGGCTACGGCTGCCAGATCGGCGCCAAGCAATCCACGCTCAAGACGTACCTGATGGACGCCTACCGCCGGCGTGCCCGCATCGTCGTGAACTGCACCGTCGACCGAGTCGTGATCGAAGATGGACGCGCGGTCGGCGTGCGTGCCACGGTGCGCCAGCCGGATATGCCGGCCTTCACCTTGATCGTGCGCAGCCACGCCGTCGTGGTCGCGGCCGGGGCGATCGGGACCCCCGCCATCCTGCAGCGCTCCGCCGTCCCATCGAAGGCGATTGGGACGTCGCTTCGGCTCCATCCGTCAACCGCCGTTTCGGGCATCTTCGACGAAGAGATTCGTCCCTGGGAGGGAACACTGCAGGCGCTCTACTCGGACGAGTTCACCAACCTCGATGGGCAACACTTCGGGCCGAAGATCGAGTCCGCGCCGCTACATCCGGCCTTGCTGGCCCTGGTCACCCCCTGGCGCAAGCCAGACCAATACAGCCGGTTGATGCGGTCGCTGCCAAACTTGTCGCTGACCGGCATCCTGCTTCGGGACAGCGGTGCCGGCCGGGTCATCACGAAGAACGGCACCGCCCGGGTCGAGTACAAGCTCTCGCGCCCCGACCTCGCCCACATGCGCAAAGGGATCGAAGCCGGCGTTCGCATCCTCGAGGCCGCCGGTGCGAAGGAGGTCTTCACCAGCCAGGCTGCCTACGTCAGCTACCGGCCCGGTCAGCGTGGTGGCGTCGAAGCCTTCATGAACGAAGTCGACCGCAACGGCTACGGTCCGGGCCAGATGAGCTACGTGAGCTTCCACCAGATGGGTACCTGTCGCATGGGTAATGACCCGGCAACATCCGTGATTGGCCCCGATCACCAGGTGCATGTCGTCAAGGGCCTCTACGTCGCCGATGGCAGCGCGTTCCCGAGCGCCTCGGGTGTCAACCCCATGATTACCATCATGGCGATGGCCCACCGCGCGTCCCGCTTGATCGCGGCCGCCTGCTAACGATGCAGGCGGCGGTGCAGACGAAGCGGAGCCCCTGGATCATCCTGCTCGTCCTCTGCCTTGGCTTCTTCATGATCTTGCTCGATCTCACGATCGTCAACGTCGCGATTCCGAGCATCATCGACGGCTTGCACGCGGGGCTCGACGAGATCCTCTGGGTCCTCAACGCGTACATCCTCGCGTATGCGGTGCTGCTGATCACCGCCGGCCGGCTGGGCGACATGTTTGGCGCCAAGCGACTCTTCCTCATCGGCCTCGCGGTCTTCACGCTGGCGTCCATCGCCTGCAGCCTCGCGCAGAATCCGACCCAGTTGATCGCGGCCCGCGTCATCCAGGGCGTGGGCGGCGCCATCCTGACGCCGCAGACGCTCAGCATTCTGACTAACATCTTTCCCGCCGATAAGCGCGGCGCCGCGTTTGGCATCTGGGGTGCTGTCGCCGGCGTCGCCTCGGTGACCGGCCCGACGCTCGGCGGTTTCCTCGTCACAAACTTCAGCTGGCAAGCGGTCTTCTGGGTCAACGTTCCGGTCGGCATCGTCGCCTTCATCCTGGGCATCTGGTTGCTTCCCGGGATCCGCCTCGGCCGGGAGCAGAACCTCGATCCGGTTGGGGTCCTGCTCGCCAGCGGCGCGCTCTTCGCCGTCGTCTTTGGGCTGATCGAGGGTCAGCGTTACCACTGGGGCACCTTTACCGATGTCGCGTCGTTCGACGTGGCTGGCGGCCACTGGGGTCTCTTCAGTATCCCGAGCCTGTTCATCGCCAGCGCGATCCTGCTGCTGCTGTTCGTGCTTTGGGATCGGGCACAGGACCAACCGCTGGTCCCGCTCTCGCTCTTCAGTGACCGCAACTTCAGCGTCGGCAATGGCCTGGCGGCCATCGTCATGTTCGGCATGATGGGGCTGTTCCTGCCGCTGACGATCTTTCTTCAGTCGGTGCTTGGCTTTACCGCGCTCAAGGCGGGCCTGACCCTAGCGCCAATGCCATTGACCTCGATGCTGGTGGCTCCCTTGTCGGGCCGCGCGACCGATCGGATTGGCGGCAAATACATCCTGATGTTCGGTCTCGCCTGTTTTGCCGCAGGCATGGGGCTGGTGGTCTGGGTCGCGTCGCTCAACGCCGGGCAGTCAACCTTCACCTTGCCGCTGATCCTCGCCGGGATTGGTCTCGGCTGCACCTTCGCTCCGATGACGACCGTGACCATGCAGCGCGTCAATCCGCAGCTCGCCGGTGCCGCGTCCGGCCTGCTCAATACCACCCGTCAACTGGGCGGCGCGTTTGGGAGCGCCGTGGTTGGCGCGATCCTGCAAACCCGGCTTGCCAACGAGCTCGTCAGCCAGGCTCAGGCACAAGCCGCGAGCCTGCCCGCCCCGTTTCGGTTGCCATTTGTGCACGGGTTTGCCAAAGCGGCCAACGGCGTGCTCGAGGTCGGACGCGGACAGTCCGGTGTAGCACTTCCATCCGGCATCCCGCCGGCAGCGGCCACCCAAGTTCAGCAGGTTGCGCACGACGTGTTCGCCCAGGCCTTCATCAATGCCATGCGTCCCTCGCTCGTGGTTCCAATCGCGGTGTTGCTCTTCGGCGCCGTGCTGACGAGCGCCATCACTGCTCGGCGCACCCCGTCTGCCCAGCGCCAGCCGGCGCCGGCGCCCGCCCCCGGTTAGGCGCGGCATACTGGGATCATGCCCACCCAGTGGCTGCCACTGTTCCCCCTGAACGTCGTGCTCTTCCCGCACATGGCGCTTCCGCTGCACGTCTTCGAGCCACGCTACCGGAAGATGATCGGGGACTGCCTCGAGGAAGGGCACAGCTTCGGCGTGGTCGCCATCCGCGAGGGACGTGAGACCGGCCCGGCGACACCGTACGGCGTCGGCACGCTGGCGAAGATCGTGCGCATCGATCGGCTGGACGACGGCCGGATGAACCTGCTGGTGATGGGTGCGTCCCGCTTCGAGATCGTGGAGACCGCGGACGATCGCCCCTACCTGCGCGGCCAGATCCACATCATTCCGGAGGCGGGCGACGACCTGGATGCGACGGCTCAGCTGACCGAGACAACCGCGCTCACCTTCCGCCAGTACTCGAACCTCTTGCGTGAGCTGGTCGGCCGCGAGCCCGACGACGCCGAACCGCCGATGGAGCCGGAGCTGCTCTCCTACCTGATCGCGGCCGCCCTCAACCTGCAGGTACCGGAAAAGCAGTCACTGCTGGCGGAGCCGCGCACCGATGCCCGCCTCATGCTCGAGCTGCGAATCCTGCGCAAGGAGATCGTGTTGCTCAAGCAGATGGTCGCACACGCCGGTACGGCCGCGACCGTTCGGACGTCGCTGAACTAGCTCGTGTGTAAATCGATAACTAGGCGCCAGGCATAGCTGCCAGTCGCCGGCAGGGTGAAGGCCGTCACGCGCACCGGCCGTGCCAGGTCGATGGTGATATTGCCGTCCGCCCCTTGCTGAACGCCGGGCTCCACCGCCGTTACGTGGTAGCTGCTGATGCCATTCACCGGCGCGCCGGTGACGTTCGTGTCTTTGAACGTCACCGCGACGTGCAGGTCATCGGGCCGGGTGATGATCATCGTTGGTAACCCATTGCCGTTCATATCGAAGACCAGCCGCGTATAGCCGGCCACCGCCGTCCCCGGCCGAATACGGAACATGGTGCCGCCCGTCACGCCGTTCCCCAGTGTGTACAGCACCGGCGCGGTCGAGGCGGAGACCGTTGCTGCTGGACTCGCGCTCGGTGAGACCGACGCCCTCGCGGTGGCCGAGGGGTGGATGGACTGGGTCGCCGTTGCCGCCGTTGAACCGACTTTCTGCGTGGTTTTCAGCAGCCCGCCTTCGTAAAGAACCGCGGCAAGAAGCACACAGGCTGCCGCCCCAAGACCGACGGCGATTCGCATCGCCGTATCGGGCTTTCGTGGTGGCGCGGCCACCGCCCCCTCGCTCTCGTCATCGATGCGCAGCGCCGGCTCTTGATCGAAAATGGCGTTGCTCGTCGCCGGCACGGGGATCGGGACTGGAGAAGCCTCGAGTGCGGGGGCCGGCGCCGGCTCCGGTTCCGGCTCGCGATCCCAGTCGGTGAATTCGACCTCCCGGTGCGAATCGACCGGGACTTCGCGCAAGGGACCGGAGAGGATTTCAGGGGGAGCCGGCTCGGCCGGTTCCGGCTCCGCGGCTTTGGCCGGCTCGGCGTGCTCGACCGGTCCGATCTCCTCGCGGATGTCCGTTATCGCCGGGTAGAGTGGCTCGGGCACCGGAGACAACGGCATTGGATGGTCTTGCAAGGGCTCGTCCCTGAAGATCTCTCGTTCCAGCTCGGTCAACAGGTCTGGGATGCTGCTGACTTCCGGTCGCACCGCGGGCGGCAAGTCATGGGGCGCAGGCACCATCGCCGCCGGAAGTGCGGGCGCGACCTCGAAGGATCGCATGTCTCCCTGGGTCCGGAGGCGATCCGGGATGGAGAGCGCGAAGGCCTGGTCCATCGCCGTCGAGCCGACCGTCGCGCTCGGCAGCCGGCCGACGCGCAAGAGCATCTCGCGGAAATCTTCGACCCGCTCGCGACAGGCCTCGCAGCGGCGCAGGTGGTCGCGGGCCCATTCGAGATCCTTCCCATCGAGCCGATCGTCGAGCACGGCACTCGGTGAAATGCGGGTGCAGCGATTCCGATCAAAACTTGATGTAGTCATAGATCTCCCCCAGCTCGGCACGGCTGCGGTCGAGCGCGTGGACCAGCTTGCGCGGGGCCATGTCGACCACGTCGGCGAGCTCGTCGTATGAGAGCTTCACGAAATCGCGCAGGAGGATCATCGCACGCGCGTCGAAGGGGAGGGCGGTCAGTGCCCGCTGCACCGTGTCGCGCCGTAGCGCCCGGCGCGCTTCAGGCTGGGGGAAGTCGTCGAGGTTGACCTGGGCCGTGCGCTGGCGCCGAAACCAGCGGCGCGGTCGCAGCACCGAACGGCTGAGCTCGGTGGCCGCGCGAAACACGTCGGCCCGGCGGAGTCCCTCGTCATTCGGGCGCTGGCGCAGGCCATCGGCAACCTGGCGAAAGGCGGCGCAGGTGATCGCCGCGGCGCCGTCGATGTCGTCGATGAGCCGGGCCACGTAGTTCAGAACAAGGGGGAAGTCCAAATAGAACTCGCGTTCTACGGACGCCGCCCGTGCGCTGAAGGCTGGCGCTTCGACGTGTACCTGATCCATTACTGGGACGGGGAGCGGATGCGTGCAGTCTAGTCAGGCGGCACCAATTCGTCAACTCGCAGTGGTATCAGGTACTCCAACTCAGGTCGAAGGGACCAGCTCCACCAGGTCGCCGAGCGCATACAGTGCCGCAAGTCTGTTCCGCTCCGCGCCAAAGAGCACCAGCGGCATGCCGATGTCGGCGAGGAACACCCGGCCTGCATTCGAGGCGGCAGTGAGCCCGGCCTTGGGTGCTACGAGCGTGACGGTAGCCGCCGCCCGGACGGCCACTTCGGCCCCGACGCCGGTGTCCGCGTCCATCCCCGAGGGCACGTCGATGGCCACGATGGGGCGCCCGGTAGCATTCATCGCCGCGATGATGGCGGGAGCCGGGTCGCGCAGCGGCAGGCGGATCCCGGTGCCGAACAACCCGTCGACGAGGACATCGGCCGACGCATCGATGCCCTGCGGGGCGTCGGCAATGGGGATGCCGAGGCGCCCGATAGTGAGCGCGTGACGACCCGCCAGGCTGCTGGCGTCCCGCGAGGGGACAATCGACGCATTGACGATTGCCCCACGCTGCAACAGGAAGCGGGCCGCGACCAGCGCGTCCCCGCCGTTATTGCCCGACCCGGCGACGACGCTCACACGTTTGCCCTGGATGCCGTCCATGAACGCGTCGACGAACCTGGCGACCTGCCAGCCGGCGACCTCCATCAGCTGCAGCGGCTCGATCCCGAAGGTCGCGGCGGCCTCGGCGTCGGCCCGGCGTAGCGCGGCCGAGGAGACCGAGCCCACTCGGTCCCAGGAGACAGCCGGCCAGCTCACGTGACGAGCAGCGTTTCGCCGGGAGCCACGTGCAGGCGTGTGGCGGCCGATCCCTCGCGCAAGGCAAACTCGATCCGCCCGCTGCTGCCCACCAGGGCGACCAGCTCGTTGGGCTGGGCATCCTCGTAGGTTTCGACGGTCCGGACGCGCATCCCGTTGGCCTGCTTGATGCGGGCCAGCGCGCGGATCGGCAGGTTACTGATGACGTTGCCCCAGTGATCGCAATGCAGCGCCTCCGCCCGCCACGCCTCGCCCACCTTCGACGCCCAGGCGTCGGGCAAACGCAGCGGCTCTGCCCGGTGGGGGCGGCCAACCTCGGAGAGGGCAACGCCGGCGGCCAGCTTCGCCGCCACCGGAGCAAAAACATCGCGTCCATGAAAGGTCGGCGCGGCCTCGGGTGGCGTGGCCAGCTCCACCGTCTCGCGGATGGGATCGTTGAGAAACGTAAAGAGGCCGTTATCGGGTCCGACGAAATAATGATCGGCGGCATTGAAGGCGATCGCGCGGCGATCAGTGCCGACGCCGGGATCGACCACGGCGACGTGGACCGTTCCCGGCGGAAAGCTCCGCCAGGCGCTGTCGAGGAGGAAGGCGCCCTGGAGCACCGCAAACGGCCGCACGCCGTGGGTGATATCGATCACCGCCGCCTTGGCGTAGACGGAGAGGATGGCGCCCTTCATGGCGCCGACGTAGGCGTCGTCCAGACCGAAGTCGGTCAGCAGCGTCACGATGCCGCTCGGCTTCATGCCGCCATGCTATCCGCTCGCAACCGGCGCGGCACAAAAAAGAGCCGCCCCTTCGGGCGGCTCTTCCTTAAAAGCCTCTGCGGCTTAGTAGTCCGGCATTGACGGCGCGGGAGCGGCCGACTTCTTCTCCGGGATGTCGGAGACGAGCGCCTCGGTCGTCAGCAGCATGGCGGCAATGCTGGCCGCGTTCTGCAGCGCCGAACGGGTCACCTTGGTCGGGTCGATGATCCCGGCCTTGACCATGTCGGTGTACTCGCCCTTGTTGGCGTCGAAGCCCTGGCCCTTCGGCAGGCCGCGGACCTTCTCCACCACCACGGAGCCTTCCCAACCGGCGTTGTTGACGATCTGGCGGAGCGGCTCCTCGAGCGCGCGGCGGACCAGCGCGACGCCGGTCGCCTCATCGCCCTCGAGCTTGAGGCTGTCGAGCGACTTCTGCGCGTGCACCAGGACGGCGCCACCGCCGGGCACGATGCCCTCCTCGACCGCGGCGCGGGTGGCCGACACGGCGTCCTCCATCCGGTGCTTCTTCTCCTTGAGCTCGGTCTCGGTCGCAGCCCCAACTTTGATGACGGCGACGCCGCCGGCCAGCTTGGCCAGCCGCTCCTGGAGCTTTTCCTTGTCCCAGTCCGAGGTGGTCTTCTCGATCTCGGTCTTGATCTGGTTGATGCGCCCCTTGATCTGGTCGGCCTTCCCAGCACCTTCGACGATCGTGGTGTCGTCCTTGGTGATGGTCACGCGGCGGGCCTTGCCCAGCTGATTCAGCTGGACCGAATCGAGCTTGAGCCCGAGCTCCTCCGAGATCACCTGACCGCCGGTTAGGATCGAGAGGTCTTCGAGCATGGCCTTGCGGCGGTCACCAAAGCCCGGCGCCTTGACGGCGACGGCGGTGAAGGTGCCGCGCAGCTTGTTGACGATCAGGGTGGCCTGCGCCTCGCCCTCGACATCCTCGGCGATGACCAACAGCGGCTTGCCGCTCTGCACCACCTTCTCGAGGACCGGCAGCAGGTCGGCGATCGCCGAGATCTTCTTGTCGGTGATCAGGATGTAGGGATCCTCGAGGACCGCTTCCATCCGCGTCGCGTCGGTGACCATGTAGGGCGAGATGTAGCCCTTGTCGAACTGCATCCCGTCGACGAGCTTGAGCTCGTCCTCGATCCCACGAGATTCCTCGACGGTGATGACGCCGTCCTTCCCGACCTTCTCCATCGCGTTGGCGACCATGTCGCCGATCTTCGGGTCGCCGGACGAGATCGTCGCCACCTGGGCGATCTTCTCGCGATCGGAGATCTGGACCGACTGCTCCTTGATGGCCTTGACGACTTCGTCGACGGCCTTCTGGATGCCAATTTTCAGCAGCATCGGGTTGGCGCCGGCGGTGACGTTACGCAACCCCTCGCCGATGATCGCCGCGGCCAGCACCACCGAGGTCGTAGTGCCGTCACCGGCGACGTCGTTCGTCTTGCTCGCGACTTCTTTGACGAGCTGCGCGCCCATGTTTTCGAAGGCATCCTCCAGCTCGATCTCCTTCGCAATCGTGACGCCGTCGTTCGTGATCGTCGGGGAACCGAACTTCTTGTCGAGTACGACGTTGCGACCCTTGGGGCCGATGGTAATTCGAACCGCGTCCGCGACCTTGTCGACGCCGCGCTTCAGGGCCGAACGGGCCTCGGCATCGTATGCCAGTTGTTTCGCCATTGATCGTCCTCCTTCCTGCGAATGATTGGGTGAGCAAAGAGCCAGTATTACGAGGCGGTAAGCACCCACGATTTTAGCACTCTGGAGCGGCGAGTGCTAGCAATCGACCCGCCCGAGCGCCAACCGGAGAGGGCCTCGGTAGAATGAGCGCGGTCGCCTCGGCCACCCCTCCCCATGAGTATTCCTGACTCCACCCCCGCCCCCCGCCGCGTCGGCCGGGCGATGGCCTGGGGGGTCGCGATCGGCGTCGGCGCCGTGGTGCTCCGGGAGCTGGTTCGGCCCCGCGAGCAGCCGGCCCGCCTCATCGATTGGGAACGGGTCGAGGAGATCGCCCTGGCCCGCTGCGGCGAAC
>WNGN01002351.1_pt1 | contig 12654 bp, 10 predicted proteins | sample 5400561 | NCBI WGS metagenome assembly WNGN01 (sample SAMN13153379, study PRJNA577476) | soil metagenome | isolation source: 115 cm soil or saprolite under Garry oak tree replicate 2 | place: USA:California | collected 2016-06-15
CTCCGCCTGTGAAGAGGGCGCTGAACGTCGCGAGGTTCGACTCGAAATTTTCAGAAAAGACGACAGCGGGATCGGTGCCGATGCCGCTATCCCGCACATATTTCGCAGCAATTCCGACTGGCGCTAACACGGGTATCGGCAGACAGCAGAGCATCAAAACACATATCCCGCACGAGCGACGTGAAAAGTATGCGAACATTCAGAAACTCCCGGTCAATTGAAGGGTTGAGCGGCTGAAAGCCATGTGTGCCGCGTTCTTCAAACGGTCGTGCTCACCGGCTTCTATTCCCGTCAGGACTTCGACACGCCACTGCGGCGCATCAAGTTCAAAAACCCACAGACCGGCAAGCGCCTGGTGTTCCTGACTAACGGGCTGCAGCGCTCACCATCACCGAGCTCTATCGATGCCGCTGGCAGGTCAACCCGCCGGTCATTTCAACCAAACAAATCATAGAACGTTCTAACATTAAGCGCTCCTTACTTGGTTAGGAAGGAACTTTTGCCTAATTTTCGCTATCGGACGAAGAATGGACATGAGTTCCGGATCAGTAACTCTCGAGGGTTCGTGGGCCTGGAGAGCCAGCCGCCCAGCCCGGAATCTCCCCCGATTTTGTTGACACCAGGTCGGTCATGCCAGCTGTCTCTCGTACGCCGCTGGCGGCACGTAGTTCAACGACGAGTGTAGCCGAGTGCCGTTGTAGAAGGGAATGTAGGCCCGCACCGCCGATTGGATCTCGCGCTCCTGGGTGAAGGTCAGGCCATGCACGATGTCGGTCTTCATGGAGTGGAAAAACGACTCGATGTGGATATTGAAGTAATGCGCCCACGTTCGAATGCCAACCTTTCCAAGCAGCAGGAATCCAATCGTAATAATGGTTGCAAACAGAATCCTTTTCTTAATGCTTGGACAACTTAGGGCTCTGTTCTCGGCAGACTTCGCACTCATCTCTTCGCTTCCGCTAGGACTATCGGTCTGCCATCTTCACCGATCCGCCGAGTGGCGATCATGCGAAGCGCGACCATCAATGACACGGCAATCCACATATGTGAGTAGTACAGCGCCGACAAGAATGCCACAGAAGCCAGATAACCTAGTAAACCACCCATTAGTCCCCGTCCGTAACTCTGAATCCACTTAAAATCTTCGTTGGAAGCGTTATCCCCCCGCTCCATCGCGCGCCCTACTGCTTTATCGGAAAGACTTTCGACATGCCGATAGTCCCGATAGGTGCGAAGGAGGATGAGACTGAAGACTATGCATCCAGCCAGCCCCATCTCTGCCAGCAGCTGAAAGTAGGTCGAATGAACCTCCGCAATGAGAATTCGATCGAACTTTGCCATCTGTTCTAGAGATTGGAATTCAGCCATTCGCCACCGGAAATTCCCCCCCCCGACACCGGTGAGTGGATACGACAAGAATTCCCGGGTCGCAATCTGCCAGAACTCCAACCGCAAATCAGCCGTCGCCTCGCTCGTATCCGTGATTGTGCTCATCTCCTCCCAATAGGAGGGGCCTGCCACGATCACGAGAAAACATCCGATCACAACAGCTGCAGAGATCGCGAACCCCTTCTTGGGAGATTTCATCAACGAGTAACCTAACGCGCACAACAATCCGACGAACCCTCCGCGTGATAGCCCCACGACGATGGCTAAGATGTACAGGCAGACCAGGCTTGCAAAGCATATCTTTTTCCATATAGTTTTCTCAGCAATGAAGGAAAACCCCGCGAGTGGAATAGCTAGATTCATAGCCGCAGCCACATAGTTCTCGTCCTGCCCACCTGCTGCCCTGGCCGGGCCGAATCCTGCGTTAAGAATCGCGTACGCTGCGATATAGAGAAAGATCCCAAGCAACGCATTCACAATGTGACGAAGCTTAGGAAGTGTATCTGTAAAATTGATCAGTGGAATACAAATGCCTATCAGCAACATGAGCATTCCATAGGTTGTCCAGACTGCAGCGTACGTGTTTTCCGCAATCACGATATCTATGGCCAAGATCGCAACGAATATGACAAAACACACGATCTGGGAACAGATCACTTTTTCCGCTTTCATGATCCAGGCAATGACCAGGATCACTGCTATGATCTTTGGGAAGTGCCACACGAAGGCTGGCCGCACCAAATCGAGAAACAGGTACAGCACAATAAGGTAGAAGACCAGGCCCTTCCCTTGCTGTCCCGTAATAACAGTCCCCGCAGTGTCCGGACGATGAAGCTCGTTCGCCATTTTTCGTAGAACCGGCCCCTCATCACTTTTTCAGACTTGGAAGCAACACTCTGGGAAGGATGCTACTAATCCCCTCGACGAGAGACCTGTTGCCGCTGCCATAACACTAGATTGATCAAGGCCCACAGCTTGTTTTCATGGTTCATACGACCCGAAAGATGTTCGGAGGTGATTCGCTCGACTTCGATCGGGTTCAAATAACCGAGAGCACTGAGAGATTTCTTCGAGAGAAGTTCGCACATGAGATGCTTTAAATCTGTGCGCAGCCACAACCCGAGCGGAACCGAGAAGCCGAGTTTTTTGCGACGCAAGATACTGGAAGGGAGCAACTCTCTGAACGCCTCCTTAAACAACACCTTTTTCGACCATAGGGTGGTTTTATATTCAGCTGGAACCTGCGCCATCAGTTCAATAAGTGGGTGATCGAGAAAGGGCACCCGCACCTCTAGCGAGTGATGCATACTGACGCGATCCGTCAGTGTCAGGAGATCGCCTGGAAGATAGAGCTGCATGTCACAGAGCAACAGGTTATGCAGCAAGCTATCCGCGTGGCCGGAGCGGAAAATCTCAGAGATCAGCTCTTCCGGAGATTCGGACTTATCACTGCCCATGATATCACGGTCAACCAGGCAATCCCGCTCTGACCGCGAGAAGGCGGTGACAAACGCCGCGTACCTCTCTGCGGACGGCTTCTCCGCTGAGGCGAGAAACCGCTTCAGTCTGCTCATGCTTGGATGTCCGGAGGCAAGGTCCGGAAGCAGATGAATCCACTTTTCCCCAAGAAACCCTCGCACCGCGACAGGCAGCTTTCTGAAAAGCTCGGCCCACTTCATGCCGAGATAGCGTTCATAGCCTCCTCCGATTTCATCGCCTCCTAACCCCGAGAGTGCCACGGTAACATGCTGCCGCGTAAGCTGATTGATGTAATAGTTGGGGATGGCCGACGAATCGGCAAATGGTTGATCAAAACAGCTCACTAGTTTAGGGAGAAGATCCTGGACATCGGTGGTAACGACAAATTCGTGGTGGTCGGTCTTAAATCTATCCGCAACGATTCGTGCGAATGCCCGTTCATCCTGGAATGCTCCCTTCCCCTCATGACCGATCGAGTATGTCAGAACAGGCTTCGTTGACTCCTGCGCCATCACACCCACGATGGCGCTCGAATCGATTCCTCCCGACAAGAAGGCGCCCAACGGAACGTCACTGATGAGGTGACTCTTGACGCTGTCTCTAAACTGATGCAGAAAACGCTCACGCCATTCGTCAAGCGAAACCGATGTCTGCGCCTGGTACCGCAAGGTCCAGTACCGCCGGATTGACGTTCGACCTCGTTCATGTACCATCACATGGGCAGGCGGCAGCTCGACAACATCCTGATAGATCGTCTCTGGACCTGGGATGTATAGATATGTGAGAAATCGTTCGATCGCGAGAGGATTTACCTTTGGGTTAAACCAGGGCAGCCTGAACAATGCCTTCAGTTCGGAGCAAAATGCCAAACGGCCGCCCATCACGGCATAATACAAAGGCTTGATTCCAACTCTATCCCTTGCCAGAAGTAGCCGCTCAGCCCTTTCATCCCAAAGCGCATAGGCAAACATGCCGCGAAGCTTCGACACCCCTTCCACGCCGTACTGCTCGTAGAGGTGGACGAGCGTCTCCGAATCGCTGTTCGTGTAAAAGCGATGTCCCGCCTTTTCAAGATCCTCTCGCAATTCCAGGTAGTTGTAGATCTCCCCGTTGAAGACAACCCAGACGCTCTTGTCTTCGTTGTAGACCGGTTGATGGCCGCCGGCCACATCGATAATGGAAAGGCGCCGCATCCCGAGTCCGACGTTGCCTTGGACATAGGAACCGCTGTCGTCAGGGCCACGATGGACGATTGAGTCGCTCATGGAATCGATCCATGATGGATCCACGGAGCGCCCCTGCAGATCGACGACGCCAACAATTCCGCACATTAGCGTCGCCCTCCGTGGGCACGGACCGCGGAATCCAGAGACTCAAACAGTCGTTGTTCGTCAACCGTCCAATTATATTTCTTCACGAACGCTTCTCTTCCTTGTTTGCCAAACCGATCTCTCAACGCCTTATCCTCCATTGCCATCATCGCTGCGGCGAGGGCTTCCGCATCTCTCTCTTTAAACACGATCCCGCATTGCACCTCTTCCACGATCCGTTCTGTCGGGCTAGCATTTGAGACCACGACAGGCTTGCCCATCGACATGAAATCAAACAGCTTGTTCGGAATCGTTGAGTTCCATGCCCCGGTCCGATAGTGCGGAATAAGTCCTATGTTCGCCTGAGCCATGATGGCTTCAACCTTCGCAAACTGGAGCCGACCTGTGATGGCGACCCGGTCTGTCACCCCCAGCGTCTCAGCCAGCTTCCGGTGCAGTTCGATATTGGGCCCGGTCCCGATGATCGACAGCTTGACATAGTGACCGCGATCCTTGAGGAGTCCCACCGCTTTGATTGCCGTATCGAGACCTCGGCTCCCATCGAGATTGCCGAGATAGACGAAATGGGCCGTGTCATGACCGTTGGACGCTCCCGTTGACGGAGCGTCCTCACTCCATCGATCAAGCGGTGGAGTATTGGTAATGATTGTGATCCGACTGGAATCGATTCCCATGTCGATCAGCCGATCTCGGGATTCCTCGACCACAACAATGATATGGTCAACCCATTTCAGAACGATTTTCTCAACCAACCTCGCCAGCGCCGGATGCCGAACAATACCTCCGATCACGCTTTTCGGACTATACAGTCGCTGATCTTCCAGCATGGCAGGGTAATTTTCTGCAAGATCGAGTAGCACGGGAATGTTGTACCAGCGCCCTACCAGGATGGCGGTCAGCGCGAGAGGAATGTCCCTAACCAGTATCAGATCAGCTCGGGACCGCTTGACGGTCGCCCAAACCGCTCTGAGCCAGGTGGGGTTAAAGAAGAAAGGAAGGCCCAGTATCCTGTGGCAAGGGCCGAGCCATCTGGGAAGCGATGGGAGACGGTGGATGATCGTCCCATCGAGCACTTCATGACGCGGCGATCGCTTCTCGTTTCGGCAGACGAGATGGACCTCGTGGTTCACTTGCAATGATTGGCACACCTTCTCCACACGGATGTCCCAGGGATAATCGGCATCCCAGATGTGACAGATCACCACATCAACAGTCTCCGCCACCGATGAGCGATCGATACATCTCGCGCATACTCGTTGCCGATGCCTTGATCGAGAACTGAGTTTCAACTCGTACTCGAGCCGCTCGAATCAGTTCAGCGCGAAGGTCAGACGACCCGGCGACTACTCCAATTGCCCTCGCGAGAGCCTCAGGGTCTTTGGCAGGGACCAAAACAGCCTCTCTACTATCCTCCAGAATCTCCGGAATTCCGCCGACATGGCTGGCCACAATAGGAACCCCAAGAGCCATCGCCTCAAGGAGCACTATCGGCACCCCTTCGTGGAGCGACGACAGCGCAAACACATCAAACACTCTCATTAGGTTGTACACGTCCGTCCGCATCCCCAAAAACTCCACATCACGAGATAATCCATGACTCTCTGCACATTGCCCAAGCACCGCCCTCAACGGACCATCCCCAACAATCACGAGCTTGCTCTCTTGCCGGCCTTGCTGCCGGCGGAATTGCGCGAAGGCCTCAATCAGGTACTCAAAACCCTTGATCGGCATGAGGCGGCCCACTGTTCCCACCACAAACGAATCTGGTGCGATCCCCAGTTGTGCCCGCATCGCCGAGCGCTCTAAGGTGGGAACGACACGAGGCAGATCGATACCGTTCCTGATACAGCGGACGTCGGCTGAAGGATACCGCCCCTCTAATATGTTGGTAATTTCTGACGAGACCCCGACGATTCCATCAGCCGTCGCTTTACCCACAGCCACATTGATCCCATTGTAGAGGCTCATCTTGAGACCAGCCCAGCCTGGGAGATTCTCTTCCAGGCCGTGATAGGTCTGAACCGTTAAAGGATTGTGTGATAGTTTTCCTGCAAGGGCACCTAAAATATGTTCCTTGTAACGGTGCGAATGGAGGATATGAGGCCGAATCTCTCTCAGATGATCGGTCACCGCCCAAAGAAGCTGAACGATCCCCAGACGCGATTCGTCACAGACCGTCGCTGGAATTCCGCGGAGAGTGAACTCGTCCGCTAACCGCCCGCTGTTGAGTAATAGTGCCGACAGCTCAAGATCTGGAAACTGCTTGAGAGCCCCTAGTAATGTGACGACTTGCACCTCTGCTCCAGCCCAGAGATCACCAGAGGCGAAATGGCACACGCGCACCGGAGAACGTTGTCTTACGCGGCCATTGCTTGTCATGGGCAATGGTTTGAGGTCAGCAGAGGAAGAGTGGCGAATCAGAAATTCTGGTCCGCGTCGGAGTCTCCTCGCATCAGGTGCCAAGACTCGAGCGGTATGTCTTGGAGCGGCACATTCGTCCGATTGTGATAGGCAAAGTTCAAGTTGCCGGGGATCGCAAGGAAGCCATTGCCTCGCAGCAGCCGCCGCACGGCGGCATGGGATGCCGTGCACAGCACCGCATGCACACTTTCTGTAGCACACATCTTCAGCGCACAATCCAATAAAGCTTGGAGTGCTGCGGGAGCGGCCGGGTCGAAGAGGCAGTCGACAATCGTTCCCACCTTCATATTTCCCATCCGCGGGTCGTTCGAAAACTGCTTTGTCTTCACGATGCAATAGCCCAGCAAGCGATTCTCCTGTCGGCACCCAAGCACACGATAGCGATCCGGATACCCGCCAAATCGCCCCTGAAGATACTTCTGATCTCTCGCAAGACACGCCCCAAACTGTCCACTTACCGCTTGCCAGAGCTCATTGTAGCTGTCGTCGAATCCTTGCTCCTCTCGAACCTCCACCGGCCCAGCCCTGGGCCTGGCGACAATGGTCAGGCCCACCCATATCGCCTGACCAACAGCCAGCCCCCAACCTCCCAGCATTCTTATGAACGACTCGACGAATCCATACGGCGCAGCAGCGGCCGTATCGCACGTATTTAAGGCAAGGGCCTTGACCCCCGGCAGTTGAAGATTGTGACTCACGCCTCGAGCATTCAGGACCCGAAGGTACTGGGGCAAGATTCCCTTATGCACCCATTTCAACCCCGTCAGAATCCGCAAGACGGGAGGTTCTACGTGCAGCGATAGTGCGCAGTCCAGAGATCGGTTGACTTCCTTGATGAGCAGCGGACCTACGAGACCATTCCGGTGCTCGGGGAGCACCATGAACCCTACGATCCAGTGAGCCGCTACGGTCTTCGCGAAAGAAGAGAGTTGCACGGGAATCGTCGTGACATGGCCGACGATATCGTCTCCCTTCACAAATACGAACGTCGGAGGATCCTGGGTAGAGCCTGCTTGCCCTTGCTGGCCTCCGTCGAACCGTGCGGTTGAGGAGGATGCCCGGTTGCGCGAGTTCGGCCAGATCGCGCGGCAAAATCGGTCAAATGCCTCATACATGCCCTGATCATACAGAGAGACTTTGGCAATTTCTCGATTCATGGCCACTCACTTGCGAATACAGTTCGGAGCATTAGGGGGCGACTTTGTAGTCTTTCAATATCTTCTTGATATGTTGCACACTGGTCATTTCCATGGCGTCTGCAATGGCAATCGACACCTTGAATTCTTCCTCCAAACCGTTGATCAACGACAGATGTCCCATAGAATCCCATTCCGCAATGGTTTTCCTTGATGATTGATCCGTCACCTCCGAGGCATCCAAGTTGAATACCCTGGCAACCACTTCTTCAACGCTCAAAACGCCCCTTCGCGTGTTCCGATTGTAATCCACGATGGTTTCTTGATGGGCGTGGCAGCCACGTTCAGCTTCCATTCTTGCCGACCATCCTCATCTTTCAACAATGAAAACCCATGCTCAGCATAAAATTCCTTCACTGGTTGGTTTTTCTTGGTCTGAACGTACTCTCCAATCAGCCTAACGACTCGCTCCCTAACGGCGTCGGAATAGATCCGCTCGAGAAAGGCGGTCTCAATGCCCAGTCCCATGACGCGGCAGCTCATCAAGAGACTGTCGATGTGCCACTCCTCGCGCTGCTTGCGAATGACGGCAGTCCCGACCAGCCCGTGGTCGCCAAATCGGTCGACTACATGCAAATCGTAGATACGATATTCTTCCGACTCCATAAATCGAGTGACATCCTCAACCTGATAGCGCTTGGTCGTCAGATTGAATTGATTCGTCTTATTGAACAACTGCACCACACGATTAAGCGCATCACGAGGCGCGAGATCGATCGCGACTTGAATTTCGAGCGATTGCAAGTATTCATCAAGCGAGACAGCCGTGATCTTCGCGGCCTGACGCTTCGCGTTCGCTTGATACTGCGCCACTCGCATTTCGTCTTCCTTGGTCAAGGCCAATAGGTCGAAGTCCGTCATATCCTCCAGCATTCGCCGATAGAGCGAGGGATCTTTAGGAAGATCGACGGTCAGCACCTCCGGCAGCACCTGTTTGATCAATTCTCGCTCGTTCGGGTTATCGTCGATAAAGACCAACGAGTCCAAACCAATGTTGAGCTCCTGGGCGATCTCCCGAATATTTTCCGCCTTGTTCCTCCAATTGATCCGCATAGCGGCGAACTGCTCTTCCCTGAGCACCATGTGGGGATGCGTACGGATGACCGGCAGCGCATCCTCGGGATTATTCTTGGAACACACCGCAAGCAGAATGCCGCGACGGGTGAGACCCAGAAGAGCCCGTTGAAAATCTACATATTCAATACCTGGAGCAGTCGGCCCCAACGCGACTCCTTCAGCTCCTACTTCCCCGACGATCCCCCCCCACAATGTCCCATCGAGATCGAGAACCACGCATTTCTTCGTGAGCCCCTTCAGCGCCTTGACATAGCGCATGCTGTATCGCGCCAACTCCGGAAGAGACGCTTCGGCAATTCTCATACTGGCCATGTACCACATCTTCGCCTGATGACTGCGCTCTCGCCCGACCCATCCGACCACGGCATCGAGCGGCATCAGGAAAGACCGCTCGTGCGTCCGTAATTCTCCCGCAAGTTCATCGTTTAAGACGGCAAGCCACTTCGAGAAGCTATTAGCAAGTCGGTTCTGGAGAATCCCCTGCCCGTCCCTTCCGAGAGCTGAAAAGCTGTGAACTACCGTGAGCGCTCCAATATGCGACTCGATTTCTCGAACAAGTCCAAGGACCTGCCCGACAATGGCACCTTGAGTCCGAGCGAGTTCATCTTCCTTCATGGGCACAACAATCTTCGGGCAAATATCCTCAAGTCCAAGCGCGAGGAAAATGATGTCCGGCTTGAACTGATAGAGATCGCTCCTGGAATTCAATATTTGTTGCGTATATTGGTTGAACGGCGCCAGGTAAAACTCCGGAATGAGTCCGGCTTTTCTGCTTTCCACATCGAGGTAGGGGATCAACCAATCCAAGACGTACGAACTCAAGAGCGCGATGCGGACTGCGCGCCCTTGGCTGCCCGGAAGTTTCTGCCGCTCCCTATACACATAGGAGACCGTCGAATACGACAAATCCGTGTCGGCCAACCGGGTAAGCCACCGAGAAGCTTCTTCGGAATGGCCGGCCTTCGCGGCCATTTCGTACAACCCTCTCATCGCCGAGACACAGGCTGGATCGATGGCAAGCGCGGTCCTGAAAACCTGTGCAGCCCCCTCGCTATCTCGCTCCTGAGCCAACGCCTTAGCCAACCTGATACAAATCGTGGTATCGCTGATGAGCTTTGTCTGTTGAACGAGCTGTAAGAGATGGGCTGCTTCCGTGTACATCTTCCGTTCAAGAAGGGTACGACCCAGCAAGTTGCCGAGATCGGTTCCCGACTCGCTGATCTCATCAGGATGGGTTCCCAGCACGTCAACGGCCTCCTTCGGATCCATGAGAATCAATCGCTCAAATGCCTGCCGAAGACGAAGACCAGACGGTAGTCCGCTGAGCGCCGCACGCGCCTCAAGCTCATCTGTCAATTCACTTAACCCAGTGTTATGCAAATCTCGATCTTCGCTCATGGATTCTGTCCGCCGTTACGACACATGATGGCAAAATGAGCGCGCTCCCAAAAACCGCCTTTGCTCACATTCATGAAGCCGGCCAGAGTTTATTGACGAGATATCGCGTTTCAAGCATCGCTGTCTTCAAGGAACCAAGTGTCCGACCTTTATCCTGCGTTTGGACAAGGTAATCGAGCATTTCAGAAACGGGCACGTACCACCCAGGTTTCTGGCTCAAGGCTTGGAATATACGGTGCACCCGAGGATCTAACACCCCGTCTTTTACAAACCCCTTGCCGAGGTGCGTTGAGATTATACAGAGTCCTTCCGCCTGCTCAAGGCGATCAACGTTTTCCTGAGTGAGCAATCGAACGAAATCTCCGACATCGGGCGCATCCGCGGTGGAAAACCACAAGTTGACATACGGCGTGCCTGAAAGCCGGTAAGGCATTTCCGGATTGACCTCAAGCATGTTGAGGCACGGAAACGTCCAATTCCTTACGTAACGGATGTGCTGGCGACAAAGATCGCCCCAAAAATAGTCCGTATCCTTGACATCCCCGAGATAGTAAGAGGCCGTTTCCTTGCGCAACAACCCAAGCATGCGGCGCAGCCACGAAGTCTGAAACCGCTTATATCCCCAATAGAGATTGTCCCGGTTGTGCCCATGATTGCAAAAGAGGGTCGGATACGCACCGAACTCTCTCTTGAGAAAATCCAGCGCTTGCACGGTGCGATCACGCCGGCTGGATTCCATGGTCGCTCCATGAAAAGCAATCTCAAACCCGTCGACTCCAAGCTGACGGACAAATTCCAGATAGGGTTTTCGCTGCAACGTGTCCGCCGCGAAAAAGATTCGACTGCCCTCCGGGCAGTCGACCGGCCAGACGGTTTTCGTTATCCGGATTCCATGGGCCTTCAGAGCGTCGTAGACAGGTTTGACGTTCTCCAACGTGGAGTCGTCCGTATCGTCGAGAATCGTAAAAGCGAACCGTTTACCCTGCGGGAAGTTCATGATGACTCGAGTTTCTCTCGTTTTTTCTCCTTCTCGAGGACACTGCAACTGTCAGCACAGTTCTCACGAGAAGTTACCCGCCAGTCGCCTGCTCATAGTAGCTCTGATACCTGTCGACCATCGCACGAAAAGAGAACTTGTCGTGTACGCGGCGGCGACCACGATCTCCCATGCGTACTGCCCGCACCTTGTCCCGAAGGACCTGCACAACTCTATTGGATATGGATTCAGGGGATTCCGCATCGATCAAGAATCCCGTATCACCGTCGAGAACAAGCTCCGAATTCCCACCAACCTTGGTGGCCACCACGGGCTTCCCCGCCGCCATGGCCTCCAACAGCGCCATCGAGAGCCCCTCGGAGAGGGAGGGCAAGACAAATACATCGAACAGGGACAATAGCGCCGGCACATCACTTCGAAACCCGAGGAATCGCACATGGGCATCGAGGTTCCGTTTGACCACCTCGGCCTTCAAGGCCTGCGCCAGTTCACCTTGCCCTACCAACAACAGTAGCGTCTTGGGGCAAACTCTCAGGATTTCCGGAAGAGCCTTGATGAGATGAATGTGTCCCTTCACTGGGTAGAGAGAACCGACCGCGCCGATCACATGGTCATATCCATCCAGACGTAGGTCTGTACGAATCGCGCTCAACTGTTCCATCGGGGGAAGACCTGCTACATCCACACCATTGTAAACAACGTTGACTCGATGTTCCGCGACACCCGCTCGCCGGACGATAAACTGCTTGAGATCTTCCGAAACCGCCACCATCCGAGACACGCGACTCACATATCGATAGGCCACGCGACGCTTTACCTGTTCGGCAAAGTAATTCTTCCCGTGCACCGTCGCCACGACGGGGACTCCCATAATTTGTCCCATCAGGCTTCCATACGTATTCGCGGTAAACTCATGGGCGTGGATCACGGCAACGCGCTCTTTCTTGATCAGCGCGGCGAACGCACGCGCCCACTGGAGGTCGAGAGCTCCATTGATTCCGATGACCGACGTCGGAATTCCCTGATCCCTACTGGCGTCGTAGAGCCAGCCGGGACGGAACAAACAGACAACCGAGCGGAATCGGCGGGGATCCAGAGAAGAAGCCAGACTCTTCACGATTGTCTCTGCCCCTCCTGGCCCGCTCGTACTGGAGAGATGCAAGACTGTGTTTGGGACCCCGTGCACGATGATTCGTCTCCCTTCCCAATCACATCTCAGTGGAAAGCCCCTGACATCGCACTCATGCGTCCGACCATATCCGTGTACATGCGGTGCATCGTCAGTGCGTTGCCTCCTAGCGACTGAACTCACAACCGGGCGCGATGCGTGACCGGCAATCTGGGCAAGGAGTCCATCACAGGAGTC
>WNGN01002352.1_pt1 | contig 12651 bp, 8 predicted proteins | sample 5400561 | NCBI WGS metagenome assembly WNGN01 (sample SAMN13153379, study PRJNA577476) | soil metagenome | isolation source: 115 cm soil or saprolite under Garry oak tree replicate 2 | place: USA:California | collected 2016-06-15
TGAATCCGATCCGTTCGGCCAGGTCGCCGCGTTGCACCACGAGCAACCCGCCGACCATGTCGCTGTGGCCGTTCAGGTACTTGGTCGTCGAGTGCAGCACGACGTCGGCGCCGTGCTCGATCGGCCGCTGGAAGCACGGCGTGGCGAAGGTGTTATCGACGACGAACAGCGCCTGGGCGCGTCGCGCGATCGCTCCTGTGGCCGCGAGGTCGCACAACCGCATCAGGGGATTGGTCGGCGTCTCGACGAAGATCATGCGGGTCGCCGGGGTCACAGCGTCCACGATCCGCTGCGGGTCCGCCGTATCCACGAATGTGAACGCCAGGCCGAGGCGGGCCCAGATGTGCGTCATCTGGCGGTGCGTGCCGCCGTAGACGTTCTCGCCGCACACCACGTGATCGCCCGCCGAGAGCAGCTTCATGACTGCGTCGAGCGCCCCGAGCCCGGAGCCGAACGCGAAGCCGTGGCGGCCGCCTTCGAGCGCTGCCACGTTGCGCTCGAGCGCCTCGCGGGTGGGGTTGCGCGTCCGCGCGTACTCGTATCCCTTGTGCCGCCCCAGCCCCTCCTGCACGTAGGTGGACGTTTGGTAAATCGGCGTCATCACGGCCCCGGCGAGGGGATCCGCGATCTTCCCTGCGTGCACGGCGCGGGTGGCGAGGCGGTTACTGAGGTCCTCCCCCGATACCTCGGTCATGGCGGGAACGTAAGGGTGCCTTTCGCGCCGAGCAAGCGACCTTTACGTTAGCAACGATCATGCAGCCCAACAGCATGCACTGTCTCGTGGTGGACGACGAGCCGCGGCTGCGCCGCGTGCTCGTGCGGCTGCTCGAAGGCGAGGGCTTCACCTGTCGCGAGGCGGGCTCGGGGACGGAAGCGATCGCGATGCTCGAGCAGCAGTCCGCGCCGCTCGTCATCTCCGACCTGCGCATGCCCCAGATGGACGGCGCGACGCTGCTGCGGGAGATCGTGAGTCGCTGGCCCGACACGGCGGTCATCATGGTGACCGCCGTCGCCGAGGTCGAGAGCGCGGTCGCCTGCCTTCAGCTCGGCGCGCTCGACTACGTGGCGAAGCCGTTCCACCTGGATGAGGTGCGCGCGCGCGTCATGCAGGCCCTCGACAAGCGACGCCTGATTCTCGAAAACCGGATGTACCACCAGGAGCTCGAGCAGCGGGTCCAGGAACAGGCGCGCCGCATCGAGGAGCTGTCGCTCGAGCGGCTGCAGGCTCTGGTGCACGCGCTCGAAGAGAAGGATCCCTACCTGCGCGGCCATTCGGTGCGGGTGGCGAACTACGCGTTTCGGGTCGGGCGGGAGCTCGGGCTCGAGCCCGGGGTGCTGGACATGATCTCCCTGGGCGCCGAGCTGCACGATCTCGGGAAGATCGGCGTGAGCGAGGCCGTGCTGCACAAGCCGGGGAAGCTGAGCGAGGCCGAATACCGGCACATCATGGACCATCCGGTGATCGGCGCGCGCATCCTCGGTCCCCTCATGCGCGATGCCCCCGCGGCACTCGCCATCGTGCGCTCCCACCACGAGCGGCTGGATGGCAAGGGGTTCCCCGACGGTCTGAAGGGGGACGAGATCCCGCTCGAGGTCCGCGTGGTCACCGTCGCCGACTCATTCGACGCGATGACGAGCCTCCGCCCCTATCGACCCGCCCTCGCCTTCGAAACCGCGGCGCAAGAGCTCTTGGATGGGAAGGGTGTGCAGTTCGAGCGCGCGGTGGTCGAGGCGTTCCTGCGAGCGTTTCCAAACGGTGCGTCACTTCCCATGGCCAGCCCGGAGCTGCGACCGCTCCACCTTCCCACGCCCGGGGCGGCAGTCCGACGCGCCTGACGCGCGTCCGATTGACCCGCGGCGACCGCCTCCCTACGTTGGCGCCATGACGGGCACCCTGATGGTCGGTGTGTCGGGGGTCCGGGGAATCGTCGATCGCGACCTGACGCCGGAGGTCGTCACCCGCTGGGCGGCGGCATTCGGGACTTGGGTGCGTGAGGCCGGCCGACCGTCCGTCATTGTCGGCCGCGATTCCCGCAAGTCGGGGCCCCGCTTCACCGCAGCCGTGATCGCGGGCCTGGGAGGGGCCGGCTGCCGGGTCATCGATGTCGGTCTCGCGCCCACCCCCACGATTCAGCTCGCCGTCCTGCACCACGGTGCGGGCGGCGGTATCGCGATCACGGCGAGCCACAACCCGATCGAGTGGAATGCGCTAAAGTTCATCGGGCCCGACGGCATCTTTCTTGACGGGGCGAACGGTGCACGGGTCTTGGACCTGGCCGCGCGAGAGGGAAGGGGGACGGGGGAAGGGGGAAGGGTAGAGAAGGATCCCGGCGCCATCGAGCGGCATCTCGCGGGCGTGCTCGCACTCCCGATCGTGCGCGTGGAGCGGATTCGCGCACGGAAATTCACAGTGGCGCTGGATGCCGTGCGCGGTGCCGGCGGACCCATCATGGGAACGCTGCTCGAGCGACTCGGCTGCAGCGTGACCGGGATCAACCTCGAGACGGACGGTGACTTCCCTCGCGCGCCGGAACCTGTCCCCGAACACCTGGGCGACCTCGGCGCGCTGGTGCGGCGCTCTGGCGCGGACCTCGGCATCGCGGTGGACCCGGACGTCGACCGGTTGGCGATCGTGGACGAAGGCGGCACGCCAATAGGAGAGGATTACACTCTGGGTTTCGCGGTGCGGGCCGTCTTGGGGAAGGGGGACGGGGGAAGGGGGAAGGGTGCCACCGTCGTTTGCAGTCTTTCCACCAGCCTCGTCGTCGACGATGCGGCACGCGAGTATGGTGCGGACGTCGTGCGGACGCCCGTCGGCGAAGCCCACGTGGCGCGCAAGATGGAGGAGCTCGGCGCGCCGATCGGCGGCGAGGGGAATGGGGGGGTTATCTATCCCGCCCTGCACGCCGGTCGCGACGCCCCGGTCGCCGCTGCCCTGGTGCTCGAGCTGCTCGCAGGGAGCGGACGTCGGGTGAGCGAGCAGGTGGCGGCAGCGCCCCGCTATACGATCGTCAAAGCGAAGGTGCCCCGGGGTGCGGAACTCGGGCCGGTGTACGCCGCGTTGAAGCAGCGGTTCCCCGATGCGCGGGCGGATGAGCAGGACGGTCTGCGGCTCGGTTGGCGGGATCGCTGGTTGCACGTCCGGCCGTCCAACACCGAGCCGATCATCCGGCTGATCGCGGAGGCCCCCGCGCCCGAGCTCGCGCGGCAACTCGTAGAGGAGGGACGTCGCCTATGTGCGGTATCGTAGGGTACACGGGGGCCCGGCAGGCGGGGCCGCTGCTGCTCGAGGGGCTGAAGCGCCTCGAGTACCGCGGCTACGACTCCGCCGGGCTCGCGCTCGTGGCGGAGGGTCGCATCGAGGTCCACAAGGCGCCGGGCAAGATCGAGAAGCTCGAGAAGGAGCTCGGTGCCACGCTCCCCCGCGGCCAGACCGGTATCGCCCACACGCGCTGGGCGACGCACGGTGTGCCCAACACCGTCAATGCCCACCCGCACACCGACTGCGGCGGCATGCTGGCGCTCGCGCACAACGGCATCATCGAGAACGCGGGGGTGCTGCGGCCGACCCTCGTGAAGCGGGGCCACACCTTCCGCTCGGAGACGGACACCGAGGTGCTCACCCACCTGATCGAGGAGCTGCACGCGAAGGGACGCTCGCTGGTGGAGGCGGTGGCGGGCGCGCTCGCGCAGGTGGAAGGGACCTATGGGATCGCGGTGATCTCGACGCGCGAGCCGGACACCATCGTGGCGGCGCGCCGCGGCTCACCGCTGCTCGTCGCCATCGGCAATCACGAGAACTTCGTCGCCTCCGACGCCTCGGCGGTGCTGGCGCACACCCGCTCGGTGGTCTACCTCGACGACGGCGAGATCGCCGTGGTGCGGCCCAACGAGTATCACATCCTCGACCTCGACGCCGTGGAGAAGGAAAAGGCCGTGACCCATGTGGACTGGGATGTGGCGACGATCGAGCGGGGCGGGTATGCCCACTTCATGCTGAAGGAGATCATGGAGCAGCCCGAGAGCGTACGGAACACGCTGCGCGGCCGCCTCCTCGAGGAGGAGGGCACCGCCAAGCTCGGCGGCCTCAATCTCTCAGACGAAGACCTGCTCCAGGTCAACCGTATCGTGATTACGGCCTGCGGCACATCGTGGCACGCGGGGCTCATCGGCGAATACATGATGGAGGAGCTGGCGCGAATTCCGACTGAGGTTGAGTACGCGTCGGAGTTTCGGTATCGCAATCCCATCGTGGACGACCGCACCCTCGTCGTCGGCATCTCGCAGTCGGGGGAGACGGCCGACACGCTGGCGGCGCTGCGTGAGGCAAAGCGCCGCGGCGCGCGCACGCTGGGTCTCGTGAACGTGGTGGGGAGCACGATCGCACGCGAGGTGGAGGGGGGCATCTACCTGCACGCGGGTCCCGAGATCGGGGTCGCGAGCACCAAGGCGTTCACGAGCCAGATCGCGGCGCTCGCGCTGCTCACGCTCAAGATCGGGCGGCTGCGCGCGCTCTCGATCCTCCAGGGGCGCGAGGTCGTGCGCGCCCTCGCGCGGCTCCCCGACCTGGTGCGCCAGGTGCTCGAGAAGGCGCCTTCGGAGGTGGAGGCCATCGCCGAGCGGCTGCTGCGCGCGGGCAACGTGCTGTACCTGGGGCGTGGCTACAACTTTCCCGTCGCGCTCGAAGGCGCCTTGAAGCTCAAGGAGATCTCCTACATCCACGCGGAGGGGTACGCCGCGGCCGAGATGAAGCACGGGCCGATCGCGCTGATCGACGACCTCATGCCCGTCGTGTTCGTGGCTCCCAAGGATGCGGTGTACCAGAAGATCGTGAGCAACGTCGAGGAGGTGAAGGCGCGGGGCGGCCGGGTGATCGCGGTCGTCACCGAGGGCGACACCGGTCTCGCGAAGCTCGCCGATCACCGGCTCGAGGTGCCCGAAACCCTCGACCTGCTGACGCCGATCCTGACGGTGCTGCCGTTGCAGCTGCTCGCGTACTACATCGCGGTGCGCCGCGGCTGCAACGTGGATCAGCCGAGGAATCTGGCGAAGAGCGTGACGGTGGAATGATCGAAGGGGTAGTGTGCGGGTAGTCCTGCAACGCGTCTCCAAAGCCGCGGTCCGTGTGGACGGCAAGACACTGGGCTCGATTGGGGTGGGGTACGTGGTCCTCGCTGGCTTCGCGCCCGGCGACACCGAGCAAACGCTCGACTGGATGGCGGAGAAGATCCTCGGCCTGCGGCTGTTCGCCGACGCCCAGGGCAAGATGAATCTCGACCTCGACGAGGTGAACGGCGCCGTGCTCGTGGTATCGCAGTTCACGCTCTACGGGGACGCCCGCAAGGGGCGGCGGCCGAGCTTCACCGAGGCGGCGCCGCCCGCCGTGGCCGTCCCGCTGTACGAGCGGTTCGTGGCGCTGCTCCGGGAGCGCAGCGGCGGTGCCCGCGTGGAGACAGGAGAGTTCGGGGCGATGATGGACGTGGAGCTGGTCAACGCTGGGCCCGTGACCTTGATCCTGGAGCGATGAGCCCCGCCCCGGACGCCAACCCTGCGCTCGTGCTCGCGAGCGGGAGCCCCCGCCGGCGGCAGCTCCTCGAGATGCTCGGGATCCGCTTCCGCGTGATGTCGCCGGATGTGGACGAGACGTATCGTAACGGCGAGGCACCTGAGGCGTACGTTGTGCGCCTCGCGCGGAAGAAAGCGTCGGCCGTCGCGGCGCGCGCGCCCGGGGAACTGGTGCTCGGCGCCGACACGACGGTCGTGGTGCGCGGCGACGTGCTCGGGAAGCCGTCCTCCGAAGAGGAGGCGGCGACGATGCTCGCGAGCCTCCAGGGACGCACCCATCAGGTGATGACTGGCGTGGCGCTCGCCGCGGGAGACCGGGTAGAGCACGCCCTCGACGTGACGGACGTGACCTTCAGGCCCCTCGACGAGGCGACGATCAGGGCCTACGTGGCGACCGGGGAGCCGATGGACAAGGCGGGCGCCTACGCCGTGCAGGGGCGCGGGGCGATGCTGGTCGAGGGGATCCGGGGCGACTTCTTCGGAGTGATGGGACTGCCGCTGCGCCTCGTGCTCGAGCTGCTGGAGCGCTTCGGTCGGCCTTACCGCTTGACCCGGTAGACGGGCAGCTTCTTGGACTTCCCCTTGACCTGAACGGGCTCCAGCGCCTCGACCGTGGGGGGCTGTTTGAGCTGCTTGTAGAACGGCTCCGAGATCAGGATCTCGTTCGGCCCCGCCGAGGAGCAGAGGCGGCTGGCGGTGTTGACCGCGTCGCCGATCACAGTGTACTCGAGCCGGCGGTCGGAGCCGATGTTGCCCGCGAACACTTCGCCGAAGTTGATCCCGATCCCGATGCCAAGCTCGGGCCGCCCCTGCTGCTTCCACCGCTTATTCATCGTCTCGAGCGCCGCGAGCTGGTCGACCGCGCAGCCCATCGCGCGGTCGGCGTCGTCCTCGTGCGCGATCGGCGCGCCCCACAGCGCCATGATCGCGTCTCCCATGAACTTGTCGAGCGTGCCCGAATGCTCGAACACGATCTCCACCATCTCGGTGAAGTATTCCGTCAGGAGGGTGGCGATCTCGTCCGGCCCCATCGTCTCCGAGAGCGGCGTGAAGCCGCGGATGTCCGAGAAGAAGATCACGACGGGACGCTTCGTGCCGCCGAGCTGCACCGCGCCTTCCTGCTGGGCGATCTGCGAGGCGAGGTTCGGGGCGAAGTAGCGCTGGAAGTTCGACAGCACCAGGGCCTCGCGGCGCAGTCGCTCGGAGCGCCGTGAGTTCTCGATTCCCACGGCCGCCAGGCTCCCGAACGCGATCAGGAACTCGAGATCCTCATCGGCGAACGAGTGCGTGGCGGTGAGGTTGTCCACGTACAGGATGCCGAGCACCGTCTGGTCCGTCCCCATCAGGGGCGTGCACATGGCGCTGCGCACGCTTTGGATCAGGATCGACTTTCCCTTGAAGCGCTCGTCCGCCGCGGCGTTGTCGGAGAGGATCGCGACGCGCTCCTCGACGGCCTTGCGTGCGATCGACTGGGGAACGTGCTTCGCCGCTCCGGAGCCGCCGGTGCGACTCTTCGACATCCGTGGCACGAGCTCGCTCGTGGTCGGCTCGAGCAGCAGAATCGACACGCGGTCCACGTTCATGATCTGAAACGTGAAGTCCACGACCTTGTCGAGCAGGCGATCGAGCTCCTGCTGCTTCGACAGCTCCTTCGAGATCTCGAGCAGCAGCGACAGCTTCTTCTCGCGCCGCTCTTCCAGGGACTGCGCCGTCACTTTGAGATGCGACGCGCCCGAAGGGCTCGCGTCCACGATGGCCGGCACGCCCCCCGAAACGCTCACGGGGAGCTGTCGCACGATCGTCCCGCCCGGCGGGCTGCCCGTTTTGGGCGTCGTAAACGAGGGCACGACCTGCGGCCGCGGCGCTGGGGCGGTCACGGATTTCACGCGGTAGGCCACCTTGCCGAAGGTGACGACGTCGTTCTCGCCGGCGACCGCCTCCGTGATGCGGGCGCCGTTCAGGAACGTGCCGTTCGAGGAGCCGAGGTCCTTCACCCGAACGCCGTCGTCGGCGAGGGCGACCTCGGCGTGCTGGCGGGAGATGGTGGGGTCGTAGATCGGGACGTCGCTCGTGACCGCGCGTCCGACGACCAGCGTGCGCCCGGCCTGCAGGTCGATGGCCTGGTCGCCCGTTGTGCTCAGCAGTTTGAACACGAGCGCAGAATATACGTCAATCACCTGCCTTGGCGAGGGCGAGCGCCTTCAGCACCGCCTGCGCCTTCGCTTCCGTCTCTGCGAACTCGCGACTCGGATCGGAGTCGGCGACGATCCCGGCACCCGCCTGCACGACCACGCGGTCCGGCAGCACGATGCCGGCGCGGATCGCGATCGCCGTGTCCATGTTCACCGCGCCCCAGCTTACGTAGCCCACCGCGCCTGCGTACGGGCCGCGGCCCTCGGGCTCGAGCTCGTCGATGATCTCCATCGCCCGCACCTTGGGCGCGCCGGTCACGGTGCCCGCCGGGAAGCACGCCTTGAAGACGTCGAGCGCATCGTACCCGTCGCGCAGCCGGCCCCGCACCTCGCTCACCAGATGCTGCACGTGCGAGTAGCGCTCGATCGTGAGGAGGTCGCTCACCCGCACGGTGCCGTACCGCGCGACGCGTCCTACGTCGTTGCGGCCCAGATCCACGAGCATCATGTGCTCGGCGCGCTCTTTCTCGTCGGCGAGCAGGACCTGCGCCAGCGCGTCGTCCTCGGCCGGCGTCTTTCCGCGAGGCCGGGTCCCCGCGATCGGCCGCACCGTCACCTCCCCGTCCTCCACCCGCACGAGCACCTCGGGTGAGCTGCCCACGCAGGTGAAGTCGTCGAGCGCGAGATAAAAGAGGTACGGCGCCGGGTTGAGCGCCCGCAGGTAGCGGTACAAGCGCAGCGGGTCCGCGGCCCCGGGGGCGTCCTGGCGGCGCGACAGCACCGTCTGGAAGGTGTCGCCGGCCCTGATGTACTCGAGGATGCGCCCCACGTCCCGCTCGAACGCCTCGCGCGGGTAGCGGGACACCGTGGGCACAGGGGTCGCTCCGTCCCGCAGGGCGAGCGGCGTGAGCTGATGCGTGGCGCCCAGGCGTGCCACGAGCTCGTCGAGCCGGGCGTCGGCCGCCTCGTACAGCCGCTCGCGCTCGCTGCCGCTTGCGCCCGCGGGCACCTCCACGTTCACCACGACGATCGCGCGTCCGAACAGGTTGTCGAGGATCACGACGCTGTCCGCGATCATCATGACGGCGTCGGGAAGACCGAGCGTATCGGGGGGACGCCGCGGGAGACGCTCGATCGTCCGGACGAGGTCGTAACCGAGATAGCCGACCGCGCCGCCGGTGAACCGCGGCAGGCCCGGCACCGCGATCGCCGGCAACCGGCGCAGCCGCTCAGCGAGGTGGCCGATCGGATCGTCCGTCTCGCCCGCCGCCGCCCACCCGCCGCCCCGCGTCCAGCGCTCGACGCGGCGCTCGCGGTACCGCCACACCTCCCGCGGATCGGTCCCGAGGAAAGTGTAGCGCGCCCAGCGCTCGCCTCCCACCAGCGACTCGAGCAGGAACGCGAACGGCGGCCGCGCGACTTTGGCGAACGCCGCGACCGCGGTGTCGGCGTCGAGCACCACCTGGCGCACGACCGGCACCAGGCCGCCCTGCCGGGCGCGGCTCAGGAACTCCGCACGCGGGTCGGTCATTAGATTACGCCACGATGCGTCACCTGCCGCTCCCCGTCGTGTGTGCCGCGCTCGCCGTCGGTCTCGTCGTTCCTCCGTCCGCGGCCGCCCAGACGTGGAACAGCGACTCGGGGCTGGCGCTGGTGCGGCGCGCGATCGATCGCCGCAGCCTGGCCGCCGGCGACACCGCCCTCCGGGACTACAAGGCGCAGGCCCACGGATTTCTGTTTTTCCTCGGGCAGTTCGGCGAAGGACTGACCGAGCCGCCGCGGCTCGTCAAAGCCGACCAGCTGGAGCTGGAAGTGTACTGGAAGGCGCCGGGACTGAGCAAGCAACGCATCGTCGGATGGCGCGACCGGGCAGAGCTGCCGACCGACATCGCCTACCACCGCGACCACCTCGGCATCATCCAGAACAACTTCGGCGCGGCCATGCGCCTGGGCGAGGGTGACGAGGTGCGGGACGTTCCGCATCCGCTCGCTCCCGGTGGCCCCGCGCTGTACGACTACGCGCTCGGCGACACCACGACGCTCGCCCTGCCGCAGCGCGTCGTGCGCGTGGTGGCGCTGCGCGTGCGCCCGAAGGATTTCGGCCAGCCACGCATCGTGGGCACGCTGTATCTCGATGCCGGCACCGCCGATCTCGTGCGCATGGCGTTCAACTTCACTGCGCGGGCCTACCTCGATCCCGAGCTCGAGGACGTGAGCATCGTGCTCGACAACGCGTTGTGGGAGGACCGCTTCTGGCTGCCCTACCGCCAGGAGATCGAAATCCGCCGGCGCGCCACGTGGCTCGACATCCCCGCCCGCGGCATCATCCGCGGCCGCTGGCAGGTGGACGGGTACCAGCTCAACCTCGGGCTCGCGGCCAGCTGGTTCGCTGGCGACGAGATTACCGCGGTGCCGAAGACGGAGCGGGATTCGTTCCCGTGGCGCGAGCCTCTCGCCGCCGCGATTCAGGACGTGGCCGAGCCCGTGCGCCAAAGCGACCTGGCGACGGTGCGCGCGGAGGTGGAGCGGATCGCGGGCGAGCACGTGCTGTCGGGGCTCAAGGCCCGGCGCCTCGGGGCGCGCCGCGTCAGCGACCTCGTGCACGCCAATCGCGTGCAGGGGCTGGCGCTGGGCGCGGGCGTCGTATGGAGGGCGGGGGGCGAGGGGCGCGAGCTGCGCGTCCTCGGGGGCTACGGCTTTGGAGACCGGCGGGCCACGGGGCGCGTGGCCGGCGTGGCGCGCAGCGGACGCGGCGTGCTCGAACTGGACGTGTTTCACGTGGTGCGGGACGTGGGTGACGCGCCGGTCATCGCGCCCATCCTCAACTCCTTCACGGCTCAGGAATTCGGGGACGATTACGGCGACTACTATCTCGCGACCGGCGCCCGGGTGGACTACCGCCACGGCTTGGGGACGCGCGGCGAATGGAGCGCGGGCGTGGGGCGGGAGACGGTGGATTCGCTCGCCGTGAGTGCGCAGCCGGCGACGGGAGCGTTCCGGCCCAATCCACCGCTGGCGCTGGCGGGCGTCGATCGCGTCGAGCTGGGGCTGCGCCGGCGCAGCGAAGGATTCGCGGTGCGCCGCGATCTCCGCGGCGAGCTCGTGCTCGAGGGCGGGCGCTTGGACGGCGGCACGACGTACGTCCGCGTCGCGGGCGTCGGGCACGTCCTCTTCCCCCTCGGCGGCACGCGCGCGCTGGTGCGCGCGCAAGGCGGGGCCGCGAGCGCCGGGCTGCCGGCGTACCGTGCCTTCGTGCTCGGAGGACGCGGCACCTTGCTGGGCGACGATTTCCGGCGCTGGGGCGGACGGCGCATGGCCCTGGTGCACGCCGAGTGGCGCGCCCCGGTGCCGTTCCTGTCGATCGCCGTGGGCCGATACGCACGCACGCCGGGCTCCATCATCCTCGCTCCCTTTGCGGCGGCCGGCTGGGCGGATCGGCCCATCGCCGGGACGCCGTGGACCACCACGCCCAGCACGCGGGTCACGCTCGGCCTCGCCGTCGAGTGGCTCGGGGTGTTCCGGCTCGAAGGGGGAATTGGCACGGAAACCCGCCAGTTGCGCCTCGCCTTCGATCTCTCGCGGGATTTCTGGGACATCCTGTGAGGGGAAACGCGCCCGTCGGGCTGGACGGAGCGGGCGCTCCGGCTAGCTTTGGTGGGTTAAACCCATGAGCGACACTCCGTTTCCCGATGAATGGCTGCTGCACTCGCTTGAAGGTGTGATCACGGCCGAGCGCGTGGCCGAGCTGCGCGCGAAGGGGGGGCCGTACCGCACCCTCTGGGAGACGCTGGTCGCGGAAAAGATCGCGAGCAACGAGCAGATCCTCGCGGCGCTCTCGACCCGCTTTCGCCTCAAGATCGCCGACGTGCACCAGATGAAGCCGGAGGTGAAGCTCAAGGTCCCCGAGCAGCTGGCGCGCCGCTTCCGGGTGCTGCCCCTCGTCGTCACCGATTCCTATCTCGAGGTGGCCACGGCGAACCCGTTCGACCTGGACGCCGAGAAGGCGCTCGCGTTCGCTACCGCGCGGGAGATCCGGACGCTGCTGCTCGATCCCGCGCGGATCGCCGAGAAGCTGGACGAGCTGTACCGCCCCGACAAGGCGCTGGATAAGCTGCTCGAAGGGATGGGCAGCAGTGCCGACGTCGTGCAGCTCGCCGACCAGCCGCCCGAGGAGCTGACCGTCTCGGCGGAGCAAGCGAGCCAGCGGCCGGTGGTCCGCCTCGTGGACCTGATCATCTCCGAGGGGATCCTGTCGCGCGCGAGCGATATTCACATCGAGCCGGAGGAGGGCGGGGTCGCGGTGCGATATCGCATCGATGGCGTGCTGCGCCAGGTGATGAAGATCCCCCGCGCCGCCGGCATCCCTCTGATCTCGCGCATCAAGATTATGTCCTCCCTGGACATCGCCGATCGGCTGCGGCCGCAGGATGGCCGCGCCCGCGTGGCCGTGAACGGCCAGCCGATCGACCTCCGCGTCTCGACGCTGCCGGCATCGCTGGGCGAAAAGGTCGTCGTCCGGGTGCTCGACTCCCGCGCCACGGTCAAGTCCCTCGACGGGCTGGGACTGAACCCCGACGAGATCCAAGGGATCAAGCGGCTGCTGGAATTCCGCGAGGGGATCATCCTCGTCACGGGCCCGACCGGGTCGGGAAAGACCACCACGCTCTACTCGTGCATTAACCAGATCAAGAGCGAGGGCGTCAACATCGTGACGGTCGAAGACCCGGTGGAGTACCGGATGCAGGGGATCGTGCAGGTGCAGGTGCAGGAAAAGGCAGGCCTCACCTTCGCCGCAGCACTGCGCTCGATCCTGCGGCAGGATCCCAACGTGGTGCTGGTGGGCGAGATCCGCGATCGCGAGACGGCGCAGATCGCGGTGCAGGCGTCCCTCACCGGTCACCTCGTGCTTTCCACCCTCCACACCAACGACGCCGCCAACGCGGTGACGCGCCTG
>WNGN01005067.1_pt1 | contig 12643 bp, 12 predicted proteins | sample 5400561 | NCBI WGS metagenome assembly WNGN01 (sample SAMN13153379, study PRJNA577476) | soil metagenome | isolation source: 115 cm soil or saprolite under Garry oak tree replicate 2 | place: USA:California | collected 2016-06-15
ACCACAGCGGGGGCAGCCAGGCTGTCTTGGATCGATCCTGCGCCGACAGGTTAGCCCGCCAGATACCGCGCGGCGGAGCCATATCAGGAACACGACGATGATCGCCGCCGCCGCGATAGTGGTGACGTGGTCCGGCCAGTACGCGAGCGAGTACTCCGACCAACTGGGACCCCGTGCGCCAGCCCGGCCCATGAATGCCGATCCTGGTCATGACGGCGGCGGTCAGCGCGGACAGCAGCACGATCAAGACGTTGGTTAGACCGCGAAGCGGCAGATTCGGCAGGGGTGCGACCGGGGCGACCACGCGGTCCCGGCACCGTCCACCTTGTCCAGCGTGCCAGGTCGTAGGACTTCTTCATGTGTTGCGGACGCGCGGCGTCGGCGCGAGCGGCCCGCCCACGCGGTGTTCATATCGTAGGTCAGGGACGTGAGACTGGCCCGTTCTGGTCAGTAGGCGAGCAGCGCGCGGATCGCGGCGGCCGCCGAGTCGACGGTCGGGATCACCTGCTGCTCGAGCGCGTCGGCGAACGGCAGCGGCACGCTGGCGGCGGCGACCCGGCGGATCGGGGCGTCCAGCAACTCGAAGCCCTCGTCGGCCACGATCGACGCGACCGTGCCGCCCCAGCCGCCCTGGTACGGGTTCTCCTCCACGATCAGCAGCCGCGACGTGCGGCCGACCGAGTCGAGCACGGCCGCCATGTCCAGCGGCACCAGGCAGCGCAGGTCGATGACCTCGGCGCTGACCCCCTCCTGCGCCAGCCGCTCGGCCGCGGCCAGCGCCATCGGCACGGTCGCCGCGAGCCCGACCACGGTGACGTCCGTGCCAGGCCTGGCCGTCGCGGCCTGGCCGAGCGGCACCTCGTGGCCGGCCGGGGCCGCCGGGCCCTTGCTCGCGAACAGCCCCTTGTGCTCGAAGAACACGACCGGGTCGTCGCTGCGGACCGCCGACGCCATCAGGCCGATGACGTCGGCCGGGCTGGACGGCGCCGCGATCTTCAGGCCGGGAATGGCGAGCGTCCAGTTCTCCACCGCCTGCGAGTGCTGGGCGCCGAAGCCGAGCCCGCCCCCGTTGGCGGTCCGCACCACCAGCGGAACGGTGACCTGCCCGCCGGTCATGTACCGCATCTTGGGTATCTCGTTGGCCAGGTAGTCCCAGCAGACCGCGAAGAAGTCGGAGAACATGATCTCGGCGACGGGCCGCATCCCGGTCATCGCCGCGCCCATGGCCAGGCCGAGTATGGCCTGCTCGGAGATCGGGGTGTCCCAGATCCGGCCGGGGCCGAACTCCTCGAACAGTCCCTGCGTGGTCTTGAACACGCCCCCGGCCTTGCCGATGTCCTCGCCGAGGCACACCACGGCCGGGTCGCGTCGCATCTCGCGCGCGATGGCTTCGGCCACGGCCTCCCGGTAGGTGATCACGTCCGCCATTGCGAGCCTCCGTCTGCCCATACGTCGGTGAGCGCGTCCGATGGGTCGGGTCCAGGCGCGGCCCGCGCGGCGGCGATCGCCGCCGCGACCAGCCGCTCCGCCCGGTCGTCAGCCTGGACGGCGTCCTCGACCGGGACGCCGAGGGCGGCCAGCCTGGCCCTGGCGATGTCAAGCGGATCGCGTTCCAGCCATTCCTGCACTTCTTCTGGCGGGCGGTAGGTCGCGGGATCGGTGCGGCTGTGCCCAAAATGCCGGTAGGTCCGCGCTTCGAGCAGCGTCGGACCCCGGCCCGACCTTGCCCGCTGTGCGGCGCGCGAGACTGCATCGGCAACAACCAGCACGTCGTTCCCGTCGATGACCTCGGCCGGAATGCCGTAGGCGGGCGCCCGGTCGGCGGCCGGGTTCGGCACCGCGGTCACCGTTTCGATCGGCGTGTACTCCATGTACAGGTTGTTCTCGCAGATGAACAGCACGGGCAGGGACCAGACCGCGGCAATGTTGAGCGCCTCGTGGAAGGCGCCGATATTGGTCGCGCCGTCGCCGAAGAACGCCACCGCGACCTGGTCGCTGCCCCGCAGCCTGGCCGACCAGGCCGCTCCGGCGGCGAGCGGCAGGTGCGCGCCCACGATCGCGTACGACCCGAGCATCCCGGCCGACGCCTTGGTCAGGTGCATCGAGCCGCCCTTGGCCTTGCACAAACCCGTTGCCCTGCTCATCAGCTCGGCGAGGCACTCCTCGGGGGTGGCGCCGCGGGCCATGGCGTGGTGGTGGCCGCGGTAGGTGGCGAAGACGTAGTCGTCGGAGCGCAGCCCGGCGCTGGCGCCGACCGCGACGGCCTCGTGGCCGGCCGCGAGGTGCGTCGTGCCCTTGACCAGCCCGGCCAGGAACAGGTCGTGCGCCGCCTTCTCGGTCCTGCGGATCACCGCCATCTGCTCGTACAGCGCGAGCAGCTCGCTGGCTCCGATCGTGTCCGGCGCGGCTGGTGGCGTCGTCATCGGTCCGTTCCTCCGTCTCCCGCGCCGCCGCCCGGCCCGGCCTCGCCGCGACTAGCATCCGCGGGGGGTTCCGGGGGGTCGCCCCCCCGGCCAGCAACGGTGTTCAGATGCGACTGGCTCTCGCGCAGGGTGTCGAGCGCCCCGCCGACGGTCCAGTACTTGCGCCCGGCGACGAGCAGTTCCTCCGCGGGGAACTTCGTGATCACCTCGCAGCCGTCGGCCGTCACCACGACCTCCTCCTCGATCCGCGCGGCCGACCAGCCGTCGGACGCCGGCCAGTACGTCTCGAGCGCGAACACCATCCCTTCCTCCAGCGTCTCAGGATGGTCAAGCGAGACCAGCCGGCTGAAGATCGGCTTCTCCCAGATCGACAGGCCGACCCCGTGACCGTACTGCAGCGCGAACGCGGCGGTCTCGTCGGGAAAGCCGAACTCGGTCGCCCGCGGCCACAGCGACACCACGTCGGCGGTCGTGGCTCCCGGCCTGACCAGGGCGATCGCGGCGTCCATGTACTCGCGGCAGCGGACGTACGCGTCGCGCTGCGCCCGGGACGCGCTGCCGACGGCCAGGGTTCGGTAGTAGCAGGTCCGGTAGCCGTTGAAGCTGTGCAGGATGTCGAAGAACGCCGGATCGCCCGGCCGCAGGATCCGGTCGCTGAACACGTGCGGGTGCGGCGAGCAGCGCTCGCCCGAGATCGCGTTGACCCCTTCCACGTACTCGCTGCCAAGGTCCTCGTACAGTGCGTCATAGGCCGCGTCGACCATCGAGCAGGCCTGGGTCAGCAGGGTGATCTCGTCGGGGGTCTTGGTCCGCCGAGCCTCGAGGAAGACCTGCTGGCCGTCGGCGGTCTCGATCCCCTCGTCGCGCAGCGCGGCGAGTATCGGCATCTCGGCGACGTCGATCCCGACCGCCGCCCCAGCCAGGCCGTGCTCGCGCAGCACGCCGGCGACCTGGCGCGCCACCTCGTGCGCGATCCCCGCGTCCGGGTGGAACGCGCCGCGCAGCGTGGAGATGCCGGCCCGCGCGCCGGTCCTGGCGGCGCCCTCGGGGGTCGGCGGCCCCGGCGAGTGGTCGAGCCACGGGTTGTACAGCTGGTGGTGCCTGGCGGCCGACCCGAAGTCCCAGACGACCGGCTCGCCGTTGCGCGGCAGCAGCGCGAACCTGATCAGCTTGTCCATCGCCCAGGTGCCGATGTGGGTGGCCGTCATGTACCGGGTGTTGGGCATTTCGAAGCTCAGCAGCGCGCCGAGCTCGGACTGCTCCAGCCGGGCCTTCAGCCTGGCCAGCCGGTCCGCGCGCAGCCGCTCGAAGTCCACGCGCTGCTCCCAGTCGACCGCGTTGGTCCCGAAGGTACGTATCGCCATGACCGCTACCTCACCGCTTCGTGATCGATCTGCCGAGGTCCGCCAGGATGACCGTGGCGGCGTTCCGTCCCGGGGCGCCGGACACCGACCCGCCGGGGTGCGTGGTCGCCCCGGTCTGGTACAAGCCGGCGACGGGCATCCGGTGGCAGGCCCAGCCTTGGACCGGGCGCAGCTCACCGGACTGGGCCGGGCCCGCGTCGCCGCCGTGGCAGGACCCGTGCCAGTTGTGCGCGTTCATCCGCTCCAGGTCGAGCGGGCTCTTGACCGCGCTGGCCAGCATCACCTCGTCGGTCAGGTTCGGCGCATACCTGCGCAACTCGGCGAGGTTGGCCGCCGACACCGCGTCCTTCATCTCGTCCCAGTGCCCGGTTCCGGCGGCGAGCTCGTACGGCTGGAACCCCACCACCTTGAGCGTGTGCGCGCCGGCCGGTGCCCTGGACGGGTCGGCGACCGTCGGGCAGAGGACGAGCAGGACGGGGTCGTCGGTGGCGATCCGTCCGGCCCTGAAGTCGGTGGCCAGCCGCAGCATCCGGTCGGCGGACTGCGGCGTACCGGACGCGACGCAGGTCAGCGTGGTGCCGTCGGCGGCAAACTCCGGCGGCTCCTTCGTCGCGTAGTGGCTGACGAACATCGAGATGCCCGGCTGCCAGGTCGCCACCCCGTCCAGGAAGTCCTCGCCCCAGGCCGCGGCGGGCGCCATCTCGACCAGGTGCTTCACGTGGATCGTCGACAGCACCGCGGTGCGGGCCAGGTAGCGCTCGCCCGACTCGGTCTCCACGCCGGCGCACCGGCCGCGCTCGAGCACCAGCGCGCTGACCCGGGCGCCGGTCACGATCACCCCGCCGTGGCTGGTGATCACGCTGGCCAGCGCGCGCGGCAGTGCCGCGGAGCCGCCGCGCGGCAGCGTCCAGCTGTGCCGCTGCCTGCCGTAGGCGAGCGAGTAGGCGAGCAGGCCGGTGCCGGGGCGCTCGGGCGGCTGCATGGTCATGAACGACATCCACAGCATGAACGCCCGCGTGTGCTCGTCTTCGAACTCGCCGGCGATGACCTCCCAGGCCGACATCGCGTTCCTGCGCACCCACCCAGACCCGCCCGGCTGGCTGGCCAGCGCGGAGGAGGCCGTTTCGCCAAATCCAAGAGGCGTGTACCGGGCGCGGCCCAGGGCGGGAGCGACGGAGCGGTAGGCGGCCATCATCCGCCGGTAGGCCGCGGCGTCGGCGGCGGAGAACTTCGCGAACTCGGCGCAGGTCCGGTCCTCGTCGCGCCACATGGTCAGCCACGACCCGTCACCGAACGGCAGGTGCACGACCGGGTCGGGGTGCAGGTACTCCAGGCCGTGCGCGGCCAGGCCGAGTTCGTCGCCGCGCAGTATCGGGCTCGCCTGGATCAGGTTGTGGGCCGTCGAGCAGGTGTCGTGCCAGAAGCCCGGCAGGGTCAGCTCCTCCGAGCTGGTGTCCCCGCCGACCTCGGCCCGCGCCTCGAGCACCAGGCAGGACAGGCCGGCCTTGGCCAGGTAGGCGGCGGCGACCAGGCTGTTGTGGCCGGCTCCGGCGACGACGACGTCATAGCTATCGCCCATCAGGGTGCTCCTATCCCGAGCAGGCGCCGGGCGTTGGCGCGCAAGATGAGGTCCTGCGCGGCCGGGTCGTCCAGGGCGCGGACCTCGTCGACGGGATGCTCGGTCCCCATGTCGAACGGCCGGTCCGAGCCGAGCAGCACGTGGTCGGCGCCGGCGTAGGTGACCAGGTCGGCGAGCAGCGCCCGGTCGTGAGTGAGCGAGTCGTAGAAGAACCCGCGCAGGCTGGCGTCTGGCCCGGCGGCCGACCGGGAGCTGGCCTCTGGCCGAACCGCGAAGGCCCGGCGCAGCCTGCCCCGGACGGCGGGCAGCCCGCCACCGCCATGGGCGAGCAGGATCTTCAGGCCCGGGTGCCGCTCGAGCACTCCGGCCGCGGCCAGGTGCGCCGCGGTGACCGCGGTCTCCAGCGGGTTGCCGACGGAGTTCCACAAGTAGTAAGGGCTCAGCGCGTCCAGTCCGAAGCCGGTGGTGGTCGGGTGCACGAAGATCAGTGCCCCGGTCGCCTGCGCGGCCTCCCAGAACGGCTCGAACCGGTCGTCGCCGAGGTAGGTGCCTCCCACGCTGGCCGGGATCTCCGCTCCCCGCATCCCGGGCAGCCGCATCAGCTCTCGCAGCCGGGTCGCCGCGACCGACGGGTCTTGCAGTGGGACGGCGCCAAGCACGCTGACCTGGCCGGGCCGTGACTGCGCCAGTCCGGAGAGCGCATCGTTCTGCACCTGGCAGACGTGCGACGCCTGGCCGATCTCCGCGTCGACGGGCACCAGCATGATCCAGGGCGACAGCAGCAGGTGGTCGACTCCCTGTGCGGCCGCCTGGGCCAGCATGAGTTCAAGGTCGGTGAACTCGCCGATGACTGACCTGATCACCTTGCCCCGAAAGCCGATGACCGTGCGCTCGCCGTCGTCGCCGGCAAGCTCAGGTCGCCACCGCAGCGGAACCGCCGCCGTGGCCATCTCCGCTGGGATGACATGGCAGTGGCAGTCGACGATCAAGGGCCGGTCTCCGAGCGGCCAGCCTCCGTTCCCGACGCGGCACCGACGGTGCCGCCGAGGTACAGCGCGCCGATCTCGGGGTGCTCCAGCACCTCGCGTCCGGTCCCCTCCAGCCTGACCTGGCCGCCCTCCATCACCACGCCGTGGCTGGACAGGCGCAGCCCAGCCCTGGCGTTCTGCTCGACCAGCAGCAGCGTCTTTCCGGCCGCGTTCATCGCCCGGACCGCGTCGAACACGGACTTGCGGATCTTAGGCGCCAGCCCGACCGACGGCTCGTCCAGGATCACCAGCTTCGGGTCGAGCATGAGGCACCGGGCGAACTCCACTAGCCGCTGCTGCCCGCCTGACAGGCTGCCCGCTCGCGTGCCGCGCCACTCGTCGACCTGCGGGAACATCTGCTCCACGGCGGCCAGCCGACTGGCGATCAGCTGCCGGTCGGAGATCGTGTAGGCGCCGAGCTCGATGTTCTCCCGGATTGTCATGTGCCTGAACAGGCTGTGGTTCTGCGGGACGTGGACAATGCCCGCGGCGAGCACCTGACGCGGACTGAGCCCTACCAGCGACTTCCCGCGGAAGGTGATGCTGCCCCGGCGGGCTCTGAGCAGGCCGCTGATCGTGGCCAGCATCGTGGACTTGCCGCAGCCGTTCGGTCCCACCAGGCAGGTAATGCCACCCTCCGGTACTGCGAAGCTGACCCCGCGCAGCACGTCGCCGCCGCCGTATCCGGCATAGACGTCCTCGATCACCAGCGCCGCCGCGGCCGGGGCGGAGCTCACTGGCTGGCCGGAGCCGACCGGCGCGTCAGCTGGCAGCGTCATCGTCATCCTCCGCGATGCCGAGGTAGGCGTCGAGTACCCGCCGGTCCTCCCGGATGATGGCAGGCGGGCCGGTGGCGATCACCGTGCCGTAGTCGAGCACCGTGACCTCGTCGCACAGGTCCATCACGAACTGCATATTGTGCTCCACGATCAGGAACGTCGTGCCTGACCGGTTGATGTCGCGGATCCGGTCAGCGATCAGGTGGATCAGGGTGGGGTTGACCCCGCCAGCTGGCTCGTCAAGCAGAACCACCCTCGGGCTGGCGACTAGCACGTAAGCCAGCTCGAGCAGCTTGCGCTGGCCGTAGGAAAGCTGCTCCGCCGGCGTCTGCGCGTACTGCCCGATCGTCATGAACTCCAGCAGGTCCGTCGCCCTGCGCCGGTCCGCCGCCCCGCCGGCCCGAGCCAGCGGGTTGCGCACCTTGTGCTCGCCGGAGTGCTGGGCGGCGATCAGCATGTTCTCCATCGCGGTGAGCCGCGGGAAGATCCGGGTCAGCTGGAAGGTCCGCCCGATCCCGGCGATGAATACCCGGTCCGGCGACAGGTTGGTGATCCGCCGGTCACGCAGGAAGACCTCGCCGCTATCCACCCGCCCATATCCGGTCATCACGTTGAAGAGCGTTGTCTTGCCGGAGCCGTTCGGGCCGATCAGCCCGCTGACGGAGCCTTCCCGAACCTCCACCGAGCAGTCGTCCAGCGCCTGCACTCCGCCGTACGCCTTGGACACGCCCTCCACCCGCAACAGCGCGCTCACAGCACTCCTCCGCTCTCCCGTGGCGCGCTCCTGCTCAGCGTCGCGGCGTCGCCGGCCACTGCTTCCCCGGCCGCGGCGGGCGAGGCCGGGCCCGGTGCCGCGACGGCTCTGCCGCGCCTGGCTCGCCACGCCGTGAGCTTCTCCCCGGCGATCGGCAGCACGCCTCGCGACATGAAGAGGATCACCAGCAGGAACAACGAGCCCCAGATCAGCTCGCCGACATAGCTGTTGCTCACGCGCAGGGTGAGGAACTGCTCGCCCGGCTCCAGCACCAGCGCTCCGAGGACCGGCCCCCACAGCGTGCCGAACCCGCCGAAGAAGGTCATCAGGGCGACCGACAGGTCGAACAGCGGATCGAACCCATACTGCGGCAGCACCTGGCCGATGAAGAAGAACCAGAGCGCGCCCACCAGCCCGGTCACCACACCGGAGATCACGAATGCGGTGAGCTTGACCCGCATCACCCGCACCCCGAGGCCGCGGGCACGGTCCTCGTCGTCCCGGATGGCCCGCAGCTGCAGGCCGAACCGGGACCCGTGGATCAGCCAGGACAGCACTCCTGTCCCGGCCGCGAGGCCGAGCGCGATGTAGTAGAAGGGGTTGTTGAAGGTCTGCGGCGCCCAGGTGAGGAAGGGCGCGGACAGACCCACCGAGCCGCCGGTGAAGCCGAAGTCGAAGGCCATGAGCTGGAAGATGAAGAACACGGCGATCGTGACCACGACGAACGTGTGTCGCCGCACCCGCAGCGCGATCAGCCCGAACGGCACGGCCACCAGACCGGCCGCCAGGCCCGCCAGCGGCAGCAAGGCGAACTCCATGTCCCCGGTCACGTGCCAGTCCTGGGCGGCGATGGCGACGGTGTAGGCGCCGGTGCCGAAGAACACCGCGTGCCCGAGCGAGATGTACCCGGTGAACCCCGAGAACAGGTTCCACGCGATCGTGGCCGTCACGAACAGCAACGTGTCCACGCCGATCTGAGTGGTGACCTCGTTCGTGATCACCTGCGGGAGGATGACCGCCGCGATCAGCAGCACCGCGGCGGTCACCGAGGTGCCGCGCGGACGACTAAGCCCGGACCTGCGGGAACCGGCGCTGCCCGGGGGTCGCGCCGTGCTTGCTTGCTGACTCACTGTGCCCTCCCCTCGGGCTGTCCGAGCAAGCCCTGCGGGCGGATGGTCAGCACAACGACCAGCGCCGCGTAGAAAACCACCACCGACCAGGTCGGTGACCAGATGTCCACGACAGACTCCACGGTGGACATGAGGACCGCCGCTCCGAGGGCACCGCCGATGCTGCCCATGCCGCCCAGGATGATGATGGCCAGCAGACGGGAGATCAGGTCATAGCCGCTGTTGGCGTTGAACGCGTTGGTGGCGCCGAACACCATGCCGCCGGCGGCCGTCGCTGCCACCCCGATTCCGAACGCCAGCGCCGACACGCGGCCGATGTCGATGCCGATCAGCCGGGCCGCGGTCTGATCCTGCATGGTGGCGCGCAGGCTGCGGCCGAACCTGGTCCGGTAGAGGATCAGGTAGAGGGCTGCCACCAGCACCACCGCGAGGGCGAACCCGAACAGGTAGATGTCGGACAGGTAGAAGTCGAGGACATGCACGCTGCCAGTGACGTACCAGGCGCTGAGCTGCACGAAGTCCGGGCCAAAGGCCAGGTACAGGACGCCCTCGATGATGATCATGACTGCGTAGCTCGCCAGCAGCGACATCGAGGTCCGCTCGCGGCCGCGCAGTCGCCGCATGAACAGAACCTGGATCACGACACCGATGACGAACATGACCGGCGTCGTGATCAGCAGGCCAAGGAACAGGTCCAGGTGCAGGTGCACGGAGAGCACATAGCTGAGGTAGGCGGCGAGGATCACCAGAACGCCCTGGGCGATGTTGATGATGTCGAGCACGCCGAATATCAGCGTGAGCCCGACCGCCATCAGCGCATACACGCCGCCGGTGAGCACCCCGTCGACGATCGCGCGCAGCAGTTGGGTTGCCATCTCAGCTCCATGTCACTCCGTGCACCTTCGCCCGCCTAGCTAGCCCAGTTCGGCTTGGGGAAGAGGATCTTGCTCGAGCCGGGCGCCCCCACCGGAAGCACCTGGGCGTATTTACCGTCCTGCCACTGGAAGACGAAGAGCACCGGCTTGATATTCATCCCCAGCGAGTCGAACTGCACGGGGCCCTGCACGCTGCTCAGCGTCACACCGCTGTGCAGGTAGCTGATGATCTTCGCCTGGTTGGTACCGCCAGTGGCCTTGATCGCCTGCGCCGCTACCTGGCCCACGCCGTAGCCCTCGGCTACGTCCGAGTTGATGTCGGACGGCGTGCCGCCGAACTTGGCGATGTACTCCGACACCATCTGCTTGCTCTGCGAATTGTCATAGCCGCCGTACCAGCCGTTGGCGGTCATGACCCCGGTCGCGTTGGCCGTGCCGACCGCCTTGAGGAACGCGGCGCCCTGGTCCGGGCCGGCCGTGGCCGCGAAGATCTTCGGGTTGTAGTGCTGCTGCGCGAACGCCTGCATGAAAGCGGCCACCGTCGGCACGTCCACAGAGCCGAGGAACACGGCGTCGGCCTTGGCTGCGGCTACCTGGTCAGCGACGGACTTGGCGTTGGGCAGCTCCGCCGGCAGGACCTTGGAGTACACGGTCTTCACGCCGAGCGTCTGCAGTGCCTTCTGGGTCCGCTGCTCGGGCGGGATCGTGAACGGGTTGTCAATGATGGGGTAGGCAGCGGTCTTCGGCCGCTGGCTGGATGGCAGCGACTTGATCCAGGTCACGATGGGATCGAACTGGGCCACGATCGGGTAGCTGACGTCGAACACGTTGTGCTTGGCCTGGTTGGACGGGGTGTCGAACACCGCTGGCGCACCGCCAGCGCCCTCGATCATCGCGAAGCCGTAGCGAGCCGCCACGGTGGCGGTGGGCCCGGTGATCAGCGACGAGAAGGGGCCGAACAGCATGTCCACATGGTCGGAGTTGATGAGCTGCTGCACGTTGGTGCTGCCCTGGGTGGGGTCGCTCTTGTCGTCCAGGTAGACCATCTTCACCTTGCGTCCGAGCAGGCCGCCGGCCTTGTTCACGTCCGCGGCCCACAGGTTGTAGCCGCGCTGGAACGCTTGCCCGTCCGCCGAGAAGTCACCGGTCAGCGAGACCGACGCGCCGATCAGGATCGGCTGCTTGGATGAGTTATTGCCCGAACCACCTGACCCCCCGCTGCTGCACGCAGCGAGAAGGGCCGCCAGGGCGGTCGCGGTGAAACCGACAGACAAGAACCGGGCGCGGGTTGCTCTCATCCCCGGTCCTCCTTCCGAGTTGATGGAATAATCCGATCAATCGCTGCTGGCGGGCTCCAGCCCGTCAGATACCTCCGCGTTCTCGCTGGTCACGTCCAGGCCGGCGGAACGGGCCTGGAGCACGAGCAAGGTGGCGAAGTCGTCCTCGCCGAATCCGTAACCGACCAGGCCCTGCACGAGCTGGTGCACCGCCGAGGCGATCGGCATCGGCACCTCGCGCCGCCGCGCCGCCGCCAGCCCAAGGTCGAAGTCCTTGCGCAGCAGCGACGAGGTGAACGTCGGGTGGAAGTCGAGGTTCACGAAGGCCGGCGTCTTGTACTTGCTGAACGTCGAGCCCATAACGCTGTTGTTCAGGCAGGCGAGCAGCGCCTGCCTGCTGATGCCGCTCTTCTCGGCCAGCACCGTCACCTCGGCCAGCGACTGGGTGACGACGCCGAGGAACAGGTTGTGGCAGAGCTTGACCGTCCTGGCGAGCTCGCCATCCCCGACATAGGTCGCGCCCGCGCCGAGCAGGTCCAGGTACGGATGGACCTCGTCGAACGCCGCCCGCGAGCCCGACACCGCGAAGGTCAGCCTGCCGACCTCGGCCACCTTGGGATTGCCCATCACCGGCGCCGCGAGCAGCCTGCCGCCCTGGGCCGCCAGCGCCGCCCTGACCTGCTCCGACGCCTCAACCGAGACCGTGGAGCAGTCCACCACGATCGACGGCGCCCGCCCGCCCGCGGTCAGCCCGGCCGGTCCGGTCAGCGCGTCGACCAGGTCCTGAGAGCTGCCGACGGTCACGAAGACGATGTCGGCCGAGGCGAGCCCGGCGGCCGAGTCGGTGACCTGGTGACCTTGGCTCCGGCCGCCGCGAGCGGTTCGGCCTTGGCGCTGGTCCGGTTGTACACCGTGACGTCGCAGCCCGCGCCGAGCAGCCGGTGTATGAGCGAGCTGCCCATCCGCCCCGTGCCCAGCCAGCCCAGCCGGTGCCCGCCATTCCGATCGGCCATACTGTCCCACCTTCAACGCTCGATGATGCCGCCCCCGCCAGCCCGCTGGCGCCGTCACTGCGGGCCCGCTGGCGCCGTCACCGCGGGCCCGCTGGCGCCGTCGCCGGCCGACCACGCCGTGCGCCCGCATCGATACCCGACTCGTTACCCGACCTAGCAATCGTTTGCAGATCGAGCGTGATCTATCGGACACCATCTTGTCAATGGGCAATCATCCGGCCTATGGCCGAAGCGCGCAGGCAAACCACAGAGCCGCGCAGGCAAACCGCCGGGGGAGTACTGCGATGGATGGCACATGCATCCGGGTTTCCGATGATGGAAGTGCCATCCATCGGCCTGGGTGGGCGGCCGCGCAGCGTTTTCGGCCTGGGTGGGCGGGCCGCGGAGCGTTTTCGGCCTGGATGGGTGGCCGCGCAGCGTT
>WNGN01013196.1_pt1 | contig 12642 bp, 10 predicted proteins | sample 5400561 | NCBI WGS metagenome assembly WNGN01 (sample SAMN13153379, study PRJNA577476) | soil metagenome | isolation source: 115 cm soil or saprolite under Garry oak tree replicate 2 | place: USA:California | collected 2016-06-15
ACAGCCAACGAGACTATCGAGCCTGAAGACGTGATCTTGTTTAGGTTGCCAGTGATCACCGTACCCGTCCCGGTGCCTGAAGAAGAGGAAAAGTACAGAACAAAAGTTAGGGGCGCTGTCAGGGTGGTGTTCCCGGCTAGCGCGGGCTGAGAGTAAAAGTGCCAGATTCCAGGGGTGCTGCTTGAAACTGTTCTCTGCTCGTTTTGGTTGGTGGCGGACCAATACTTGGTTGTGTTGGCCCATAAGTTTGTTGTTATGGTGTTTAGAGTTTTCGTGGTTTGTTTGTGGAAGAAGAAGGTTGCGGGTTGCTGGGTCGAAGGTGCGGCGGCGCTGGGGATTTGGTTTGGAGCTATTGCTATGGCAAAGGCTAGGACGATGAGGAGTATTCCCTTTGGTCCCGAGCTTATCCGCATCCCTTCGAAGGTTCGACCTATACAGCCCGCATGTACGGCGTACCAAAGGCTGGTGTCACTGAAAATCAGGTAACGAAGTACCAAATGTATCGTCGCTGGGCGATCTAAACGACAGTCAGAGAATGTTGATAGAGGAATCATTGGCTTCCCGCTGCAAGGCTGAGTGCCAACTGAAGACTCAAGGGCAATCCCGCGTGCTTCTTCAATGAAAGGGCAAGGTTTTTCGAACTACACATTAGCGCGTGCTTAAGGAAAAGCTGAGAATTGGCCGATCTTTTCACAACTCTATTCCAAATCGTTGGTGTAGTCGGGCTCTGGGCATTAGTTGGTGAGCTTTTCCGTCGTGGATTGACTGCGATAGCCAAAAGAGCGGGGGCCTCAAAGCAACTCATCAGGAACATACGGGACGGCGTTAGGATAGCTTGGATATCAGTAGCGGCCGCTGCTGTCCTGATCGTTACCGGCATAGCGTCACAGTTTCAGGCGCTGACTGTCACAGGACTGGCGGGTCTAACGATTTCCTTGGCTCTTCAGACGACTCTCTCCAACATTATTGCGGGGGTACTCCTTTTCTCTGACAAGACTCTTCGATTAAACGATGTAATTTCGTACAGCGGGATAAAGGGTACAGTTGTAAGAGTAGGTCTTAGATCCACTCTGATAAGAACGCAAGAAGGGAGCATTGCGATAATTGGCAACAGCACTTTGATGAGTGGACCCTTCATCAACTATACGGCCGAAGAGCGTTTAGTCGGAAGGCCCTGAGACCATCCCTTTCAAGAGATAATTTTAGGAATGATCAATGATTTCACTCGTTCCCTGTTCCCTTCTATCGCCTTCTCCCCTGGATAGAGTGGCAAGGATGGCATCGACTAGGTCCCTCGCGGATTGAGGAGTCAGCTCGACAGCAACCCTTGATTCTGGCCCCGCAGACTTGCTAAGCAGGTCAATGATTACCGCTCGTTCAGATCGAGCGTGGTCTGGATGGTCATAGGAAACACTGGCCTGTTCCAGAGGGAACCAGCCTTGTGGACCCTTGCCGTGACCTGAGATTTTCGTGTTCTCGACGATCCCTGTGCACATGAGTCATATTCCCTCTAATGACAAAATGCTTACCAAGGTTTAGTCAGGCGTTCCGAGGTATTTCGCGAAGAACGCAAACACCTTGTTCCAGCCGTCGACAGCCTGCTCTTGCCTGTACCCAGACCTGTCGTAGTAGAAGAAACCATGCCCGGCTTTCGGATACGTGTGAAACTCGTAGGTCTTTCCGTACTTCTTCAGCTCCTGCTCATGTTGCTCGACTTGCTGGGGAGTCGGAAACTGATCCTCCTCACCAAAGAGTCCAAGCAGTGGACACGACAAGTCCTTCGTATAGTCTATTGGTGCCACGGGATACTTGGCGGTCAGTTCTTGCTTCGACATAACTACTCTTCCGCCCCAGCATTCGACGGCGGCATCGAAGCCCTTTGTTCTGCAGGCCACCAGGAACACCTGTCTTCCGCCTGAGCAGGTGCCGAATACTCCTGCCTTGCCGTTGCTCTGCGGGAGAGACTTCAGGTAACTTAAACTCTCCGCGATGTCCCCAACAACATCATCGTCGGGCACTCCTCCAGCCGCCCGTACTTTCGCAGCAATGTCCTCTGGCGCACCGTGGCCGAACTGGTAGTAGATGTTAGGGCTGATGGCAAGGTACCCGTGGTGGGCGAACTTGCGAGTGGTCTCCCGATACCACTCGTCCCATCCGGGTGCGTGATGGATTAGCACGACCCCAGGGAAGGGTCCTGATCCTAGGGGACGAGCGAAATACGCGTTGATAACGGTGCTATTGTGTCCAGGAACAGTTACGGTTTCGGCTATCATCCCTTCATACATATCTGTCCGATACTTGTGCATGCTCGATGCTCACCCGTTGTTGGCGAGAGGCAGGTCTGTTTAGCTTTTCCTGACACTATGAGAACCTTCGTTGACCTCTCTACCTCCAAACGCTGATGAAGGGACAGCAGGTCAAAACTGCTCGGGCGAAACTATAGATCCTTCCCCGAAGTGATGGCCCTTAAGTACCCGATTGTAAATTCCACGCTTGGAATGTTATGCAGGTAACTGCTCAAGCGGGCAAGACCGTCCAACAAGTCAAAGAATACGATTTGTTCCTAGACATCGATTTTGACTCTCTGAAATTCTCTGGCAAAGTGAGAATCGGCATAGACTCAACTGGAGACGTCAACTTGGACGCTGTGGACCTGGAGGTTACTAGTGCGAAAGCAGACAATCGAAACCTGCCATTCAAACAACATGGAAACATTGTTGATATTCAGACTGGCCAATTTTCCGGTACGCTAGACGTTGAATATCGAGGAAAGGTCTCCGAGACCCTAACCGGTGAATCTGAGAAGAAAGAAGACGGCGTGAAAACTGTCAGTTTCTACAAAACTCCGAAAATGTCCACGTATCTCCTATATGTCGGAATCGGCAAATTCGAGGAGGACCGGAACCGTCACAACAAGACCGGGTTGTATGCAGCGTCCGTAGCGAAGCCTGATGGCAGGATCAAAACCGGGCTCGCGTTCGAAGCTGCTCAAAAGTCGCTGGAATTCTACGAAAAGTATTTCGGCATCAATTACGACTTGCCGAAGCTCCACCTAATTGCTGTCCCAGAATTCGCCTATGGAGCGATGGAGAACTGGGGAGCCATAACTTTCCGGGAGATATTGCTGCATGCTGACAAGGACACAAGCACGTCTACCAAGAAGAGCATAGTCGAAGTCATCGCGCACGAGATTGCTCACATGTGGTTCGGCGATCTCGTCACGATGAAATGGTGGGACGATCTCTGGCTCAACGAGAGCTTCGCAACCTTCATGGCCTACAAGGTAGTCGACTCGGCCTATCCCCAGTGGAAGATCTGGCAAGACTTCGTCAAGAACAGCACCGGAGGAGCTATGGCCCGAGACGCATTGAACAGTACCCATCCCATCGAGGCCAAGGTCCGCTCCCCAGAAGAAATCGAAGAAATCTTCGACGAGATCAGCTATGGCAAGGGTGCCAGCATTCTGCGAATGATCGAAGCATACTTAGGCCCAGACAAGTTCCAGAAGGGTGTTAGCAAGTATCTGCAACAATTCCGATACTCTAACGCCTCGGGCCGCGACCTATGGGACCATCTTCAGCAAGCATCAGGTCTCGACGTTAGCCACATCATGGGAGAGTGGATCAGCAAGATAGGATACCCGGTTGTCAAGGCTTCCCTCTCTCAAGGCAAGCTGGTACTAGAACAGGAGAGGTTCCTTCTCTCTGGGGCGAGGGAGAAACAGATCTGGCCTATCCCGGTAACGATAACGGTGGACGGTAAGACTCAGCAACTCCTGCTCGACAAGGAGAAGACTGAGGTCAAAATTTCCAAGCCGAAATCCTTGAAGTTGAACGTCGACCGGACGGGGTTCTACCGAACTGACTATCGTGGCAGCGAACTACAAGCGCTCGTCTGGGCGGGCGAACTGTCGGGGCTAGACCGGTATGGCATCGCAAACGATGCTTGGGCCTTCCTCAACTCAAGTAGAATGAGCTGGAAGGAGTACCAGAATCTCCTCGAGCGATTCTTTAGCGACGAAGAATACCTGCCCACGTTTGAAACGTCAGAACGACTCACAACCCTATTCCTGATCGCACCGAGAAAGGCCGCCGATCTGTCGCGAAGATACCACAAGTCTCAGTTAGAAATCCTTGAGGGAAAACGAGACGAGAACAGCTCGTTGCTCAAAGGAATCGTTGCGTTGCGGCTCGCAATTCTAGACGATGCCTACGCGCGAGAGGTAGGTACGAAATTCAAGCACTTGGCCGATGTCGAGCCTGACATGAAGCGCTCCGTGATCGTTGGTTATGCGAGATCCTCGAACGACTATGACGGGCTCCTAGACGCGTACAAGAAAAGCACTACCGACGAGGATCGACTCAGGTACTTGGAGGGACTTGCCAGCTTCAAACAACCCAACTTGGTCAGAAAGGTTCAGGACTTTGCGATGGCGGGCAACGTGAAGCGCCAGGATATTGGACGGGGGTTGCTCCAGTTCGCGAGTTCGAACCCGGATGCACACGCCGTGACCTGGGAGTGGTTCAGGGACAATATTGAGAAACTTGACAAGATGTACGAAGGAACCGCAACACTCTCAGCTTACATGCGCTTGTATATCTCGGTCATAGGCGTGGGCCGAGTTCGAGAAGTCGAGAAACTCTTCAGCGAACACAAACTAGCCGGAGCGGACGCAACTCTTGAGAGGTTGAAGATTCACGATCGACTGGCCAACGAGATAACAAAGTCCTAGCCCTTAGAATCGCCTAACATAGACCCGATCGAGAGGTCTCGATCGGGGCGCTCTCGCCGTTCACGACAAGCTTGAACGTAATCTCAGTGGCTCGGGCCAACGTTGCGTGTACCGGGCATTTTCTATGAGTCTCTCGCGCCACCTGAACCACTCGCTCAACAGAGTCCCTTGTTGAGACTTTTGTTTCAACGGTGATGCTCTTGAAGTATGGGGCGATGTTGTCGATCTCGAATAATCCTCTTCTGTCCCAGGATCCAGTCACGGTTGTCTCCAGCGAATCTAAGGATAGTCCCGCGAGGCTTGCATTTCTGACGAAAATGACGTTCTCGCAAAAGCCTACTGATGCGATGAAATAATCCGTTTGGAGTTAGGCCCTGGCCGGTTCCTCCGATACTCTCGGGCTCGTCCTGGATCACCGCGAAACTTCGGACTTTTGCCTTTGAACGTTGGTCTTTGATGAGCTTCACTTCGGCCTTGTTTGTCGCTAACGTGTTCGTAGTACCTGACGCAACGATGTTTTGCCGGAGCGTTTCGAATTTTTGCCTTAATCCAGGGGATATCATCGCACTTCATTGTTATGAGTGCGATCATAACTCTTCTCGATCTTTCCGACTGCTGGGCGAGAGCGTCTAGGATTTCGCCTTTTCAAAGTACTTCTTGAGAGGGGTTCGAGTAGGAATCATACGCGCCTTCGTCTGAGCTCAAAATTCTACGCGAGTGGTATCGAAGCGCTTTTGAGACAGCCTTGATGCCGGAACCGTGACGTGTCGGAGTAGGGCTAGGATTCTTGTCTGACAGGCGGGATTCCGCTGGGGGTTACAAGCCCATCAGCGATTACGGAGTAATCGGAGATATGCACTCCGCAGCGCTCATTGGACTTGACGGCTCCATCGACTGGTATTGCGCTCCAAGGTTCGACTCGCCAAGCGTGTTCGCTGCTCTGCTCGACTCGCAAAAGGGGGGGAGATTCCAGCTATCGCCTACAGGGAATTTTACTACGAAGCAGAGTTACGAGGGCGAGACCAACATTCTAGCGACTACGTTTGATTCCAAAGAGGGGCGCGTCAAGCTTACCGACTTCATGCCTTGTTTCATGGAAAAGGGAGAACTGAAAGGATTTCAGGAAATCCACAGGATCGTAGATTGTCTAGACGGTGACCCGGGACTCAGAATCTCTTTCCAGCCGCGCTTCAACTATGCCCGGGGAAAAACGATCATACTGGAGACTAAGGAGGGATGTGTTGCAAAGAATCAAAGGCATCATCTTAGTCTCGCATCGTCGCTAAAGCTCCTCGTTTCAGACAAGAACCTATTGGTCAACGATTTCCGCTTGTCCAAAGGTCAGAGACTCGTCTTCGTCCTCAAGTGGGGAAACAGCTCTCCAACGCCTACAGGGAAATACGAAACTAGCAGGAAGCTATCAAAGACATTGTCCTACTGGAGGCGATGGGTTAGCCACGTAAAGTATCAGGGACCGTATCGAGCCAACGTCGTGAGATCTTGTCTCGTCTTGAAATTGCTTCAGTATGCTCCGACAGGGGCCATGGTTGCGGCTGTCACAACCTCGCTGCCTGAGAGTATTGGAGCGTTGAGGAATTGGGACTATCGATACTCTTGGATCAGAGACAATGCACTCTCAGTCTGGGCATTGAGCGAGGCTGGAGCCACTAGGGAAGCCCTCGAATACACACGATGGATGATCAACGTTCGACGTCACTCGAAGGAGAAATTGCAGATAATGATGGGCATTGGGGGCGAGAGGGAGATCCCTGAACTTACTTTGGACCATCTCGAAGGGTATCGACGTTCGAGCCCCGTGCGAATAGGAAACGCTGCCTATAGCCAGATTCAGTTGGATATTTATGGAATCCTCGCTGATTCCATGTATTATCTTCACCGGGCTCTGGGATGGACCACTAAGCAAGTGTACGAAAATCTCGTGAAATATTCGGCGGACCAGGCCGCAGCGGAGTGGGAGAAGTCTGACAGTGGAATATGGGAGATGCGTCAAGCTAGACCGTTCGTGGAGTCGAAGATGTGGTGCTATGTCGCTCTCGACCGAGCGATCAAGATAGCCCGAGACCTGGGATACGACGACGACTGGCATCGGTGGGATCCTGTTAAGAAGAAGATCAAGGCCGAGATTCTGTCCAACGGATGGTCAAACAAGAAGAAAGCTTTCACAATGGTTCTCGGCGGCGACGAACTTGACGCGGCCAATCTCCTAATGCCTCTGGTAGGGTTCCTGCCGGCTAAGGATCCCAAAATGACGTCGACAATTCAACACATCCGAGAAGAGCTTTCCAAAGATGATCTAGTCTACAGATACAACGTGGATGATGGGCAATTGGGAAAGGAGGGAGCTTTTACGGTGTGCAGCTTCTGGATGGTGGACTGCCTGACGCGGCTGGGAAAGTTGGGCGAGGCCGAGGGACTATTGAATCAGTTATTGAAACGGGGCAATCATTTGGGCTTGTACTCTGAAGAAATTGATCCCGCAACAGGTGAGGCATTGGGGAACTTTCCGGATAACTTCTCTATGGTTTCTCAGGTTGAACTTTGCATAGGATTTAGCAAGTCCTACTTTGATCGAATATGCTTGATCCGGAATCGCTTCGAAAAGGTCCTCGTCAGCCCAATCGTCACCCATGGCTAGCACGAAGTCGAAGGTGCTCTCGGAGAGAAGCAGTTTCGCGGCCATTCCTTTGTTTATTCCAACATTTCTCACCTCGATTGATTTGCTGCCCTGTAAAACTTGGATCTCAGTGTTTTCAGTGAAGTAAGACAATTCATCGGCAAGTTCTTTTGATCGGACATATGCGAGTTCTGGGTCTGCTGCTCGAAAATGCCAAACAAGTGAGAACTCCTTTTCCTCCAAGAGAGACCCTGGCAGTCGGTCCTCATAGCCTTGGAGGGTAGGTCGCACTTTCTCTTTCCAGTTGCTTTCTGCCTTTATCGTTGGAACCCAGTCTTTGCCTTTCTGTCTGATCCAGGCTCCGTGCTCAGCGACGATTCCTATATTGAGGGCACCGAACCACTCTTGCAATAGGCTTCGATTGCGTCCGCTGATTATCACTAGGTTGTTTCGTGGATCTTCTGAGAGCGTATTGAGGACAGTCAGGAGAGTCTTTTCGGGAACTGCCGTTTCGGGACGCGCCTTGAATGGTGAAAGTGTTCCGTCATAGTCTAGGAAGAGTAGCCTGTTTTTTGAGCTGTCATAGTCTCTGATCATCTTCTCTCTGGTTACGGAATCGAGTAGTTTAGCACTGAATTTCTTCTGTTCTTCTTTGATCAGGTGCAGTTTGTCCGTGAAATCTTGCCCCCACTTGATGACATCGTAGCGCTCCAGTCTTGTCTGCATTGCTTGGTTGCGACGCACTTGTTCTGCCTCGGGCATTTCAAGCGCGGTCTTTATCGCATCAACTATCTCAGATGTATCATTGGGGTTTATGATGAGAGCTTCGCCTAGCTCCCTAGAGGCTCCTGCCATCTCGCTGAGAATCAAAACTCCTTTCTGGTCTATCTTGGACGAAACGTACTCTTTGGCGATAAGGTTCATCCCGTCCCTTAGAGGAGTCACCAGCGCAACATCGCTGATTGAAAAGAGACTCAAGAGTTGATTGTAGGGCAGGAATCTGTACCGGTAAACGATGGGTGTCCAGTCAATGGTCCCATATTTTCCATTAATGTTGCCTACTAGCTTATCGATCTCCTCCTTCATTTGGTCGTAATGCTCCGCTCCAAGTCTTGAGGGAACGACTGACAAAACCAGGACAACCTTTCGTTGCCACTGAGGGTACCGCTCGAGAAAAATTGCGTAAGCTTCCAGACGATGCTTGATCCCTTTGGTATAGTCAAGCCGATCTTGGGACAGTATTATCTTTCGATTACCAAGTCTCTCGCGGAGCTCACGACCCTCTTCCTGTATGTCATCACTTTTTGCGGCGTCACGAATCTGGCGATAATCAACCCCCATTGGGAAGGTGTCAACCTTTATCGTCCTTTCTCCGCCAATAAGGACCTGGCCGAAACTGTGTTCTTGGCCCAGGATTCGGAGTATGCATCTGAGGAAATGTTGTGTATAGTCTATTGTGTGGAATCCTATCAAATCCGCTCCAAGAATGCCTTCCAGTATTTCCCTCCGCCACCTCGTCGGGAGGGTGCGGAAGATGTCGTAAGAGGGAAACGGCGTGTGGAGGAAGAACCCGATTGACAAGTCAGGAAGTCTCTCTCTCAACAACTTAGGGAGGAGCATGAGATGATAGTCGTGGACCCAGACGATATCGTTGGGTTGGTACACCTTCAGGACTGAGTCTCGAAAGGCCTCATTGACCTTCACGTACTGGGCCCAATCTTCTTCCCGGAACTTTGCGTATGTAGGAAAGTAATGGAAAAGCGGCCATAATGTACTGTTGCAAAATCCACGGTAGAACTTTTCCATGGTATCAGCGTCGAGAAAGACAGGCCATGCTTTTTGTTTGGCGGCCCTTGATCTCAACTGTTCGCGGGACCTTTCTTCGACCTCTAAGCCAGGCCATCCAACCCACAGGTAATCTGACCTAGAAGGGCTTTCTCTGGCCCAGTCTAGGTATGCGGTCAGTCCTGAGACTAGCCCGCCCGGGCTCGCGTGAAAAACTAGCTTATCGTCGCGATTGCTGACCGTAAAGGGCAGTCTGTTAGATACGACTAGAAGGGTCATGCTCGGTGGTTCTTTCGGATTTCTCTCGGAGCTGTCTAGCTATCCATTAAGATTGTTAGTAACCCGTGATTAAACCAACTGAGTACAGGTTCGAAGATGTCAATTCTGCTCTTCTCGGGCAGTCGCTACCCGACAAGCTTCTCGCGTGCAAGTAGTGGATTTATGTTGAGGGCGCGAAGGAAAGCAGTTCAGGGATGGACGCTTCTTGGCTCGTGAGAAAGACTTGGCCGTCGCGTTCAGGTCGACGGTTGTCGCTCCCGGATTGATTGTCGAACTCGCGAAGAGGTTGGACAGCCTCAGTTGCCTATCTCATGTTTTCGTGCCCGAAGGCAGTCAAGGGGGCTTTACCTCAATCGACATTTGTTCAGCTTGTCTCGCTATTTCAAAGAGGCTCCGCATTGGAAGCGGAATAATTCGGATTCTTGAGCACGACCCGGGCCTTCTTGCAAGGCGCCTCTTAACTCTCCAACAACTATCGGACAACCGCTTTGTTCTGGGAATTGGAACGGGCCGGGCCGGCAGTGACCCCAAGCTGACGATTCGGGCGATGCTTGACCGCCTCCGACTGACTCGGGAGAGTTTCGAAACGTTTACGGAAGCTTTGCCGGGGGTTGAGATGCCTGAGACATTCATCGCGACACTTCGGAAGGGAATCGCGAAGGCTGTCATAGGTCATTCTGACGGTATCCTACTCAATTTCTGCTCGCCGGAACATGTAAGAGACGTGATCTCTTCTCTAGGTGATGCACGTCGGCGCCTTATAGTGTCCTGTTACCTGAAAATATTCTACTCGAAAGACGAGGCAACTGCGAACAGGATGCTCATCGAAGAATTTGCTGGTTACGATCAGAACCCGAGCTATCACAAAATGTTCGAGTCAGTTGGAATTGCTCAGGAAATCGGACGGGCGAACCTATTTCTACGCTCTGGTAAGAGCGTTCGACCTAGCGAGAACCTGAAGAGGATCTCTCTTGCCAACCCAACGAAGAGAGAACTTGCTAGTTACGTTACCATGTTCAGGGAAGCCGGAGTCGATCTTCCCTGCTTATACCCGTATTTCGAACCGAGCGAAGATGCGGTTTTCAAGATTGGGAAGGTTGAGGAAATAGCACGCATGTGAATGTCTTAGGGCTTGTGATGAGGGTCATTAATTCATGAAGAAGATCGACATCGTTCGAAGTTCAGAGCTGAAGGCAGGTTATTCGACTCCAGGCATAGTTCGTGAGAAAGCGTTTGAATCAATGCATCGATACATCATTATCTCACGGACAAGGGTTGCTTGCGGGGCCGTATCGGACTGGCACCATCACGGCACAAGGCATCTCTATGGGTTTCTCGAAGCCGGACGCATGCGGTTAGAACATGGTGAGAAAGGTGGCAGTGCTGTCGAAGTAGGACGTGGAGATTTCTTCCACATTCCTCCGCGTCTGGTTCACCGCGATGTGAATCCGGACAAAGAACAAGAGCTTGTAGTCGTAAACATTCTTGTCGGAAAGGGAGAACCGGTCATTAACGTCAAGAGCCCTAAGCAAGCTTGAAGAGCAAAAACCCAACGGAAGAAAACGACAGTTCGAAGGGCGTCTTGGAGTGAGAACGGTTCGGGTATTTGTCTAATTTTGTTCATGAAAAAGTCTCTTCATGCCCAGAACCCAGGGATGAATATCGCGGTATCGGTTACATTTTGAGCTTGACACCCGTCTGTTTGTTCGACATGTAGGTTGGCATCTGCCTCCAACTCGCCTAACAGACCAGTCGAAGATAGGGTAGCGACCGGTGTTGAGGGATTTGACAATCTAATCGAGGGCGGTTTTCCACGAGGTGACCTCATTCTTCTGGCCGGTCATCCCGGTTCGGGCAAGACGATGTTCTCCTCACAATTCTTGTACACCGGAGCAATCAAGTATGGGGAGCCTGGCATCTACGCGTCTTTCGCCGAAAATAGGGAAGCGTTTCTGCGAAATATGCGAAGGGCCAATATGGATTTTGAGTCGCTAGAGCAGAAGGATCTGTTCAGATTCATCGACTTCGTCACCGTAAAAGAACAAGCAATTGACGCTGCGCTCGCTACGATTATGGCTGAAATTGACTCTTTGAAGGCGAGTCGTCTCGTGATAGACTCTTTCTCGGCGATGGCCCAGGCTTTTTCCGAAAAGATCGACGCACGGATCGTCCTTCATACGGTTCTGGGGAGAATGACTCGGCTTAGCAAGGTTACCACCTTGCTCATCGCTGAGAAACAGCTTGGGTCAGAGTCTCTGGGAGGCGGAATGGAAGAGTTCGTCTCTGATGCGGTTTTGGTCCTGACGCAATCGATGGAGCGGGGTCATATGCGAAGGCACTTCGACATTGTCAAAATGCGGGGAACCGGAGCAAGCAGAGCCCGACTGACCTATGATATCACAGAGCACGGTATTGTTGTTCACCCTTCGCTTGAGGCGCACCCCGCAGCTCGAGTCTACAGTGAAAGGGTAAGCACTGGCGTTGAGGGGTTGGATCGAATGTTAAGCGGAGGCCCGTACAAAGGCTCTACAATTCTTGTTATGGGCGAAGCTGGAACTGGAAAGACGACTACGGCTCTGCAGTTCATGATGCGGGGTGCAGCAAACAAGGAGAGGACTCTCTACGTTTCTTACGAAGAATCACAAGAGGAATTGATTAGACAAGCACTGGGATTCGGTTGGAAGATTAGCGACCATATCGAAAACGGGCTGGTCAGAATCGCATCCTTCTTTCCTGAACCGTATAACATTGACAGCATCTTCGCTGACACCAGGAAACTTATCGATGAGTACCAGCCGACAAGATTCGTGCTTGATAGTCTCACAAGTCTTGAGCGGGCGATGAGCGATGACGAGTTCTTTCGGGTTGTCAGACGAATGGAGTCGCGGTTCAAAGGAGAGGGTGTGACAGCACTCGTTACGGCCCGTACTACTGATGGAGGTCTTCCGTCAGATTTCTGGGTCTCTTCACTAATGGACGTAATAGTTTCCCTTAGACAAGTCGAGTCGGAAAGCGCCCTGAGAAGAGCTCTTGTCATCTTCAAAGCTAGAGGTCTACCTCACGACACTAGTATCAAGGAGTTTGAGATCGGCCCTAAGGGGATCGTTGTTGAAGAAAAGTTCGCAGACATCGAGCAAATTCTGGGGGGTTCCGCGAGGAGGCCGGCAAGGGTACAGGCTTGGAGCGACGCTTTCTCAGGCGCTCCACGACA